>FTHA01001196.1_pt1 | contig 29030 bp, 28 predicted proteins | sample 1640771 | NCBI WGS metagenome assembly FTHA01 (sample SAMEA3914789, study PRJEB12502) | metagenome | biome: forest; material: soil | place: Canada | collected 2011-07-03 | depth 0.3 m | reverse complement strand
GGCCATGCTGGCCAATCTGGCGCGCCCGGCTGTGCAGAACGTCGTCCCAGCCGCGAAACCCGCGCCGCGTTGGTCAATCTGGCCGTGGCGCGCGAGAGCTGCACCTGACTGACGCGGCTGCAATCGTCAGGGCGCCGCTGGTCATAGCCAAGGTTGTCGCGCCCGGGTGACGCTAGCCAGCGTGAAACTCTCGTCCTCGAGGGTGAGGTTGGGATTGTAGTAGGGATCGGCCTGCAGGGCCGCGCCCCACCGCTGCCGCATCCGCCTGGATTCACCCGCAAAGCGCGCGCCCGCGGCTTCGGCCTTGTCGGACCCTCGGGTGGCGGATTCGAGGTGCATCAGCCGCGCCTGAGGGGTCCAGATGGTGCGGTAGCCTTCGAGCGCCAGGCGCAGGCATAGATCGACGTCGTTGAACGCCACGGGGAAGGCCTCCTCGTCAAAGCCCCCGACCCGGTCGAACTTCCACTTCTGCACGGCCATGCAGGCTGCGGTCACCGCGCTGGCTTCGCGGGCCAGCAGCAGCCGGTTCTGCGGACCCGGAGCACCGCCGGGCGCGCCACGGAACTCGTGGCCCGCGACCCTCTGGGGGCCAAGACCGAGGACGATGCCCGCGTGCTGGGTCCTGCCATCGGGGTAGAACAGCTTGGCGCCCACGGCCCCGACGTCTGGCTCGACCGCCAGGGCGACCAGGGGCTTCAGCCAGTCAGGCTCCGCCACCATCACGTCGTCGTTGACGAACAGCAGGACATCGGCGGTCGCGTCGGCGACGGCTTCATTGTTCAACGCAGAGAAGTTGAATGGCTCGTCGATGCGCATCACGCTGACCCGCGGGCTGGCCGCCAGCCGGTCCAGGACGTAGAGGGCGCGCGCGGACCGGCTACCGTTATCGATGATGCACACTTTCAGCGCCGGATAGTCCGTCTGGTCCAACAGGCCGGCGACGCAGGCTTCCAGCAGGCCCGGCCGATCGCGCGTGGGAATGATCGCCAGCACCTCGGGCGGTGGATCGGGCGGCGGGCGGCGGACGATCAGGTGCCCCCTCGGTCCAGGCTCCAGCCGGGCCTGCTGTCCGGTCCGCTCCAGGTGGTCGTAGACCAGCCGCACGCGCGCCGGATCCACCTTGGCCCGCGCGCTCTGCGAGAAGCTGTTTCCGCCGGGATAGATCCGCCAATGGTAGAGCACGTGCGGGATGTGCAGGATCGGACCCTGCCCCGCCTCCAGGATCCGCAGAACGAGGTCATGATCCTGGGCCCCGTCCAGGCCTGAGCGAAGCCCGCCCAGATCCCTCAGCAAGGACAGCCTGACGGCGAAGGCGTGATTGACGTAGTTCTGGGCCAGCAGGCGTTCGTGGTCGAGCTCAGGTTTGAAGATCGGAGCCGAGCGGCGCCCCTCCGAGTCGAGCGTGTCCTCGTCCGAATAGACGGCCGCGGCTTCCGGACGCTCGGCGAACGCGGCGGCGATCATGGCCAGAGCGTGCGAAGCCAGTTCGTCGTCATGGTCGAGGAACAGCGCAACGTCGCCATCCGCCAGCGCCAGGGCGGCGTTGCTGGCCGCGGCGACCCCCTGCGGCGGGTCCAGTCGGACCGTGTGGATCCGCGGATCCCCGCTGAGCTGCTCGAGAATTCGACGGACCTCTTCAGACTTCGATCCGTCGTCGGCGATACACAGGCGCCAATCTTCGTGGATCTGGCCCCGCACGGACTTGATCGCGGCGCGCAGGTGCGCGGGCTTCGGGTCGTGCACGGGCATGATGATCGAGACCCGGGGCAGCCGCCCGATCCCCGCCAGCCACGCCCGGATCCTGGGCTCGTCGCCCGGTCCAGGCTCGTTGCGTTCGATCCAACCCTGATAGGTGAGCCGATCAGGGGTCGCCGCCCGGCGCTCGGTGGGCGGCCAGGCCACCTTCAGCGCCTCGATGATGGTCATGCCGCCGGCGCAGAGCACGCGAACCAGTCCGTCGCGGCTGACCGGGCGGACGTCCAGCCGTTCCGGCGGATGGCCGTCGTTGTCGATACAGTAGACCCTGGCCCAGCAGGCGTTTCCCGCAAGCGAGATCAGTCCTGCGCGCCCCGGCCCGACCTCAGCCGCGGTCATGCCTCCTCCGCCGGCCGCGAACGCCACGACGACGGCGCTGACGTCGCCGGAACGAACCAGCACCCGGTCGGGCCACTGGGTCGGCGATTCCCCACTCGCAGTCTGGAATCGGAATTCCGCGCTGTCCTGGCGCACGCGGCGCAGGGACACGGATGCATGCCGCCACGCTGCAGCTGCCGACCGCCCCTTGAAGTCCAAGGCGTCGGTCCACGATGTGAGGCCCAGCAGGCCGAAAATCGCCGCCGACCGTGCGGGCGGCCACGGAAGATCGTCCACGAACCCTGCCGGGTCACGCCGCCATTTGCGCCATCGCGACTGGAGCCTGGCTCCCCAGGCTGAGGCGTCCGTCATGCCCGCGGCTGTGGGGGCAGGGCACGAGCCTCGCCCCGGAGGGTCACGAGCCGCGCCCGCGCGGTTCTGGCCAACGCCAGGCGTCGGTCCGGATCGTTGAGCAACGCCGCGATCGCCTCTGCCCACATCTGCGGATCCATGGGCAGGAGCATTCCGTCGACGCCGCTGCGGACGAAGCTGCTAAAAGGCTCAACATCGGCGAAGACGCCTGCGGCGCCCAGCCGCGCTGCGTCGAAGGCCTTGACGGGGGCGCGCGCCCGGTTGACCGCAGAAGGCTCGAGCGGAGCCAGGCCGATCGCCGCGCGCGCGCCTTGCTGGCGCTGCAGATAGTCCGGCCAAGGCAGCTGCTGGATGATCTCGACGTTCCCGAGCCCGCGGCAAGCCGAGCGCAGGGCCGCATCTCCGGTGACCTCCACGACGGCGCCAGGATCGAGCTCGGCCAAGATGCGGGCGGTCGCCACCACGAACTGGCGTTCGCGGGCATGCACATCGGCGCCGTGATAGACGACGCGCCGAGGCGGGTCCCGCGTGGGCTCGGGCGGATCGGCCTCGGGCGCGGGCGTGAGCACCATGGGATTCGACGCGGCGTAGCGCTCCGCGAGGTTCGGCGTGGACACCCAGACCTCGCTCGCCAGGGCGCTCAGCCGGTTGACGTGCTCGCCGAAGTGGCTGGCGACCTTGCCGCGTGCGGCGAGCGGAAGAGCGGTGTCGCGGATCATCTCAGGCAGGTCATCGTCCATGAAAAAGGCTACCCGCGCCAGCCTGTCACGCGCAGCCTCCAGCGTGTCCAACCAGGCGGGCGAGGCATAGCGGCAGACGATCACGAACAGCGCGCCGGCGCCGCCTGGCGCCAGCAACGCGCAGCGACTCGGTGGAGACTGGATGTCGACGACTTCACAACGCCCCTCGCTCCTGAGGCGCGGACGCAGGTAGTAGTCGGTCGAGGCGTTCGCGCCACGCTGCAGCACGAGGATTGCGTCATGGCGGATGGGGCCCCCGAAATGGAGATAGCTGGCCCGGGGAACCACCATCCTTGGCCTCGCCCGCGCGAGGCTCAGGGTCCTGCTTCCCAGTTCGCGCGCCTTGCGCAGCCCGGCCGAAAGGCCCAATGGTGGCATGTCTGCTCGAACCGATTGCAACGGTGTTCTGGGCTGATTTCCGGCGTCCCCTGGTCGGGATAGCACACATGCTTCGCCGAGCCAGCCCCACGCCCGATACCGGCATACCTTGTGTTGAGCGGCCCCTGCGGTTCGGGGTCCGCTCGATCGGCGTCGCCATGAAGGCCCGCCGCCTCGAGCGCTTCCTGGACGGACGCTACAAGTTCACCTTCCTGCCACCGGGTGCGCCCGCACCGAAGAGCCTGGACGGGCTGGCCGGCTGGGGCCTGAAGGGGACCGCGCCGCAAGAGGCGCGCCGCCGCGGCCTGCCCTATCTCGCACTTGAAGACGGACTGCTCAGCACCGCCGGGCTCGGCGGCCGAGGGGATCCGGCGCTGAGCCTCACCGCCGATCCGATCGGAATGCATTACGATGCATCTCGACCGTGCGAGCTGGAGCGGCTGATACAGCAGGGGGGCGCCTCCAGCCACGAGATCGAGGACGCCGGCAGGCTGATGGCTTTGATGCGCCAGGCGTGCCTGGGCAAGTACAATGGCGCGCCCGACGTCGATCCGGGCGACGCCCTGTTCGATGGCTGTCCGCTGGTGATCGTGGTCGACCAGATCCGCAGGGACAGGTCGATCACCGGCGGCGGATGCGGACCCGAGACCTTCGCGGCCATGCTGGACGCGGCCATTGCCGAGAACCCCGGCGCACGCGTGATCGCCCGGGTCCATCCTGTGGAGGGCAAGGGCGGCCGTCGGGGACACCTTCGGCCGCTGGCCGCCGCCCGCGGCGTCGCTATCTACGATCGCGACGTCAGCTGGATGTCGCTGGTCCTGCGCGCGAGCCGCGTCTATGTCGCCACCAGCCAGGCCGGCCTGGAGGCTCTCATCGCCGGTGCGGCCGTCACCTGCTTTGGCATGCCGATCTATGCCGGCTGGGGACTGACGGACGACCGCACGGGCTGCCCGCGGCGCACCGCGCGGCCGTCGCTGGAGGCGCTGGTCGCCGCCATCTACCTCCGCTACGCCCGCTACCTCAGCCCGCTGGACGGCGCGCCCTGCTCAGCTCTGGAGGTGGCCCGCCTCCTTGCGACGCGGCGGCGGCGCGACGCCGAGACCGAGGGCGTGAGCCACGTGCTGGGTGTGCATCGTTGGAAGGACTACCACGTCAGGCCGTTCGTGCAGGGCGAGCGCAGCCGGGTGACCTTCACCATGGACGCCGACGTGGCCCTGCAGCGACAGGAGCAGCAGGGTGGACGCATTGTCGTCTGGTCCTCCCGGGAGGGCGCCGAGCTGGCCGGGCGGTGCGCAGCGCAGGGCGCGCCGCTGGTGCGGATGGAGGATGGCTTCCTGAGGTCGGTCGGGCTCGGCGCAAACCTCGAGCCGCCCTCCTCGCTCGTGCTGGACGGCCGCGGCGTCTACTACGATCCCAGCCGGCCGAGCGAGCTGGAGCACCTGCTGCAGACCACAGCGTTCGAGCCCGAACTGCTGCGGACCGCCGCCGAACTCCGGCGTCAGATCCTCGAACGGCGACTAAGCAAGTACAACGTCGGCTCCGCAAGCACCGGCAGGCCGTTCCAGGCGGCCGGGGAACGCCGCAGGATCCTCGTTCCTGGCCAGGTCGCCAATGACGCCTCCGTGCTTCGAGGTGGCGGCGCCATTCAGGGCAACCTTGGCCTCCTGCAGGCCGCACGGGCGGCGCATCCGGACGCCTTCATTGTCTACAAGCCCCACCCCGATGTGGAAGCCGGCCTGAGGCCAGGAGCGGTCTCGCCGCAGGAGGCGTTGGACTGGGCCGACGCAATCGCTGCGCGCGCGTCGATCTCGCACCTGCTCGACGAGGCCCAAGAGGTGCACACCCTCACATCGCTCGCCGGATTCGAGGCGTTGCTGAAGGGATTGAGGGTTGCAACCTACGGTCTGCCATTTTACGCAGGGTGGGGGCTGACGGAAGATCGTGAGCGTTGCCCACGACGGACGCGTCGCCTTCAGCTCGATGAGCTGATCGCAGGAGCGCTCGTTCTGTATCCACGATACGTCCATCCCGGGTCGGGATGGCCCTGTGAGGCGATGGATGTGGTGAACTATCTGTCCTTTTCGCTTCTCCGCGCAGACCCAGTCGTTCTATTAAAACGGAATCGAAGTCACGGGCTGTTGCGGCGCTGGATTCGGCGGCGTGGGAATTAGGAGGGACTGGGGCAGTTGGGAACGAGAGGTTGGGTCGAAAGCAAAGTCCGGAACGGGCGTTTCGACTCCGCCTCGGTCACGCGTCCTCGCAGAGGGGCGCCCGTTGGCGTGAGGGGATAACGGTATGACCTCGGTGTTGCACGGCGTCCTTGGCGACCGCGAAGCAGAAGGCCATGTGCACGCCCGGCGCAGGCGAGCCTATCGGCGTGACGGCGTGGTCGGCGGTCCGGTCCGTGAGCGCCACTTTCTGTTCCTGAGGGGCCCCTTCGGATCGTTTTTCGCTCAGGTGGCCGACCAGCTCGACAACGCCGGCTTCAAGATCAGCAAGGTGGTGTTCGACGGCGGCGATCTGTCCGACTGGGGGTTTTTCCGACCAAGCGTGGCCTATCGCGACAAGGAGCAGGCCTGGCCCTCGTGGATCGACCGCTTCATCAGCGAACGGAAGGTCACGGACCTGGTGGTCTTCAATGACTGCATCGAGGTCCATATGGCCGCCATAGCCGCGGCCAAGCGGCGGGGCCTCAGGGTCCATGTCTTTGAGGAAGGCTATTTCCGCCCGCGCTGGATCACCCTGGAAAGCGACGGCGTGAACGCCTATTCGCCCTGTCCGCGCGATCCCAGCTTCTACCGCGACCACGGCCAGCCGCTGACCCGCGCCGCAGTCGGCGAGAAGGAGGTGGGCAAGCCGACGACCGGACTGATCCTGCGTGCCATCGGCCACTACGTGCACAAGGTCTTCCTTGCGCCGGCCTTTCCGCGGCGCCGCAACCCGTTCGCCTTGCCCGTGTTCGACCAGATCGTCGGATCGATCGCCCGCTACGCCAAGAACCAGATCACGCGGCGGGCCGTGGCGGCGAAAGCGGCGATGCTGACCACATCGTCGCATCCCTACTTCATCGCCCTGATGCAGCGGGCCGGCGACAGCCAGCTGTGGCAGCACTCCAGCTACACCAACGAGAGTTTCGCCGCCGATGTGATCGAGAGCTTCTCCAAGCACGCCGCCGCGGAAGCGCGACTGGCGTTCAAGCTGCATCCGCTGGATCCGGGTCTGGTGGACTACGAGCGGATCGTGGCGCGCCTGGCCAAGGCGCACGGCATCGAGGAACGGATCGTGTTCCTCGACGGAGGAGAGCTCAACACGCTGGCCCGCGGCGCCCGTGGTGCGGTGACCATCAATTCCACCGCTGGCCTGGCCACCATCGGCTTCGGCTGCCCGACCAAGGTGCTTGGACGCGCCGTCTATGACATCGAGGGACTGACGGATCGCAAGCCGCTGAGCCGGTTCTGGAGCGAACCAAAGGCGCCTGACAGCGACCTGTTCCTGCGGTTTCGGCATGTGATCATGGAACGCACCCAGATCAATGGGGCTTTCTACACGATCCCGGGCGTCAGGATGGCCGTGTCGGCGGCCGCGGAAAGGCTGAGCGCACCCGGCTGACGGGATGTCGCTTGCCTGGGCGCCGCGCCTCCGCTAGCGGCGTTTGAGACGAACAGCGGGCCGGACCGCGCCAAAGACGGTGTCTCGATGGGTGGGGGCCAAGCCAACAGTTGGAAAGGCGCGCGGACGTGACCGGCGATCCCAGGCTGTTGGCCGCCGACCGGATCTGGCGAGCAGCGCGCGCCGAACGGGTAAGCTTCCTGGTGGACGGAGCCGCAATCTTCGCGGCGGCGATCTCGGCGATCCGCAAGGCCCGTCGGTCGGTCCTGTTGCTTGGCTGGAGTTTCGATCCGCGGACTCGCCTCCAGCCCGACCCGCACGAGGAGGAGGATGCTGTTGACGAAATCGGCAACGTGCTCACGTCGCTGGCGATCGAGCGTCCGGAGCTTGATGTCCGTATCCTGATCTGGAAGTCGGCGCTGCCCATCAGCGCGACCCAGCAGTTCTTTCCGCACAGGGCGCGATCCTGGTTCCGCGGCAGCCCAATCCGTTTCCTGCTGGACTCCAGCGTCCCATACGGGGCCTGCCACCACCAGAAGGTGCTGGTCGTGGACGACCGGGTAGCCATCTGCGGCAGCTGCGATTTCAGCCCGGACCGGTGGGACACGCCGGCACACCTGGATCGCGAGCCAAGGCGGCTGATGCCCGGCGGCAAGTACCATCCGCCGAGACATGAAGTGATGATGATGGTCGACGGCGCGGCGGCGCGGATGCTCGGCGACCTGTCGCGAATGCGCTGGATGCGCGCCGCCCGTCACGCCATCGCCCCTCCACCCGAGGTCTCCGCCCCGGATCCCTGGCCGCTGTGGCTGCCGCCCGACCTGGAAGGGGTCGACGTTGCGGTCTCCCGCACCGAGCCGGCCTGGCGGGGTCAGCCCGAGGTCGCCGAGGTGGAGGCCCTGCATCTGGCCTCGATCCTGGCCGCCCGCCGCTCGATCTACCTGGAGAACCAGTACTTCGCTTCGCCGGTGATCGGCGAGGCGCTGGCCCAGACGCTGGCCCGCGCCGAGGGGCCGGACATCGTGCTGCTGTCCACGCGCAACAGCCCCAGCTACTTCGACCACCTCACCATGGACCAGACCCGCGCCGACCTGATCAATCGGCTCAAGGCCGTCGATGTCCACGGTCGCCTGCGGACCTATTCGCCGCGCACCGCAGCGGGGCAGTCGATCATCGTCCACTCCAAGGTCTCGATCATCGATGACCGGCTGGTCCGGATCGGCTCGGCCAACCTCAACAACCGTTCCGGCGGCTTTGACACGGAATGCGACGTCTCGGTTGAAGCGCAGTCCGCCGGAGAGGCCGCTGCGATCTCGCGCCTGCGGGCGAGCCTGCTCGGGCACTTCGCCGGCGCCGCGCCGGGCGATGTGGAGGTATTGGTCCGGGACAAGGGCCTGGTCAGGGCGGTCGACACCCTGGCGTGGGAGAGTGGTGGGCGGTTGGAGCCGTTGCAGGGCGCCGCGCCGGGCCCGCTGGCTTCGCTGGTCGCCGCCTACCATCTGGGGGATCCGCTGGACCCGTCCGATTCCTGGCGGCCCCTGCGCCGTCGCAGACGGGTGCGAGCGGAGGCCAGACGCATCGCACTGGCCGCCGGAACGTCAGCGGCGCTGGTCGATCCGGAAGTCGACCACTAGCGGGAGGTGATCGGAAGCCCTGCGCGTCAGCGCGTTGCGCGGCGCGTGCACCCCCGACACCGCCACCGAGCGGCTGGTGAAGACATGGTCGATCCTCAGCATGGGAAGCCTCGCCGGAAAGGTCGGGAGTTTGCGGCGAGGCGCGCTGGTCTGGACGTCCCTCAGGCGCTCAGCCAGGCCGCGATAGGCCGCATGGCGCGGCGTGGCGTTGAAGTCTCCCAGCAGGATGGCAGGATCGGTGCAGTCAGGGTGACCCAGCCACTCCTCGCTCAGCAGGGCCTTGGCCTGGGCCCTCTGTTCGTGGGGTACGAGGCCCAGGTGAGTGTTGACGACATCCAGCTCGACTTCACCAAGCTGGATCTTCACCCACAGGGCGCCGCGCGGCTCGAGCCCCCGCACCGCCTTGGACGTCGGCAGCGGACCGGCCCGCATAAGCCGGATCGGAAAAGTGCTGAGGATCGCGTCGCCGTAACGCTCCTCCTCCACCTGCAGCGCGGCATGGAAATGGAATGTCATGCCCAGGATCTCGGCGAGGGCGTGGGCCTGATCGACCCCTCCGGTGCGCGCGCGGCCGACATCCAGCTCCTGGAGCGCGACGATGTCGGGCCGGCTCTGGGCGATGACCTTGGCCGTGCGGGCCAGGTCGAGCTCTCCGTCCATGCCGACGCAACGGTGGACGTTGTAGGTCAGGATGCGTGGCATCGCCCCAGGCATAGCCCCTTGGCCGTCGGCTGCGAAGAGACGGCGCTGCGACTGGCGGATCGAAAGTGGAACCCTGCCTGCCCTAGACGCGCGAGCGGAACGGATCGGCGGGGAAGACGCCCAGCAGCTCAAACCACTCGCAGAAGAAGCTGAGTTCTTCGATCGCCAGCGCCAGGCCGCGATCTTCGGGGCGGCCTTCCACCTCGGCGTAGAACATGGTGGCGCTGAAGCTGCCGCCTTCCATGTAGCTTTCCAGCTTGGTCATATTGACGCCGTTGGTCGCGAAGCCGCCCAGCGCTTTGTACAAGGCGGCCGGGACGTTGCGGACCCGGAACATGAAGGCGGTGATGCATTGCTGGGTGAACGGCGGGCGCGGAGGGTTGGCTTCGCTGCTCATCACCAGGAACCGCGTGGTGTTGTGGCGTTCGTCTTCCACGTCCCGCAGCAGTATCTCCAGCCCGTAGATCTCCGCCGCGAGGGCCGGCGCGATCGCCGCTCGCCCCGGATCCGGGGCGAGGGACAAGGCTTTGGCGGCTCCGGCTGTGTCTCCGACCGCCTCGGTGGCGACCTTCAGGCGCCGCAGCACCTTGCGGCACTGGCCGAGCGCGATGGCCATGCTCGCCACGGTCCGGACATCCTCGAGGCGCGTGCCAGGGTTGGCCATCAGCTGGAAGCTGATCGGCTTGAAGTGCTCGCCGATGATCTTCAGGCCCGACGAAGGCAGCAGGTGATGCACGTCGGCCACCCGCCCGGCGATGGAGTTCTCCACTGGGATCATGCCCAAGGCGCACTCGCCAGACTTGACCGCGTCGAACGCCTCTTCGAACGTGGCGCAGGGTTGCGGTTCGTGCTCAGGGAAATAGGCCCGGCAGGCTTCGTGGCTGTTGGCTCCCAGCTCTCCCTGGAAGGCGATCTTCAACCTTGCGCTCATAGGCTCTCCAGCGCCGCACGCGCGGCCTTCAGGTCATCGGCGGTGTCCACCCAGATCGGCGCTTCGCCGGTGATCGCCGCCCAGATTGACATGCCGAGCTCCAGCGCCCGAAGCTGCTCCAGCTTCTCGCGCCGCTCGAGCGGCGACTGGGGTGCGGCGTTGAAGCGCTCCAGGGCGGTGCGCCGGTAGCCGTAGATGCCCACGTGCCGCCAGATCGGGGCCTCCCCATAGAGCGTGGAACGGGTGAAGTAGAGCGCCCTTCCCCGTAAGCCTTCGGGCTCGATCGCCAGGATCGCCTTGACCACGTCGGCATTGCTTCGGTCGCCTGGCCCTGCTTCGGGAGCCGCCACAGTCGCGATGTCACAGCCGGGCTCATCAGCGAGAAGCGCAGCGCACGCCTCCAGCAGCGCCGGCGCGACGAAAGGCATGTCCCCTTGCAGGTTGATCACCACATCGTGCCGCCTGTCGGGGTCCAGGACATCGAGCGCGGCCAGGATCCGGTCAGAGCCCGAAGGCAGGTCAGGATCGGTGAGGACCGCACGGCCCCCCGCCAGTTCGACCGCCTGCGCGATCTCCACATCGCCCGCGGCGACAGCGACGGGGCCGACCCCCGCCGCCAGCGCCTGGCGAAGCACGCGCAGGATCATCGGCTGCCCGCCGATGTCGGCCAGCGGCTTGCCGGGCAGGCGGGTCGCGGCCATGCGCGCGGGGATGACGACGATCGGGTTCATGCGGGGCGTTGATGCGAAGACGCTGCGCCGCGAAGCTGTGCGGCGGCGTTCAAGACCCCGCCTTGCGGCCCGCCGTCAAGAGGCCGCCGGCGCGGCGCTCGCCTGCGTCTGTCCGGACCGCGCCTGAGCCCAGGCCCAGGCGGTGCCGATGATGTCGCCGATGTCGGTCCACTTTGGGCGGAAGTCGAGCTGGCGCATGGCCAGGCTGGGGTCGGCCACCAGCACGGGTGGGTCGCCGGCCCGCCGCGCCGCATGCCGGACCGGCGCGGCCTTTCCGGTCACCCGGCCGACCGCGTCCAGGATCTCCTGAACCGAATAACCTCGGCCGGTCCCCAGGTTGAACGCAGCGGTTGCTCCCCCGCCTTCGAGATAGCGCAAGGCGCCCACATGGGCGTCGGCGAGGTCGCAGACGTGGATATAGTCGCGCACCGCGGTTCCGTCGGGGGTCGGGTAGTCCTGGCCCATGAGGTCGACGGCGGGGATGTCGCCGGTCACCGCCATCAGCGCGCGCGGGATCAGATGGGTCTCCGGGTCATGCATCTCGCCGATCTGGCCAGACGGATGGGCGCCGCAGGCGTTGAAGTAACGCAGCGAGACCGAGCTCACGCCGTACGCCGGTCCATAGTCCTGCAGCGCCTCCTCGATCATCAGCTTGGTGCGGCCATAGGGGTTGATCGGCGCCTTCACCGCAGCCTCTGTGATCGGCTGCTCCTTGGGCATGCCGTAGACCGCCGCGGTGCTGGAGAAGACGATGCGGCTGATCCCGCTGTCGCGCGCCGCATCGATCAGGCACAGGGCGCCGTTGACGTTGTTGTCATAGTAGAGCGCGGGATCCTGGACGGACTCGCCGACTGAGATGAGCCCGGCGAAGTGCATCACGGCGGTCGGCTTGCGCCGGCTCATCACCTCCATCAGGCGCTCGCGGTCACGGATGTCACCCTGCTCCAGGGGACCGAAGCGGACCAGAGATTCGAACCCGTGGCTCAGGTTGTCATAGGCCACGGGCAAATAGCCCGCGCGCGCCAGCGCCTCACAGGCGTGGCTGCCGATATAGCCGGCGCCGCCGGTCACAAGCACGCAGGGCCGGCTGTCGTCGGTGGAGGGATCTGCCATCGGGGGAAACTCGATCAGGAACGGAAGGGGGCGTGGGCGAAGCGTAGCAGGTTCGCCGCGCCCGGGGCGCCGAAAGGGGTCCCGGCGGCGATCAGAATGCGGCCACCAGGCCGGGTCATGCCCAAGGAAACGGCGATACCCACCGCCGCATCGGTCATTTCCTCGAGGTTCCGCGGATCGGCGGCGACCCGTGGCTCCAGCCCCCAGACCAGCGTGAGCCGATGGGCGGTGCGGGTGCTGGGCGTCAGGGCGAGCACCGGCTGCAGCGGCCGCTCACGCGCCATCCGTTGGGCCGTGGCTCCCGTCGCGGTGAAGGCGACCAGGCAGGAGGTGGAGGTGGCGTCGGCGGCCCGCCGCGCGGCTGCGACCAGGGCGTCGGTGTCGGCGTCTTCGAAGGCGTCGCCTTCGGCGGCCATCAACTGCGGCCAGCGGGGATCGCGCTCCACGCGAGTGATGATCCGGTCCATCATCGCCGCCGCCTCGATCGGATAGTCGCCGGCAGCCGTCTCGCCCGACAGCATCAGCGCGTCGGCGCCCTCATAGACGGCGTTGGCCACGTCTGAGACCTCGGCCCGGGTCGGGCTGGGCGAGTGGGTCATGGAGTCCAGCATCTGGGTCGCCACCACCACCGGGGTTCCTCGCGAACGAGCCGCGCGGATCAGGGTGCGCTGGACGATCGGGACCTCCTCTGGCGGCAGCTCCACGCCGAGGTCGCCACGGGCGACCATCAGGCCGTCCGACAGGTCGAGGATCTCGTCGAGGTGATCCAGCGCGGAGGGCTTTTCGATCTTGGCCATCACCGCCGCGCGGCCGTCCACCAGCCTGCGGAGCTCAGCCATGTCCTGCGGATGCTGGACAAACGACAGGGCGATCCAGTCCACACCAAGCCGCAGCGCGAAGGCCAGGTCCTTGCGGTCCTTCTCCGTCAGCGCCGGCAAGGGGATGCGTACGCCGGGCACGCCCAGACCCTTGTGGTCCGAGAGCTCGTCGCCCGCCTCGACCACAGTCATCGCCGACTTGCCGTCGACGCTCTCGACCCGCAGCCGCACCTTGCCGTCATCGACCAGCACCAGCGCTCCCGGCTTGAGCGCCGCCAGGATCTCCGGATGGGGAACGCAGACCCGCGTCGCATCGCCGGGCGCAGGATTCAGGTCCAGCTGCATCTGGCGCCCGGCCTCGATCGGCACGCGGCCGCCGGCGAACTCGCCAAGCCGGAACTTGGGACCCTGCAGATCGCCCAGGATGCCGAGCGGCCGTTCAACCCTCACCGCGGCGGCGCGCACCGCTTCATACGCCGCCGCATGGTCGTCATGACTTCCGTGGCTGAAATTCAGACGGAACACGTCGCCCCCGGCGCGGGCCAGGGCCTCGATACGCTCTACGCCCCGGGTTGCGGGGCCAAGCGTGCAGATCATGCGCGTGCGGCGCGTCCGGATCATCGCGGGGAAAACCTGGCGCCTAAGGCTTCTGATAGGTCGCGACGAGTTCGCCGCTGGCGAGCACGTGGCCCTTCATGGCGGCCGCCAGGGCGGCGCGTTCCGCACCCGCCGGCAGGTCGGGGGCCACGTCGAGCGCGAAGACCTGGAAATGATAATGGTGCGGGCTGGGATCCGGAGGCCTGGGGCCCATGTAGCCGACCGTGCCCACGAACATCAGCTTGCCCTGACGCGCTCCGGGCGGGACCGCGCCCTCGGCAAGCGACGTTGTCCCGGCCGGGATGTTCCAGACCATCCAGTGAACGAACGGGACGGCGATCGGTGCGTCGGGGTCCTCGATGATCAGGGCGAAGCTGCGTGTCCCATAGGGACCCTTGCTCCAGGCCAGCGGAGGGGAGACGCCCTTGCCGTAGGCCGAATAGGCTTGCGGAATGGCCCCGTCCGCGGCGATCGCGGGCGAGGACACGGTCAGCGCCTTGGCGCCCTTCAGGCCAGGGTCGGCGATGGCGAGGCCGGCGGGGGAAGCAGCGCACGCCGCCGTCGCGGCCAACAGAGTCGACCCCAGGGCGGCGACAAGAGCAACGAGCTTCATCCCTCAACTCCCTTTGCGGCGGGGCGACCCATAGCCGAAACGCCATGGGGAGTCAGATGTTTCGCCGGTCAGCGTGACGGGGCCGTCTCCGCCTAGCGGCGAAGGCTCAGGCCGACCCGGAACACCCGCGGCGCATCGTAGCTGATCGTCCCGTCGGCGGCGCGGCCGGTCTCGATATCGGCGTCGAAAAGATTGTCCGCGCCGACATAGACCTGCGCCCAGCTGTTGATGGTCCAGTCGGCGCGCACGTCGACCTTGGCGGACGGGCCTAGCCTTCGCGTGTTCTGGTCGTCATCGAAGCGGGCGCTCTCCCAGCGCACCTGGCCATGCAGGCCCAGCCGCGAGATCGGCAGCCAGTCCGCGCCGCCAGTCGCGGTGAAGCGCGGGGTCTGGGCGGGCCGCAACCCGGTGAGCTGAGGAGCAGCAACACCCCCGTCCACGCTCGCGTCGGTGTAGGCCACAGCTGCGCGCAGGCTGAGCTGGTCGGCCAGGGCATAGGAAGCGTCTCCCTCGAACCCCTTGGCCTCGATGTCGCCGGCGTTCTGGCGCTGGCGCAGGACCCCGCCGGCAGGCACGAACCCGGCGCCGGGAAAACCGGGAATGATGCCTGGACCGGCGCCGATGGTCACGTTGGTCACCGCGTCATCCAGGCGGTTGAAGAAGCCGGTGAGGCTCCAGCTCAGCGGACCTTCCCGCCCTTCGAGGCCGATCTCGGCGCCGTAGAGGCGCTCGGGCTTCAGCGCCGAATTGGCCTCGGTGATGTCGTTGCCCACGCGGAAGGGGCGGTAGAGTTCGTTCAAGGTCGGGGGCCGGAAACCGGAGTAGGCCGCGCCACGCAGGCTCACGCCCGCGCCAAGCTCTCGCTTGATCCCAACGCGGCCGCTGGCGACCGCTCCAGAGCGGTCGGGAGGATTGTCAGCGAATGTGACCGCTCCGCTGGAGAGATCGGTCTCGAGCCGATGTCCTTCGCTGGTGGACCAGCGGTCGATCCTGCCACCCCCGGTGACCAGCCAGGGACCGGCCGAGACGGTTCCCTCGGCGTAGGCTCCGCCGACCAGCGTGCGGCCCCCGGCGATCCGGTTGCGGGTGAAGGCGCCATTCATGAAACGGAAGTGCTCGCGGTCCTCGCCGTCGCTGCTGCGAAGGTCGGCGCCGGTCTCCCACACCAAGGGACCGGCATCCCCCCGCAAGGCCGCGTTCAAGCCCCAGCCGATCGCTGGCGTCGAGTACTGGTCGTTGGCGGGGGTGGTCGAGACCCGCCCAGCGGCGACGGCCACGGAACTGTTCTTCAGGTCGCTGTCGCGGATCCACGCCTGCAGCCGCCAGCCGAGGGCGCCGGGCCTTGGCGGCGCGGCGTATGTGATGCTGCCGGACTCTCCCCTGGCGGTGGACTGCGCGCCTACCAGGCCGGCGTTCCGTTCCTCGCTGTAGGCGGCGGCGCGGACGGCGATCAGACCCCGCCCGGCCCGGGTCTGGACCCGGCTCGACACGCTCCAGTCATCCAGGGTCAGGTTGTCGTCGGCGGCCCCGCGCACACCCTGGCGCACTGGAATCCAGCCATCGTTGTGCTCGATCGACGCGCTGGCGAACAACTCGGTCTCGCCGATGCCGTCGACGCCGGCGAATGCCCCACGGCGCCCGCCCAGCCCGGCTACCGACGCGTCGGCCTGGATCGCCCCGGGCCGCGACAACTCATCCAGCGCCACCACGCCGGTGAGGGCTCCGGCTCCGTATGGCCCCGCCCCCGCGCCGCGGACGACGGATGCGCCCTCGATCGCCTCGGGCGGCAGCGACGACCAGATCACCCACCCGCCGAAGGGGTCGTTCTGCGGCGCACCGTCGAGCGTCACCAGCGCGCGGCCCGCGCCGGATCCGGCGATCGACCGCAGCGAGATTCCCTGTGTGGTCGGGTTGGCCGCCGTGCTCGACGTCCGCCGGAAGAGCGACACGCCCGGAACCTGGCCCAGGACCTGGTCCAGCCGGATGACGCCGTCGAAGCGCGTATCGTCGAGGCGGATGATAGAAAACGCCGCATCCCCCGGCGAGGGCGGCAGGCGCGCGGCGGTGACCGTCACGGTCTGGACGACCGCCGGCGGATCGGCAGTGGCGGCAATCGCTGGCACGCGGGCGGGTCTCCCTCAACGGCTCAGCATGTAGCCGTCGTTGGCGGCGCGGCAAAGGCCGGAAAACTGGGCGGGTTCGTCAGTGGACCAGCGCGACTCCACTCACCAAGCCGATGAAGCCGGTCATCAGGATGGCCGCCATCAGCATGACGATGTCGACGTTGGTGAAGCGCTCTTCCAGCAGGCCGGCCCACGGTCGCCGCGGCCTCGTCGCCGCCCGCTGGGGGGTGGGTTGGATCATGACGGCCTCCCTCGCCACGCGCCGCCCGCCAGGAGCGGCCGTCGTGATGATCGCCAATCAGCCTTAAGGCGTGATTAACTGCGCTTGTTCGGGCGGCCTTAACCTTGTTTGCCCAAGCGTCGCAGCCTTGAGAGCGGGAGCGGGCGGAACATGTCCTTTGGGTCAGAGACCATCATAGAGGGCGATTGCCTGGAAGCCCTCGCCGCGCTGCCGGAGCGGAGCGTGGACCTGGTCTTCGCCGACCCGCCCTATAACCTCCAGCTCGGCGGCGAACTGTTGCGGCCTGACAACTCCAAGGTCGACGCCGTCGATGACCACTGGGACCAGTTCGCCTCGTTCGAGGCTTATGACCGCTTCACCCGCGCCTGGCTGGCGGGCTGCCGCCGGGTGCTGAAAGACGAAGGCTCGCTGTGGGTGATCGGAAGCTATCACAACATCTTCCGCGTCGGAGCGGCCATGCAGGACATGGGCTTCTGGATCCTGAACGACGTGGTCTGGCGCAAGTCCAACCCGATGCCGAACTTCAAGGGGACCCGGTTCACCAACGCCCATGAAACCCTGGTCTGGGCGGCCAAGTCGCGCGGCCAGAAGCGCTACACCTTCAACTACGACGCCATGAAGATGGCCAACGACGATCTGCAGATGCGGTCGGACTGGACGCTGGCCCTCTGCACCGGCGAGGAGCGGGTGAAGGACGGCTCGGGCCGCAAGGCTCACCCGACCCAGAAGCCCGAGGCCCTGCTGCACCGGGTGATCCTGGCCGCCTCCCGCCAGGGCGATGTGATCCTGGATCCCTTCTTCGGTGTTGGCACCACGGGCGCGGCTGCCAAACGCCTGGGCCGCCGGTTCATCGGCATCGAGCGCGAGCCTGACTACGTGGCCCTGGCCAAGGCGCGGATCGCCCAGGTGACGCCCGCCTCGCCGTCTGAGTTGGATGTGACCGGCTCCAAACGCTCGGAGCCGCGCATCCCCTTCGGCAGCATCGTCGAGGCCGGACTGCTGCGCCCAGGTGACACCCTCTATTGCCCCCAGGGACGCCACGTCGCCCGCGTGCGCGCCGACGGCAGCGTGGCGGTCGGAGAATTGACCGGCTCGATCCACAAGATCGGCGCCATGGTCCAGGCCCAGCCGGCCTGCAACGGCTGGACCTACTGGCACTTCAAGACCGACAAGGGCCTGGCCCCGATCGACGTGCTGCGCGCCAAGGTGCGGGCGGAGATGGTCTAGGCTCCCGCCAAAGTCCATTATCCTCCGCGAGGGCCCTCGCGGAGACTGACCATGAAAATCGACCTCACGGGCTATCGGGCCCTCGTCACCGGCTCGACCTCGGGCATCGGCAAGGCCACTGCTGTTCGGCTGGCCGAGTGCGGGGCCGAGGTGGTGATCAACGGCCGCACGGCCGACCGGGTGAATGTGGCGATCGACGAGATCGGCAAGGCCGTTCCAGGGGCCAGGCTGAAGGCGGCGCCGGGCGACATCGCCGACGTCAAAGGCTCCGCCGACGTGATCGCCCAGGCTGGCGACGTCGACATCCTGGTCAACAACGCCGCGTGGATCAGCTTCAAGCCAGCCTTCGAGGTGACCGACGAAGACTGGACCAAATCCTATGAGGTCAACGTGCTGGCCGGCGTGCGGCTGACCCGCCATTACGGGCCGATCATGCGCGGCAAGGGCTGGGGGCGGATCGTCTTCATCTCCTCGGAATCCGGCATCCAGATCCCCACGGAGATGATCCACTACGGTTTCTCCAAGGCCGCCGAACTGGCGGTGAGCCGCGGTTTCGCCCAGGCGCTCAAGGGAACTGGCGTCACCGTCAACGCCGTCCTGCCCGGCCCCACCCGCACCGAGGCCCTCGTCGGCTTCGTCAAGCGCCAAGCCGAGGAGCGAGGGATCAGCGAAGCCCAGGTCGAGCAGGACTTCCTCGACACCGCCCGCCCGACCGGCCTGCTGGGCCGCTTCACCACCCCGGACGAAATCGCCAACGTCGTGGCGTTCGTCTGCTCGCGGGAGGCTTCGGCGATCTCCGGGACGCCGCTGCGCGCCGATGGCGGCGTGGTGCAGGCGATCACCTAACGGCGATGGACCAATACGAGTGGAGATAGGGCCAGAACGTAATCGCCCCTATGAGCCCGGAGCCGACAGCGCTGATCAAGACCGCGCCGGCAGCGATGTCCTTGGCATGTTTGACGACGACGCTGTAGCCCGGTGAATAGATGTCGCAGACATACTCCACGGACGTATTGAACGCCTCCGCCGACCAGACCATCAGGATCGCCGCGATCAGCCACCGCCAGTCGTCCGGCCTCACCTTCAGCAGCACCCCGAGCAACACGACGATCAACGTCGCCGCCAGATGAAGCCAGGCATTGTGCTGGGTTCGCAGCATGAAGCTGATGCCGGAGGCGGCATGTCCGAAGCTCCTCAGCCGGGCGGAGATCGAAAATCGAGACGCGGCTTGGCCGGTGGCAGGCATCGAAGACCCCCGTATGCTCGTGGTGAAGCTTCGACCTTGAGGCAGCAAGGGACCACGGCCCAGCCTGCCAGGGGTCTACTGTCTTGGTGGGACGAACGGTTGAACGGCGGCCTGGAAGACGGTGAGGCTTTCGCAGAGCGCCGAGTGCTGGACGAGCCGCGGCCATCTGCCGAGCCCGTGCAGGTCTGGATGGGCCTCGTCGAGGAAGCGCATGGCGCAGGCGACCGCGATATCCGGGTGACCGAGCTGGTCGCCGAACCAGAAGGGCGTGGAGCGGCCTGCACGGTCCGCCTGCAGGGCGTCGAGGACGCCGCCGACCTGGGACTCACACCGGGCGATCCACACGTCCGACGTCGCTTCATGCAGGACCCGTTCGTAGATCAGGCTGACCATCTTGTCGCAAAGGCCGGTCGCCAGCGCCGAGACCTTCAAGGCCGCCCGGCGGTCCGGCCCATGGCGAGCAATCAGCGCCCTGCCGGGACCGGCCAGTTCATCCAGGTGATCCAGGATCGCCGAGCTCTCGATCAGCACCTCGCCGTCATCGAGCACCAGCGTCGGCACACGCCGGAGCGGGTTGTAGGCCGCGACCTTTTCGCCATCGCCGAAGGTCGACCAGGGCCGGTGCTCGTAGGGAAAGCCATAGGCCTGCAGCGCGACGGCTACGCGGCGCACGAAAGGCGAATCGTATTGGCCAATGAGGATCATGACTCGTCCTTCATACCGTTCTCCCGGGGGAGAAGGAGGGGCCCGCGCGACAGCGCGGGAGAATGAGGGGGTAAGCCCTCGACACCTTGGACCCTCACCCTCCCGCTGCGGTGCAGCGGGCCCCTCCCTCTCCCGCAGGGAGAGGGGAACGAATCTCTATGCCGCCAAGGTCTCCTGCAAGCCTCTGCGCGCCAGTTCGTCGGCGCGTTCGTTCAGTTCGTGGCCGGCGTGGCCCTTGACCCAGCGCCAGTCGACCTCGTGGCGCAGGCGAGCCTGATCGAGGCGCTTCCACAGGTCGTCGTTCTTGACCGGGGCCTTGGCGGCGGTGCGCCAGCCGCGCGCCTTCCAGGCCGAGATCCATTCGGTGATCCCCGTGCGCAAGTACTGGCTGTCGGTGTGGAGCTCGACCTGGCAGGGGCGGTTCAGCGCCTCCAGCGCCTGGATGGCGGCCATCAGCTCCATGCGGTTGTTGGTGGTGGCTCGCTCCCCGCCCCACAGCTCGCGCTCCTTCGAGCCCGAGATCAGGATCGCGCCCCAGCCGCCGGGGCCCGGATTACCGCTGCAGGCGCCGTCGGTATAGATCAGGACCTTGGGCGTCACGCGTCCTCCGCGAACAGATGCAGGCCCGCCCGGTGGACGGCGAGCTTGCGCTCGTACTCGAGCGGATCGTGGGGTTTGACCAGGGCGCCCTCCGGGGTCGAGCCCCAATCGTTCAGCCGGGTCAGGAAGAAGCGCATGGCCGCGCCCCAGGCCAGGGTCGGCAGCGCCGCTCGCTCGTCGGCGCTGAGCCGGCGGCGGCGCTGATAGCCGGCGATGAAGGCCTGGGCGGAGGTGATGTTGAAACTGCCATCCGGCTCGAAGCACCAAGCGTTCAGGCCCACGGCGATGTCATAGGCGAAGGCGTCGTCGCAGGCGAAGTAGAAGTCGATGGCCGCAGCGAACTTGCCGTCTCGGAAGAAGACGTTGTCGGGGAACAGGTCGGCGTGGATGGTCCCGGCCGGCAGATCGCGCGGCCACGCCGTCGCCAAGTGAGCGATGTCCTCACCGATGACCTTGGCCAGCCCGGGCTTCAAGGCGTCGGCGGCCGCGCCAAGGCCTGAGAACAATGGGCCCCATCCCGTCTGGCCGAGGTCGTTCGGCCGCCTGCCGGGAAAGCCTTCCGCCGCCTGATGCAGCCAGGCCATCCCCTCCCCGGCCTCGCGGCAGTGAGCGGCGCTGGGCCGACGCGCCGACAGCCCGTTGAGGAACTCGACCAGGGCGGCGGGCTTCCCGCGCAGGAGCCGGAACAACCTGCCGTCGCGACCCGCCTTGGGCTCGGCGCACGGATAGCCGTGCTGGGCCAGCCACTGCATCAGACCGAGGAAGTAGGGCAGCTCCTCGGCCCGCACCCCCTGCTCGTAGATCGTCAGGATGAAGCGCCCTGCGGTGGTCTCGACCAGGAAGTTGGAGTTCTGCACGCCCTCGGCGATACCCTTGCAGCTCAGGGCTTCGCCGAGATCGAACTCGGCCAGGAACGCCGTGAGCTCGGCGTCGGTGATGTCTGTGTAAACGGCCACGCGCGTAGATCGGCGAGCCCGGGCCGGGGGTCAAGCGATCGGGTTGATTGTCTAGCTCGCCAGCGCGCGCGGCAGCCTGAACGTGACCGTCTCGCGGGTCGGCGAGGCTTCGTCCACTTCGAGGTCGTAACGGGCGGCGAGGGCGTCGATCACGCCCTGCACGAGGTGCTCGGGCGCCGAGGCGCCGGCGGTGAGGCCCACCGCGCCGATTCCTTCGAACCACCGCCAGTCCAGATGTCCGGCGTCCTCGATCAGCCGGGCGTCGGCGGCCCCTGCGCTGCGCGCAACCTCGGCCAGACGGAGGGAATTGGAGGAAGTCTGTGAGCCGACCACGAGCACGAGGTCGCACTGGGCTGCGATCGCCTTGACCGCCTCCTGGCGGTTGGTGGTGGCGTAGCAGATGTCCTGCTTGCGGGGGACCGCCGCATTGGGGAACCGCGTGCGAAGCGCGTCCAGCATCTCAGCGGTGTCGTCCACCGACAGGGTGGTCTGGGTGAGGAAGGCGATCCGGTCAGGATCGTGCGGGGCCAGCCTGGCGACGTCTTCGGCGGTCTCGACCAGGGCGACGGCGCCATCCGGCAGCTGGCCCATGGTGCCGCGCACCTCGGGGTGGCCCGCGTGACCGACCAGCACGACTTCGCGGCCCGCCGTGTGGTGACGCACGGCTTCGGCGTGCACCTTCGAGACCAGCGGGCAGGTGGCGTCGAGATAAGTCATGCTGCGCCGCTGCGCTTCCTCGTGGACGGACTTGGGAGCACCGTGGGCCGAGAAGATGATCGGCCGATCCTGCGGGGCCTCATCGAGTTCCTCGACGAACACCGCGCCGAGCTCCCGCAGGCGCTCCACCACGTGCCGGTTGTGGACGATCTCGTGGCGCACGTAGACCGGCGCCCCGTACTTGGCCAGGGCGCGCTCGACGATCTGGACGGCCCGATCGACTCCAGCGCAGAAGCCGCGAGGGCTCGCTAGCAGCAGCTTGAGAGGCATACGGATGGTCACCTGAGCATTCATGCGGCCAGTCTAAGGCGCATTCCATTACCCACTGGTTTCAAGCTTTGCTTAGAGCCTTGATTCAGCGTCTTTTCTTGTCGCGACGAGTACACCCTGCAACAGCGCGAGCCAAGGCCGCCAGGTTCCGACGCGGCCGTCGATCGCCGGGCCCTGCGTCGTCAAGGCTCCGTTGCGGGGCCATCGAGAAGCCTTTATCAGACGGCATGACCTTCGGCAGCACGCCGATCCTTCTCGGTTGAACCCATGCGCCGCACCCTGCCGCTCCTATTCGTCCTGATCGCCGCCTGGACCATCGTGCCTGTGGCGTCGGCGCTCGCCCAGGCGCGCGGCGGCGCAGGCGGCAGCAAGGATGAAGACGAGCAAGCCCAGAAGAAGAAGCGCGACTCCGAGTGGGAGCTGCGGCAGGCCCCGCTTCCGGGCAAGCGGAACGGCGGCCCCTGCCCGTTCGTCAAGGTGCTCTATGACGCCGCCCGCTACGAGGACTTCAAGGACGGCAAGGAAGCGTCCGCGGCGGTCGCCTACAGCGGCGAGATCAACGGCGTCAACGCGGATTGCGAATATCGCGGGACCGACCCGATCAAGGTGAAGATGCTGATCGGCTTCTCCCTGGGTCGCGGACCGCAGGCCGCCGACAGCCACAAGACCTATCGCTACTGGGTGGCCGTGACTCATCGCAACCGCGAGGTGCTGGCCAAGGAATATTACGACCTGCCCATCACCTTCCCGGCCGGCCAGGATCGGGTGGCGGTTACCGACACCTTGGGCGGGATCATCATCCCACGCGCCAATTCGACCGTCAGCGGCGAGAATTTCGAAGTGCTGGTGGGCTTCGACGTGACCCAGGAGATGGCCGACTTCAACCGCCTGGGCAAACGGTTCCGGATCAACTCCGGCGCACCCGCCGCCACGGCGGCGGCAGGGGCTCAGCCAGCCGGCCGATGAGCGACCGCAGATGAACGATCTGAGGGGGGCGCTGACCGAGGCCCTCGCCGGCGCCTTCATTTCCGCTGGGCTTCCTCCTGAATTCGGCAGGGTGACCGCGTCCGACCGAACGGACCTGGCGGACTTCCAGTGCAATGGCGCCATGGCCGCGGCCAAGGCGGCGCGCCGCGCGCCGCGGGAGATCGCCGTGCAGGTGGTCGAGGCCCTGAAGGACAATCCCCTGCTGGCTTCGGTGGAGATCGCCGGCCTCGGCTTCATCAACATGCGGGTGTCCGGCGCCGCCCTGGCTGCCCGGGCCAACGTGATCGCCGCCGATCCACGCACCGGCGCCCGCGAAGTCGACCACCAGCGGCGGGTGATCATCGACTATGGCGGCCCCAACGTGGCCAAGCCCATGCACGTGGGGCACCTGCGCGCCTCGATCATCGGCGAATCGATCAAGCGCATCTTCCGTTTCCGCGGTGACGAGGTGCTGGGCGACGCCCACTTCGGCGACTGGGGCTTCCAGATGGGCCTGCTGATCGTGGCGGCTTCCGACGAGAACCCGCGCTGGCGCGCGGCGGCCGAAGAGACTTGGCGGACGGACCCGAAGCTGCGCAACGCCGACGAAAGCCAGGTGCTCGCAATCCTGCTCGAGGATCTGGATCTGCAAACCCTCGATCGCCTCTATCCGGCGGCGGCGGCGACGGCCAAGACGGACGAGGCCTACCGGGACCGCGCGCGCCGGGCGACGGCGGAGCTCCAGGCGGGCCGGCCAGGGTACCTGGCGCTATGGCGGCGGTTCGTCCAGGTCAGCCGCCCGGCGCTGCAGCGCGAGTTTGAAGCCCTGGGCATCGAGTTCGACCTCTGGAAGGGCGAGAGCGACGTCGATCCGCTGATCCCGTCGATGGTCGAGGAACTGAGGGCCAAGGGTCTGCTGGCGCCCGACCAGGGCGCTGAGGTGGTGTACATCGCCCGCAACACGGACAAGCGGGAGTTGCCGCCCCTGATCGTGATCTCGTCCGAGGGCTCGGCCATGTACGGCACCACCGACCTGGCCACGGTGCTCGACCGGCGCCGCACCTTCGATCCGCACCTGATGGTCTATTGCGTCGATCAGCGCCAGGCGGACCACTTCGAGCAGGTGTTCCGCGCCGCCTACCTGGCCGGATACGCCGAGGAGGGCGGCCTCGAACACATCGGATTCGGCACTATGAACGGCCCCGACGGGCGCCCGTTCAAGACCCGGGAGGGCGGCGTGCTGAAGCTGCACGATCTCACCTCCATGGCCACCGACAAGGCCCGCGAGCGACTGCACGAGGCAGGCCTGGGCCAGGAGCTCTCACCTGAGGAGTTCGAGGAGACCGCCCATAAGGTCGCGGTCGCGGCGCTCAAGTTCGCCGACCTGCAGAACTACCGAGGCACGAGCTATGTGTTCGACCTCGACCGGTTCATGAGCTTCGAGGGCAAGACCGGCCCCTACCTGCTCTACCAGGCGGTCCGCATCAAATCCCTGCTGCGGCGGGCAGGAGAGGAGTCGGCCAGGGCCGGACCGATCGACCTAGCGGAGCCGGCCGAACGCGACCTCGCGCTGGTGCTCGACGCCTTCGGCCACGCTGTCGAGGAGGCCTATGACAAGCGCGCGCCCAACTTCATCGCCGAGCACGCCTATCGCCTGGCGCAGAACTTCTCCAAGTTCTACGCGGCCTGCCCTGTGCTGGGCGCGCCGGACGCGGCGATCAGAGGGTCGCGACTGACATTGGCGGAGGCGACCCTCAGGCAGCTGGAACTCGCCCTTGGCCTGTTAGGGCTGCAGACACCAGAGCGGATGTAGAGGCTTTGGCGCCACGCCCGGCCGTCGGGCGGAAACATGTCCAAAGCGTAAGTGTCCGTCGTCTTGCGACAGCCATACTGTGTTCGCATATGACGAGCTACACCAGACCTCGTCAGGCGCCGTACGGATCGCGCCAGGATGCCGAAGAGATGCCGCCCTTTGGGTTCTTCGCTGCAACGCGCGTTCGTGAGGACGAACCCGGCGTCCTGATGCGCAAAGGCGCGCGGATAGCTCTGCTGGTGCTCGGCGTGGCGCTGATGATCGTCGGCCTTCCGCTGGCGCTCCTGCCAGGACACCTCGGGATCTTCGTGTTCGCAGTGGGCCTGATCGTGGCGCTCAGGAACTCGTTCACGGCCAGGCGGACATTCATCAAGGCGCAGCGCAAGCACCCCAACATCGTGTTCCCGATCCGTCGCCTGATCCGGCCCAAGCCTGAGATCCTGCCGGTATTCTGGCACCAGATGCTGAAGTTCGAGCGCTGGGTCCTGCCCCGCGGCATGCGCTTCTACCGCCGCACCCGCCGCGCCCTCTTCCGCCGCCGGCGGCGGTAGATTTCGCCGCGGGCGGTGAGGTTTCGCCGCCGTATCCTTCACCACGAAAAGCACGAAAAGCACGAACGAAGAGCGCCAATCCTCGGAGGACGGAGCCGTTTTCTGGGGCGCCTCCGGCACCGTCCGTTCGTGTGTTTTCGTGTTTTTCGTGGTTCCTTCCCAATCAACCCAGGCGCTCGACAGCCTCGCGGATGGCGCGGCTGGTCAGGTAGCCGCGGGCTTGGTCGGCGAGGTCCGGGTCGCTGTCGGCCGTCCGCGGCCCCAGGAAGGCGCGCACTGGCCCTGACAGGTCGTCATTGATGGGATCGCGATTGGTCAGGATGGTGTCGGCGCTTCGCCGCAGCATCGCCTGGTGATCCGGCGCAATGCGTTCCCAGGCCGCCTGGATGTCGCCATCGCGCCAGCCGAGCTTCTGCTTGAGATAGACCGCCGAGCCCTGCTCGAACACCACGGCCGACAGCAGCCGTTCCTTCAGCGCCTCATCGGTGCGGTGGGCGCCGTCGCAGGTCCGATCGACCGCATCGAATTCCGCATCCGAGATGTAGACCCGGTCCAGCACGTCGGGGCCGTCGCGGAGATATCCGCGGATCAGGGCGCTGCGCGTGTCGGGCCGCAGTTGGCCCCACAGGCAGGCGCCGCTCATCGCCATGGCGGGCCGGGCGGCAAGGAAGGCGAGGCCTGCGAAGCCAAGGGCGAAGGCCAGACGTCGGGACGCAGTCATGGGCGCGGCTCCTACCCTCCAGCCTGTCCAAGCTAGGCCGGGGCGGCGCCCAAAAAGAGGCGCTACTGCAGCTTGCCGGCCAACTCGGCGACCGCCTTGTCGACCAGGGGGTCGGAGGACAGGGCGCCGACACGGCGGGTCAGTACAGCGGCGGCCGCCTCCGCGGCCAACTCCGCGGCCGCCGATTTCACATCGGCTTCAGCCTGGGCCTGGGCCTGGGCGATCTTGTTCTGCGCCATGGCCGTGCGACGGCGGATCTGCTCATCCAGCCGCGCGCGGGCGTCGTCTTCCAGCTCCTTGGCCTCGACCTCGGCGTTGGCGATCATGTCGGCAGCGTGCCGCTCGGCTTCCTCGCGCCGGACCCGGATCGAGGCCAGCAGTGCCTCGGCTTCCTTGCGCAGGCGTTCCGCCTCGTTCAGCTCGGCCCGGATCTTCTCGGCGCGCGCGTCCAGGCCCTTGGTCGCCATGGCCGGGACCTTGAGCCAGAGCATGACGCCCACGAAGATCGCCAAGGCGATCCCGACCCAGAATTCCGGTTCCTGTAGCAGGTGTAGCACCGCGTCCCCCTAGGCTCGGCCGGCCAGCGCCGACTCGACATCGGCGGCGCTCGCCGGCTGGCCGGTCAGCTTGAGCAGGATGGCCTGCGCGGTCTCCACCGCAATCCCCCGCACCGAGCCCATGGCCTGATCGCGGGCCTCCCGGATCGAGGCTTCAGCCTTGGCGAGGCTTTCGGCCAGCACGGCTTCCTCGGCCGCCTGACGCGCGGCGGACTCGGCCTGCACCCGGGCCTTGGCTTCGGCGGCGACCTTCTGTGAGCGGGCGCGCGCCTGCGCCATCTCGGCGTCGGCGGCCGCCGCCTGGGCTTCGGCCTGCTCCTTCAGGGCGCGCGCGCGGGCGATGTCGCCCGAGATGCGCCCCTCACGCTCGGTGATGGTCCCGGCCAGCCGCGGCACGAACAGCTTCGCCATCAAGGCGAAGACCACCGCGAAGATGATCAGGAACCAGACCATTTGGCCCGGCCACCAGGTCGGGTCGAACTGCGGCAGCCCTCCCGATCCCTCGTGCGGGGCTTCGGTCGTCTCAGTGGTCGGCGTCACCGCCATGGAGGACCTAGACCTTCACGAACAGGATGATGAAGGCCATCACCAGGCCGAAGATGCCCATGGATTCGGCGAGCGCCATGCCCAGGAACAGCATCGGTTGCTGGCTCGAGGCGGCCGAAGGATTGCGCAGCGCCCCTTGCAGGTAGTTGCCGAACAGAATGCCGAGGCCCGCGCCGGCGCCGATGAGGCCGGTCATGGCGAGGCCCGCCCCGATGTACTTGGCTGCGGTGACGTCCATTGGTCTTGATCCCTTGAGTTTCGCTTGGAGGAAGTGGAAGGCCCGGCGCTGTCAGTGCCCGTGGCCAAGGTTGACGACTTCGTTCAGGTAGACGGTGGCCAGGGTGGCGAACACGAAGGCCTGCAGGAAGGCCACGATAAGCTCCAGCGCGGTCAGCGCCACCACCATGGCCAGGGACACGCCCGAGCCGAGGAAGCCGAGGGTCGCGATGCCGCCGCCCAGGGCGAACACGCCGAGACCCACAACGAAGCTGGCGAAGATGTTCATCACCACGTGGCCGCCGATCATGTTGCCGAACAGACGCATCGCCAGGGTGAGGGGCCGCACGAAGAACGAGATCATCTCGATCGGGACCATCAGCACCAGCAGCGCCGGCGACATGCCGCTTGGCACGAACAGCTTGTACATCCGGTGGCCGTTCTTGATGAAGCCGATGACGATCACGCTGAGGAAGGTCAGCACCGCCAGCGTGGCGGTCACCGCCAGCTGGGCGGTGGCGGTGAAGGCCAGCTCCAGGCCGAACAAATTGCCCAGGTTCAGGATGATCCCCATCATGTTCATGACCAGGACCAGCATGAAGATGGTGAAGACGAACGGGATGTAGGGCCGGCCGTTGTGGCCGATGATCGGCTCGATCAAGGTCCGGTCGACGATGTCGTACAGGCTCTCGCTGAGCGATTGCAGGCGTCCCGGCACGATCTGGCGGCGGGCCGACATCAGGAAGAAGGCGCAGATGATCAGGCCTGCGGCCATCATCGTCGCCACCGAATTGGTGATCGACAGGTCTATTGCGCCAATGCCTGGGACATCCACCGGCGGCAAGGGCACCACCTTGTGGATCAGGAACTGGTGCATCGGGTCGATGGCGGCCATCGGCTCGGAAATCCCCTTCAATCCTCGTCGTCGCTCGGGGGGACTGCCTTCAGCGGCCCCGCCTCTGCGATCGCATCCTTGCCCATACGCGACGCCGAGCGGGCGACCGCATACACCGATAGCCCGGCGCCGGCGAACAGGCCGACCACCATCCCCCAGGGCGAGGTATGCGCCAGCTGGTCCACGAACCAGCCCAGCCCCACGCCCCCGAGAACGCCGCCGATCAACTGCGCGAGAAGGCGGTAGCCTTCCCCGATCCCACGGTTCGCCTTCCAAGAGGAGGCGGACCGCGCCCGTCCGGCCTCGAAGGCTTGAAGCTCTTCGCCGAGGCGGTTCATCGCCTCTTCGGGCCGATCGTCGGGCTGCGGC
>FTHA01002082.1_pt1 | contig 29116 bp, 25 predicted proteins | sample 1640771 | NCBI WGS metagenome assembly FTHA01 (sample SAMEA3914789, study PRJEB12502) | metagenome | biome: forest; material: soil | place: Canada | collected 2011-07-03 | depth 0.3 m | reverse complement strand
GAATTCGCCATGCAAACCCGCAAACTCGGAACGAGCGGCCTGGAGGTCTCGGCCATCGGCCTCGGCTGCATGGGCATGAGCTTTTCCTACGGCCCGCCCGCCGACACCCAGGAGATGATCAAGCTGCTGCGGACGGCGGTCGACCGCGGCGTCAGCTTTTTCGACACCGCCGAGGTCTATGGCCCCTTCACCAACGAGAACCTGGTCGGCGAGGCTCTGGCGCAGGTGCGGGACCAGGTGGTGATCGCCACCAAGTTCGGCTTCAACCTCAATGACGACGGCAGTCCCGGATGGACCGGGCTCAACAGCCGTCCCGAGCGCATCAAGGCGGTGGCCGAGGCGTCGCTGAAGCGCCTCCGCACCGACCACATCGACCTGTTCTACCAGCACCGCGTCGACCCTGACGTGCCGATCGAGGATGTGGCCGGCGCGGTCAGGGACCTGATCGCCCAAGGCAAGGTGAGGCATTTCGGCCTGTCCGAGGCGGGCGCTCAGACCATCCGCCGCGCTCACGCGGTCCAGCCCGTAGCCGCGCTGCAGAGCGAATATTCGCTGTGGTGGCGCCGCCCGGAGGCGGAGATCCTGCCGACCATCGAGGAGCTGGGCATCGGCTTCGTGCCCTACAGCCCCCTCGGCAAGGGCTTCCTCACCGGCAAGATCGACGCGGCCGCCAGCTTCGACAAGACCGATTTTCGCAGCAGCCTGCCGAGGTTCACGCCGGAGGCTCGCAAGGCCAACCAGGCCCTCGTCGACCTGCTCGGCCGGGTCGCAGCGCGCAAGGGAGCGACGCCCGCCCAGATCGCCCTGGCATGGCTCCTGGCCCAGCGGCCCTGGATCGCGCCAATCCCCGGCACCACCAAGCTGCACCGGCTGGAGGAGAACATCGGCGCGGCGGCGATCGAGCTGACGCCCGGCGACCTTCGCGAAATCGGGGACACCGCCGACGCGATCCCCGTCGAGGGCGACCGCTACCCTCCGGCCCTGGAGGCGTTGACGGGGCGCTGAGGGCGGCCGTCAGGCGCGGCAGGGATGGATCCCGGACAGCCGCCATGCGGCTTCCGGGACGACATTGAATTCCAAGAGCAGGATTCACCACGAAGGACACCAAGGACACAAAGGGAGGCCGACCGATCGCGCCGGTGCTGTCCGCGTGATCACTGGATCTTGGTGTCCTTCGCGCCCTTTGTGGTCCCTCTTCGGTCTTGCTGCGCTCGCGGACTGACGTGATGACTCCGAGGGTGGGGATTCCTACAAGGATGTCTTCCAACCAGGAGCAGCGCCATGGACTATCGGTATCTGGGGCGCAGCGCCCTGAAGGTGTCGCCCCTTTGTCTGGGCGCCATGATGTTCGGCGGGGAAACCGACGAGGAGACCTCTCGGCGCATCATCGACAAGGCCTTCGAACAGGGGGTCAATTTCATCGACACGGCCAACGGCTACGCCGGGGGCCGCTCAGAGGAGGTGCTGGGCCGCGCCATCGCCGCGCACCGGGACCACTGGGTGGTGGCCACCAAGTTCGGCTATCCCGCCATGGCTTCGCCGGGTCCCAACGAACAGGGCCAGTCGCGCAAATACGTCATCCAGTCCGTGGACCGGAGCCTGAAGGCGCTCGGGACCGATTATATCGATGTCCTCTATTTCCACCGCGCCCTGCCGGAAGCGCCGCTGGAAGAGGGCATACGGGCGATCGGCGACCTGATCCGCCAGGGCAAGGTGCGCTATTTCGGCCTGTCGAACTTCAAGGGCTGGCGCATCGCCGAGGCGGCGCGTCTCGCCGACCAGCTCGGCATGGACCGGCCGATCGCCAGCCAGCCGCTGTATAACCTGGTGGACCGCAGCGCCGAGGTCGAGCAGCTGCCCGCCGCCGACCACTATGGCCTGGGCGTGGTCTCCTACAGCCCCCTCGCGCGCGGCGTCCTGACCGGCAAGTACGCGCCGGGCGCGCCGCCGCCGCCGGACACCCGCGCGGGTCGCGGCGACCGGCGGATGCAGCAGACCGAATGGCGGCCGCAGTCGCTGCAGATCGCCCAGACCATCGCCGCCCGCGCCGCGGACCTTGGAGCGACGCCGGTCGCGTTCGCCCTGGCCTGGGTGCTGAACAACCGCCTGATCAGCTCGGCCATCGCGGGCCCGCGCACCGAGGCGCACTGGGGCAGCTATGTCGAGGCGCTGAACCTGAAGCTCTCAGCGGAGGACGAGGCCCTGGTGGACAGCCTCGTTCCGCCGGGCCACGCCTCGGCCTGGGGCTACACCGACCCAGCCTATCCGATCGAGGGCCGCCGGACGGGGGGCTGACATCTGCTTCTCCTCCCCCATTGCATGGGAGAGGAGAAGTGCGGAGCCCTCGCCTCGGACCCAGGCCCTCGCTACAACCTCTCTCACAACGAACAGCGCGAGGGCGGCCGGATGGACATGCGGGTTTTGGGCGAGACGGGCATGCGGGTCTCGAGCCTGTGTCTCGGGACGATGATGTTCGGGCCGATGGGAAACCTGGACCAGGACGCGTGCGTGCGCATCATCCACCGGGCGCTCGACGCCGGGATCAACTTCATCGACACGGCGGACATCTACTCGCACGGAGTCTCCGAGGACATCGTCGGCCGCGCCATCAAGGACCGGCGCGAGCACATCGTGCTGGCCACCAAGTTCTTCAATCCGATGGGCGACGACCCCAACCAGAAGGGCGGCTCGCGCCGCTGGATCGTCAAGGCCGTCGAGGACAGCCTGCGCCGGCTGGGAACCGACCACATCGACCTCTACCAGATGCATCGCTTCGACGCCGCGACCAACATCGACGAGGTTCTCTTCACGCTCACCGAACTGGTCCGTCAGGGCAAGGTGCGCACCTTCGGCTCGTCGATGTTCCCCGCCGACCGCATCGTCGAGGCGCAGTGGACGGCCGACCGGCGCGGCTACCTGCCGTTCCGGTGCGAGCAGAGCTCCTATTCGATCTTCAACCGCGACATCGAGCGGTTCGTGCTGCCGGCCTGCGCCCGCTATGGCATGGGCATGATCGTCTGGAGCCCGCTGGACGGCGGCTTCCTGTCCGGCCGGTTCCGCAGCCCCGACGACTTCACCGACGACAGCCGCATCGCCCGGTTCGGCAGGCTGTTCCAGGGCGGCTTCGACGCCCACGGGGCGGCGGTGCGCCGCAAGCTGGACGTGGTCGGCGAACTGGCGACCCTCGCCGACGCCGCGGGGATCACCCTGGCCCAGCTCGCCATCGCCTTCACCACCGAACACCCGGCCGTCACCTCCGCGATCATCGGACCGCGCACGATGGAGCACCTGGAGACCGTCCTGGCCGCCGGCGACCTGAAGCTTTCGGCCGAGACGCTCGACCGCATCGACGCCCTGGTCCCGCCCGGCTCCTCGCTGAACCCCCTCGTCGACATGCCCAGCGGAACCGGCAAGGCCAACCTGCGGCGCTAAGGCGGCTATCCACCGGTCTGGGAAGTTCGGTATGTCCCGGCGCGGGCGGTGTGGCGGCGACGCTATCCGACCCATTTCGGACATTTCACGACCGACAAGCTCGGCTGATGGGCCGACATCGACTATGACGCCGTGTTTCCGGGGTGGCGGCCGGCCAGTGGACCCGCATCATCGGTATTTTGGGAAGGCGTCATGAAGGAACACGTGCTCGAGCAGCTCGCCGGGACCAATCCGGACTCGGAAATCTGGTGGGACAGCTCGCCTCTGATCTATCAGAGCTGGAAGGAGGGCGTCCTGGCCAAGGACCCGGATCCCGCGACCTCGGGCTGGACCGAACAGCTCGTGCGGCTGTTCGACCTGCAGACGATCGAGACCGAAGGCCGGATGGGCTTTCGCGGGGTGACCACCAACCCGCCCCTGTGCCTGCAGGCGATCAAGCTCGCGCCGGACTTCTGGGCCGGGCGGATCAGGCAGATCGCCAAGGACCACGCCCCGGGCGATGTCGAGGGTGTGTACTGGAGCCTCTATCTCGAACTGGTCCGCAAGGGCGCCGAGATGATCCATCCCGTGTACAAGGCCTCGGGCGGCAGGTACGGCCTCGTCTCAGGCCAGGTCGATCCGCGCTGGGTGCGCGACGGCCGCCGGATGCTGGAACAGGGCCTCCAGATCGCCGCCCAGGGCGAGAACGTGATGGTCAAGATCCCCGGCTCCAAGGAAGGCTATGAGGTCATCGAGGAGCTGACGGCGCGCGGCATCTCGACGAACAACACCACGAGCTTCACCGTGCCCCAGTATCTGCGCTGCATGGCGGCGGTCAGCGCGGGCCTGCTGCGGGCCAAGGCCAGCGGCGCCGACACCTCGCGCTGGCGCTCGGTCATCACCCACATGTCCGCCCGTCTCGGCGAACTGGGGGACTGGCGCACGCAGGCCCAGGCGCGGGGCCTCGCGCTCAGCCTGTCCGAAATCCGCGATGGCGAAGAGGCCGTCCTCAAGCGCGCCTACCACTGGGGCAAGGCCAACGGCCATCCCTCGAAGATGCTGCAGTGTTCCATGCGGATCGAAAAGGACGACCGGACCGGCGCGACGGTCAGCCGCCACCTGGCCGATTTCGCCGGCAGCGACATGGTCTACACCTGTCCTCCGGGGTTCATCGCGGGCCTGATGACCGCGCAGAGCGAACTTGCGCCCTTCGACGCCGCGTCAATCGATCGCGCGCCGCGTCAGGACAGCATCGAGAAGCTGTTGAAACTGCCGAGCTTCCGCGCGGCCTATGAATTCGAGGGCATGCGCCCGGATGAGTTCGCCCATTTCGGCGCCTTCAAGGCGACCGAGACCGAGTTCGCCGCCGCGACGCGCCAGACCGTCGATTTCGTGCAGATGACGATGGAAAGCTGACTCCTCGCCTGGCTGGTGGTCCAGCAAGGCGAGGCAGGCCGGGCGGTCGTCAGGGGTCCGATCTTGACGCATGAGCCGCGAACCGTCGTGATATTTCGACGCGAACGTCCGGCGCGGCTGAAGACCGGGTTCAAGGAGGGGCGAGGTGCGGTTCGACCTGACGGGGAAGACGGCGCTGGTGACCGGGGCGGCGTCCGGGATCGGCCTCGCCACCGCGGCGATGCTGGCGCGGTTCGGCGCCGCCGTGGCCATCAACTACCTGCCGGACGACGCGCGCGGACCCGCAGCGGTCACCCAGCTGTGCGCCGAAGGCCTGCTGGCGATCGAGGCGCCCGGAAACGTCGCTGAATCCGGCGGCTGCGAGGCGATGGTCACCGCGGCGATATCGGCGCTGGGTCGCCTCGACCTGCTCGTCAACAACGCCGGGACGCCCGGTGTCCGCGAGACGATCGCGCCGTCGGAGCTGGATCTCATCACCGAAGCGCTCTGGGCGACCGTCATCGAGACGAACCTGCTCGGGGCCTTCCGCTGCGCCAAGGCGGCGGCGCCCGCGCTAAGAGAGGCCAATGGCGCCATCGTGTCGGTCGCCTCGATCGCGGGCATCAAGGGGCCGGGCAGTTCGCTCGCCTACGCCGCCACCAAGGCCGCGCTGATCAACCTGACCCAGAACCTCGCGCGGGGCCTCGGGCCGCAGGTGCGCGTCAACGCGGTGGCGCCCGGGGCGGTCGACAGCGCCTGGCAGATCCGGTGGACCAACGAGCAACGCCGGGATTCGATCGATCGATCGGTGCTGAAGCGCCGAAGCGCGCCGGAAGACATCGCCGAGGTGATCGTGTTCCTGGGGTGCGGCGCCAGCATGGTGACCGGACAGACCGTGGTCGTGGACGGCGGCCTGACGCTCTGAAGCGCCGCTGCGACGGCGCCGGCGGATAGGGAGAGAGCGCATGATGAGCGGATGGCGTGCGGCCGGGAAGGTCGCTGCGGGTCTGGCCGCCCTGGCGGCGCTGGCCGGCGGGGGGCCCCTCGCCGCCCCGGCCCGGCCCGCGCTCATGACCCGCGCCGGCGACTTCACCGTCGAGCGGCCCACCCTGGTCTCATTGGGCTTCGAATGGCGCATCGCGGGCGACGACAACCGCAACGCCCGCGTCGAGGTGAGCTTTCGCAAGCGCGGCGAACGGGTGTGGCGCAAGGGTCTGCCGCTCCTGCGGCTGCAGGGCGAGGAGGTCCCGGGCGGCAAGCCCCGCAACAGCGACTACGGGCGCTATTACGACTACGTGGCGGCGAACATGTTCGCGGGCAGCCTGCTGAACCTCGAACCCGACACCACCTACGAGTGCCGCTTCATGCTGGTCGACCCGGACGGCGTGCGCGGACCCGCGGTCAGGACCCTGTCCGTGCGGACCCGCAAGGCGCCGGCGCCCGCGGCCGGCGGCCGGACCTTCCACGTCTATCCCTACGGCTACGCGGGACCGAAGGCCCAGCCGGCCTTCACCGGCCTGCTCGCCGCCTACTACATGGGCTCGGACCAGTCGGACCATTCCAATGCGTTTCCGCCTCGGGTCCGTCCGGGGGACATCATCCTGGTCCACGCCGGCGTCTACAAGGACAACCGCTTCGCCTACGGGGGTTTCGACCCCAACTTCGGGGGCTACGGCACGACCTTCGACGGGACCTACTACCTGACGCAGAGCGGAACGCCGGACCGGCCGATCGTGATCAAGGCGGCCGGCGACGGCGAGGTGGTGTTCGACGGCGACGGCAACCAGACGCTCTTCAACCTGATGGCCGCCAATTACACCTACGTCGAAGGCGTCACGGTGCGGAACACCAACGTCGCCTTCCTGCTGGGCCTGAAGGCCATCGCGGGCTCGAGCGGCTTCTCGCTGGTCCGCTCGCGGCTGGTCGACATCGGCCGGGGGGTGCAGGACGAGTGGGCGGGCTCCAGGGACGTCTATATCGCCGACAACGTCTTCATCGGCCGCCACGACCGCACGAGGCTGCAGAGCTGGTACCGCCCCGACGTCTGGTCGAAGTTCCCGGGCTATCCCGCCCCGATCACATCCGAATATGCGGTCAAGGTCTACGGCCAGGGACATGTGGTGGCCTACAACCACGTCGAGGCGTGGCACGACGGCGTCGACGTGGCGACCTACGGGACGCCGAGCGATGATCCGGACCGGATCCCGTCGTCGATCGACATCTATGGCAACGACATCACCAACGCCGCCGACAACTGCATCGAGGCCGACGGCGCGGCCCACAATGTCCGGGTCTTCAGGAACCGCTGCTTCAACTCCGCCCAGGGGGCCCTCAGCGCCCAGCCGATCTTCGGCGGCCCGGCCTATTTCGTGCAGAACCTGGTCTATGACGCGACCACGGGCGGGCCTCTGAAGTTCGTCGACACGCCGGCGGGGGTGCTGGTCTACCAGAACACCTTCTTCGGCCAGAGCGCCCTGTTCGGACCGGCCGCCAACGTGCACTTCCGCAACAACCTGATGATCGGCGACGGCTGGGCCGACCCGGTGTTCGCCTTCTCCACCTCCACCGCCTATTCCAGCGCCGACTACGACGGATACCGGCCGAACCCGGGCGCCATGACGGCGTTCGCCTGGACCTCGCCGCGCCCGGGGCTCAGGGCCGACTTCGAGGGGCCCCTGGTGAAGCAGGCGTTCGCGGCGCTTGAGGATTTCACGGCCGCGACCGGCCAGGAGCGGCACGGCGTCCTGCTCGACGTCGACGTGTTCGTCCACGCTCCCCTGCCCGACCGCGCCGATCCCCAGCGGCTCTACCGCCCGGCCGACCTGGATTTCCGCCTGAAGCCCGGCTCGGCCGCCATCGACCGTGGCGTCGCGCTGCCGACGATCAACGACGGCTTTGCCGGGACAGCGCCCGACCTCGGCGCCTATGAACTGGGCTCCGAACCGCCGCACTACGGCCCAAGGACCTGGCCGACGGGCTCGACGGCGGAGGCGCCCTGAACCCGCATCGCCCAGCCGGAAGGCCGGAAGGTCTAGAATTTAGAATTACGGTGACACTGGAATTACGGTGACACTGTATGAAATAAGCGAAGTCCGCAGCCCGGTCCAGCAGCGGCTTCTCCGTGACGACGCCGTCGTCCTCGCCCGCCAGATGGGCCCGCGCGCTGGACCAGGGTAACGGACTTCCGGATCGATCAACCTGACGACAGGATACTGGCAGTTTCATACAGTGTCACCGTAATCCGGGGCCTCACCGGTCATGCGCCTTTCCGAGTCCCGGAAAGGGTGTCTCGGTTGACGACAGGCTCGGGCGGCGTGCATCTGGTCCCGCGTGTGTAGACGCCGCCGAGGACGCCCATGAACAAGCCCGTCGCCCGCTTCGGCCGTGAGGCCCACATTCCGGTGCAGAGCTACCTCTACACCACGGTGGCGCCGCTTCGCTTCGAGGCGGAGGTCTATGACTGCGAGGTGGTCGGCGAGGTTCCGAAGGACCTGAACGGCAGCTTCTATCGCTGCGGCGGCGACACGCTCTATCCGACGATGCAGAACGACAACCTCAACAATGGCGACGGCGTGATGGCCGCCTTCCACTTCGAGGACGGCTTTGTCGATTTCGTGCAGCGCTATGTGAAGACCGAGCGCTTCCTGCTGGAGCGAAAGAACCGGCGCCGGCTCTACGGCGCCTATCGCAACGCCCATGGAGACGACCCGTCGACGGCGGGCACGGACCGAGACAACACCGGCAACACCACCGCCTGGGTCCATCACGGCAAGCTGTTCGCCCTGCGTGAGGACAGCATCCCTTACGAGCTCGACCCGATCACCCTCGACACCCTGGCGCCGGCGACCTTCGGGGGACAGCTGCGCACCCGCACCATGAGCGCCCACCCCAAGATCGATCCGGTGACCGGCGAATGGTGGAGCTACGGCCAGTTCTCGGAAAAGCGCTATGAGGGCGAGATGTCGCTGCACGTCCTGGACAAGGACGGCGCCGTCATCCGCGAGGAGGAATTCACCCTCCCCTACCCCGGCATGACCCATGACTGGGCGGTCACGCGCGAGCACCTGATCTTCCATATCCTTCCGTACACGGTGGATGTGGAGCGGCTGAAGGCGGGCGGCGACTTCTATGCCTATGACGCCTCGCTCGACCCGATGTTCGGGATCATGCCGCGCAGCGGTACGACCAAGGACATCCGCTGGTTCGCCGTGCCGGACGCCGGCGTCGCGCACTTCATGAACGCCTTCAGCGAGGGCGACCAGGTGCACGTGGACGGCGCGACGCACACCGGCCACTTCTTCACCTTCTTCCAGGAGGTCCATGGCCGCCAGGCGGACTTCAGGCCGGGGACCTTTTCGCGGATCACCTTCGACCTGGCGAGCGGCGCGGTGTCGGTGAGGCCCCTCACCAACGGCCCGGCCGGCGGCATGCCCAAGATGGACGAACGGTTCGCGATGCAGCCCTATCGCTACGGCTTTTCGACCACCCGGACCGGGCTCGTCCGCTATGACGTCAAGACGGGCGGGCGCCAGGAACATGTGACCGAGGGCTCGTCCCAGGAGCCGGTGTTCGTCCCACGCCGGCCGGACGCGCGGGAAGGCGACGGGTTTCTGCTGGCCGTGGTCACCCGGCCGGACAACCGGGCCGACCTCATCATCCTGGACGCGATGGACATGGAGGCAGAGCCCCTGGCCACCGTGCGCCTGCCCTTCAGCCAGGCGTGGCTGTTCCATGGCTCGTGGCGGGATGGACCCGGGGCGAAGCTGCCGCGCTGAGGCGGGTCGGATACGAATTGTTTAGGTAAACAGCATGTAAAAGACTGCGGTATGCTGGAGAAGCATTTCGTTATTCATATCTTTTGCGCTGATTTTCACTATTCAAGACTAACTTCCAACCGAAGACTGCAATCGAGGCGGTCAAGAACGTCGGCTGGAGGTGGTGATGGTTCACCAGCGTTTGTTGAGTGCGGCGGGATGCGTCCTGGCCATCGCCCTGACGATGGGCGGCGGCGTCGCCGGCGCCCAGGAGCTGCAGCTGGCGTCCCTGACGACCCAGGCCCCCGCTTCGGCGCGCGGGTCGGACCGCGATCAGGCGCCGCAGTCCGCGGACCTCGGCGAGGCGCAGGCCGGCGCCCAGGACGCGACGCCTGAAAAGGCCCCCCAGGACGCCAAGGGCGATCGCCGGCAGGCGACGGCCAAGACCTTCAAGCACAAGGCCTGCGTCCACGGCGAGTGGGTCAGCCCCACCGACTTCAATCCCTTCACCCTGTCCTGCACGGTCGTCGGCTTCTGATCCTGGGCAGGGTGGCGGTTTCGACACGGCATAGGCCGAGGCGCGCGCCGCCCCTGTGGGACTGCCTCAGTTTGACATCCGCCCCGCTCGCGCAATGTGCGGCGCTGTGGCAGACTGGCCCGATGGACGCACCGCCGCCTTTTCCTTTCAGGCCGCCGCTGTTCGTGATGATCCCACTCATTGCGCTCGTCATCGCGCTTATTGGCGTTGCGGCTTGGCGTCAGGCCACAGCCCTCCAATTGGGGGCCCTGTGCGTCAGCGGCCTGTCGCTGGCTGTCATAGCCATCGCTACGCGCCGCAATGGCCAAAGCCCCCGGAGGACCCGGCGGCTTCGTTGACATGCCGCCGCCACGGGCTGATCCTCGCCGGATCGGAAACGTCCTTTCCCTCCAAGGCATGCCGCAGAGGGGATCAGGGAGGCCAGCATGGCCGCAAGGTTGACCGTTCACGATCCGCGCGGCTATCCGCCGAAGGTGGAGGGCAAGCGGTTGGCGCCGCGGCTGCAGTCCCTAGACGGCAAGGTCGTCTACCTCGTGGACTGCCTGTTCGACAATTCCGAAGTGTTCATGGAGCAGCTGCGGCAATGGTTTGCCGAGCATCTTCCGCGCGTGAACACGCGGATCATCAAGCCGCGCGAAAGCTGGGTGGACGATCCGGTGATGCGGGCCAGGATCGCGGAGGATGGCGCAGCCGCCATCCTGGGCGTCGGTCTCTGAAGCACCTGTTGCCCCACGGTCGTGGGGTTGTCCTTAGCTCTGGAAGAACAAGGGGTGCCGACTGCCCCCGTGCACACCCATGTGTTCGCGCGCCTGGCCAAGGCCACGTCCCTGGCGGGCGGACGGCCCACCATGCGCAACTGCTTCGTGCCCCAGCCGGTGGTCGGCGCCTCCCCCGAACAGCTGCGCGGCTACATCGAGGGGACCGATCCTCTCTCCAAGCTGCCGTTCATGCAGGGCGTCATCGACGCCCTGACGGCGCCGCTGTCGGACGAGGACCTGAAGGGCGCGACCTTCGTGCGTTCGAACCCGCGCCTGCTCGATCCCGACACCGAAGATAACCTGCGCGAGCTGTTCGGCCGCAGCCGCTGGACCGACTTCCTGCCGATCATCCTGCCCACCGAGGATCGGGTCGAGCGGATGCTCAAGGGCACAAGGCAACCGCCCGACAGGATCGTCGGCCGCCTGCGCCCCACCGCGTTCCGCGAGGCCTGGGAGTTCGACGTCGAGAAGGTGGCTGTGAACGCCGTCATGGCCGGCGCCCGGCCCGAGCACCTGCCGGTGATCCTGGCCATGGCGTCCAGCGGCATCACCGCCCGCTCGTCGAGCACGACGTCGTTCTCGGCGATCACCGTCGTCAACGGACCGATCCGACAGGAACTCGGCATGAACGACGGCATCGGCGCCATGGGGCCGTACAACGACGCCAACGCCGTGATCGGCCGCGCCTACAGCCTGCTGAGCCAGAACCTGCAGGGCGGATCCACCCCCGGCGAGACCTACATGGGCTCGCTCGGCAACTGGCTGGGCTACACCGCCTGCTTCCCCGAGGCCGAGGAGCGCAGCCCCTGGGCGCCGTTCCACGTCGACCAGGGCTTCAAGCCCACGGACAGCACCGTCAGCATCTTCTTCGGCGGCTGGTACACGGAGTCCGGCTACGGTCCGCGGGAGACCTGGAAGGCCAAGTTCATCCGCTGCCTGACGGCGCTGGAGCAGTTCCTGCCGCCGCTGATCGTCATGGATCCCCTGGTGGCGCGCGGTTTCGACGAACTGGGCTTCTCCAAGGAAAAGCTGATCAACTGGTGCGCCGAGAACGCCCGGCTGCGCGCGGGCGACTATTGGGACGACATGGCCATCCAGACCCTGATCCGGCCCCACGCGGTGGCCGGCGTCGAGCCCTTCGCCAGCCGCCTGAAGGCGGATCCGGACGAGATGATCACCATCTTCCGCCCCGAGGACATCCACATCGTGGTCACCGGCGGCGAGACCCAGGCCGCGTTCAAGATGTTCGGCGGCCGCTATGCCATCGGCGGCCGGGGAACGGACAACCGGATGAAGCCGACCATCCTCATCGACGACTGGCGCTAGAGAAGGCTATTTCATCGCCAGGTGCTGGGCGAAGAAGGGCAGGACCTTCGCCTGGAAGCGCTCGGCGATGTGGTTGACGTGGTTGCCGTCGTAGACCTCGAACTGGTGCGCGACGCCCAGGCGGCCGAAGGACTCGTGGATCGCCGTGTCGTCCTTGACCAGGCCGTCCTTGTCGCCGACATCCATGGCGATCGCGGCCATGCTCTTCAGCCCCAGGGCATATTGCGGCGCCATCGCCAGCGGCGAGTTGGCGGCCCACTCGGCCAGCACCAGAGGATCGACCGCGCCGTCCTTGAAGGCGAAGTCGGCGTAATAGGGCGGCTTGTCCGGGGCCGGCGACCAGGCGACCGCCGAGGCGAGGCCGGCGCGGGTCCCGAAGTCGGCCTTGGCCGACTGCTCGAACGGCACGCTGGCCAGCTTCTGGGCGGCCTCGACCGTCTCGGTGCGCGGCGAGACGCAGCAGGCGCTCATGGCATAGAGGCTGGACCAGGTCTGCGGGTACTTCATGCCGATCTTCCAGACGCCGTAGCCGCCCATGGAGTGGCCGGCGAGGCCCCGGCTCGCCCGCCTGGCGAGGGTGCGATAATGGCCGTCGATATAGGCGACCAGGTCCTTGGCGACGAAGGCCTCGAAGTCGCCGGTGGTCGGCGAGCTGGAATACATGCTGCCGCCCTGCTTGGTGTCGGTGTCCGGCACCACGATGATGAATTCAGCCCCCTTCTTTGACGAGGCCAGGGCGGCCTCGGGCACATGCAGGAAGTCCGAGAAATACTGCCCGGTGATCGCGAAGCCGTGCAGGAAATAGATCACCGGATAGCGGCGGCCCTTGGCGTGGGCATAGCTGGGCGGAAGGACCACGAGCACGTCGCGGTCGACGCTGTCGCCTTCCAGATTGCCTTCGAGCGACTTGCCGTGGACCTTGATGTGCTGGACCGGTGCGCCGGGTCCGTTGGGCTTGACCGGTGCGAAGGCCGGCGCCGGAGGGCGTGGCGGCGCGGCTGGGGCGGCCGGCGCCGGCGCGGGCTGGGCCGCGGCGGACTGGACAGCCGCGACGGATATGAGCGCGAGCCCGAAAAGGGCGCCGGCGATGCGACAGGTCATCACGATCCTCCCGTGTTGTTTGATAGATGGCTATCCGATCGGGGGCCGGGACGCCACGGGATTTGACGCCGTCAAGCCAGCGCGCAGGCGCCGCCTATCCAAGGTCGAACGGGACAGGGGGCGATGCGGCCTCAGACCGCCGCGATCTCCACGCAGGCCTTCCTGAGCGCCTCGACCGTGCGCCGCTCAGCGGCGGCGTCGAAGCGGGGCGAGGGAATGGCCACGCTGAGGCTGTGATCGTCGTCGAGCGCCATGGCCACGCCGATGACCCCCAGCGAGTGCTCCTCACGCGATATGGCGTAGCCGGCCTTGCGGCAGCGCTCGAAATCCGATCGCAACGCCGCCTCGCCGACCAGGGTGTTGTCGGTGAAGCGCGCCCGCTTGCCCCGTTCGAAATAGGCGGCGAGTTCGTCGGGCGCCATGCGGGCCAGCAGCGCCTTGCCGCCCGCGAAGCTGTGCAACGGCATGCGCACGCCGCGCTGGAGCGTGAACCTGAGCTCGTGGGAGGAGTGCTCCACCTCGAGGGTCTCGATCTCGTCGACCCGGCGGATGAACAGGCTGCTGGTCTCGCCGGTCTCGGCGGTCAGGGCGCGCAGCTGCACGCGGGTGCGCTCGGCGAGCGAGCGCGGACGGCCTGAGACGAGCCGCGCCAGGGCCGGACCCAGGCCGTAGCTCCGATCCGGTTGCTGGATCAGCCACTCGCGGCCCACGAGGGTGGCGAGCAGATAGGAGAGGCTGCTTTCGGGGGCGTCAATGGCGCGACTGATGGCGCGCGCGTTCAGCGGCCCCTGCGTCGCCACCACCTCGACGATGTCGAGCGCGCGGGCGGCGGACTTGACCGAACCCGGGGTTTGTGATTTCATCATTGTGAAATTTCAGGTATGTGAAAAATGTTCAGCGGTCAAGCGACGGCCTTTCCCGATGTTCCCGGCACCATCGTCTTCACCGGCGAGCTCTGCCGCAAGGGCTTCGCCCTGAACCAGTTCTGCATGTCCCTGATGCGGCCGGAGAACCGCGGGCGGTTCAAGGCCGACGAGGCCGCCTATCTTGGGGACTGGGCGCTGACCGAGGCCCAGACGCGGGCGGTGCTGGCGCGCGACTACGCCGCCATGCTGTCTTTGGGAGGCAACATCTTCTTCGTGCTCAAGCTTGGCGCATCGGACGGCCGCAGCGTGCAGTCGATCGTCGCGTCCCTGGCCGGACAGAGCCAGGAGGACTATGCCGCCATGATGCTCGCGGGCGGACGTCGCCCCGTCGTCCTCGATGAGGCCGCGTAGCGGACATGGCCAGGATCACCGCAGGGGTCGGCTCCAGCCACGTCCCCGCGATCGGCGCCGCCCTCGACAACGGCCGCAAGGACGACCCGCTGTGGAAGCCGATCTTCGACGGCTATGAGTGGGCGAAGGGCTGGATATCCGACACCCCGCCGGACGTGGTCATCCTCGTCTACAACGACCACGCCTCGAACTTCTCGCTGGAAGTCGTGCCGACCTTCGCCATCGGCTGCGCGGAGCGGTTCGCGCCGGCCGATGAGGGCTGGGGCCCCCGCCCGGTGCCGACCGTGCAGGGACATCCGGCCCTGGCCTGGCACATCACCGAGAGCCTGATCCAGGAGGAGTTCGACCTGACGATCGTCAATCGCCTGGACGTGGACCATGGCCTGACGGTGCCGCTCTCCCTGATGTTCGGCCAGAGGGACGCCTGGCCGGTGAAGGTGATCCCCCTGGCGGTCAACGTCATCCAGTACCCGCCGCCCACCGGAAACCGCTGCTTCAAGCTCGGAGAGGCCATCGCCCGCGCCGTCGCCAGCTTCCCCGAGGACCTGAACGTCCAGGTCTGGGGCACCGGCGGCATGAGCCATCAGCTCAGCGGCGAACGCGCGGGCCTCATCAATCAGCCCTTCGACACCGGCTTCCTCGACTGCCTCACCGCCAATCCGGCGGCGCTGCGCAACCTCAGCCACAACGACTACATCCTGGAGGCGGGCTCGGAGGGGATCGAGCTGATCATGTGGCTGGTGATGCGCGGCGCGCTCGGCGACCGGGCCCGGGAGCTGCACCGCTTCTATCATGTCCCCGCCTCCAACACGGCGGTGGGACATATCGTCCTGGAACCGGACAGCTAGGGCATTCGCGCCCCTGGCGGAGCCCCCGACGACACGACGCACTGGCCGCGCGCCGGGGGACGCCCTTCAAGTGGTCAGGCGGCGGCGCCTTCCGCGACGGCGCCCTTCTTGGTGAGCGCGTCCGCGAGGATTTCCGACACGTAGCCGAAGGCGGCGCCGATGACGATCGACAGGACCGTCGGCACGAGCGCCCCCACGGGCGTCATGCCGGCGCCGAGCGAGATCAGGGCGAAGATCGCGGCGAAGCCGTAGACGCTCGCCGGGATGGTCGCCAGCAGCGGCAGCCTGGACGCCAGCACGATCAGGGTCGCGCCGAGGCCGACGGCGACGGGCGCGGCCAGAGCGCCCAGTGGACCCAGCGGCCCGATCAGCAACGCCGCGACCATGCCGACGATCGCGCCGAAGATCATGCAGACGACAGTGTTGCGGGTTCCGGTGATCTTGCCGCCTGAATGGAAGTGACAGCCCCAGGCGATGAACGCCTGCCAGACCTGAAGTTTCGCGGCGGTCAGCGGGTCGAGGCCGAAAAGCCAGGTCGCGACGACTGCGAGAACACCAACCGATACGGCGAGTGCGGCGAGCTTGGGCATAATTCCTCCTGCGGTGTTTTATCTTTTCTAGGTCCGGTCCGCTCTTTGTCGGCCGGCGCCGGGGAGCCTAAGCGAGCCTCCTGTGCAGGTCCAGGTCTCGGCGCGGCCGCTCAGAGCAGGTCTTCACCGTTCGAGGTCGCCGGTTCCGTATCGGGCGAATATTCCAGAAGCTCGCCCGGCTGGCAGTTCAGCGCCTTGCAGATCGCTTCCAGGGTCGAGAAGCGCACGCCCCGCACGTGGCCGGACTTCAGCAGGGACAGGTTGGACTGGGTGATGCCGATGGCCTCGGCCAGCTCGTTGGAGCGCATCTTGCGCCTGGCCATCATCACATCGAGGCGGACGATGATGGGCATCAGATGAACTCTTTGCGTTCCAGGTCGGCCTGGCGGCCGAGCTCCATCACCCGCGCCATGACGTAGGTCATGCCGCCGTAGACGAGGGCCATGGCCGCGTTGGCGGTGTCGAATGGGGGCTGTCCCGTGATGATCAGGAACAGGCGTCCCGAGCCGTTGATGACGATGGCCGCCGCGACGAGCCAGAGGCCGAACCGCTTTATGTGCCGGATGTTGTCTTCGGCGAAGACCACGCCGCGAGAATAGAGCGTGAAAAGCTGGCGCAGATGGAAGAGGGCGAACCCGCTGCAGGTCGCGCACAGCGCGCCGAGCAGCGCGATCAGCGCACGCTGCCCGAAGGCCAGCGACTCCAGCGCGACCCCGTGCCCCGCCTGGTCCGACGCGGACCCGATGGAAAGATTGACGCCGGACTGGGAGAAGGACACCGCCGCCCGCCAGGCGCCATCGCCGTGAAAGAGGAACAGTATGGCGGCGATGGTGGTGATTTCGAACAGCACCAGCAGGCCGAGGGCGATGGACAGCAGGATCACAAAGGGCTGGCTGAAACGTCGAAGCTGGCGAGATGCGTGGTGGTCCGTCATGTGCGCCTCCTGGGATGAGGCCTTATAGGACGATCAAAATATTCTGTCAAACAGCAAATTATTTCCGCATTATGGCGTCCGCCCTGGCTCGCGGGACACCGGCGGCTGGCGCGCCTGCCCGCCTCACTTGTAGGTCCTGAGGTTGTTGTAGGCGGCCTCGATGTTCATCACCCGCAGGCGGTCGTAATTGGCCCAGTCCTTGTACTTCTCGAGCAGGAGCCTGCGACGCATGTCGTCCAGGCTCATGCCCTTGCTCATGGCGGCGGAGACCTGATCCCTGAGGTATTCGAAGTATTCCCGCCCCTCGGTGACGTCGGCCTTGGAAAAGTTCACGGCCCCGTGGCCCTGGGCCAGGATGTCGAAGTCCAGCGCTTCGATGGTGCGGTAGGAACGGATCCACTCGGACATCGGATGTTCGTCGAAGGCGCCGCAGGCGCTGGGCAGCGACCTCATGGACTTGCCCACCAGGGCGTCGGCGGGGAAATCCGTGGAAAAGACCACCCGCTCCGCCGGGAAATACAGCACCGTGCCGTCGTCCGCGTGGTTCTTGCCTGGGAAGATCAGCTGCACGGTCTCGTCGCCGAGCCTCAGGGTCATCCGCTCGGAATAGGTGATGTCGGGGGGCGGGATGTCGGCGAAGAGCTCGGCGGGGGTCATGTGGCCGTCGCCGTTGCGGTCGTGGGTGGCGAACCAGAAGGCCGGCATGCCGCAGATTCCCGGATGGGCGCGGTCGGGGATGGAGAGCTCTTCGGGCTCGATCGTGCCGTTGCTGTTGCGGTCGATCATGTCCCCGGGCATGTGCGGGTAGCGGCCGTCCATGTTCCTGGCGACGCCTTCCTGGGCCACGAACCTGGCCGTGTCGGCGAAGACCTTGCCGCCTTCGATGTGATCCCAGTGGCTGTGGCTGTAGATGACATAGCGGACGGGCTTGCCGGGGAAGCGCTCGGCCAGTTGGCCCTTGAGCCAGGCCGCGAAGTCCGGGCTGATCGGATCGGCGAGGATGATCCCGTCGGAGGTGACCACGAACAGGCTCCACCAGTTGCCGTTGCCGGCCCGGTAGATGGTCCCGGCCACCTTCACGATCGTCTTCTGCGGCGGACCCGGGCGCGGCTGCGCGGCGGCTGGCGACAGCGCGGTCGATGCGCACAGCAGTCCAGCAGCGATCACGCCGCCCAGTGAGCGTACCCAAGCCATTGAAGCCTCCCTGTGTCCTGGTCCGGTGCGCGCGGCCGGGACTGCCGCCAGGATGGCCGAGCCGGACGCCGGCGTCGAGGCCGGGAATGCGGAGGTCGCGTCTGCAGCGATTTGAGGTGACGCTGTCACGATCGGCGATCTAGGCTCGGGCGACAACACCGCGAGGAGACGGGGATGGCCAGGGACAATCGGATCACGCTGTATGACCTGCAGCTGCGCACGGGCGCCACCATCAGCCCCTTCGTCTGGGCGACCAAATACGCCATCGCCCACAAGGGCTTCGAGATCGACATCGTGCCGGGCGGCTTCACCGGAATCATGGAGCGCACCGGCGGCAAGACCGAACGGCTGCCCGCCATCGTCGACGATGGAACGTGGGTGCTCGACAGCTGGCTGATCGCCGAATACCTCGACGACACCTATCCCGACCGCCCCAACCTGATCGGCGGCAAACAGGGCCAGGTCTTCACCCGCTTCCTGGAAAGCTGGCTGTGGAGCACGGTGCTGCGCGAATGGATGCCCAACATCGTCCAGGACTACCGCGACATGTCGATGGACGTGGACCGCGAGTACGTCACCAAGACCCGCACGGCGCCGGGCACGACGCTGGAAGCGACCCAGGCCGGCCGCGAAGAGCGCCTGCCGCTGATCCCGCCCAAGCTGGAGCTGCTGCGCACCGCCCTGCGTGAGACCCCCTGGCTCGGCGGGGACGCGCCCAACTACACCGACTACCGCGCGCTCGCGGTCTTCCTGTTCATGGCGGCGGTGGCCACCACGCCGGTGCTGACCGAGGACGATCCCCTGCGCGACTGGATCGACCGCGGCTTTGACCTCTATGGCGGGCTCGGACGCCACCCCGGCCTGCATCCCCTGTTCGGCCTGAAGCTGCGCGACGGAGACCCGGAGCCCTTCAGCAAAGCCGCTGTCACCGGCGGCCTCGCCAAGCGCAACACCGGCCCCGACTCCACCCGCGAGGAGACCGAGAGGTTCCAGCAGCGGATGCGCGAGGCGGCGAAGGCCTGAACCGCCGCGGAAGCCGCGGCTCCCTGCTGCCCAACGAAGTCGCCCAGGCGCCCAAAATCGCGGCGCCGGCGCGCCAGATCAGGTCCGCGTCAGGCGTGGACTGGAATATTACGATCGCGTGAGATCGTACTACTGAATCGTTGGCGTGCGGCCGGGTTCAGGTTTGGGAGGACTATCGATGAGGGGCTCGTTCAGGGCGGCGTGCTTCGCTCTTGCGGCCGTGTTGTGCGGATTGGCGCTGGCGTCCTGCGGAAAGGCGCCGAGCCCCCAGACGGGGAGCGGCGCGACCGCGCCCGACGCGAACCGGGTCTACACCGTGGCCTGGACCATCTACGCCGGGTGGATGCCCTGGCCCTATGCGGACCAGGCCGGCATCCTCAAGAAGTGGGCCGACAAGTACGGAGTCCGGATCAAGGTCGTCCAGGTCAACGACTACGTCGAATCCCTGAACCAGTTCAGCGCCGGCAAGGTGGACGCCGTCACATCGACCACCATGGACGCGCTCACCGTCCCGGCCGCCGGGGGCCGGGATTCCACGGTCCTGATGATCGGCGACTACTCCAACGGCAATGATGGCATCATCCTGAAGGGCTCGGACCGGCTGGCCGACATCAAGGGCCGGCCGGTGAACCTGGTCGAGAACTCGGTGTCGCACTACCTGCTGGCGCGCGGGCTGGAGCAGGCCGGGCTGAAGCTGCCGGACGTGAAGACGATCAACACCTCCGATGCCGATATCGTCGCCGCCTTCGCCGCGCCCCAGACCACCGCCCTGGTCACCTGGAATCCGCAGCTGTCGGAGGTGAAGAAGCAGCCCGGGGCCCATGAGGTGTTCGATTCCTCCAGGATCCCCGGCGAGATCCTGGACACCCTGATCATCGACACGGCGACGCTGAAGGCCAATCCCAACCTCGGCAAGGCCCTCACCGGGGCCTGGTACGAGACCCTGGCGCTGATGACCCGGGACGACGACCAGGGCAAGGCCGCGCGCTCGGCCATGGCCAAGCTCTCGGGCACAGACCTGGCCGGGTTCGAGGCGCAGCTCAAGACCACCCACCTCTATGTCGACCCCAAGGCGGCGGCGGCTTTCGCCACCGATCCCGCCCTGGCGACGGCGAGCGACCGCGTGCGCCATTTCAGCTTCGACCACGGCCTCTTCGGCCAGGCCGCGCACTCGGTGGACGACATCGGCATCGCCTTCCCCGGCGGCAAGACGCTGGGCTCGCCCAGCAATGTGAAACTGAGGTTCGATCCGACCTTCATGACCATGGCCGCGAATGGCCAGCTTTAGGGTGGGAGACTCGGGTCTCGGCGCGTACGGAGCGCGTGCGTGCGCCGCCTGCTGAACGTCAGGCCCGCGGGCGGCGGGCGAATGCTCCTGGGACTGCTCCCGCTGCTGGGGGTCGTGCTGCTCTACGTGATCAGCTCGAACGCCTGGCATGAGGCCAATCCCGGCGAGAAGATCCTGCCGACCTTCGGCGCCATGGCCGAACAGATGAAGGTCATGGCCCTGCAGGCGGACCCCCAGACCGGCGGAATCCCCCTCTGGCAGGACACCCTGGCGAGCCTGCGCCGGATGGGCCTGGGCCTCGCCATCGCCACCGCGACGACCCTGGTCCTCGGCATCCTGCTGGGCGTGCTGCCCCTGGCGCGCGCCGGCATTGGGCCGCTGGTGGCGGCGGTCGCGGTCGTCCCGCCCATCGCCGTGCTGCCGATCCTGTTCATCACCCTCGGCCTCGGCGAGACCGCCAAGGTCGCCCTGATCGTGCTGGGCGTGACGCCGTTCATGGTCCGCGACCTCGCCGGCCACGTCTCCGCCATTCCCGAAGAGCAGATCGTCAAGGCCCAGACCCTGGGCGCCAGCACCTGGCAGATCGCGCTGCGCGTCGCCCTGCCCCAGGCCGCTCCGCGGCTGATCGAGAGCCTTCGCCTGTCGCTTGGACCGGCCTGGGTGTTCCTGATCTCGGCAGAGGCCATCGCCTCCGACCAGGGCCTGGGCTACCGGATCTTCCTGGTCCGGCGCTACCTGGCCATGGACATCATCCTGCCCTACGTCGCCTGGATCGCGCTTCTGGCCATCGCCTTCGATCTCGGCCTGATCGCCCTGAACCGCCGCCTGTTCCCCTGGGCGCACCCGGCCAGGCCCCGATGAGCCCGATCCTCGCCTTCAGGAACGTGGCGGTGGAGTACGGCGATAAGGTCGTGCTCGAAAAGCTCGACGTCACTGTCGAGGAAGGCGCGTTCGTCTCCGTCGTCGGCCCGTCCGGCGCGGGAAAGAGCACCTTCCTGCGCCTGGTGCTGGGCCAGGAGGCGCCGACCAAGGGGGCCATTGAGCTCGACGGCAAGCGGCTCAGGCCCGAGCCCGGCCGGGACCGCGGGGTGGTGTTCCAGCGCTACTCGGTGTTCCCGCACCTGAACGCCCTCGACAACGTGATGTTCGGCCTGGACTGCAAAGGCTCGATGCTGCGCGGCCGGCTGCGGGGCGCGGCGCGCGCGGCGGCGCGGGAGCATGCGACGGCCATGCTGGCGCAGGTCGGCCTCGGCGGCGCGCTTGAGGTCTATCCGGCCCAGCTGTCGGGCGGCATGCAGCAGCGGCTGGCGATCGCCCAGGCCCTGATCATGCGTCCGCGGATCCTGCTGCTTGACGAGCCTTTCGGCGCACTCGACCCAGGGGTCCGCCTGGACATGCACGCCCTGATCACCGGCCTCTGGGCCGAGCACAGGCTGACCATCCTGATGGTGACCCACGACATCAAGGAGGCGTTCAAGCTCGGCACCCGGGTCCTGGCGCTCGACAAGCGCCGCCACGACGCCCAGGCCCCCAACCGCTACGGATCGACGGTGGTCTACGACTTCCCGCTGGACCAGAAGACCAGCGGCGAGGTTCCAGCGGAGCTGGCGAGGCTGGCGGCGAAGGCGTAGGCATAGGACGCGGCGATCCGCTCGCCTGCCTACCGCCCCGCGATATAGGCCCGCCATCCCCCCATGGCGGTGATGTCCTCGGCGCCGGCCAGGGCGCGGGGTTCGGCGACGAAGCCCTTGACGTCGGTCCCGTCATCCAGGGTCACCGTGCCGATCGCAAGCGGGGGCGGCACCTCGACGACGAAGCTGCCGAAGGCCTCGACGGACAGGGCGTAGACCTCCACCTCGATCGCCGCGCCGCCATCGCCGACGTGGACCAGCGCCGGCTTGGGCGGGGTCGAATTGGCCATGGCGTAGAGGCGATAGGCCGGCGCCGTCCTGCATCGCCGGACGAGCCGCGCGTCCCGCGAGGTCAGCTGCCAGTGCAGCGGCATGCCGCCGAGGTGCGCGCCCACCACCGCGAGCTGCACCTCCGTGGCGACGCCGTCGACGTCGAGAGGGGGAATGGGCGGCATGGGGGCGATCTCCTCATAGCGGCGGGCGAGTTCGAGCAAGGCGCGGTCGGCGAAGGCCGGGCCAATCAGGGTGACGCCGAAGCCGGTGGCGTTGTCGCGAAAGCCCGCGGGAAGCGCGATGGCGCTCATGTCCAGCAGGTTCACAAAGTTGGTGTAGCGGCCGAGGTTGGCGTTCAGCGCCAGGGGCTCGGCCAGCACTTCGCGCAGGCGGTAGGTGGTGGGCGTCGTGGGCAGGAGCAGGACGTCGACCGCAGCCCAGATCGCCTCGGCGGCGCGCTGGTGGGCACGCAGCTGGTAGTCGGCCTCGAAGGCCTCCACCGCCGAGATGGACCAGCCGCCCTGCAGGACGCCCCGGACCACCGGATGGATCGCTCCCGGATTGCGCTTCAGGAGCGCCTTGGCCGCGGCGGTGCGTTCGGCCACCCAGGGCCCCTCGTAAAGCAGCCGCGCGGCGGCGAGCAGCGGGTCGATGTCGACCTCGACAACCTCGCCGCCCATCGCCCTGACGCGCTCCAGAGCGACCTGGAACAGCCGCGCCGACTGGCCGTCGCCCAGGAAATCGAGCTGGTCCGGGCGCGGCAGGCCCACCCGGAACCTCTCGCCGATCGCCGCGGCGGCATCGGCCGGCGTCCGCCGCGAGAAGATGTCCTCAGGGTCGAATTCGGCCGTGATCTCGTCGACCAGCGCGGCGTCCGCGACGTCGTGGGTGAGGACGGTGATGCAGTCCAGGGAGCGGCAGGCCGGCACGAGCCCCCGCGTGCTCCAGCGCCCCTTGGTCGGCTTCAGGCCCACCAGGCCGTTCAGCGCCGCCGGCACGCGGCCCGAGCCTGCCGTGTCGGTGCCGAGCGCGAAGGCCACGAGCCCCGCGGCCACGGCCACGGCCGAGCCGGAGCTCGATCCGCCAGAGATGTAGGCGCGGTTATGCACCGCCGCGCAGGCCCCGTAGGGCGAGCGCGATCCCACCAGACCCGTGGCGAACTGGTCGAGGTTGGTCTTGCCGATCAGCACCGCGCCGGCGGCCAGCAGCCGCGCGACCACCGGGGCCGTCGCGTCCGGCCGGTAGGCGAAGGCGGGACAGCCGGCGGTGGTGGGCAGGCCCAGGACGTCGATATTGTCCTTCACCGCGAAGGGGACGCCGGCCAGGGGCAGTTGCTCGCCGGCCGCCAGGCGCGCGTCGATCGCCCGCGCCCGGGCCAGGACCTCGCCCTCGGGAACCCGTTCGATCCAGACCTGCGGCTGGACCGCCTCATAGGCGGCCGCGCGCTGAAGGGCCTGGCGCGCGACGTCGACGGCCGTGCAGGCGCCGCCCGCTACCGCCTGGGCGATATCGACGACCGAGAGGCGTTCGGGAAGCGCCATGGAATCCCCCTACCCCGCCGCCAGTGCGATCAGGGCGGCGCCTGGGGCGATGGCCTGGCTCTCGCGGGCGTAGACGCCGGTGACCACGCCGCTCGATGGGCTCGGGACATCGCACTCGGCCTTCATCGCCTCGATGACGGCGATGACCGCACCCTTCTCGATCCGGTCGCCGGGCTTCACCAGCATCTTCCAGAGGCTGCCGCCGAGCGGCGCTTCGATCAGCTCCGAACCTTCCGGCGCGGTTACGGCATCGGCGTCGCCAGCCACGGCGGGCTCGGCCGTCAGGGCCTCGACCCGGGCGAACTCCCCGCTCAGCTCCCAGGCGGCGCGCTCGCTATCGAAGGCGGCCTGGCGGCGCGCCTGGAAGGCGTCGATGCCGGACCGGTTGGCGGCGAGGAACGCGCGATAGTCCTTCAGCCGGAAGGTCTCGGTCTCGATCTTCAGTTCGCGCCGCCCCAGCGGGAAGTCCCGGCGCCATTCGGTCAGCTCCTCGTGGCTGACCGGAAAGAAGCGGATCTGGTCGAAGAAGCGCAGCAGCCAGGGCTTGCCTGCCTCGAACGCGCTGGTCTGGCGCCAGGTGTTCCACACCTGGATCGTCCGCCCGAACAGCTGATAGCCGCCCGGCCCCTCCATGCCGTAGACGCAGAGGTAGGCCCCGCCGATGCCCACGACGTTGGGCGGGGTCCAGGTGCGGGCGGGATTGTATTTGGTGGTGACCAGCCGGTGGCGCGGATCGACGGGGGTCGCCACCGGGGCGCCAAGGTAGACGTCGCCGAGGCCCAGCACGAGGTAGCGGGCGTCGAACACGATCCGGCGGACGTCCTCGATGGAGTCCAGCCCGTTGATCCGGCGGATGAACTCGATGTTGTCGGGACACCATGGGGCGTCATCCCGCACCGACTGCATGTACTTGTCGATGGTCTGGTAGATCGCCGGATCCTTCCAGCTCAGCGGCAGGTGGACCACGCGCGAGGGGATTTCGAAGTCGTCCAGCCCCGCGAGCCGGTCCTCCGCCGAAGCGAGGGCCTGGAGAAGGCGGTCCTGGGCCAGCCGCCGCGGGTCGTAGTGGACCTGCAGCGAGCGGATCCCCGGGGGGATGTCGATCACACCCGGCAGGGCCATCCGCTGCAGCTCGAGCATCAGGGCGTGGACGCGAAGCCGAAGCTCCAGGTCGAGCGCGATCGGGCCGTATTCCACCAAGAGATGCCCGTCGCCCTGGCGGCGGTAGACCACGCGCGGACGCTCGCCTTCGGCCTCCATCGCGCCAAGCACCGCACTCGCCGCGGGCGGCGGGGTCGGCGGGACGGCCGGCGGCTCGGGCATGGAGAGAGTCGCGACCAGGGCGTCCTGGTCAAGCGCCGCCTGGCGGGCGCCCGCGTCGTCCACCGCGTCGAAGCGGACCCCGTCGCCCGGCGCGATCTGGCCGACCTTCCACAGGTCCGCCTCGATCACCACGAACGGGCAGACGAAGCCCCCGAGCGACGGCCCGTCGGGGCCGAGGATGATCGGCATGTCGCCGGTGAAGTCGATGGCGCCGATGGCGTAGGCGTTGTCGTGGATGTTGGAGGGGTGAAGGCCTGCCTCGCCGCCGTCGCGCCTCGCCCAGTGCGGCTTGGGTCCGATCAGCCGGACGCCGGTGCGGCTGGAGTTGTAGTGAGCCTTCCACTCCGCCTCGCGGATCATGGCGATGTCGGCGGGGGTGAAGAAGTCCGGCGCCGCGTGGGGACCCAACAGGACGCGGATGCGCCATGACCTGGTCAAGGCCGGCCGGACGTCCAATGCGGCGGGCGGCGGCGGTTGCGACGCCGGATCGCCGGCCGCAGCGGGGTGCAGCACGTCGCCGGCGGCGATGGCGCGGCCGGCATGACCGCCGAAACCCCCGAGCGTGAAGGTCGAACGGCTGCCCAGATAGGCCGGCGTGTCCAGGCCGCCGGCGATGAGCAGGTAGCCGCGCAGACCCGCGCCCCGCACCCGCCCGATCTTCAGCGTCTGGCCGGCCGAGGCGACGAAGGGGACGTAGGGCTCGACGGGCGTCTCGTCGAGCGTGGCGCCGAAGTCCGCCCCCGCGAGGCAGAGGGTGCAGGCGGCGTTGAACTTCAGGCTCGGACCGGCCGCCGCGAACTCCAGCCCGGCAGCGGCCTCCGGATTGCCGAGCAGCCGGGAGCCGAGGCGGAACGCCAGGGGGTCCATCGGCCCGGACGGAGGCACGCCGACGTCCCAGTAGCCCAGCCGCCCCGGATAGTCCTGGACTGTGGTCGCCGTCCCACCGCTCAGCACCGAGATCGTCCGGGGCCGATAGTCGATCGTATCCAGCGTGCGGGTGGAGACGCGGCCGGAGACGAAGGCGGGGCTCGCCGCCACCTCGCGCAGCCACTCGAGATTGGTCTCCAGGCCCGCCAGCCGGGTCGCCGCCAGGGCCTGCTGGAGGGCCTTCACCGCCGCCGGCCGGTCTGGGGCCCGGACGATCAGCTTGGCCAGCAGGGGATCGTAGTGGGCGCTGACGGTGGTCCCGTCGCCAACCCAGGCATCCACGCGCGCCCCGGCGGGAAAGGCGACATCGGTCAGGACGCCGGAGCTGGGCCGGAAGTCCTGGCCGGGATCCTCTGCGTAGAGCCTCGCCTGGATCGACGCCCCGCTCGCCGGGGGCGCCCCTTCCGACATGAAGCCGAAATCCCCGGCGGCGCCGCGGACCATCCATTCGACAAGGTCGATCCCCGTCACTTCTTCGGTGACGCCGTGTTCCACCTGCAGCCGGGTGTTCACCTCCAGGAAGAAGTAGGCGTCGGCGGCGACGTCGTAGAGGTATTCCACCGTGCCGGCCGACCGATAGCGCGCCGCCTGGCCGAGGCGGACGGCCGAGTCCAGCATCGCGGCCCGCGTCGCCGGCGGCAGCAGGGGCGCGGGGGTCTCCTCGACGACCTTCTGGTTCCGCCGCTGCAGGGAGCAGTCCCGCTCGCCAAGCGCGATCACCCGGCCTGAGCCATCGCCGAAGATCTGCACCTCCACGTGGCGCGCCTCGCGCACATAGCGTTCCAGGAAGACGCCGCCGTCCTTGAAGTGGCCGGTGGCCAGCCGTTCCACGGCGGCGAAGCCCGCCAGCACGGCCGCGTCGTCCTCGCACACCCGCATGCCGATGCCGCCGCCGCCGGCGGTGGCCTTCAGGATCACCGGATAGCCGATCGACCGGGCGGCCTCGAGCGCGGCATGGGGGTCGGTCAGGAGGTCGGTTCCGGGCGCCAGCGGCGCGCCCTGGGCGCGCGCCAGGGCGCGGGCCACGTGTTTCAGGCCGAAGTCGCGGATGTTGTCGATGCTGGGACCGATGAAGACGATCCCGGCCGCCTCGCAGGCCGAGGCGAAGGCGACGTTCTCCGACAGGAATCCATAGCCGGGGTGGATCGCCTGGGCGCCAGTCGCGCGGGCGGCCCCGAGGATGGCGTCCATGTCCAGATAGCTCTCGGACGCCGCCGCCGGCCCGATGCGCACCGCCTCGTCGGCCTGGAGCACGTGCAGCGACCCCGCGTCCGCGTCGCTGTAGACGGCGACCGAGCCCACGCCCATCCGGCGCAGGGTCCGGATGATGCGGCAGGCGATGGCGCCGCGGTTGGCGATGAGGACCTTGGAGAACATGCGGCGACCGATGATGCCCTAGACCGTGTTGGCGATGACCATCCGCACCGGCGTCGGATCGAAGCCGTTGCAGGGGTTGTTGATCTGGGGGCAGTTGGAGACCACGACGGTGACGTCCATCTCCGCGCGCAGGTCGACGTAGAGGCCCGGGGCTGAAATGCCATCGACGATGCCGAGGGTCCCGTCAGCCTCCACCGGCACGTTCATGAACCAGTTGATGTTGGAGACCATGTCCCGCTTGCCCCGCCCTTCGATGGCGTTGGCGGTGAGGAAGTTGTCCACGCAGGCGTGCTGGGCCTTGGTGTGGTGGCCGTAGCGCAGGGTATTGCTCTCGCACGAGCAGGCGCCGCCGATGGTGTCGTGGTAGGCGACCGCGCTGGCGGTGATGGTCATCATCGCCGCGCCCTCATTGGAGCGTAGCACCGAACCTTCGCGCAGCAGGATGTTGGCCTGGGCGGCGATGGTGTCCTGGGCGCTGTACCGCTCGGCGTCGTCGCGGGCGTTGTAGGCGAGGAAATCCACCGCCTGGTTGCCCTCCAGGTCGATGATGCGGAGGGTCTGGCCCTTTTTCACCAGGTGGATCCATGGCGCGCGCGCGGCGACGATCTCGTCGTGGACGACGGTCCCGGGCAATGGCGGCGGATCGGTGCTCATGCGGCCTCAGCGAAGCAAGTCGTCTTCGACGTTCTGGAAGGCGCGCAGGCCCTCCGGCGTCGCGTTGCGGATGGGGTCGTCCGGCCCGGCGACCGGCCCGCGCCAGGCGGTCGCCCGCACCGGCGTCACCGAATAGTCCGGCCTGGGATCGAGCACGTGCGGACAGTTGGCCAGCACCACGATGACGTCCATCTCGGCCCGCAGCGTCGCCTGGCGACCCGGCGCGAACGGCCCGACCTCGGGCGACGTCGTCCCGTCCGCCTGGACCCGCACGCCCTTGAACAGGTTCAGGCAGGGATGGATGTCCTTGCGGCCCAGGCCGAACTTGGCGACGCCCAGCGAGAGCCGGTCGCGGGCGTTTGGGTGGGCGCCGTGGTTGAAGCCGTCGCCGTACCTGCGGGCGTTGGAGGCGAGGTTGGAGGCCCCGCAGAAGCCGTCGTGGGTTCCCGCGGTGTCCTCGACAAGGCTCATCAGCACCCGGCCCATGTCCGAGAGGAGCAGGCCGCCCGCCCTGAGATAGCCGTTCCACTGCACCTTCTGGGTGTCGGCGATGTTCAGCCGCTCCACCGGCCGTTCGGCGCTGAACACCAGGAGCGAGACGCAGGCGTCGCCTCCAAGGTCGGTCAGGCGCAGGCGCGCGCCGCGGCCGAGCTGGCGCCCGGCGTAACCGCCCGCGGCGATGGTCTCGTCCCAGATCACGCTCTCCGGCGCGACGCCTTCCGGCAGGTCGACCGCCGCGGCTGCGGGAATGGTGGGCATGGCCTCGGCCTTCGATCCGGCCATCGACCTGGCGTGGTCGCGCGCGCCCTTGGCGTCGGCGGTGTTCGACTGGCTCACTTGGCCGCCCCATCGGGCCCGCCGTGGGCGTGCAGCGGCGGCAGCAGCGCCGTGGTGGCGAACAGCTTGATCTGCTGCACGCCCCGGACCTTGCGCAGGTCGTCGCAGAGCTGGCG
>FTHA01002060.1_pt1 | contig 29411 bp, 23 predicted proteins | sample 1640771 | NCBI WGS metagenome assembly FTHA01 (sample SAMEA3914789, study PRJEB12502) | metagenome | biome: forest; material: soil | place: Canada | collected 2011-07-03 | depth 0.3 m | reverse complement strand
CGCCTGTTCGACGGCGACCCGGCGGCGCTCGTGGCGTTCCTGCAGAGGGATCGAACGGCGGACGGGCGAGGCTGACCGTCTATTCGTAGCGCAGCGCGCCGGCGGGCTTGGCTCGGGCGACCACGAACGCGTGCCAGGCCACGGTGGACCAGGCGATGGCCACCGCCGCCACCGCCGCCAGGGCGAAGGTCCAGGCCGGCAGGTCCACGTGATAGGCGAAGCCGTGCAGCCACCCGTCCATGGCCAGGAAGCCGACGGGCAGGGCGATGGCGATCGACCACAGCACCGGGATGGTGAACTGCCAGACCAACAGGCGCACCACGTCGCCGGTGCTCGCCCCCATCACCTTGCGGATGCCGATCTCCTTGGTCCTTCGTTCGGTGGTGTAGGCCGACAGGGCGAACAGCCCCAGGCACGCGATCAGCACGGCCAGGCCGGCGCAGATGGCGATGGTCACGCCCTGGATGATCATGTCGAGGTAGAGGTTCAGCCGGAACTGCGACAGGAACACCTCCTGGATCGGCCGGGTGTTTCCGGTCCGCTTCCAGGCCCGCTCGATGGCCCGCACCGTCCTCGGCATGTCGCGGCCGGTCAGCCGGATCGACAGCACCCCCAGCCCCTTGGGAACGACGAAGTAGAAGGTGGGCTCGGTGGGCGCGCGCACCGTCATGGGCGCGTCGGGCGTCACCCCGATGATTTCGGACGGCCCCATGGCCGGCGGAGCGCCCGGCTTGGTGGGCTGGCTCCAGGTCATCTGATGGCCGACAGCCGTGCGCGGATCAGCATAGCCGAGGTCGCGCGCCGCGGTCTCGTTGATCATCACCGTCGGGGATTTCCCGTCCGGCTGGCCGAAGACGCCGTCCTGGCCGTGGTCGCGCGAGAACAGCCGCCCCGCCACAGGGTGCACGCCGTAGAGCTCGAAGAAGCCGAAATCCACCGGCGCCACGTTGAAGTTCATCTGGCCGCCGCGGGCGAGCTTCACCGGGGTGATGTTCTTCGAATTGGGCGTGTTGAGCGCATTGATCGACGAGCAGGCGGCGGCGGCGACGCCGGGCAGGCGGCGGACCTCGTCGGGAAAGGCGTTGTCGCAGGGGGTGAAAACGCCGACGATCAGCCTGGCCTGGTCTCCGATCCCCCGCGCCAGGGCGTACTGGGTCTGGCGATAGATGGTGGCGGTGGTCACGATCAGGCCGATCAGGATGGCGAACTGGACCACCACCAGCGCCTGGCGCGCCAGGGCCGAGCCCGTGGTCTGCACCGCCCCGCCCTTGAGCACCGCCGCCGGGCGGAAGCTGGAGAGCACCAGCGCCGGATAGACCGCCGCCAGCCCGCCGACGCCCAGCGCCAGGCCCACGACGCCGGCGAGCAGCACCGGATCGCGCACGAGATCCAGCGTCAGGCCCCGCTGCACGAAGGCGCTGAACGGCGCCAGCAGGAGCGCCGCCAGGCCAACGGCGATCACGGCGGACATGGCGACCTGGATCAGCGCCTCGCCCATGAACTGGATCACGAGGTCGGCGCGCCGCGCCCCGGCGGCCTTGCGCACCCCCACCTCGACCCCGCGCCGCGCCGCGCGGGCGGTCATCAGGGTGACGAAGTTGATGGCGGCGACCAGCACGATCAGGGCGCCGACCGCCCCGATCGCATAGCTCACGCCGCGATTGCCGACCGGCTTGGCCCCCGCCGGGGTCAGGCCGAAGGTGGTCAGGTGGGCGTCCGCCAGCGGCAGGACGCGGAACACGAAGCGCGAGCCGCCCCCCAGGGACGCGAACAGCGCCGCCTCGGGCCGCCCCGCCACGTCCAGCGCCCGCTGCAGCTCGGCCGCCGTCGCACTGGGGGCGAGGCGCACGAAGGTGTAGGTGCTGACCATACCCATCTGCGGATGGGCGTCCATCTGCGTCAGCGGCGCATAGGCCGACCGGCCCGAGGCGAAGATATCGGTGACCAGGTTGGTGTTGGACGGCAGGTCCTTCAGGACGGCGGTGACCCGCATCGGGTGGCGGCTCTTGTCACCCTGTTCGACCTCGAGCGTGTCTCCGATCGGCAGGTCGCGGCCGAAGAACTTGCGGGCCATGCGGCGGGTGATCACCACCGTGTCCGGCTGCCGCAGCGCCGATGTCAGGTCCCCCGCCAGGGCCGGCAGCGGGAACACCCTGAAGATGTCCGGATCGGCCCAGGCGAAGGTGGAGTCGGCCGTGCCGGCATCCGCCGGGCGATGTCGGACGACCGGATTGTCCACCATCAGGCGGGAGATCGCCTGGGCGCCCGGAAACACCGCCTTCAGCTGGCCGGCGATGGCGGACTGGCTGGCGTCGCTGCCGCCGGACGTCCGGCCCGGCTGCTCGAGCCTGTCGGTGATCTTGTAGATCCGCTCATAGCCGGGGATCCACCGGTCATAGCTGAACTCGTTGCGGACGAACTGGGCGATCAGGATCGCCGCGGCGAAGGCGACCGCCAGCCCCAGGATGCTGATCGCCGCATAGAGCCGGTTGCGCGCCAGGTTGCGCAGGGCGGTGGTGAGGTAGTTGCGGAACATGGCGCTGGCCCTATTCGTAGCGCAGGGCGCCGGCGGGCTTGGCCCGGGCGACCATGAAGGCCTGATAGGAGACGGTGAGCCACGCGATCACCAGGGCCGCGGCGGCGGCCAGCAGGAAGGTCCAGGCCGACAACTCCACATGGTAGACGAAGCCGTGCAGCCACTGGTCCATGGCCAGGAAGTCGAGCGGCAGGGCGATCGCGATCGCGCAGAGCACCGGGATGGTGAACTGCCAGACCAGCAGGCGCACGACGTCCGAGGTGCTGGCGCCCATGACCTTGCGGATGCCGATCTCCTTGGTCCGCCGCTCGGTGGTGTAGGCCGACAGGGCGAACAGCCCGAGGCAGGCGATCAGGACAGCCAAACCCGCGCAGATCGCGATGGTCACGCCCTGGATGATCAGGTCGAGGTAGAGGCTCAGCCGGAACTGCGAAAGGAAGGTCGGTTTGAACGTCTGGACGTTGCCGGTCCGCTTCCAGGTGGCCGCGATCGTCTTGAGGGTTCCAGGGATGTCCTGGCCGGTCAGTTTGATCGACAGCGCGGCCAATTGTCTGGGAACCACGAAATAGAAGGTCGGGTCGGTGGCGATGCGGACGGTGACCGGGGTATCGGGAACGACGCCGATGATCTCTGACGGCGTAGAGGGCGCCGGCCCCTGGGCTGGGGGCGCGCCGGGCCTGAAGCGGCTCCAGCTCATCTTTCGGCCGATCGCCGCGCGGGGATCGGAGAAACCCAGGTCACGGGCGGCGGCCTCGTTGATGATCACGGTCGGCTGCGCGGCGGTCCTGGGGTCGGCCAGGACCCGATCCTCGCCGTGGTCGGTCTGGAACAGCCGGCCGGCCAGGGGCTTGACGCCGTAGAGTTCGAAGAAGCCGAAATCCACCGGAGCCATATCGAAGGTCGCCTTGCGGCCGGCGCCGAGCTCGACGACGGTCAGGGCCTTGGCGTTGGGGGTGTTGAGGGCGTTGAAGGAGGAGCACGCCGCGCCGGCGACGCCCGGCAGCTTGCGCACCTCGGTGGCGAAGGCGTCCTGGCAGGGGCTGAAGACGCCGATGATCAGCTTGCTGTCGACGGTTCCGAAGCCTCGGGCCAGCGCGAACTGGGTCTGGCGGTAGATGGTGGTCGTGGTCACGATCAGGCTCACCAGGATGGCGAACTGGACGACCACCAGGGCCGCCCGCGCCAGGGGCGAGCCCGAGGTCTGGACGACTCCGCCCTTGAGCACCGCCGCCGGTCGGAAGCTGGACAGCACCAGGGCCGGATAGATCGAGGCCGCAAGGCCGATGCAGAGCGCGGCGCCAACGACGCCCGGAAGCAGCAGGGGGTCCTTCAGGACGTCCAGGGACAGCTCGCGCTGGACGAAGGCGCTGAACGGCTTGATCAGCAGCATCGAGAGCGCCAGGGCGACGACGACCGCGAGGGCGACCTGCAGCAGGGCCTCGCCGATGAATTGGACCATGAGGTCGCCGCGCCTGGCCCCCGCCGCCTTGCGCACACCCACCTCGACGCCGCGCCGGGCCGCCCGGGCGGTCATCAGGGTGACGAAGTTGGTGGCGGCCACCAGCACGATAAGGGCGCCGACGCCGGCGATCGAATAGGAGACGCTGCGGCTGCCGACAGGCTTGGCCATCGACGCGGTCAGGCCAGGCGGAGTCAGGTGCGCCTCGGAGAGGGGCAGGGCGTGGTACAGCCACCTGGATCCGGGCTTGAACCTGTCGGCGAGGGCGGACTCGGGCTGGGTGGCGACGTCCAGGGCGCGCTGCAGCACCGCGGGCGACGCCCGCGGCGAAAGGCGAACGAAGGTGAAGGTGGAGACGCCCCCGTAATTGGGCGGCAGGCTGTCCCGAATGGCCAGGTCGGAATAGGCCGAGCGGGCCGAGGCGAAGATCTCGGTGGTCAGGTTGGTGTTGGACGGCAGGTCCTTGAGCACCGCCGCGACCCGCATCGGATGCCAGGCGGTGATCCCGGGGGTCAGAGGGTCGCTCCCCGGCGGCGGTGGACTGGTCGTCTGCACCTGCAGGGTGTCGCCGATCGGCAGGTCGCGGTGGAAGAATCTGCGGGCCACGCTTCGCGTGATCACCACCGTGTCGGGCTGCTGCAGCGCCGTGTCGAGGTCGCCTGCAAGGGCCGGCAGGGGAAACACCTTGAAGATGTCGGGATCAGCCCAGGCGAAGGTCGGCTCGTCGACGGCGGTGTCCTGCGCCCGGCGCCTCACGGGCGGAATGTTCTGCTCCAGACGCGCGATGGCCTGCGCGCCCGCAAACACGGCCCTGATCTGGCTGGCGAGGATGGACTGGTTGGAGTCGCTGGGGCTCGGCGGCTGGCCGGGCTGCATGATCACATTGGTGATCTTGTAGATCCGCTCATAGCCCGGGATCCACCGGTCGTAGCTGAACTCGTTGCGGACGAACTGGGCGATCAGGATCGCCGCCGCGAACCCCACCGCCAGGCCCAGGATGCTGATCGCCGCATAGAGCCGGTTGCGCGCCAGGTTGCGCAGGGCGGTGGTGAGGTAGTTGCGGTACATGGCGGCGGACCGTCAGGCGGCCCGCTGGGTTTCGTCCACCACCCGTCCGTCCAGCAGCTTGATCGTGCGCTGCGCCTCGGCGGCGTGGACCAGGGAATGGGTGACCATGATCACGGTCACCCCAGCGCCGGCGGCCTGGGTCAGAAGGCCCATGACCGCTTCGCCGTTGGCGGTGTCGAGGTTGCCGGTCGGTTCGTCGGCCAGGATCAGGCTGGGCTTGGACACCAGCGCGCGGGCGACCGCGACGCGCTGCTGCTGGCCGCCCGACAGCTGCTGGGGCCGGTGGCGCGCGCGGTGGGCGACCCCGACCCGCTCCAGCGCTTCGGCGACCCGCCGCTTGCGGTCCCCGCCGGAGACGCCGCGATAGATCAGGGCGACCTCGACGTTCTCCGCCACGGTCAGGTCGTCGATCAGGTTGAAGCTCTGGAAGACGAAGCCGATCCGGTCGCGTCTCAGCTCAGTCAGCCGCTTCTCCGAACAGCGGGCCACGTCCTCGCCGAAGAAGTCGTAGACGCCGCTTGTCGGATTATCGAGCAGGCCCAGCACATTCAGCAGGGTCGACTTGCCGCAGCCCGACGGCCCCATTACCGCCACGAACTCGCCGGGGTCGATCCGCATCGACACCTCGTTCAGCGCCAGGGTCTCCACGTCGCTCGTCCGATAGGTCTTGCTGACCTTCTCCAGCCTGATCATGGCCTTTCGCTCCCTATTTGGTGAGGTCCACCCGGTCCACTTTCTCGAATGGCGTGTAGTCGGAGGTGATCACCCGGTCGCCGGCGGCCAGGCCTTTCAGGATCTCCACCTGGTCGGCGTTGCGGCGGCCGATCCTGATGCGCCGGCGCGCCGCCCGGTCAGCGCTCGTCATCACCATCACCCAGTCGCCGCCGGACCGCTCCAGGAACGGTCCGGCGGGCAGGAGCAGCCCCAGCCGGTCGCCGCCCAGGGCCAGGCGGCCGGTGATCGCCTCCCCGGGCAGGAGCCCCTGCGGCGCCGCGCCGTCGAAGGCCAGGTCGACCACGAAGGTCCCGTCCTTCACCTGCGGATAGATGCGGATGACGTGCAGCTTCCAGGTCCTGTCGTTGATCTGGCCGTCGCCGACCTGGCCGGTTCGGACTCGGTTCAGATAGTATTCGTCGACATTGGCGGCGACCTTGAAGCCGGTGTCGGGCACCACCTCGCCCAGGCGGTCGCCGCGGTTCAGGTTCTGGCCGATGTTCAGGTTGAAGTCGGTCAGCCGCCCCTTGACCGGCGACTTGACCACCAGGTTGTCCAGCTTCGAGCGGGTCACCGCCAGGTCCTGCTGCAGGCTCTGCAGCTGGGCGTTCATGTGCGGCAGCTGCGCCAGGCGCAGGGCCTCCTGGCGCGCGTTGCTCTGCGCCTGCAGCGGCTTCAGCCGTTCGTTGTAGCTCAGCTCGTCCTGGATCTGGTCCAGCGTCTCCGGCGCCAGGAATCCCCGGGCCAAGAGCGGCCCGCGCCGGTCGGCCGACCGCTTCAGCCGCACGATGTTGTAGTCGATCTGGGCCAGGGCCTTCTCATTGGCCAGGCGGGCGTCCTCCAGCTGCTTCTGGTAGGACTGCAGCTGGGTGATCGACTCGATCAGCCGGCCTTCCCGGTCCAGCACGTCGAGCTCCAGCGAGGTGTTGCGGAACGCCACCAGCGGCTGGCCGACGGCGACCATGTCCCCCGCCTGCACCATGATCCGCGCCACCTGCCCGCCTTCCAGCGCGTCCAGGTCGATGGTGTCATGCGGCGTCACCTTGCCGGTCAAAGGGGTGAAGTCGTGGAAGACGCCGGACTGCACCTCGTCGATGGTCACGGTCGCCGCGGGAATGCGGATGCTGCGGACCGCCAGGCCCTTGGCGGCGAAGACCAGGACGAGGACCAGCGCCAGGGCGCCGATCCCCGCCGCGCCGAGTTTGGCCTCCCGGGAGCGCCACTTCGGCCGGCGCAGCACGCGGTCCATGCCCTCGCTCACCGGGTCCGTCCGCGTCGTTGATCGGAAATCTGCGTGGCCGTCTCCCCCTGGGTCGGCGCCCGCCAAGTTCAGCAACCAAGAATGTCCAGAACATGGCGCCGCAACCCTCATGCCCGCAACGCCCCCGCTTGCGGGCCCCAGGCCGGCTCCCCCTCCAATGTCATCCCGGGCGGAGCGCAAAGCGCGGAGACCCGGGATCCACCCCAGGTCGGCCCGTCGTCGGTGGACCGCGCCTTGCCCGGTGATGACGTGAAGCTTGCCAAGCGCGCCCCCCGGCGGCAAAATCCATGGATGTAGTTTTTTGAAAACTACGCTCGTGGTTTTTTGAGTCAAGGGTCATGCGCATCAGCGAGGCGGAGAGCCGGATCATGGACGCCCTGTGGCGGCGCGGGCCCCTCGCGGTCGAGGACGTCATCGCCGAGGTCGCCGGCTCCCAGCGCTGGACCGACGCCACCGTCATGGCGCGCCTGCCGGCCGAGCGGCGCCTCTACGCCGAGACCCTGCTGCGCAGCCGCCAGGAGGCCGTCGTCTCCCCCCTGGGCTGCGGCTGGTCGCGCGGCGGCGCCCACCCGCTGGTGACGCGCCTGACCACCCTGATGCGCGGCCGCGCGGAACTCACCGCCGCGGGCGCCGAGGCGCTCATCGAGGCGCCGGCGGAACTCCTGGCGGCGAATTCCTAAGGCGAAGACCCTGGCTTTTTTGGTTTCCTGCTAGGCCCTGAAGACGACCGCGGAGATCGCGGAGGATGCGCGGAGGTCGCAGAGGGCCCGGGCGCTTCTCCGCGCACTCAGCGACTTCTCTGCGAACTCCGCGGTCAACTTTGGGGCGGAGCCCAAGCCCACAGACGCCGAAATTGGTGGACCTGCATCGAAAAAGCTTGGTCCCCGCTTCCGCGCGGGGACCATGGTTCGGATATCTGTTTGAATACTATGGGGTTCCCGGACTTGTGTGCATCCCTTAGCGCGAGCGCGGGGATGAGCGGAATTTGGAATGGGGCCAAAGTTATCCCGGGCGCAGCGCGCAGACCCGGGATCCACCCGAGGTGCCGCGGGCCCTAAGCCGTCGCGGGCGACCCGAACCTGTTGGCCTCCGCCTGGCCCTTGCCGAGGCCGCACCACAGGGCGAAGACGGCGCAGACGGCCAGGGCGGCCATGGCCAGGGGGCCCTCATAGGCGAAGCGGTCGGCTGTATGCGGCCACAGCACCGCCCCGGCCAGGACGCCGGGGACCAGCGCCAGCAAGGCCGTCTGGCCCATGTCGTGCAGCCGCCGGGCGTGCAGCACGAACCCGGGCAGCAACAGGGTGAACAGCACCCACTCGCCGTTCAGGCCCTTCACCCGGTAGAAATAGAACGCCGCCACCAGCAGAAGCACGATCAGGCCGCCGATGAACGCGCCGCGCCCGGTGCGGCCGACGGGGTTGGCGTACAGGGTCTGAAAGCTCATGGCGCCCTCCTCATGCCTGGTCCGATCACGCTTCGCCGAGCGTCAGGGCGCGCCGTTCCAGCACGTCCTTGTAGTAGTCGATATAGGCCAGCATCAGCAGGCCGTTCAGGGCGAAGGCGCCCAGCGCCAGGGCCGCGACCACCGGCTGGTGCTCCAGCACCACCGCCCAGTAGACCGCGCAGGTGGAGACCGGCGCGATCACGCACAGCGCCACCGGGATCATCACCCCGGTGAGGATCAGCGCCCCGGTGACGATCTCCATGATCATGGCCACGTCGTAGAGGTGACTGTGCATCAGGGCGGCCATCAGCTGCACCGCCAGAGGCTCGTGGCCGGTCGGCTCGGGCCAGAGCGACAGGAAGAAGTGGTTCAGGCCGTTGGCCAGCATCCAGGCGCCGAAGATCAGGCGCCCGATCAGGACGAGGTTCTTCATGGTCAGGCCCCCGCGGGCTGGGCGACGGTCGCCGCGGCTGAGGCGCCCAGGGTCCGCGGCCTGGCGCGCAGGGTGAACATGGCGCGGTAATTCTTCACGTGGGCCAGGCAGAGCAAAAGGTTGCACACCAGCACCGCCTCGCCGAAGAGCGCGGCGCCGCCGCCCTCCAGCGGCGCGTCCCACCAGAACACGCAGAACGACACCGGCATGCACATCACCAGCGCCAGCGGGGTGTAGAGCCCCGTCAGCACGCTGATCCCGGCCAAGAGCTCCACCGCCTTGACCAGGTCGAACAGGTGGCTGTCCAAAAGCGCCGTGATCAGCTCATGGCTGAGGGGCTGGCTGCCCATCGGCTGGGGGAACAGGGGAATGAAATGGTTCAGCCCGGCCGGAATCATCCACGCCCCGAACACCAGGCGCACGAACCACACCGCGTACTTCATGGAGCCCTCCCACAGGCGACTGTCGTCTGAGGCCGCTTTGCCGCGACCGTCCTTATGGCCCGAAGGTTAGGCGCCGGACCGGACCATTGTAAATGGCGCCCGTACTCCCCCCCAAACCCCGTCTCCCCAAGACCCCGCTCATTGTGCCGGTGGCCTCAAGACAAGGCCGTCATCCCGGGCTGCGCGCGGCGCGAAGGCCCGCGATCCACCCGAGGTCAGTACAACTGCCGCCGAAACGTCGCGGCTGGATCCCGGACAGTCGCTTCGCGGCTTCCGGGATGAAATCTGATATTTCTGCTCAACTTTTCATGTCATCCCGGCCGGAGCGGCGTTCGCCGCTCAGAGCCGGGATCCACCCCAGGCTCCGCCGCCGTGGCTCAGGGGCGGGGCGGCTCCGCCGGTGCGGCGGACAGCGGCGCGTTGAACACCAGCTTGTCCGCGTTGTGTGATGGAACAAGTCGATAGACGGCGAGCTCTCGCAGCGCCTGATCCGGTTCGATGGACGCCAGCGCCCGGTCTATGACCGTCCCGTTGGCGATCCCGGCGACCGACGCTGAAAGCTTGTAGAAATAGGAACGCCCTTCCTTCCAGTCGACGGCGACAACCCCCTTGTCCTTGCTCAGCAGATCCTTGAGCGTGTAGTTCCATCCCCATTTGATCTTCAGGGCGTGGGCGCTCGCGGGAACATAGAACCACGTGTATTCGCGGTTATTGAGTTTCGCCACGTTGACGCCGTCGATATCGAAGGACGCCGAGGCGATCGCGTAGGCGAAATCGGGTTCCCGATAGATGTAGACCAGCGCCTTGCCGGGCGGCGGAGGGGCGGCGGTCCCCGCGGTTTCGGCTCTTGCGCCGAACGCCGCAGCGGCGAGGACGATGACAAGCCAGGGCAGGGCCGCGACGCTGGCGCGCTGCGGCGTTTCCCCTCCACGTCCCGCGGTCGCAAGCGTTCCCGTCATCAGAGCCCCCCGGATCCCGTTACCGACGAGCGATCACCATAGGGTAATTCAGGCGAACATTCGACCCTGGCGCGAACCGCCGCCGTCCCGATAGACTGCGCGGGCGAAGAGACCTGGAACGGCGACCAACCATGCTGGCTGAACGAATAGTCGCCGTCGTGACGCCCGCCGCCTGGCTGGCCGCCATGCTGCTCGTCCAGCGCTATCGCCGGAGCACGCAGGGGTTCGCCGAACGCGCCGTCTTCAGATCGCGCCTGCCTGCATCGGCGCAGGGCGTGGAATACTACGTGTTCATGGCCCTGTTCGTCGCCCTGTTCCTCGGCCTGTTCAAAGGGGCCTTCGCCCTTCACCAGGCGATCCGTCACGGCCTGCGCCCCGGCGACCTGGCCATGGTCCTGATCATCCTTTCCAGCTGCATCGGCGCCCTCGTCCCCGCCATGCTGGTCGCCAACATGGTCAGCTGGCTTGTCCCCAGCCTCCGCCGCGCCAACCAGGCCGCCAGCGCGGGCCTGCCGACCACCACCTTCCGCCGCGCCAACCTGGGCCTTGCGGCGATCGGGGCGGTCATCCTCCCCCTGTGCGCCGCCCAGGCCCTCCTCGCCGCCTTCGAACCCTGGGCTCGATAACCGCGCCGTCATCCACGCCGGAGCCGGATCCCGGACAGCCGCTGACGCGGCTTCCGGGATGACGCCGAAGGGGAGGGCGCCCACCAACCCAGGCTGTCATCACGTCAGTCAGCGATCGTCCGAGGTTCGGAAGCGCTGCAAGACGGACGGGGAACCACAAAGGACACAAAGGACACAAAGGACACCAGGGTCCCGGCGACCAGGCGAACAGCGCAGGCGTAAAGGGCCGCACTCCCTTGGTGTCCTTTGTGTCCTTTGTGGTGAAATTTTCTCTTTGAATACAATGTCATCCCGGGCTGCGCGCAGCGCGAGGACCCGGGATCCAACCCGGGCCTCCAGCGCCGCGTCGCGGCGCGCGCCGGTGCGGACCTTCGCCGCATCGGCCTCGAAGGCGTTAACGACAGGCGAGTCCGATCGACAGCCAGGGGTCTTGGGATTTACTGTAAGTCGCAGTGCTCACACGCGGTCGTCCAGGTTGGGGGCTCCATGACCGATCTAGGCAGGGCGGTGAATGCGCCGGGGATCACCGGCTTCGCGTACGACAACGCCGACGGCGTCCTCTACATCAGCACCCTGTCGGGCGATGTTCTGCGATGGAACCCGACCTCCGGATCCTTTCTCGCGCCCATCCACCTCGGGGGCCACCCGTCGAGCATCGCCGTATCCCCGGACGGCGCCTACCTGCTCCTGGGCTCCTTGGACCAGACCGTCGACTCCGGCGGCGTCGAGCACGGCGAGATCGACCGGCTCGCGCTGTCGGATTTCTCCGTCACGCCGCTGGATATCCCGTTCACGTCCAACTATCCGCACGGCATCGCCGACGAGCACGGCGTCTCCGACCTGGCCATCGCCAATACCGGCGAGGTGCTGGTCACGACGACGGGCACGTCCGGCTGGAATCCGCTTCGGGAATTCCAGTTCAATGCCTCCACGGTCGGGACTCAGACCGTATCCGGCGTCTCCTATCCAGGGCTCAGCCCCAACGCGTCGATGGCGTCTTCGGAAGACGGACGTTACGTGGCGGTTTCCGCTGGCGGCGGCCTGAACCTGTACGACGCCGTCACCAACACGATCGTGGCGACGGCGTCGCCTGGATACACCGGTGAGTCCGCGCTGGACGTGAACGACCGTGCCTCGCTCGTCCTGGACGGCGGCCAGGTCTTCGACACGCACCTCAATGCCGTGAGGACCCTGACCAGCGGCTACGGCATAGCCAACATCGTCGGCGGACACTTCAGCCAGGACGGGACCAGGCTCTACATCCTTGACGCGGACCACCAGCAGATCCGGGTCTTCGACACATCGTCCTGGTCGGACATCAAGGACATTCAGCTCGAGGCGGGCGCCCTGCGGCCGGGCGCGGCCGAGGCGGTGTCGACGTCCGCGGACGGGCGGTTCCTGTTTTTCAGGACCACCGCCGGCTTCGACAGCATCGACCTGACCTCCCCGAGCGCCACCGCCCCCGCCGCCCCGCCGAAGAGCGCGCCGACGAGCACCCTCTGGAGCGGCCTGGACCTGGGCCTCCTTCCGATCGCCTATGGCGCGACCACGATCAGTTCGGACAACACCATCGCCGCGGGCCAGACGGTCACCGACACGTTCAAGTTGACCGACCCGGCGAATTTTCCCAGCGCGGGGCCCTCCCTTTTCATCAATGGGTCCCTGAATGTGAGCGCCGCCTTGGCGTACGTGAACGCGGGCGCGGTCTACAGCGACTACAGCGGGGACTTCACAGGCTCCATCGTCCACGTGGGATCCACAGGCCAGCTCACGGCGACCGCGACGGACCCACGCGGCACCGCCTCCGGCTTCGACGCCATCAGCTTCTCTCCGAGGATCCAGAACGACGGGCTCTGGTCCGTCTCCGCGCCCTTGGCCGCCTACGGGGTCGCGAACCTCTATGTCCCCAACGCCTCCGGCCCCCAGTTCGTCAATACCGGGACCTTCCAGGTCTCGGCGGCATACGCCTATGGCGTGACGGCCCCCGGCAATCTGCAGTTTGTCAACGACGGTCATTTCTCCGTGGCGGGCGCCAGCCAGGCCGTCGGCATCGAGCTCAGCGGCGGCGGCCCCTACAGCGCCTTCACCAACACCGGCGACTTCACCGTCACCGGGCCGGCCGGCGGTTCGATCGGCCTTCTGGTCAGGGGGTTCTACGACCACCTGCCGATCCTGAACTCCGGGACCATGTCGGCCGAGGTGGCGATACAGGTGGCGATCGACGGCTCGCCGCCGGACACGCCCGTCATCGATCTGACCAACAGCGGTACGATCAACGGCGCGATCAACCTTGGCTCCACCTGGGGCCCCAGCAGCGACCAGTATCCCCATGGCGCGCCCGGCAGCCACATCGTCAACACCGGCGCGATCAACGGCGCGATCCACTTCGATAACGGCAATGACGTCTACGACGGCGCGGGCGGCGCCCAGACCGGCGGCATCTACCTGGGATCTGGAACCGACGACGTCGTGCTGGGGAATGACGGCGAGACTGTCTACGGCGGCTCCGGGTTCGAAGACATTGTCGGCGGAACGGGCGCCGACACCGTCGTGGCGGGGGACGGCGACGCCGTGATCGACGGCGGGGCCGGCGTCGACACCGTGGCCTTCTCCGGGCATGCCTCCGCCTACACGGTGACGCCGTCGGGCCCTGGCGACACCGTCTTCGGTCCCTTGGGGGCGGCGGTCTCGGTTTCCAACGTCGAGATCCTGCAGTTCGCCGACGAGCAGATGGTGCTGGGCCCGGCTGGGGAGACGCTGACCGCCCGGGCCGGCGGGGACACGCTGATCGGCGGGGGCGGCGCCGACACCGCCAGTTACGCGGATGCCGGATCGGCCGTCGGGGTGGACCTGAACGACCAGGGTGTGTCGCAGAACACCGGCGGGGCCGGCTCGGACACCCTGGTCTCGATCGAGAACCTGACCGGCTCGGCGTTCAACGACAGCCTGACGGGGGACGGCAATGACAACGTCATCCACGGCGGGGACGGCGGCGATACGCTGCGCGGCGGCGCGGGCTCCGACCAGCTCTACGGCGGCAATAGCGACGATGTGCTGATCGGCGGACCCGGCAATGACATCCTGGATGGCGGTCCTGGCCATGACTACGTCGTCTACACCGACGCCCCCTCCGCCGTGGCGGTGGACCTGAACGCCGGCTATGCCAGCGGCGGGGACGGGGTAGACGCCCTGACCAGCATCGAGGGCGTCTACGGCACGGCCTTCAACGACAACCTCGTGGGCGACGCCAACCGCAACGACATCCATGGCGGGGACGGCGGCGACACCATCGTGGGCGGCGCGGGGGACGATGTGCTCTTCGGCGAGGGAGGCGACGACGTGCTCCTGGGCGGCCCCGGAGACGACATCCTGGATGGGGGAGCGGGGCGCAACTACACCTCCTACTCGGATGCGCCCTCGGCGGTGGCCATCGACCTGAACATCACCAATTCCTACCAGGGCACCGGCGGCGCCGGCAGCGACTGGCTGATCAACATCCAGGACGTGTTCGGCTCGGCCTTCAACGACACCATCGTCGGGGACAACACCAACAACCACATCTTTGGCTGGACCGGCGGAGACACCCTGAACGGCGGCGGCGGCGCGGACGACATCACCGGCGGGGCGGGGGCGGATGTGCTGACCGGCGGGTCCGGCAATGACACCTTCTACTTCGACGCCCTCAGCGACTCCACGGTCGCCGCCCCGGACCTGATCACCGACTTCTCACCGGGCGACCGGATCTATCTGTCGAACATCGACGCCGACACCTCGACGCCTGGCGATCAGCCGTTCCACATCGGCGCCACCCCCGGCCACACCGGCGACCTCGTGATCAGCTACGACGGCGTCAACGACAAGACGACCCTGTGGCTCTACGTCGACTCCGACACCACCCCGGACGCCCGCATCACCCTGCTGGGCGACCACTCGGCCATGACCGCCGCGGACTTCGGGCTGTGACGTCCGGGAGCATACGCGATTGAGGTGACGACAATTCCGGTCACCCAAGAGGCGCCCAAACCCCCCGCTCACCCCGGCGAAGCCGGACTCAACCGCGGAGGACGCAGAGAAGGCGCAAAGGACGCAGAACCACCGCGCCTCCGCGACCTCCGCGTCTCCTCCGCGATCTCCGCGGTCACCTTCCTTGGGCCGCCCGCCGCCCCTACGGCCTGCGGAACCGGTACACGAACTGGTCCGTCTTCCCCCGGATCGCCGCATCGAACACCAGCTTCTTGTGATCGTCCGCCGGATTGCGCAGCAGCCTGCTCTCCCCGTCGAACCTGAACCCCGCCGCCAGAACCTGGGTCTTGACGGTCGCCGCGTCGATCCGGTGCAGGGTGTCGGTGTCGCGCATGCCCGAGCCCGGCTCGGCGGCGTGATCGACGATGATGTAGAGGCCCCCCGGCTTCAGCGCCTTGAACACCGCCTTGTTCAGCACCGCCGGATCGATCCGCCCCATGAACTTGTCCGGATAGTCGTGATAGTTCTGCGAGGTGAAGACCACGTCCACGGGCGCGGGAACCGTCAGCTGGGCCGCCGGCTGCACCAGCACCTCCACATTGGTCCAGGGCGCCTTGGCCGAGGCCGCCTTCCAGGCGTTGACGTCGGGCACGTCCTCGTCGGCGTAGGGCTGGGGCCAGATGGCGTAGACGTGGCCCGAGGGTCCCGCGATGCGGCTGAACAGCCGGGTGAAATAGCCCCCGCCCGGGATCAGTTCGAGCACCTTGTCGCCCTGCTTCACCCGCGCGAACGCCATCAGCTCAGGCCCATGCCGCCGCCCGTCCAGCGCCCGGTCCGCCCCCCGCGCCGCATCAGCGGCCGCCGCCGCGACGGCGTGGGGCAGGGGCGACGCCAGGGCCGGCGCGGCGGTGATCAGAAGCGCGCCCGTCAGGACGAGGACCGGAAGCTTCATGGGGTGCTCCTTGGGGTTGCGGCGGGATGATAGGCGAAGCGGGCGGGCTGGCGAAGGGCAGCGGCGAAAATGGCTAGGGTAGGCGGAGCAGGGACCGCCCCCAACCTGGATTGTCATTCCGGACGGACCACGCCGCAGGCAGCAAAGACTTCAGCCATCAGTCGCAAATCTCGGCGAGCGGCCTGGATTTCATCACACACTTAACCCGGTAGTTCATTCCGCAATAGAATCCGGAAGCCGAATGAAAGCAACTGGGCTCGCCGCCAATCCAGACTACACTGGATATCTTCTCGAACTCACTTGTGGTTGCGCACCCAACGGACGTTGCGTCATCGATGGCGCGCGTCTTGGCGTTTGAGGTTGCCTGGGCGGCGCTTCCGAATGGCGCCTGGTTCTGGCGGACATAGTTCTGGGCGTCACGCACCGTCTGCGTCCAGCTTCCCGATCTTTCGTAATGCGCGGTCGCCAGGCGTTGCAGGGCCGCGTCACGATGGACGCCCGCGACATAGGTTGCGAGATAGTTCCGGAGCCCCCGGCAATCGCCAGGCCGGATCGCCTGCCACGTCTGCCGTTCCCGGCGGCTCGGGACGCCTGGCACGTGAAGGAACCCGCAGATATCGCCCAGTCCGGGCTGAAGGACGCCGGTGCTGCAGACGTCCTTTAGATGGTCGCCCGCCGTCCGGGGCGCCGACAACAGCCCTACGATCAGGACGAACGCCGCGGCGATGATCGCCAGTCTTCTGTGAAGACGGCCGGCCGGTCCCCCTCGCGGCAGGGCGAACGCATGGTACTCCCGTAGTGCGCGTAGGCGCAGGTAACGTAGCCATGCGATCAAGATGCGAATGCGGAATATTCCTCGGAGAGGGCTCGACCTAACTCTTCTTCACAGTATTCAACTTATCCATATTCTGTCGGGCGCGAGCGACCAATCGGTCGATGTGCGCCTTGCGTTGTTCGTCCGGGGTCTTGCCGCCAGCAATGCTGAGGACTTCGTTGTACGTGGCGATGGCGCCCGGTCGGTCGGCCGATATCTCCCTGGCGCCGCCGAGTACGTTCAAAGCGCGCAACAGAACCGGAAGGGCCCTGAGGTTTGTCGGGTCGCCGTCGACCAATTTCCGGGCCGCCACAACGGCTTCCTCCGCCGCGGCAAGCGCTTCCTTGGGCTTCGCGACGTCTACGATGTTCTCAAGGTCTGAGATCAATTGGCGTCGGTCACGATCGGTCGCGGTCGGAAGGCCCGCATTCTTGCGCGCGAGCGGGAGGGCTTCGCGGTATGCGGCAAGGGCGGCGGCGCTGTCCCCCATGGCGGCTCGCGCACTGGCAAGCCCGTCCAGCGAGACCTGAAGATCCATGTCGCCCGACGGAAGGCCGGCGACCTGAAGCGCCCGCGCTATAGTAACCACCTCTTTGTAGTTGACGATCGCCACATCCCATTTGTCATCGAGTGCTTTGAGGGCAGCCAGTTCAAGCAAGGCTGCCCAAAGCGCCCGTTTGGCTTCCAGGTTTTGGGGCTCAATGGAGACCATATTGCGTCTGACGCTCACCATCTCCGCGTCTACATCACCTGCCGCGGCGTCCTGGTCCGCGGCGTTCAAGGCTTTCTCGTACTTGGCGAGCGCGCGATCCAACTGAAGCTGCGCGTCAAAGTGCTTTGGACTCGCGCGGGCCAGTTCGCGATACAGCTGTACCTCAGCGGCATACTGCACCAGTGCGGCGTCCTGTTGGCCGCTCTCAGCCAGCTTCGCCGCGAGATGTCCGATGTCCTTCGCTTCCTGGGTTTTCAAGGCGTCGCTGTCCGGCGAGGTGGCCAGCAGGCCTCGGCCGACATCCACGGCTAGTTGATAATTCGCGGTAGCAGCCTGGATCTGGTCTTGAAAGTCGCCGACGATCGTCAAGCCGTGCATGTAGTAAATGCCGAACTCCACGTTGTCTGGGAGCTTATCATGAAGCGATTTCAATATATTAAGCGCGTCTTTCGCTAAGTTAATCGAACCATTGAGATCGCCTTGTTGGTGTATGTTGATTGCAATACTGATGGTGGAGAGCGCGAGCTCCGCCTGAACGGAAGCGTCGCTAGGGTCCTGGGCGGCCATCGCGCGGTCAACTTCGACCGCTTCTTGTCCTGCGACCAATGCGTCGGCGAGATTTCCCTGAACGATGAGCGCGGATGAAAGCCCGTTGAGGGCTCGCGAGAGGGTCTTCTTCTGGAACGTAGCTGTCGGATGCTCCTTCAGGTACCCGCGTGAGACAAAAATGACGTATCCAAATGTCTTGGCGGCAAGATCGGGATGTCCAAGACGAGCCTCCATTTCAGCCGCGTCGCTAGCCGCCATCTGGGCTTCGAAAACTGTTTGCCAGGTCTTCGGCCCATTGTCCGTGAGATCCTTTGTGATCTTCATGCGCTCGTCGAGGAGTTGCTTTGCCAGCTCGACGTTGCTTTGGGCCTTGAAGGGGATCGCAGCGGACAGCGTCACGAGCAAGTCATTCACCGCGACGGCATCGGTAGGCGCCGATTGAACGGCTTTGCGTGCGAGGGCTAGGGCCACCTCAAGCGTGGTGGATTTGTTCGCCGGATCACTGTCGAGCCCATAGGCACGCTGCAGATCCAGATCGGCCAAGAGCTGTTCGCGTGGGGACTTCGCCAACGCCAGCGCCGCCTTCGCCGCGACGACGGCCCCTTTGGCATCTCCGACGAGCATGGCCAGGTCGGAGATCGCGATTTCGGTCATGAAATCGTTGGGATCCAGACTGCCAGCCTGTTTCCAGACTGCCAACGTGTCGGCGCTCGTCGCCTCTCCGTTGTCCAACATTGTTGTCCGCAGCTGGGCCAGCTGCCGAATCTCCGGCGCTGCGCGTAGGCTGGCCGCCTTCACCCTCGCCTTTACGCTGACCTCAGTCAGCTGTTGGATAATTGGGTAGGCGTCGACCCGATCGCCGTCCGCGAACCGTTGCAGGGCGTCCAACTTGGCGGGCGTCGCTTGTGAAGTGACCTGTTGGGCTTCAGATCGATAGGCCTCCCGCTCCGCGGCCCAGGTGCTGTCCTGCTGGGCGAGCTCCGCGGCCTTGGCCTCGAAGGCGTGACGGGCGGCGCTCAGTTGGACTTCCAGATCAAGGCGCCGGGTTCGTTCGGCGCTGGTTTCCTTCTGGGCCGCGACGCTGGCTGAAATGAGCTGTCGCATCTCGACCGACAGTCGCTTTACCAGGGCCTCCTTCTCATCCAGCTCGCGCAGGCGATCGTCCTCACGGTCGTCGGACTGCCGCCGCTCACGCACCACCGCGGCGTCGCGCTGAGCGACAATTCCGGCGACCACGTCGTCAAGGGCGGTATCCGCCCACGCCGTTTGCGTTCCCCAGAACGCGGCGACGATCGCGACCCCGGCGAAGACTCGCATCAGCATCCGAGCATCCTGTTCCCGGCGACCTTCTGGCTGGCCACGACCCCGACTTTCAGCGGGCGCGTGGAAATCGACCGACGGCTAAGCTAAGCGCTGCTCGGGAATGGTTGGCAACCTATTGGCGATGGCGCCAAAGGTCAGAGGTCGGCAGGCGATGTCGAGGGAACGGGGATAGGTAACCTGTCGCCGGAATTCTCGAAGCGGGCGGTTCGGCGAAGGGGCGGGGGTGAAATACGCCCGTACGAGCCGACCGAGGGCCCAACCCCAACCTACGGCGTCATCCCGGGCGGAGCGCGCAGCGCTCAGACCCGGGATCCAGCTCAGATCTCCCTGCCGCAACGCCTGCCTACGATTGTCTAGACTCCAGCGGCCTAGGTAGGGTTGAATTGAACCCAAGGCCTACAGCGTTGGCGCGTGCAGGGCATTGGGAGGCGGCCATGGGCGCGGAAACGGCGATTGTTCTGGACCTCGACGACGGCGCCCTCGCGGAACTGCGCGACGGCGAAGGCCTCGGGGCGTTCCGCGACAATCTGCAGGCGGCCTTGGAGCGAGCGCGCCCCGGCGACTTCGAGATTGTCCCGGCCTCCAGCGGCGGCGGGGACGGACAGGCCACCCGCGGCGGCGAAGTTGAGATCATCACGGCGGTTGCAGCCCTGATCACCGCTGCGACGCCCATCGTCGTGGCCTTTCTTCGCTCCCGCGGCTTTGAGGTTGAGACCACCACCGAGACCCGCAAGAACGGGACCACCATCCAGCGCCAGAAGATCCGCCGGGGGCTCAAGCCGTGAAGCGCCGGGCCTTCGTTCTGGGTTCCAATGGACCGGAGCAGCTTGGCCGGCTGCAGCGGCTGACCTTCGCCAAGAGCGACGCGGAACGCATGGCGGTGACCCTCCGCTCGCCCCAGGCCGGGTTCGACGAGATCATCACCCCGGCGAGCAACGCCTCGAAGACCGAATTGCAGACCCAGTTGTACAACCTGGCCAGCCAGGCCGGCTACCAGGACGACCTGCTCTTCTATTTCGCCGGTCACGGCCTGATCCAGAAGAAGAAGTTCTACCTGGCGCTGGACGATAGTTCCTGGGACAGCCTCTTCCTGAGTTCACTGCCGTACGGCGACGTCAGAGACATTGTCGCCGGCTCCAACGCGGCTCGAAAGGTGATCATCCTCGACTGTTGCCACGCGGGCGCCGCCGTCGACAACATCCTGCGGGTCGCGACCCGGGGCAGCGACGACTTCAAGGTTGTGGAACAGGAGGCGGACGGAACAAACGCATCGGTCCTGGTCGCCTGCGGCCCGGACGGCGCCGCGCGCGAGGCGCCCCGCCTGGGCGGCGGCATCATGACCGCCCTGATCATCGAGGCGATCAGCAACCCCCTCGGCAAGGCGCTGGAATCGGACGGGCGCGTCTCGATGGAGAGCCTGCGTGAATGGCTCATGGAGCGGACGCTGCAGCTTCGCCAGACGGGCTACGGCGATCTGGAGACCCCGCTGCTCCACAGCGCCGGCCAGGCCAAGGCCTATCTCACCGTCGCCATCCGCATGGCCGCCGATGACCTGGCGGTCGCGCGCATCCGGGCGGGCGTCGCCCAGATCGCGACGCGGTTCGAACAGCCCAGGCTGGATTACAACACCCTCAAGCGCGTGGCGGCGCCGCTCGCCAAGGAAGGCCGGCGCCTGACGTCCACGGCCATTGTGGCCGAACTCCTGCGGGTGTCCCAGCCGGCGATCGATCGCGACGCTTCGGTGTTCGCGGCGGCCGTGATGATCCATGCCCGGGGCGAAACCTCGTTCCTGGACGATCTCATCGACATCGCCGGCCACGACGGCCGAACCCTGCGGGGCGCGGCCATGTGGCGGGTGCTGCGCGCCATTCACAAGGTCGCCGGCGATACACCACTCTCCGATCTGCAGCGCAGCCGGCTCAACACCGCCTTGGCGACGTGCGCCCGCAACTATGACTCGCGGCCAGGAGAGCGCTTCAAGACCTGGGACATCGTCCGCATGATCTACGACATCGCCAAAACCAAGAAATACCGGCTGGCGAGCGTCGATGAGATCTTCAGTCCGTCCCAGACCCGCGAGCTGGTCGACTGGCTTGAGTCACGGAAGACGAGGGCGGTCCGACCGGTCCCGCTAGCCGAACCCGCGGCCCCCGAGAACGCAGCTGCCGCCGCGCCAACGGAGTCGATCCTGGACAGCCTTCTTCGCGCCACGGCGGACATCCAGGACCATCTGTCCCCGGCCTCGACCGACCTGTCCTACGCATCTTCCACCACCGGGTGGCCTTCCAAGTTCAGTCGCCCGCCGCCGGGAAAGCGGTGAGCGGTCATCCGGTATATGCGGGAACCTATTTCGCGGTGGGATTTGTAGAGGAGGGGTCAGAATCAATTTCGGCTTGAAGCGCGCCGCGCCGCGCCGATTGCGATGGCTTGGCCTGCCGCCAGGCGGCGACCAATGATCAATCCGACCCGAATCTCGCCCGCCGCCTGCCATAGGCCGCCCGGGTGGCTGCCAGGATCTAGGTTGTGGCGTTACCGCTTTCGGGGGGCATTCCGCCTCTCGTGTCCTGGCTGAGGCCCCTGCGCGCCTTGGAACTATTGCGACCTTATCCCATCTTACTAGAAATCGATAAATCGAGATAAACGCCCCGGGCCTGGGGAGGGGCGGGCCTGGGGAGGGGGACACCTAAACCTGTCACCGGGATTCTAAGAGCCCAGGCCTAATGGCGTCCAGACACCTCCCGGACCGGAGGTGTTCTTCCTCGCTTGAGTTGGATTAGCTTGTACATGGGTCAGCTAGGCCTCTTCCCGAAACGCTCCAGCCAGTTGCAACGGCCAATTTGATTGTCGTTGAGTCAATTCGACGGAAAGTCACTCACCGTTGCAATATCACTTTCCTCTACCCGAACCCATTCCACCACCGGCGCGTCCTGATTGCGATTCAAGATAAAGTCGGTCTCGTCCCGTTGTCGCATATCCCGGTTCCCGAGACCGCAGTAGACCTTGTGATCCTTTGGAAGGGGCGGCGCCATGTCACCCGGATCACGCCCGTACACGTAGACCGCATTCACCGTGCCGCGCTGTCCAGGCTTGAGCACAAGAGTCCCGGGCGTACCCGCGAGGGATTTGAGACCCCATCTGGCGTTCTTGTGCCAATCGCCCTCGTGTGGCCGGCCGCTATATGAATCAGGCTCGATGGCTTGCTCGAACCTCAGTGGTGGCGTCCAAACAGCGTAGGTCGCCTCCCCATCGTTAGCGAATGTTTCGGTCACCTGGACGCTCGAGCGGCCGTCCGGCATTTCGCTATAGGCGCAGCCGATCGCCGCTACGTGGGGCCCAGTCTCGATCAGGCCATTGTAGAGGAGGTCCGCGGTTATCGTTGAGATCAAGAGTTCAATAGGCAACAGGCCGATGGCGCGCGTCTGGAAGGCGGTCGGTAGGCCGGGCATGAAAGAGCCCGCCACTGTCGCCGCGGCCGACAAGGGCCCGATCAGGAAGGTGATTGTGGCAAGGAAACCAATAACCTGAACAAACTCAGTCAAGAAAGACAGGCGCGGATCGAGTGGCGGAATCCGACCCGCGAGATGGGCCAGGTAGGCCGAGGTCGGCAGCGCAATCGCCCACCAGATGAGCACTAGAAGGATGCCCGCCGCGAGGGCATAGCGACCGTACTCGATCCGGCGGCGACGCTTCCGGCCGCCGCTGAGTCGCCGCGGGTAAATCTGGTAGAGAAAGATTTCGCAGGTCAAGAAGACAACAATGATCGACACGATCATGCGCATCGAGAGCGGGTTGGTCCTCAATGCGAGCTTCAGCAGGAAACCCGGCGCCGAGAAGGCGTCCCCGAACTGACTGGCGCCGAGTGCTGCGAGCGGGACGCAGGCGATGAACAAGATGAGCGATCCGTCCGGCCCAGGCTCATAGGAGCGGTGGGCGCGGGCATAGGCCTCAACGACGCCCTTTCGCAGGCGAAACCTCAAGGCGCTCAATAGGAGTGTCGCAAACGTCCCGAAGATCGATATCCCGAAACGCAACGAGCCGTTGACGAAATCGGCGACTTGGTTGCCTGGTGCTTTCTCGATTTCAGCCATTGTCGCCGGCGCCTATGCAATCGACGCCAGAATGCTCAACTCAGGGGCGTTTGTCCCGTCGAGTTTGATCGTTGCACCGGTTTTGCAAGCCTGGCGCGGGCCCAAGCAACGGGGACAGGTAATCCCGTCCCCAAGGCTCCGGTTCGCTTCTCCGGACATTAATCGTTTCCTGGTCCGTCCTTGAAGGGACCCGACCCGCATTCGACAACCGACACACCAATTACTTCGCGCAGTGGCTGGCAACGCTAAGCGTCAGGGCTAACGACTGATTTGAACGCCACCCATCGACAGGAAGCGATGATCGGGAAAGCCCAGTGGCGCGACCAGCTCTTGACCCAAGAATCCCAGCGGGCACGCGGCGAGGCCGAGCTGTTCGGCGAACAAGCTCGCCACCGCCACGAGGGCTCCGGCGTCCCGCAGCAACAGCGTTTCGGAATTGGCATAGGCGGCGTCGGCCAATTCGGCGTCAGCGATGAAGCGCACCGTGCAGCCACGGTTCGTCCCCGTTACAGCGCTGACGGCGAGTGTGTTGAGCCGCTGAAGCAACGTGTAGTCGCCCACAATGGGGAGGAAGCAGTGCGCACCAACGTCGTAGATTTTCGCACCCGGCTCCTCCGCGCTGAGACATACCAGGCTGAAAGGATGGAGGCCGCCGGCGGAGGGGGGCACCCTGTGTTCGACGCGTAGACCGGAGCGCCCGAAATGGGGCGGCGCCGTCTGCCGAGTGATGTGCCAGAGGAGATTGCCGACGTCGGCCCACGCCACCCGCCCACGGATCGTTGAGCGCCGGCATGCGGCCACGTCGTGGAGGCTGCGGTCCGGTCCGTGCCATGGAGACTGCAGAGCCTCCGGGGGCCCCGTCGGCGGCAGGAAAGGCGCCCAAGGGACTCCGGGGGGCCTTGGGTGCGGCTCAGTGAGGGTCCCAGCCAAGGGCTTCCCAGGTCTTGAAGTGTTTCACGCATCCGCGGCACTGGCCGCAGGCCAAGTTGCCCTTATGGCAGGAATGCGCCCAGCCGAGGATCGACTTGGGGATGGCCGAGACCGTGGCCAGCTCCGGCGCTGACAACGCTATAGCAGGCGCGCTGACGCGAAGCCCGCCCTCCTGCATAGCCATCAGTCGGGATATAAGGTCGATGAATTCGGCCCGGCCGTCGGCGTGTTCCCCGTCGGTCCTCAGGGTGCCGATCATCAACTCCTCTTCACCAGCACGTAACGCCACGGCGCCAGCAATGGTCAGGATCAGCTGGTTCCTGAAGGGCCACCACTCGGGTACAGGTGCAACATCGGCGGCCGGCTGGCCGGCGAGGTCGCCCGAACCGAGAGCCGAGCAGTCCGCACGCACCACTTCGTACTTGAGACCGATCGCTGCAGCCGCGGCCTTACTGGCGGCTTCTTCGGCCTTGGCCGGCAGTTGGCCGTAGTCGACGAAGATCGCCAGGCTCGGTCGCTTCCACCAGGCGATGCAGATTGAATCCATGCCACCCGAGAGGAGGAGGGCGGTCATTCGGCGGGGAGCCGCCAGATGGTGCGGTAAATGGCCGAGGCGAAGTCGTCGACGACTTCGCACCCCGATCCCCTCATCATTTTCAAGTCCTCCTCCTTCTCGTTCTGGGCGAGGGCGATGACCGGCATCCCGCACTTTACGGCATAGCCCACCTCGAAGATCGTCCCGGAATCGAGGCCGTTCAACACGGCAAAGACGACGTCGGAACCATTGAGACCCGCAAGGTCTTCGGGCGCGACGATTTGGGCAGGTCCAGGTCCAACCTCATGCACGGGGGAGAACACGTGCGCGCCCATCTCCAGCAACGCGGCACGAGCTTCTTCGACGAGCCAACGCTGGCCGATGTCGGAGAAGGGAGCGGCGAGATAGACCTTGCCGGAGCCAGGCTTGACCTGTTCGTAGGAGAGAGCCTTGAGACCGGCCGCCGCAGGCGGGGGGAGACTTCGGGTCTCGCAGTAGTAGGCGGTAGCGCGCGATGCGCAGTCTGCAGCATCGACCGGGTCGACGCCGTTGGCGCCCCACAGGGCAGCGAAGGTGGAAGAGAACACGTCGCCAGAGCCCACTTTCCAAACGCGCTCCGTCCGGTACAGCGGAACCCGTGCTTGGCCTTTGTCGGAGATCACCAGGGCTCCGGCCGCGCCCATCTTGAGAACGACCACCTCGGCACTTTCTTCGCCCAACAACCAATGGGCTGCGTCCGCGGGCGCCTTCAGGCCGCTCATGGCTATGGCTTCGGCTTGGTTGAGCACGACGGCAAGGCGCTCGGCCTTAGAACCGTTTGCGCTAAACTGCACCGCCCCGAACGCGGACTGGGGATCATAGATCGCTACCTTGGCGTCGACGATTGCGTCGCCTTCAAGCATCCCGTAGCGCAGAACCACGTCGTCTGAGACCTGTATGGGCGACGCCTGCTCGATCTGCCCCACTGGCGGGTTGATGGCCGGCGTCGCGAGCGGATGCAAGTAGTCGAAGCCGATAGTCCGTGCGCACGGATGGGCCTCGAGGACGGCACCCGCCAAATCCGCCATGGATTGGACCGCGGGCAGGTTTTGCGTATCGACGTAGGTGACGAGTCTCACCGGGGCGCCGAGGTGGGGCGCAATGGCCGTCGCCGCCCGGCCGGCTGATCCAAAGATCGCGTCCCAAAGGGGCTGGATACATCGCTCCAGGTAGACCCCACCGACGACAGTGAAGCCTGCCATCAGATGGCTTCGACGCGGACTTCGTAGACGCCGCCGGCGATGCTCATGATCGTCGCCTGGTAGGTCACGCCTCGCTGCTGAATGCAGTCGATCAGGTCCAGATAGCCGACGAAGGTGAGGGAACCGGCCACTTGTCCGGCCACGGTTCTCACGACAAGCACCGGGGGCGGGCCGAGCAGAATGCCGACGTCGAGGATGGCGCCCACCGCAAGCGGCGTGAGGACAGCCGCCTGCGGACTATTGATCGGCCCGCGCCGGGTGACGCGGCAAGGATCGCCACCGCCTACGCCAGGACCCGATTCTGGCGACGGTGACGAGTCGTCACGGGTTCCGCTGCTTCCAGACATCCATCCGCCCCCCATTCAAATAGAGGTAGAGGCTCACCCACGGTTGCAGGCGGGTCAACTAGAAGCTTGAGCATGGGGCGGCTCATTTTGCGCATCGTGGCCCACATCACGGCGTCAACAACGGAGGCGCGGACCCCAGCCCGCTCGCAAAACTCTAGGAAGCGCGCTTCGAGATCGAAATAGCGACGAGCTGGGTCGGCCCGTTCGGGAAAGACCTTCATGTGCTCGCACGCGCGGACGATATGCAAGTCTAAGATCGCGACCGCGTCGCTCCCGCGCCGGTTGCGCACGATCCATGAACCAGTCTTCGGCCCAATCCCCGGCAGGGCGCAGAGCGCGTTGCGCAGATCAAGGTCCGACAGTTCGGACTCGTTGACCTGCGTGAGCCCTTCCAGGCAGCCGACCAGATACTTCGCCCTTTGATTGACGAACCGATAGCGCGCGGGACGCCCATTGACGTTCAGCGGCGTCGTAAGAATCGCGATGGCGCGAGCCAGGGTTATACGCTCAGGTCCAATCTCCCGCAGCACTTCGATAACGCGAACTGACGCCGCTAGTCCGACTTCGGCTGGCATGCCATGTCCGCCGAGCAGGCAGGTGACCACCTCTTCTGTCAGGTTGGCGCATAGTGCGAAGCCCTGCGTCGGTTCGCCTGCCTGCCAGGCCTGCGAGACCCAGAACGCGGGCGTCAACGCGTGCTCGAACGATCCCCACCGGACGCCCGGCATGAGCCACTCGTCTGGATCGGGAAGCTCCAGAAACCGATAGATGCCTTCCGAACCGCCGATCACCCGTTGCAAGCGACACTTCCTCCATGTACTGCATATATAGGTTATGTAAAAAATGCATTCAGATCAATGGTCGATCTCCCGGATTTGGCGGAAATAAGGCGGCGGATGTCCGCGGAGCGGTTGACCCAGACTGATCTCGCGGCCGCTTGCGGCTTGACCCAGCCCCATCTCAGTAAAGTATTGACGGAAAAGGTTCCCTTAACGGGACGCACGGCCCACGCTCTAGCCGATTGGCTAGCGCGGCACGAACTTTTCGTCCCCGATGAGACATTGCTAAGCATCGGCCGAAAACTTCGGGACGCCCCTGCCAATCAGCGCATGCAAATTATGCAATTGCTCAGATTGCTCGATGGCCTGATTGAGCGGCCGTCAGGCCAAGGCGCGGATCGCGCAACTCCCCGGTAGGTGCGGCCGGGCGATTAGCGAGAACTCCTATCGCGGCCGAAGGCTGCCTTTTCCGCGCTTGATGAGCTACAGGCCTACGTCGGCGCCAACAAGATCCAGCTTCGCCGTGCGTCGGCCATCCGCGAGCGAGGCTTCTACAAGGAGGCGGTGTTCATGGACCGCCTGCGCCAACATCATGCCGCGTTGGGTTTGAATATCGTCTTCGATGCCGCCAGGCGGATCGTTCCCTCAGCCGCAACCTGCCGCGATATCTTCCAGGCGCTGCTGGACCATCGCCTGAACTCACGGCTGACCGAAACTGTCTACGACGTGGAGAATACCGTGGCGGTCGCCTAAAGGTCCGCTCTCGGTGCGAGAGCCAATGTCCGCTCCTGGCGCGAAGCGGTCCCGGTCGGTGACGTCGACCAACAGGTGCCCCCCCACCGCCCATATCTTTTCCCCAATCCCCGCATCCCACCTTGCATTCCGCCCGCGCTTCGCCACTTACAGGGCTGAAGCTTTGGCACTCGCTTGGGCCGACTGCCAAAATGGCCGCAACATCGCGCGCCCCGTCCCAAAGGAATATCCGAATATGGCCTTTCGTCCCCTGGGCGACCGCGTGCTGGTCAAGCGCGTGGAAGAAGAATCCAAGACCAAGGGCGGGATCATCATCCCCGACACGGCCAAGGAAAAGCCTCAGGAAGGCGAAGTCATCGCCGTGGGGCCCGGCGCCCGCGACGAAGACGGCAAGCGCATCGAGATGGATGTGAAGGCCGGCGACCGCATCCTGTTCGGCAAGTGGTCGGGCAGCGAAGTGAAGATCGACGGCGACGAGCTGATCATCATGAAGGAGTCCGACATCCTCGGTCTCCTCGACGCCCCCGTCGCCAAGGCCAAGGCCGCCTAGTCAGGGCGCTTTCCCGCGCCTTCGGCAGCCTCAGCTGCACCCCATTCATCGAAAGATCCAAGACCTATGTCAGCCAAACACGTTCATTTCTCCTCCGACGCCCGCGACCGCATGCTGCGCGGCGTCAACATCCTCGCCAACGCGGTGAAGGTGACCCTCGGTCCCAAGGGCCGCAACGTGGTGATCGAAAAGTCCTATGGCGCCCCGCGCTCCACCAAGGACGGCGTCACCGTCGCCAAGGAAATCGAACTGGAAGATAAGTTCGAGAACCTCGGCGCCCAGCTCATCCGCGAAGTCGCCTCCAAGACCTCCGACAAGGCCGGCGACGGCACCACCACCGCCACGGTCCTGGCCCAGGCCATCGTGGTCGAGGGCCTGAAGTCGGTCGCGGCCGGCATGAACCCGATGGACCTCAAGCGCGGCGTCGAGAAGGCCGTGGTCGCGGTCGTCGAGAGCATCAAGGCGTCCTCCAAGAAGGTCACCACCAACGCCGAGATCGCCCAGGTCGGCGCCATCTCCGCCAACGGCGACGCCGAAATCGGCGACATGCTGGCCAAGGCCATGGCCAAGGTCGGCAATGAAGGCGTGATCACCATCGAGGAAGCCAAGACGCTCGAGACCGAACTCGAAGTGGTCGAAGGCATGCAGTTCGACCGCGGCTACCTGTCCCCCTACTTCATCACCAACGCCGACAAGATGGAGGTCGCCCTCGAAGAGCCCTTCATCCTGCTCTCGGAAAAGAAGGTCTCCTCGCTGCAGGCGCTCCTGCCGCTCCTGGAAGCCGTGGTGCAGTCCTCGCGTCCCCTGCTGATCATCGCCGAAGACATCGAAGGCGAAGCCCTGGCCACCCTGGTGGTCAACAAGCTGCGCGGCGGCCTCAAGGTCGCGGCGGTCAAGGCCCCGGGCTTCGGCGATCGCCGCAAGGCCATGCT
>FTHA01000843.1_pt1 | contig 29850 bp, 28 predicted proteins | sample 1640771 | NCBI WGS metagenome assembly FTHA01 (sample SAMEA3914789, study PRJEB12502) | metagenome | biome: forest; material: soil | place: Canada | collected 2011-07-03 | depth 0.3 m | reverse complement strand
GTCTACGGCGACGACGGGAACGACATCCTCGGCGGCGGCGACGGTTCCGACCACGTCTACGGCGGCAAGGGCAACGACGTCATCGACGGCGGCGAGGGCGAGGACCTGATCGACGGCGAGGACGGCGACGACGTCCTCTACGCCGGCAACGGCACCGCGGACGGCGACGTCATGCTCGGCGGGCTGGGGAACGACAAGCTCTATGGCGCCGATGCGCACGACGAGATGTTCGGCAATGCCGGCAACGACACGATCGACGGCGGCGGCGCCGACGACCTCATCTACGGCGGCGAAGGGTCCGACTGGCTCATCGGCGGCGCGGGCCCCGATGTGATCGACGGTGGGGAAGGCGATGACACCTCGGTCTATTCCGGAGCCAAGGCCGACTACGCCATCAGCTACGATGCCGCCTCAGGCCGTTTCACCATAACCGACAATCGCGCCGGTTCTCCCGACGACTCCGACAACCTGATCGATGTCGAGCACTTCGCCTTCTCGGACGGGGTGGTGAACGCCTCGAGCTACCTGCCATCGGCGTTCTCGATCACGCCGCTGAACGCGGTCCAGCTCGAGGGGCATTCCGGTGCGACCCACTTCACCTTCCAGGTGACTCGGGTGGGCGGCGAAGCGGCAGCCGGCAGCGTGGCCTTCTCAGTGTCCGGCGCCGCCAACGCCGCGGACTTCGCCGGCGGGGTCCTGCCCTCCGGCGTGGTCAGCTTTGCTGCTGGCCAGACCACCAAGACCCTGACTATCGATATAGCCGGCGACACCGTGCGCGAGGCCGACGAGGGCTTCACCGTCCAACTGGCGGCCGGCGCCTCGGGCGCGCTGGACTCCCTCCACGGCTCGGCGACCGGGACCATCAAGAACGACGACGGGACCTATTTCCTGCTCGGATCCGGCGACGACTTCGCCATCTACAACACCAGCAAGACCAGCATCCAGGTCAACGCCGGTGCGGGCGACGACAACATCACCGGTTCGAAGTTCGACGACAGCCTGAACGGGGCGGCCGGGAACGACAAGCTGAGCGGGGGCCTGGGCGCCGACTTCCTCACCGGCGGGACCGGGGCTGACCGGCTCAACGGCGGCGCGGGCAACGACAGCTTCGTGTTCATCGCCGGCGACCTTGTCACCTCACTCGGACAGGGCAACGGGTACGGCGGGTCGGCCGACAGCATCATCGACTTCCACGGGGCCGGCGCGCCGCCCAGCGCACCTGGAGAGCAGGATTTCATACGGTTCAACGGCTTCGGCGCCGGCGCCACCCTGACGCTGGACCACACCGGCGCGGATCGCCACCTGCAATTCTACAAGGTGGTCAGCGTCACCGACCCCAGCAAGTCGGGCTACCTCGTGGTCCAGATGGCCGACACCACCAACACGCTGGTCGCCGGCCAGGACTTCAACTTCTATTGAGCCAAGCCAGCCAGTCTTTCGAAGCCCACATCCTTTGTCTCGACCGTCGCGGCCGTCCGCCCCGGCGCGGTCTGGTGGCTCCAGTAGAGGTTGGTGTGGGCGATGACCTGGTCCGGGGGCGGCGCGCCCCATGCCGTCAGGTCCTCCGTCGTGTGAGCGTCCCGCACGAGGGTCACGTCGTACCCCCGGACAAGGGCGCCGTGCAGCGTGGAGCGGATGCATGCGTCGGTCTGGGCGCCCACGACGACCAGCCGCCCGGCTTCGAGATCGGACAGCACGCTCTCCAAGGGGGTGTCCTCGAAGGCGTCGCCGTAGTGTTTCTCGATGAGCGGCTCGGCGTCGCCCGGCCTCAACTCGGGGACGATCCGCCAGTTGTCGCTTCCTCTCGCGAGCTGGCCGTCGGAGTGCTGCACCCAGACGACGGGGACCTGTACCCGTCGCGCCGCCTCCACCAACCCGCCAATGTTCGCGACGACGACGTCGCGCGCATGAGCCCGCTCGACGACGCCGTTCTGCATGTCGACGACGAGGAGCGCGGTGTTCGGTCTGTTCTCGAGTGTGGTCATGAGCTCGTCCCCGTGTCTTCTCGTGAACCAGTTCCAACGCGCTGGACACCGTTCGTTTCCAACCGCTCTAAGACCATTGGAACCACCCTGGAAGGCGACCCCATGAGTTGGCCAGACCCCGTCACGCTGACCGGCCGGCATGCTGTGCTGGCGCCACTTGCGCCTGGACACGCAGAGGGGTTGGCGGAGGCCGTGCGGGACGGGGAGCCATGGCGGCTGTGGTACACGCGGGTCCCGCCTCCCGAGGAGATGGCGGACGCCATTGACTGGCGGCTGCAGCGGCAGGCGGCGGGCTGGATGCTGCCGTTCGCCGTGCTCGAGCCGGTGGGACTCAGGCCCGTCGGCATGACCACCTACTGCAACATCGATGCGGAGAACCGGCGGCTGGAAATCGGTTACACATGGTATCGGGCCTCGGTGCAGCGCACGCCGCTGAACACCGAGTGCAAGCTGATGCTGCTGGCGCACGCCTTCGACGATCTGGCCTGCATCGCGGTGGAGTTCCGCACCAGCGCCTTCAATCACCCCAGCCGGCGGGCCATCGAGCGGCTGGGCGCCAGGCTGGACGGCGTGCTGCGCAGTCACCAGCGCCACGCGGATGGATCGCTGCGGGACACCTACGTCTACAGCATCGTCGCCTCGGAATGGCCGGCGGTCCGCTCGCACCTGCAATGGCAACTGGCGCGCCCACGCTGAACCCCCTTGCGCCCGGCGCGATCCGCCCCGAAGCTTAGCGGGTCAAGCAATTCAGCAGCCGGCGCCCAACGGCCGGCAGGGGACACACAGGATGGTCAGCTTCTTGCGGGGCGCGCTCGCCCCAGGTCTGTTGGCCGCCGGGGCGCTGGCGCTCTCGCTTCCCGGCGAGGCGACGGCACAAGGCATGTTCCCAGCCATACCGGACGACTTCGCAGCAAAGCTGGTCGCCCAGGAGAACGCGCCGCTCGCCAAACTGACCCCGGTAACGGACGCCATGCTGCGCGATCCGCCGGCCGGCGACTGGCTGATGTGGCGGCGCACCTACGACGGCTGGGGCTACAGCCCGCTCGACCAGGTGACCCGGGACAATGTGAAGGGGCTGCAGCTGGTCTGGAGCTGGTCGATGACAAATGGCGGCACGGAGATCACCCCCCTGGTCCACGACGGCGTGCTGTTCGTCCAGAACTACGGCGACAGCGTCGATGCGCTGGACGCGGCGTCCGGAAACCTGCTCTGGCGCTACAATCGGACCTTGCCCAAGGCGGTCGGCGCCAGCGTCAAGCGGATGATGGCGATCCACGACGACAAGGTGCTCGTCGCGACCTCCGACAAGCACCTGGTGGCGCTGGACATGCGCACCGGCGCGGCGGCGTGGGATCAGGCGGTCGCTGGGGACGGCACGTTCACCAGCGGCCCGATGGTGGTCAACGGCAAGGCGATCATCGGCGCCACGGGCTGTCTCACCTCCCGCTGCTCGATCACCGGCCACGACCTGGCTGACGGCCATGAACTCTGGCGCTTCTACACGGTGGCCGGACCGGACGAGCCCGGCGGCGACACCTGGAACGGGCTCCCGGTGGATCAGCGGTTCGGCGGCTCGTCCTGGACGTCAGGCAGCTATGACCCGGCCCGCAACCTGCTCTATTGGGGCGTCGGGCAGCCCTATCCCTGGAACGCCTTCGCGCGCGGCACCAGCCCGACCAAGCCGGGTTCCAGCAGCGAGACGCTCTACACCAACAACACCCTGGCGCTCGATCCGGACACGGGCAAGCTGGCCTGGCACTTCTCGCACCTGCCCAACGACAGCTGGGACATGGACTACGTCTTCGAGCGTGAGCTGATCGACCTGCCGGTGAAGGGCAAGATGCGCAAGGTGGCGATCACCTCGGGCAAGCTCGCGATCATCGAGGGCCTGGACGCGGAAACGGGCAAGTTCGTCTTTGCCAAGGACCTGGGCATCCAGAACATCGTCAAGTCGATCGATCCGGCGACCGGCGCCAAGACAATCAATCCGGCGGTCATCGCGCACCCCAACGAAACGGTCTCCATCTGTCCCCACCCGGGTGGGGGGCGCAGCGTGGGCCTCAGCGCCTACGATCCGCAGACGGGTCTGCTCTACATGCCCCTGCAGGAGCACTGCACCGACATGACGCCGCTGCCGCGCGAACCCGGCGAGAAGACCGCTCCCTCCAAATTCGTGCTGAAGCTGCGCGAGGGCAGCGACGGCAACCTCGGCCGCCTCGACGCCATCGACATGAAGACCCTTGCGCCCGCCTGGAGCCACCGGGAGCGCGCGCCGCAATCGACCGCGGCGCTGCCGACCGCCGGCGGCGTGGTGTTCCAGGGCGACTTCGACCGCTATTTCAAGGCCTACGACGCCAAGACCGGCCAGGAACTCTGGCGCGTCCGGCTGAGCGACGCGCCCAACGGGCCGCCGATCGCCTTTAGCGTGAATGGCAAGCAGTACATCGCAGTGACCACCGGCTCGGGCAGCCCCTATACGCGCACCTGGGGCAACCTGGTCCCGGATATCCGCAACCCGCCGGGAGGCGGCGCGACCCTGTGGGTGTTCGCCCTGCCCGACCGTCCGTGAGACTGCGGGGACTGGTGCTGGCCGGCGCGCTGTCGGGCCTGGCCGCGGCGGCTCCGGCCACTGCGCAGGACCAGGCGGTGGCCACGTTCACTCAGGCCCAGGCTGATCATGGCCGCGATCTGTACCGCGACAACTGCGGCATGTGCCACGGCCCAAACCTCAACGACGGAGAATTCGGCCCGTCGCTCAACGGCGCCCGTTTCAAGCGCCAGTGGTCAGGCAACGGAGTCGGCGGCCTGTTCGCCTACCTCACCGCCGCCATGCCGCCCTCGCGGACGGGAATCCTGCGCCCGGACGAGTACGCCGACCTGATCGCCTTCCTGTTCCTGGCCAACGGCGCCGACGCTAGCGCCGAGCCCCTGCCATCGACGCCGGACGAGCTCTCGGCGCTCACGATCCCGAAGTAGCGGCCCCGGCGTAGAGCACAAGCGGCTGAGGCGGCAGATCGCCGGCGACCAAGCCCGGCAACAGCTCGGCGAGCCTTGGTGGATAGATGGCCTCGTGACTGGCCGCGATCTCCTCGAGCGACCACCAGCGCACCTCGTCGGCGGAACGGCGCTCGATCTCGGTCCAGCCCGCCCGTGAGAGCATCGTGCTGTCGCACCGCGCCAGGAAATAGCTCTCCTTGAACAGGTGGGGCTCCCCGTCGATCGGAAGCACCACCTCGCCGTACCAGACCACCGGCCCCAACCACGAGGGCGTCAGGCCCGTCTCCTCCTGCATTTCCCGCAACGCCGCCTCGGAGAGCGTTTCTCCCGGCTCCAACTCACCGCCGATGGTCGCCCAGAAGTGGGGGCGGCCCAGCGTGTTGGGCGAGAGGAACCGCATCAGCGCCAGGCGGTTCGCCGGGTCGAGGAGCAACACCCGCGCCGTGATCCGCTCTCGCATCCCTGACATCGCCTTGCGGGATCGCGTGGGATCAGCGGACCCAGCAGTCCTCGCCAGCCTTCCGTTGGGCCTGGCAGAACTGGCGGGCGTCGGCGTTCGAGGCGAAGCCCTGGACGATCGCGCGGTACACTTGGCGGCCATTCACCGTGGCCGCCACGACCTTGCCGTTCGCGCCGGCTGGGAGCCTGCCCCTGACGCTGCGCAGCGCCAGGGCGGCCCCGGCCGCGCTGCTGGATGCGGCGATCTGGGCCGCTATCGTGCTCTCGGGGGCGGCGATGCCGGGGGCCAGAGCGAGGGCGAGGACCGGCATGCTCGCCGATTTCGTCGCCGGACGAGGGGCTGGGACGGGTGCGGATCTCAGCGGCTTCGCGGGCGTCGCGTCTGCGACCTTGATCACTGCCGGCGCCGGCGGTCCGGATTCCGCGCGAACCGCGCCCGGGGCTGGCGAAGCCGTCAAGGCCGCGGGGGCGGTCAGCGCGCCCGCTTCGGCGACTCGAAGGCCGGCCGGCGCCGGCGCGCACACCGCGTCGATGACGTCCGAAAGATAGGCGTTCGGCGAGGGGTGGGCCCAGTCGCCCGGCGTCCGGCGGGTCCGGCTGCGTCCGCGCAGACTGTGGTCCGCATAGAAGTCGATCCGCACCACGCGGTCGCGGCGGCTGGAGCAGTCGATGTCCACCTGCGAGCGGATCGAGCGATAGCCGAAATCCTTGGCCGCCGCTTCGTTGGTGACTTCTCCGTGGAGCTCGATGTTCCTGACGACGCCGCCCGTGCGGCCGGGCCCTTCGCGGCCGATGATGGCGACGGCCATGTCTGGCTTCACCGATACGAAGGCGGCGCGTCCGAGACCGCTCCATCCGGCGGCCCTGCCGATCAATTCCTCGTGTGTCGGTTCGGGACCGGCCCCAACCAAGGTCACGCAGACAAAAGCCAGCGCCGCCGCAACGGCGCGTTCCGATCCTCTGCCGCCGGAATCGTACGGACCGGGCATGGGCCTAAAGTGCTCCCGCCAAGCCTTGGCGGCCCCCTTTCTAGCCGCGATGTCCGATTCGCGACACGGCTCAGCTCGGCCGCTTCTTCTTCTCCTTTTCCTCCTGGTTCATGACCGGATGGAGCGCCGCCAGGAGGTCCTCGAGCTCCGCGCCGCGAGCGGCGCCGGCGACGTTCAGGCGGGTGAACAGGTGGGTCGCTCCGTGATCGGACACGGCTTCGGGCCAGCGAACCGAGACCCCCAGCATGAGATTGTCCGTCTGGCCCAGGAACAGCACCACGGGATCACCGTCTGTCGCCCGGACATAGACGAAGTTGCCGCTGATCGTCGTCTTGGCGCTCCCGTCATCCGCCAGTCTGAAACGGTAGACCGCGCCCGACGCGCCTCTCAGATCGATCTTAGTGTCCATTGAACCTCCGCGGCTGCGCGCGGCCTGGCGCCGGCCGGTGGTGCGAGCCCGGATGGGCCATATTATGGCGGCAGGGGCCCCCGCAAGCTGCACAGCAATAGGCGCTGCATTCAGTCACCGCTATAGCCTGCGCCAAATTGCCCTCAACATATGGCATGGTGGCGCCTCGCCGCCCCCGACCGTCGCAGGCATGCCCAAGCCCGGAACCGAACCTCACCTTCCTCGCCTGGACCTGTTCGGCGCTTTCCGGCTGAGCGATCCGGGCGGGCGTCCGATCGTCATCACCAGCCGGAGGGCGAGGGCGCTGGTCGCCTATCTGACGGCCGCGCGGCATCACGGCGAAACCCGCGAACGCCTGGCGGGGCTGCTGTGGAGTGACCGGGCTGAGGAACAGGCCCGCGCCAGTCTACGTCAGTGCCTGCTGGAGCTGCGAAGCGCGCTTGGCCCGGCCGGAACGGATTTGCTCGAGGTCGGACGCGAACGCGTCGCTCTGAAACGACAGGCCTTCCGCTCCGACTTGCTGGAGCTGCAGGCGGCGCTTGCCAGCGGGGAGTGCGAGCAGCTGACGGCGATCCTCCAGCAGATCGCAGCCGAGCCGCTGCTGACCGACCTGCCGCTGTCCGGGCTGCTCGGCGACTGGCTGGAGCAGACGCGCAGCCAGGTCGACGCCGACATCACCCAGGCCGTGCACACCTGCCTGCATATCCTGGAAGCCGCCGGGGCCTGGCTTGACGCCCGCGCCCTGGCCGAGGCGTTCCTGCGCCGCCAGCCGCTCGACGAGACAGCCGTGGCGGCGGCGATGCGGGCGGACGCCGCCCAGGGGATCACCTCATCCGCCCATCGCCGCTTCCGGGTCCTGGAGGCCGCCCTGGCCAAGGAATACGGGGTCCAGCCCGGATCGGCGGCGCGCGACGCGCTTGCGTCGCTGGATCCCCCGACCCAAGCCTCGGCGAACGGCGCCCCTCCAGCCCCCGCCTCCTCGGCCCTATCGCATCCGGCCGTCCGGCACGCGCCGCCCTTGCTGGTCATCACTGAATTCCATGACGCCGGGCCGGACCAGGCTGACGGGGGACTGGCGCGGCCGATCCGCGAAGAGGTGGTGTCAGGCCTCTCGCGGTTCCGCGACCTGCGGATCATCACCGATCCCCACCCCCAGGCCCAGACCGACGCACGGACCTGGGCCGAGAGGGGCGCCGCCTATGTGCTCGGCGCCTCGCTGCGGCCTTCGATCGATGGATCGAAGCTCACCGTACAGCTGTTGGCGACCGGAGATCGCCACGTGATCTGGTCCGACGCCTTCGCCATTCCAGGCGTTCGGCTGGTCCAGGCCATCGATCAGATCATCGCCCAGGTGGTCGGCGCGGTGCTGCCGATGATCGACCAGGACCTGGTCCGCGAAGCCCGGATGCCGGCCAACGACATCTACCTTCGCTATCTGGCCGCCCGGGACGCGGCCGCCGGCTCCCAGACCCATGAACAGGCCCGGGCGACAGCGGCCGAGCTGGAGTCGCTGATCGCGGAGGCCCCCCGGTTCGTCCTGCCGTATCTGCCGCTCGCTCGGCTGTACAACACCGACTTCGGCTACTCGCGCGCCACCAGCAGCGGACCAACGGAATACGCCCGGGCCTTCGAGCTGGCCAAGACCGCCCTGTCGGTCGACCGCGCCCACGTGCACGGCTACACGGTCGCCGGCTGGTGCCACCTTCGCCGCCGACAGTGGGAGGCGGCGCGGCTGCACTTCGAACAGGCGATCACCCTGAACCCGTTCCACGCGGAGCGGGTCCTGGAGGCGGGCTTCGGACACATCATGCTGGGGGAGGTAGACCGGGCGCGGGCCCTGCTGGACCGCAGCCTGCTGCTCAATCCCTCGCCAAGAGACGACTTCTTTTCCGACCTCGGCCTGCTGGAACTCGTGGCCGGCGACCACGAGCGCGCCGCGAGCTACTTCGAGCTCATCGCCAGGCCGACGGTCTGGGACCTGATCCACAGCGCCATCAACGCCACGCTCGGCGGGCAAGGCGGGCCACAGAAGGCCCGCACGGCGCGGACGGCGATCCAGGCCATCTGGCCGGCGGACCGGGCCCTGTCGGGCGACGCGGTGATCGCCTGGATCACCGACCACAGTCCGTTCCGCGCGCCGGAGATGGAGCGGCGGTTCCTGGACGGAGCGCAGCGCGCGCTCACCGAGGGTTAGGCGAGAGGAAAGCCGCGTCGGCGGGCGAGCTCGGCGGTGAACAGGGTGGCTGGCGGGGACGGCATGTGGCGGCCTGCGGGAGCCTTTAGCGCGGCCTGGATGCAGGCCTCTGCGTCCAGTCGTTTCAGATCTACCCGGCCGGCGGGGAGCCAGTGCTCGAGCGCCCGGATCTCGGCCTGCGCGCCGCCGCCAGACAGCTCGGCCACAAGGCCGAGCCAGCTCCGCTCGGGATAGAAGGTCGATCTGGCGGCGTCCAGGGCCCTGCGTGCAATCGCGACGCCGATCACACCCTGGCGCACCGCCTGGACCAGGGTCGCGCGGACATTCACCAGGGGCTCGCTCAGAGCCGCCCAGCCAACCTCGGCTGGACCATGCAGGACCGCGACCTCGTCGTCCCGGACCAGGCGGCGGTCCCGGTAGGCCTCGAAGATCCGGCCCACCCCCACCATGCCGTGGACATGGAGCTCCGCGGCTCTCAATGCGCCCATGCTGGCGGCGCCGAACACGGCCACCCCCTCGCCCATCAGCGCCAGCAGCTCCTTGTGCCTTATGGCCGGGTGCTCATCGAAGAAGCCGTCGATCAGGACAACCGCGCCGGGCGGATCGGCCAGCAGCTCGAGGCCGTCGCCGGCCATGGCTGGAGGGCGCCAGGTGAGGCGTGCGTGTGCTGGCCGCGCGGCCGGCGCGATGGAGGGGCCTGCGAAGACCACCACGCGCCTGTCGGGCTCCCTGGCCATCATCCGGGCGACCAGGTCCGACGCCCTCGCGAAACACCCGCGAGCCCGGGCGAGACCGCCTTGACGACGAACACGTCTCCGCCTGGAGAGGACAGGTCCACGATCGCGGTAGACGGGAATCCGGCTCCGGCAAGGGCGGCGGCGAGTTCGCAGGCGTCCGGCAGCATTGCGGGGCCGCCGCTTTTCCACGGCTGCGCCGCCACGCCCGGCGGCAGAGGCGCGCCGAAGCCGAGGCCGCCCCGCTCGCCGGGCTCGCCGGAGAAGACGTCGTCACGGGCGCCGGAGATGTAGGTCAGGCGCGACTGGATCGCTTCGAGCACCGCAGCCAGCAGCGCCGTCTCGGGATCGGGATGGCATGCGGTCCCGTAGATCGAGCCGGACCCGCGCCTTGCACCGATTTCGATGAGCTCACAGGCGAAACACGGGAGGGCGATCACGGGGGGCAGCCGATAGACGGCGAGATGCACATCGCCGGCCGCGATCCGCTCTCGCAGGCCGTCGAACCAAGCGAAGGGTATGGAGTCCAGGTCGACGCGGGTCCGCGAACGGTCGATCAGGGCGCCAGCGCGCCAGCTGGCCAGTGCGTCCCGTTCGATGAGCTCCAGCACCGCGGTCGTGCTGGCGGCCTCCAGGCTGAAGTGTGCGGCCAGCCCGTCGCTGCCGCGATCGAGCCTCGGATCGCCGCGGCGCGTGAAGTCGAGCGAAACAGAGTCGAAGGGGACCCAGAGGCGGGCCCCGTCCAGCAATCGGTGAGCCGCCACCCAGGCGGCAGGCTCATGATCCGCCGGTGCGCTCCCCCGGGCGACCGCGAAGTCCGAAAGCTCGGGCGGCCGTTCGGACGGCGGGAGGTTTGAGAAGCCGACCGCCTCGAGCGCCGGCTGGACCGCCTCCGCATGATGGCTCTCGACCGCTTCCATCAGGGCGCCGAGCTGAGCCGCCTCGACGGTCAGCGCCTTGCCCTGATGGACAGACAGGGCCCGGCTCCAGGGGCGCACCGCCTGGAACACCGGGACGCCCATCCAGTCCAGCCCGGTCACGTCAGCGAGCCGCGTCACCCCGCACCTCTCTGCAGCCCGCCGGGCGAGAACCAGGGCGCTGCCGATGTCGGAAGGGGGCGGTCGCCCCACGCGGAGCCGAGGGTTCAGCCGTGCGGGGGAAGCGGCGGCGATGTGCGGCCACCCGATGCGATCATGTCGATCGTGATCGGGACGGCGGTCACCGCGGCCTTCGGCTCCAATTCCTTGAACAGGCCGGCGACGTGGGCCACGCCGGCCTTCTGCTCCCTGGTCAGCTCCGACGCCTTTGGATCGTACTTCCAGAGCCCCAGGGTGAGGTAATAGGCGTCCCCCACCCGGATGAGGAAGCTCGGTTCGGCCAAGGCTGGCGCCGAGTCCTTGGATACGGTGACGAGGGCGTCAGGTTTTGCTGGCTTGGTCATTTGATCTCCTCTCCAGGCGCCTGCTCACGGCTCGCTGCTGAGAACGATCGTCACGTGATCCTGGCAGGTTCCGCATAGGCCCTAAGGCAATTGGCGCACAAGCGGCGGTCGGCCAGTTCACCGCCGAAGCCGGGGAATTCGGTGCTTTTTGACAGTGCTTTGACGCTGGTCCCACGCATGGGCTGACGGGTCACGGCGCACCTGACCCTCCATTCGACCGGCGGCCATGTTCCTCGTCCGTCCGTCGTCCAACGGAGGACACCCCATGTTGATGAAGAAGCCGATCAGTATCGCCCTCACCCTCGCGGCGGGGGCCCTCGCCGCAAGCCTCTGCGCAGCTGGCCGCGCAGCACTCGCCCAGGAACTCGGGCAGGAGCAGCGGAGCACGACCATCCAGTATGGCGACCTCAACATCGGCAGCCTCGCGGGCTTGAAGGCCCTGCGCCAACGCGTCCACCGCGCCGCTGACCAGGTCTGTGGCCCCCGCCCCAGACCCGCCGAGATCCTGAAGGCGTTCGACTATGAGACCTGCGTCCGGGACACCGAGGCGCGGGCGTTGATGGATTTCCAGGTGCGCGTCGCCGCCGTCAGCGATGACTCCACGGGCACGCCCATCAGGGTCGCGCAAGAAGATCGGCGCTGATGGGGAGCCCACCGCAGTCTGGGCGAGCCCCGACCTCGCCCGGACTGCGGATCGGGCCGTCAACCGGCCCGGGCTTCGGGGTCATGCCCAGCGTGGCGATTGGAGGGGTGCGTCGCGGGCCGCTCAAGCGGTTCGAGTTCGTGACCAAGGGTCGCAAGCGCGCTGTTCCACAAGTCCGCGTCGCCCTCCCATGGGTCGGTCTTGGGATCGTCGATCTTCAGCGGCGTCCAGCCATCGACGGCGACGCCGGTCGGAGAGATGAGCAGAAAGGCAGTCTCGGCTTTCCGCATCCTCTGCTGGACAACGCCCTTCAGCCAAAACGCGAAATCGGGAGCCCGCTCCTCGCGCCGATCCAGCTCCCTCACGAACAGGACCCGATTGCCGGCCCGATTGAGCGCCTCGAACCTGTCCATCAGGTAGCGCGTGCGCGACCGCGCCTCGGCCAGCCATCCCCGCCACTGTGGCGAAATCGACTTCGCGCCGCCTTCGAAGGGAAAATCGTGGTGCAGTTTGATGCCGTAGCGCTCGTGCTTGAGATAGGCCAAGCGCGCGTCGATGTGGGTTTCCCGCAGCGCGCGGGCGTCGTAGAGCGCGTCCACGTTCCAATCCTGCACGAAGCGCATGGCCCCCTTGAGGGGGGTCACCCACCGGTCAAACGGGAATGTTCGCTGCTGGCCGAAGTGGTCATTGAGCCGCCGGCTCGTACGGCAACGGTATCCAAGCGACACTATATCGGTAAACGACGCCATCGGGCCACACGTACACTGGGCCCCCCCAGTACAAGAAAGCGCATGTTCAGATCGGGTTCCCACAAACCCGATCGCGGGCGGCTCAGCGCCGTCCCAGACGACTGGGCGGCACGGGAGGCCCGCCCAGCCAAGGCGGGTCCTTGACGTCGAAGTCCGGCAGGTGTTCGGGCGCCGCGGCGCGGAACGCCGGGTGCTCGCGGCACGCCGACTCCACCGACAGGAGGCGGCCATATGAGCGCAACTGGCAACCAAACCGACGGCAGTTGTAGAGCTGCGGCACGAGATGCAAATCGGCGAACGTGGGCCCGGACCAGCGGGTCGCGGGGAAGCAGGGGGGCCTCAGGCGACAGCTCTTCGAGATATTCGAGGATGGCTCCGGACTGGGCAATGATGACGCCATCGACCTCTCAGCCGGCCGAGTTCCACTGCATACTGTAAAGGCGCATGGCGCCATTCTATCGAGCAGAGCCGCGGCGGGAAACGCCAGCGAAACGAGCGCCAAACGGGCGGCGGGAAAGCCTCTGCTCGCGCTACCTCTGCACGGCGAGGAACTGGCCGCCGTCAACGCGGAACGCGGCGCCATTGACGAAGGCCGCCTGGGCCGAGAGCAGGAAAACCACCACATCGGCGATCTCGTGCGCCGCGCCCCAACGGCTGTGGCCCATGTCCTGGCGTTCCAGGATCTCCCGCAACGCTTCCTCGAACGTGAGCTGCTCGGCCGCCGCCAGGGCCTCGGCCCGGGCGCGCCAGGCCCCGGTCAGGGTGTAGCCGGGGATGATGCAGTTGGCCGTGAGGCCATCAGCGGCCAACTCGCGGGCCATGTAGGCGGTCAGGGCGACCATGGCCGAATTGGCCATCGCCGTGGTCGCCACACCGGGAGTCACCCGCTGGGCAGTGACGCCTGAGACGTTCACCACACGGCCCTGATCGCTCGCGCGCAAGTGCGGCAGGGCGGCCTGGACCACCTGCAGCGCGCCCACGACCTTGGTGTCGAGCCCTTCGCGCAGAGCCTGGGCGCTCAGGACCGCGAGTGGGCTTCCCCCGAAGCGCCCGGCGTTGTTGACCACTGCGTCCAAGCGACCGTGGAGCTCCGCGATTTCGGCGACGGCGCGCGCGATCTGGGCCTCGTCGGTGACGTCGCAGACGTGCCAGCTGGCCCGCTCCGCGCCAAGGGCGCGGACCGTCTCGCGACCGGCGAGCGGATCGCGACCGACAACCGCGGCGATCGCGCCTTCAGCCACGGCCGCCTCGGCCACCGCGCGGCCGATGCCCCGGTTCGCCCCGGTGACGAGCACCACCCGTCCTTTGAGGTTGAGGTCCATGGCTTCTGGTTCCCCGATCAGGCGCCGGCTATGGCCATGGAACGGGCCCAGATCAAGAATCAGCCCGAAAATGCGGCGCCGCAGCATTTCTTGTGCAGTGCACAGAAAATGTATATTGAGCTGGCCGGGCGATCACGCCACATACGACTCAGGCGCTCACAAGAGGCGTCCTCAGGGAGGAGTTCTCCGCAACCTCGTTCGGGAGCTCCGACATGATCCGTACTCTATCCTCCACCCTCCTCGCCCTCGCCCTCCTCGCCGGACCTGCGTCCGCCGCCGAGGTCAGGGTCACGCTCACCGGAAAAGACGCGCAGACCATCCGCGCGGATATCCAGAAGGCGGCCGAAACCGCCTGCAAGGAAGCCTATCGGGACGCGTCTATCGACGAAGCCTTCTCCGACATGAAATCATGCGTCAGCGAAGCCGCTGCCGAGGCCGTCGCCAAGGTCCCCGCGAGCATGCTCTCTGCGTCTTCGGCGCCGATCGACGTCTTGGCGAGCAACGACAGCTCCGCTAAGGCCCAGTAACAGAGTATAGTCAGCCGACGCGGCGCTGCCGCGTCGGTGCTTCAGATCGCCGGTCAGGAATGAGAACGTACAAGCTCGAACTAAGGCACTCGCACTCCAAGAACCGGCTCAACGCCCTGCGCAACAATCGGCTGCCTCCCTTGACCGTCCGCTTGTCGGCGGACGAAGAGGCCATCGCCTGGGCGCGCCTGGAACTGACGAGGATCTTCCAATCCCGCCGCAGCCCCGAATACAAATATGTGGAGGCCGGACTCTGGGAATTGTTGCCGCTCGGTCCGACAACCGTCGACAACGACAGCCGGCGGCTGGGCCGCTGGGTCCGGAACGGCGAGGGCATGGTCTGGCGGCCACGGCCTGAATAGCGCGAAGCCCACGCCCTCTAGTTCGGCTTTTCGCTCTTCTTGTGCGCGAACGTCGCGATCGTATCCACCAGCTGGACCTCCAGATCCTCCTGCTCATAGGGCTTGGGCAGGATCGGGATGTGGGCGAAGGCCTCTGCGATGCCGGCGAGGCTGTATCCGGTGGAAAAGATGAACGGAACGCCGCGGCCAGCCAGGGCCTCGGCGATGGGATAGACCTTCTCGCCGCCGAGATTGACGTCCAGGATCGCACCGTCGAGTTGCTTGCCCGCGTCACCGGCGATGGCGAGGCCGCGGGAGACCGTGCCGGCGACGTCGACCACAACACAGCCGAGGGCCGTCAGCATGTCCTCCACCATCATGGCCACCATGGCTTCGTCCTCCACGAGAAGGACACGCAGGCCGATCAGCTGGGGCGAGGCGACCATCACGCGGCTTCTCGCAGTTTGGTTGAGAGGGGCAAACGCATACGACACGATACGCCTTCTGTTGCAAACGTAAGCTGAACATCGCCGTCAAATTCGCGAGCGAGGCCCTGTTCGAGCAGGCGGGAGCCAAAGCCCCGGCGAGTCGACGCGACGACGGGGGGCCCGCCGCTCTCACGCCAGTCAATGACGAGGGCGTTGGGGTCGCCGGTCCGTTCGATGGTCCAGCTCACGAAGACCCGTCCGCCGCCGACCGACAGTGATCCGTACTTGGCGGCGTTGGTCGCCAGTTCGTGGAACGCCATGTTGAGCGTCACCGCTGCGTTGGGACCGAGCCTGACGTTGGGTCCTGCGAAGGTCACCCGGGCCGCGTCCGCCTCGGACTTGTAGGGCGCCAGAGAGCGGGAGACGACGTCGTGCAGCGAAGCGCCGTCCCATGACGCTTCAGACAACAGCTCGTGGGCGACGGCCAACGCCCCGATGCGCGAGCGGAACGCGCCCTCGAACAAGGCCGGCTCCTGAGCGGACCGACTGGTCTGCATGGCGATCGACTGCACCGTGGCGAGCGTGTTCTTGACGCGATGGTTCAGCTCATCGAGCAGCAGCCTCTGGCGCTCCTCGTCTGCCTTTCGCGAGGTGATGTCGAGCGAGATGCCCGCTGCACGCAGAGCTTCCCCTGACTCGTCCGCAGCCGCGCGGCCGCGCACGAGCACCCATCTTACGTCTCCCGCAGGCGACACGCTGCGGTACTCGATCTCGAGATCCCGTCCCGCGGCGACGGTCTCGCGGACCTGACGGGCCATCTCGTCGACGTCATCCTTGTGAATGTGCGTGAGCAGCGCCTTGTAGGTCTCGATGGGTTGGTCCGGGTCGAGCCCATGGTTGGCCCGAAAGACCGGGGATGTCTCCAGGCGGCCGGTCTTGACGTCGATCTCCCAGGCGCCCAGCCGTCCCGCGTTCAGGGCGAACTCGAGCCTCTGCTCGGACTGGCGAAGGGCGGCGCGGCCCCGCTCCGTCGCAACAGCGAGCTGGGCCATGGCTTCCATTCTCTGGCTTTCCAGCAGCGCCGCCTCGGCCTTGAGGCGCTCTTCGACCTCGACCTTCAGCCGTTCATGGGCCCGAGACAGCGAGGCGTTGGAGACGCCGAGCGCGGCGACCATCAGGGCCGCCATGACGATCAGCAGGCCGATGCCGCCATACCGGGCGGCCCGGACGGCAAAGGGCTCGCTGATCATGCGCAGGTAGACCGAGCCCAACACCTCCTCGCCTTGCATGACCGGCGCAGTCACGACCAGGCGCGCACCGTCGAAGGATGGCGGGCCCACCTTGCTCGAGACGGGCGGGGCCGAGCCGGGCTGCGAATATTGGGCGATGAGCCGTCCGCCGGCGTCGTAGACGCCCGCAGCGTTGACACTGGGATTGGCGCGCAGGGCGCCGACATAACTTTGGGCCGCCTCGCGGTCGTAGAATGACAGCGCGGCTTCGACACTGCCGGCAAGGATCGCGGCCTGCACGTTGGCGGCGCGCTGCCGCTGGGCGTTGCTGAGCCGCTCGTTGTACACGGCCATGCCGAGACCGGCGAGGATCAGGCCGACGGCGACGATGATCGTCGCAACCTGCGCCGGCCTCCATCGCCTCCAGCGGCTGATCCAGGCCAACATCGGCGCTAGTCCCCCGACCTGACAGCCAGGGCCAGGCTGAGCAATTTGGAGCTGATGCTCACGCGATTGGCCGAGGCGGCTTCCACGTCGATCTCGAAGCGGACCCGGCTGTCCTTGACGACGAACTTGATCACCGAGCCGGCGACCCCCTGGCCTTGATCGGTCACCGTCAGGATGGGCTCGCCCCGGACGCTGCGCATGGCGTCGGCCGCGGACTGCTTGCGTGAACCGCCGAGGTACAGGATGTGGCATCCGGTCATGCCGTCGATGCTCTTGAGCCGGCGCACCACCGCGGGGTGGCCCTCGACGCGCTGGCCGCTCACCGCCTGGTCCAGGGCCCCGTCGAACGGATCGTCGCCCTGGACGCAGACATAGAATGGGCTGGAAGGCGTCGGGAACGCTGAGGCCGGCCAGATGACGAACGGGGCGAACTTATAGAGATAGGCCGCCTTCACGGCATACTCCGGCGCGTGCGCCTGGGCTCGAGCTGATGGCGCAGCCGCCAACGCCAGCACCCACGCGGCGAAGAGCACCCCGGTCCGCGCGCGCACGTTCAAAACCGCCACCGTGCGTCGAGTGAAAACCGCCGCCCGGACTCAACCCCGACGTCGCCCAGCTGCAGAGTGGAGCTTGTCGACCCGAATTCAAGGTGGTTGTCGTGCAGCAGATTGGAGCCTGTCAGCGACAACTCCACCGCCGGGGTGATCTCCCAGACTATGCGCGCGTCGATTTCAGCATAGGCCGGCGACGCCGGCGCCGGCAGGTCCCCGACATCGCGGAAGGCAAGGTCCAGCGTGACGTCCGACCGGATCTGCATCGTCGAGCGCAGAGAGGCCTGATAATCCGGATCGTCTCCGGCGATCTGAACTCCGCCCAGCGCAGCCGAGTCAGGCGCAAACCGAAGGTTCTTGTGCAGCCAGTTGAACCCGGCCGTAAGCCGCCACCATGACGTCGCCTGGTAGGCTCCCCAGACCTCGGCGCCAAAGGTTTCCCCCAGCATCCTGTTCTCGAAAAGCAACGGCAGCACGAAACCCGGGGAGGGTTCGACCGACCTCAGGTCGCGGTACACGTTGTAGAAGCCAGAGACGGAGAGCGAAGTCTGGGCCGAAGGTTGCCCGCGATAGCCCACTTCGTAGGCGATCACCTTCTCTGACCGGAAATCGCCGCCCTTCAGTGTCACCTGCGATCCCACGGACTGGCTGAAGTCCTCCTCCAGACGTGAGGGAGCTCGCACGGCGCGGGAAACTGCGGCCCACAGCATGTGCTTGGGCGCAACCTTCCACGACAGGCGAGCACTCGGCAGCGGCTCCAGCCCGTCATACGGATCGCTCTCCAGCTTTACACCGACGATCAGCTCGAGCGCGGAGCTCAGCGCAATGGAGTCCTGGACGAAAGCGTCACCGTACCACAGCGTCCGCATCTGCGGGGTGAACACCTGAGTCAGCGCCGAGTTGGGTACGACGGCGAAGTTGTCGTTGGTGACGCGCAGGCCCCCGCCCCAGACCACGTCGTGGACCCCGGCGACAGAAAAGGTGTGCTGCAGATCCAGGTCGTAGGTGCTCACCTGGTCGTCGACGTTGCCCGCCGCCGAGCGGTGGAGTTCGTCGTAGTAGGCCTGGAGCTGGAGGTTGGAGCCGCCGGCCAGGGTATGGGTCCACCGGGCGACGACGTTACGGCCCGAGACAGCCTCGGCTGTCGTGCTGAATTGCCCCTCCAGCCCGTCGTAGGCGTCGCCCTGAAGCGTGATCAGATCGGCCGGCCGGGTCCAGTCGAACCGGAAGCCGCCCTGGTACTTGTGCCACCCGTCCCTGGCGTCGGCCCCGGTCGGGGTAACGCTGGCGGAGTATTCAACGCCGCTGACATAGGCGCGCCAGCTCAGGTCCTCGCGGAGCTTGCCGCCGAACTGCAGGACCCCGCTGCGCTGCCAATTTCCACCAGCCACCTCCAGAAGCGCGCCCTGAGTGTCGCTGGACTTGCGGGTGATGACATTGATCACCCCGTTGACCGCGTTGGCGCCCCACAGGGTGGCGCCTGGGCCACTGATCACCTCAATCCGCTCGATATCGTCCAGCGGCAGGTCCTGGACGTCCCAGAAGACCCCCGAGAAATAGGTGGCGTAGACGCTGCGCCCGTCGACCAGGACGAGGAGTTTGTCGGCTGCGGTCCCGTTGAAGCCCCGCGCGGAGATGGCGTAGCGGCTCGCGGAGAGACGGGCGACCTGGAGGTTTGGCGCCAACCGCAGGGCTTCGGCGATGCTGGTCGCGCCCGACCGGCGGATGTCGTCGTGCGTGATCACGAAGACCGCCGCGGGGGCGTCGCTCAGGGGCTGGTCAGTCTTGGTGACCGACGAGACGTCGATATTGGCCAGATCCTCGATCGAGAGCTGGTTCAGATCAGGAGCCGGAGAAGCGTCGGTCGCGGCCAACGCCGTCGTCCCCAGCCCAGCCGCCATGGCGCCCGCCAGCGCCATCCGGCACAGGACACTGTCGGCCAGCCGATGCAAACGTGGCCGGGTCAAGCCCGCTCCCCTTGCCTGCGAGCATCAGTGCAGCGATTCTGCTAAACTATCGTTTCCGTTGACCGAACCAAGAGCCAAGTGATCCAACGTTGAGCTTGGCCGTGGCCTTTCGTGCGCCTCAGCCCTTACCCAGCGCCCGTTGGACCTTCACGATGGCCGGGAGGATGAGGACGCCCAACAGGCAGGGGAAGATGAACAGGATCAGTGGAACGGTGAGCTTTGCCGGCAAGGCGAGGGCCTTCTCCTCGGCCCGCATCATCCGCTTGTTCCGCATCTCGTCGGAGAACACCTTCAGGGTGTCGCCAAGGCTGGTGCCCATCTCCTCGGACTGCCGCAGCATGGTGGCGAAGGCCTTGGCTTCCTCGATACCCAGCCGGTCAGCCAGCCGGGTCCACACCTCGCGCCGGGCGCGGCCGGCCCGCAGCTCCAGGGTCAAGAGCTTCAGGTGTTCGGCGAGATGGGGGTAGCGCCGAACCAGTTCGCCAGTGATGCGCGACACCGCGGCGTCCAGGCTCAGCCCCGCTTCGACCGACGCCGTCAGGAGGTCGAGGAGATCGGGGAACCCTTCACGATATTGCCGCTCGCGCGCAGTAATGCGCCGCTTGATCACCTGCTCGGGCCCAAGGATGGCGGCGACCGCGAACAGTCCCGCCAAAGCCGTGGCGCCAAACCCGCCCGCGTGTGACGCCGCCCAGGGCAGAGTCAGCAGCGTGGCGCCCGTGGCGATCACCATCGCAGTGACCCGGATGCCCAGATAGAGCGTCACCGACTCGCGGCTGAAGAATCCGGCCTGCATCAGACGCGAGCGCAGGGCGGTCAGCCGCGCGGGATCCTGGATGGCGATCCGATCGCCCACATGGCGCACCCCATCGATCACGCCGGTCAGCACGGCCGACGACTGGCCCGGCGACGGCCGATCGCCTGGACCCGCGGGCGACAGTCGCGTGCGCCGCCGCGCGCGGACCCCGGCCTCACGCAGGAGCATGAATCCTGCGCCGCCGAAACCGGCGGGGATCAGCAGCATGGCCGTAATGGTGAGGATCGCCTGGAGCTGGACGGTCTGCATTCCCGCTAGATCCGCATGTCGATCATCTTGCGCATGACCAGGTTGCCGATGAACATCCAGCCGCCCAGCACGGCCAGTCCGATCTGGACGGTCGGGTCGCCGATCACGTCGCCGTAGAATTCCGGTCGCAAGATCTCGAGGATGGCTGCGACCACGAAGGGCGCGGAGGTCAGGATCATCGCCGAGGCGCGGCCTTCGGACGACGCCGCATGGATCTTGAGCCGCATCTTCTGGCGCTCGCGGATGGTGTGGGCGTTCATCTTGAGGAGGCCGACCAGGTTGCCGCCCGACCGTTCCTGCAGGCGGATGGTGGCGGAGAACAGATCGAAGTCCGGATGTTTGCAGCGGGCGGCGATATTCCCGACCGCCTGCTCGAGCGTGGCGCCATAAGCGATCTCATCGCCTGCCATGCCGAACTCCGAGCCGATCGGATCAGGCATCTCGCGGCCTACCAGGGCGATGGCGCTGGGCACCGGGTGACCGGCCTCCAGGCTGCGCACGACGACCTCGAGCGCGTTCGGCAGCTGCTTGCCGAGGGCCTTGGCCCGCCGGCCCGCCGCGATCTTCAGGCACAGGATCGGCAGCAGCAGCGCCGCGGCCAGTCCGGCCGGCGCGGCGAACAGCAGCTTGTGGGTCAGAGAGAAGGTCAGCAGGGCGCCGATCAAGGCGACGGCGACGACGTAGAGCGCCCATTTGCGCGGCTCGAAAGGCACACCGGAGCGCAGCACGAGCTCGGACAGCCACCCCGCGCGTCCTTCGCCGTTCTCCTTCAGCCCCCGCTGCTTGCGCAGCTCCAGCACCAGCTCGCCGAGCGAGCCGGCCTGCTCGGCCACCGCCAGTCGCCGGTTCACCGCGCGCCGGTCCGCGCCAGTGCGGATCAATGACCACGCGGCCTGGGCGATCGAGAACACCGCGGCGAACACCAGCACGAGGAAGGCGGTCTTGGGGTCCAGAGTGAACGCGGGCAGGTGCATGGCGTCAGACCAGCGGACGGCCGGGATCGAAGTGCGCGGGGTCGAAGGTGATGCCGCGACGGGTCATCTCCTCCATGCACTTGGGCCGAAGGCCAGTGGCGCGGAACTCGCCGATCACGGTCCCGTCGGCCTCGGTGGAAATCCGCTGGAAATTGAAGATCTCCTGCATCTGCACGACGTTGCCCTCCATGCCGGTGATCTCGGTGACGCTCATCAGGCGGCGCTTGCCGTCCGACAGGCGCATGACCTGGACGACCATGTGCACCGCCGAGGCGATCTGGCCGCGGATGGCCTCGGCCGGCAGCCGCATCCCGGACATGGCGACCATCTGCTCGAGGCGGGTGATGGCGTCGCGGGGATTGTTGGCGTGGATGGTGGCCATCGAGCCTTCGTGGCCGGTGTTCATGGCCTGCAGCATGTCGAAGGCTTCTTCGCCCCGGACCTCCCCCAGGATCACCCGGTCGGGCCGCATGCGCAGGGCGTTCTTGACCAGCTCGCGCTGGCGGATCTCGCCCTTGCCTTCGATGTTTGGCGGACGGGTCTCCATGCGCACCACGTGCGGCTGCTGCAGCTGCAACTCGGCGGCGTCCTCAATGGTGATCAGGCGTTCCTTGTGGCCGATGCCGGCCGAAAGGGCGTTCAGGAGGGTGGTCTTGCCTGAACCGGTGCCGCCGGAGATCACCGTGGACACGCGCGAGCGGACTGCGCCGCGGAGGAACTCGGCCACGCACGCCGGCATGGCGCCGACGCCCACCAGGCGCTCAAGGTCGTAGGGCTTCTTGGAGAACTTACGGATCGACACGCAGGCGCCGTCCAGCGTCACCGGTCCGATGGCGGCGTTGACCCGGCTGCCGTCGGGCAGGCGTGCATCGACCATCGGCTGGGACTCGTCGATCCGCCGGCCGACGGTGGCGACGATGCGGTTGATGATCCTCAGCAGGTGATCATTGTCGCGGAAGCGGACCGGCGTGATCTCCAGCTCGCCGCGCCGCTCCACATAGACCTGGAAGGGGCCATTGATCAGGATGTCGGCGATGGAGTCGTCCTGCAGCAGCGGCTCGATGGGACCCAGGCCCACCATCTCATCGAACACCGAGGCGCCCAGCTGGTCGAGTTCCGAGCCGTTGAGCGCGAGGGATTCATCCCGGGCGAAGTCGCCGACCAGGCTGCGCACATGGCGGCGCATCTCGCCTTCGTCCAGCCGGTCGAGCTTGGACAGGTCGAGCTCGTCGATCAGCCGTCCATGCAGGCGAAGGCGGGTGTCGAGCATGGCGTCCTGCTCAGCCGTAGGCGGTAGCGGCGGTGGCTGCGACTCCACGGGGAGCACGGGGGCGGAAGCGGCCGCCTGGGCGACGGGCGATTCCTCGGGCTCGGCAGCCCGCCGGAAACTGAACCGGCTCAAGCGACGAGGCTCCGCGCCCGATCCGGCGCCCGAGCGGTCTGGGCCGACAGGCGGTCGACCAGGCCCATGACATCCTTGACGATCTTGGATCGCGGCCGGTGCTGACTGATCGGACCGCCGAGGTTGACCGAGCAGGCGGCGGCCTCCCAGTCAGACGTGATGGCGCCATCGACTTTGCGCTTGAGGGCCTTCTCGGCCTCCACCCGAGACGGCGCGGGACCGAAGGCCCGGTTGGCCATGCGATTGAGGATGATCCGGGGCCGCCGGCCATCGGGAAGCTCGGCCTCGATCTCTCCGGCGAGCGCCCCCGCCGATAGCAGGGCCGGCACTGTGAGCTCGGAGACGATCAGGATCTCGTCGGAACCCGCCAGCACATCGAGCGTCCAGGGCTGGCGCAGGCGGGGCAGGTCGACGATGACGAAGTCATAGCTCTGGCAGGCGATGTCCAACACCCGACAGACCGAAGCGGGCGAAGCCAGGGAAAACGCGCGGGGATCGCGGGGGCCGGCCAGCAGGTCGAAGCCAGCGTCGATCCTGACGGCGAAGGCGTCGAGCAGCGAGGCGTCGATGCGGTCCGGCGCCGCGGAAGCCTCCGCCAGGCCCATGTTGGCGCGCGCGCCGAGATAGGCGCTGGCGGCGCCGTCGGCCAGGTTGAGGTCGACCAGCGCCACGCTCCCTGGCTGGGAGCCACGTTTGGCCAGGGTGGCTGCGAGCTCGATCGCCAGCGTCGTGGCCCCCGATCCGCCCACCGCGCCGATGACGCTCCAGCAATGGGAGACGTGGGCGACTGGCGGCGCCTGGACCTGCCCGGGGCCAGGGCTCCTGGCGGTCAGCACGGTCCTGGCGGCCCGCGTCAGGTCGGCGGGAAGGATCGGCGCGTCGAGCACATCCGAACGTTCCAGCTTCAGCATGGCGCGGACCAGGCTCGACGGGAGATGCGCGCCGATCAGCAACACCCCCGGCTGTCGTGGCCGCAGCGAAAGCGCCTCGATGATCTCGCGCGCCAGCTCGGGCGACGCCGAGTCGGTGTCGATCAGGACGAGGTCCAGGCCCATGTGCAGCGCCGCCAGCGCCTCTCCCCGATCAGCCAGGGCGCTCTCCAGCCGCACGTCAGCCAGGGCTTCGCGGGCGATCGCGGCCAGCGCCGGGCCGATCACCAGGACCTGAGCCTGCATCAGAGGATTGGCGATCATGGCTGCTTGGGTCCATCCAGGGTCTTGCCGAGGGGTTGGTCGAAGGCGCGGCCCATCAGGATCAGATCGAGCGCGTCCGGCTCGGAGTCCTCCTTGAGCGGATTGCGCAGCTGTTCGATGTGGTCGCTGGGTGCAGTGAGGCGCGGCGTCACGATGATGATCAGCTCGGTCTCCTGCCGTTTCCAGCTTGAGGAGCGGAACAGCGCGCCCAGCACCGGAATGTCCGAGGCGCCCGGCATCTGGCTGATGGAGTTGATGTAGTCGCGCTGGAACAGGCCGGCGATCGCGAAGCTCTGGCCGTCCTTGAGCTGCACCACCGTGGACGCCTTGCGCACGGTCAGGGCGGGCAGATCAAAGCCGTCGATCCTGAGACGCTGGCGCTGATCCAGCGCCGACACCTCGGGGGCGATCTTCAGCTGGATCTGGCCGTTATCCTGCACCTCGGGGGTGACCTTGAGCTTCACCCCGAATGGCTTGAACTCGATGGAGACTTGCTGCGGTCCGGTGGGGACCGGGTAGGGAAACTCTCCCCCGGCCAGGAAGCTGGCCTCCTCGCCGGACATGGCGATCAGGTTCGGCTTGGCCAGGGTGCGGATCACGCCCTTCTGCTCGAGCGCCTGGATGTTCGCGTCCAGGGTGACGCTGCCGATCTGGCGGCTGAGCCCCAGCGTGGTCTGCGGCGGGATGTTGCTCGCCAGCCCGCCCGTCCCTGAGCCGATCGAGAAGCCCGAGGTGTCGCTGGCGTTGATGTTGAAGCCCAGCTCCTTGAGCGTCGTGCGGCTGGCCTCGATGATCCGCACCTCCACCATCACCTGCTCAGCGGCCTGGATCACCAGGTCCGAGGAAACGGCCTTGGGCGCGTAGCGCTCCGCGATGTCGGAGGCGCGCGCGGCGGCGTTCATGGTCGACGCCTGCCCGGAAAGCCGGATGCCGCCGGCGAAGTTCGCGGCGACGATGTGCTCCTTGGGCAGGGCGGACCGCAAGTCGGCCTGCAGGCTGTCGGTGTCGTAACCCACACGCACGTCCACCACCTGCATCAGCCGGCGCGCCTTGTCGTAGATCAGCAGGTTGGTGACCCCGAGGGTCTTGCCACGGACGTAGAAGCTCTGGTCGGTGGTGGCGACCAACTGCAGAACGTCGGGCTGGGCCACGACGATCTCGCCGACCGGATAGCCGAGGCGGAAGGCCACCGACTTGTCCTTGGCCACAACCAGGGTCTGGGTGACGGCCGTCACCGGCGCCAGATCCTGGGCCGCTGACGGTGAGCACGCCAGTGCGGTGCATCCCATGACGAGGGGCGCGGCCAGGGCGGCGAGGGATTTCATGGGCGACATTGCTGACCTCAGAAGCCGCTGAAGGACTCGACTGGCACGTTCACGCTCGCGCGCTCGGCTCCCTGGACCACGATCACCGCTCCGCCGGCGGCCGGGACGGGGCCGCCGCGCCGGGCCGACGGTCGCCGCCCCGGAGCCGACGCCTGCACCGGGCCCCCGCCGGAACCCAGGTCAGCCGTCACCATCGGGCGCACCGGCTTGACCTCAGCCGCTCCCGTGCGCCGGAGCGCCAGCGACAGCGTGCCGGCCTGCGCAGCGAGCGCCAGGCGTTCGGCGTCCTCGACGCCCACCTCTAGGGTGGCGGTGTGCGCCACAGTGGGGTGGGTGGAATTGGGGTCGACGTTCAGGTCCATGCCCAGCACCCGCACGTTCTGGATGACCACCTGGGACACCAGCTTGCCGCGGCCACCGTCCATCGCGGCGCCGGAGGAGACCTCGCGGGTCACCATCACATCGACCCGGTCGCCTGGCAGCACATGCCCCCCGCCGCCGGCGACTTCGGTGACGCCGATGGTGTAGCCGCGCATCCCCTCGCCGATCAGCGCCGAAAGGGTGGGCCGCGCGCCCGGCCCCGACAGCTTGGCCGGCAGGATCGCCTCGCGCTGGGAGATCGCCGTCAGCGCCACAGGCGCGCCGCCGGCGTCCTGCTTGAGCACCTGCTCGATCGAACTGAAGGCCCCGGGCGGAACCGCCTCCACCGGAAGCCGGACAAGCGTCAGCTGCCTGGCCTCGAGTTTCACGCCATAGGCGATCGCCGAGGCCGCAAGCACGACAGGAACACCGGGCGCGACCGCCGCCGGAGCGGCCGGCGAGGCCTTCGCGGTCTGGGCTGGAAGCCAGATGCGCGCGACAAACAGGGCCCCCAGGCCCAGCCCGGCAGACGCAACTAGACTTATGATAGCTCCACCCCGCATCATCGCCCCCGGATGATTACTGGCGCAATTACTATCGCGCCTCAGAGTTAAGGCTACAGTCCAGCTGTTTATTTGACGCTAATTCATAGCGTAAATGTTATTACATTGTGAACACCAAAGAAACCATATGGGTTTTCTATGTTCGCTCGGGGCCAACGCCTTAGCACACTTGGCTTTCCGGCTAGCCCGAGACCTTCCGCGGATTCTCCATGTCGGCCCGACGGCTCACAGCCACAGCCCGTTTCTCGCGTGCACGGCTGGCCACCTGACCCACCAGCAGCAGCACCGGACCGTCAAATCCCGCTGCCTGGACGTCGGCGCCCAGATCCGCGATCCGGGTGCGCAGCAGCCGTGCGTTGGGGCTCCCGGCGTTCTCCACCGCCAGGGCGGGCGTCTGGGGCGAGCGCCCTTCGGCCATGAGCCTGACCGCCGCCGCCCCGGCGCTATCGCGCCCCATGTAGAGGACCACGGTGGCCTCGGCGTCGGCAAGGCCGGACCACCCTTCATCCACCACCGCGCCATCGCTGGTGCGGACCGTGGCGAACACCAGCCTGCGGGCGTGGTCCCGCTCGGTCAGGGAGAAGCCGAACTGGGCCGCGGCGGCCGAGGCGGCCGTCACGCCAGGCACGACCTCGACCTCGATACCGTGGCCTTCCAGGAATGCGATCTCCTCGGTCGACCGCCCGAAGATCGACGGATCCCCGCCCTTGAGCCGGACCACGCGCAGGCCACTGCGCGCCAGCCGCAGCATCAGCCGGTTGATCACGGCCTGGGACATGCTGGCCTTGCCCGCGCGCTTGCCGGTCTGGATGCTGAAGCAATCCGCCGGGGCGAGATCGAGCACGTCCTTGCCCACGAGGGCGTCATAGAGCAGCGCCTGCGCGCCCTCGATGGCTCGCGCGGCGCGCAGGGTCAGCAGGTCGGCCGCGCCCGGCCCTGCGCCCACCAACTGGACCTTGCCGACGTCAGGCATCGGCGGCCTCCTTCTGAGCGGAGGCCTGGCGCAGGTGCGTACGGATCAGGCCAAGGATCTCGGGGCGGCATGAGCCACAGGTGACGCCGGCGCCGGTCAGGTTCCCGACGGCGTCCTCCGTGTCTGCGCCCGAGGCGATTGCGGTGATGATCTGGCGGGCGCCGACGTTGCGGCACGCGCAGACCTGGGGGCCCGCATCGACAGCGGGCCCGGGCGGGCGAGCCGACAGCAGGCAGGCCCTGGACTCGGGCGGGAGGACTGCAAGCTCGAACAGCCCCGCCAGCCAGTCGGCGGCCGGCAGCCGGCCGCGCGCGGTCATGAACAGCACCCGGTCCAGCTGTCCGGCGGCGAGCCAGGCTTCGCGTACGGCGCCCGCGCCGGTGTCCTCGAAGGCGACCGGTTCGCCAGCCGCCCGCCGTGTCAGCGCCTTGCGCAGCGCAGCCCGTTCGTGCTCGTCGCCACGGCCCGCGAACCGGTGGAGGTGGCACCCGCCCATGAAGGTTCGCCGCCAGACCAGGTCCAGACCCCTGGGGGCCGCCCACGGCGTACGGGCCAGGAAGAAGCCGCGCCAGGTCTCGCGATAGGCGCCGATGCGGGCGGGTGAATGCTTGAAGCCGGGCTGGCCCGAGATCGGGTCGACGTGCAGTGCGGTCAGGGCGTTGGCCCGGGCCGAGGGTGCGAAACCATCGGTCCAGTGCATCGGCATGAACAGCGAACCCGGCCGCTGGCGATCGGTGACCCGGGCCACCGCGACCGAAGTCCCCTGTCCTGTGGTCACCCGCGCGAGGGCGCCGTCCAGGACGCCCCTGGCCTCGGCGTCGCTCGGGTGGATCTCGACGAAGGGTTCTGGCGCGTGCCGGGACAGCTCCGCGGCCAGTCCCGTGCGGGTCATGGTGTGCCAGTGGTCGCGGACGCGGCCGGTGTTGAGGGCCAGGGGAAAGGCGCCGTCCACAGCCTCGCCCGGCGCTCCGGGCCGGACGGGGACCAGGCGGGCCCGCCCGTCCGGTGTGGGGAAGCGGCCGTCGGTGAACAGCCGCGGCGCGCCGCCGTCGGGGCCGATCGGCCACTGGACCGGGGCCAGCCGGTCGTACGCTGCTTCAGCCAGCCCGACGAGGGGCTCGAGATTCAGCACCCGATCGGTGTTCTCGTAGGCGGTGAGGCGGGCCCACTCGCGGAACACCGCCGCCGGCGAGCGCCAGGAAAAGGCGTCGGCATGGCCCATGGCGGCGGCCACGTCAGCGATGATCCGCCAGTCCGCACGCGCCTGGCCTGGAGGCGGCAACAGCGGCCGTTGGCGGGAAATGCAGCGCTCGGAGTTGGTGACCGTGCCGTCCTTCTCGCCCCAGGCCAGGGCGGGCAGCTTCACCTGCGCCAGGGCCACGGTGTCGGTGTCCGCCATGCAATCGGAAACCACCACGAAGGGGCAGCGGGCCAGCGCCTCTCGGGCGCGCGCGGCGTGCGGCAGGCTGACGGCTGGATTGGTCGCCATGATCCAGACGGCCTTGATCCGTCCCGAGCCGATGGCCTCGAACATGTCCACGGCCTTGAGCCCAGGCCCCGCCGCAACTTTCGGCGTGGACCAGAAGCGGGCCAGGCGATCGCGGGAGACCGGGTCGAAGTCCATGTGCGCGGCCAGGGTGTTGGCCATGCCGCCCACCTCGCGCCCTCCCATGGCGTTGGGCTGGCCGGTGATCGAGAACGGGCAGGCGCCGGGTTTGCCAATCCTGCCCGTCGCCAGGTGCGCGTTGATGATGGCCAGGGCCTTGGAGACACCCTGGACCGACTGGTTCACGCCCATGCAGAACAACGTCACCGTCCGCTCGGTGGCGGCGAACAGGTCGAAGAAGCGTCCGAGGTCGGCCGGATCGAGCCCACAGTCTGCCGCGACGGCCCCGCGGGACTGGTCGTCCGGCGCCAGGGCGGCCTTGATATCCTCGAACCCTGCGACATGGCTCGCCAGGAAGCCCAGGTCGATGGCGCCGCGATCGATCAGGTCCGCCAGCAACCCGTTCCAGAGGCGCACGTCGGTCTCGGGCGCCAGGGCGAGGTGCAGGTCCGCGCCCTCGGCGGTGTCGGTGCGGCGCGGATCGATCACCACCTGGCGCTGGCCTCGGGAACGGGCGGCTTCCATGCGGCGGAACAGCACCGGATGGGTCCAGGCCGCGTTGTGGCCCGCGAAGATGGCGAGGTCCGCGAGCTCGACGTCCTCGTAGCAGCCGGGCACCAGGTCCTGGCCGAAAGCCTGCTTGTGGGCCGCCACCGCTGACGCCATGCAAAGGCGCGAGTTGGTGTCGATGTTGGCCGAGCCGATGAAGCCCTTCATCAGCTTGTTGGCGGCGTAGTAGTCCTCGGTGAGCAGCTGACCCGAGACGTAGAAGGCCACCGCGTCGGGCCCGTGCCGGGCGATGACCTCCCCGAACTGGCGGGCGACGTGGGCGATCGCCTGGTCCCAGCGGACCACGCGGTCGCCGATCATCGGCTCAAGCAACCGCCCTTCCAGGCTCACGGTGGAGCCCAGCGCGGCGCCTTTCGAGCAGAGCCGGCCGAAACTGGCCGGGTGGTCGCGATCACCGGATATGGTG
>FTHA01001622.1_pt1 | contig 30010 bp, 25 predicted proteins | sample 1640771 | NCBI WGS metagenome assembly FTHA01 (sample SAMEA3914789, study PRJEB12502) | metagenome | biome: forest; material: soil | place: Canada | collected 2011-07-03 | depth 0.3 m | reverse complement strand
TCACGCATGGCGGCGCGCACGCGGGTTTCGTCGCCGGGACCGCCCGGGCGGACGCCATCAAGCCTTCGCCGCCGGTTCGACGTGGCCGCCAAAGCCGAAACGCATGGCCGACAGCAGCTTCTCGCCGAAGGTGTGGGACTCCCGCGAGCGGAAACGGGCGAAGACCGCCGCCGCCAGCACGGGGACCGGCGCCGCCTCTTCCAGCGCCGCTTCGATGGTCCAGCGGCCCTCGCCGCTGTCGGCCACGTCACCGGTGAAGGCGTCCAGCTTGGCGTCCCCCGCCAGCGCCTGGGCGCTGAGGTCCAGCAGCCAGGAGGTGATCACGCTGCCCCTGCGCCAGACCTCGGCGATATCCGGAACGTTGAGCTCGAACCGCTCGGCCTCTGGCAGGGCGCCGGAGGCCTTGTTGGCGAGGATGTCGAAGCCTTCGGCATAGGCCTGCATGAGGCCGTACTCGATACCGTTGTGGATCATCTTGACGAAGTGGCCCGAGCCCACCGGCCCGGTGTGCATGTAGCCCTGCTCCACTCGCGGATCGGCGCCTGCCGCCCGGCGGGTGCGCGGGATCTGGCCCTCGCCGGGGGCCAGGGTCTTGAGAATGGGATCGATCGCCTGGACCGCCGCCGGTGAACCGCCGACCATCATGCAGAAGCCGCGTTCCAGCCCCCAGACGCCGCCCGAGGTGCCGACATCGATATAGCCCAGGCCTTTGGCGTCCAGCTCACCCGCGCGGCGGATGTCGTCCCGGTAGAAGCTGTTGCCGCCGTCGATGATCGTGTCCCCCCGCGCCAGCAGGGCGGCGAGCGCCGTGATCGTCTCCTCGGTGGGCCCGCCCTCGGGAAGCATGACCCAGACATGCCGCGGCGCCTGCAGCTGGCGCACCAGGTCTTCAAGGCTCGAGGCGCCGGCCGCCCCAACCCCGGCGAGTCCGGAGACGGCCGCGGGGTCGCGGTCATAGACCACGCAGCTGTGCCCGCCCCGCGCCAGGCGACGCGTGATGTTGCCGCCCATGCGGCCAAGTCCGATGACGCCCAACTGCATGTCCGTTCCCCGAATGTCAGCCCAACGACCGTTCAACCGCCCGGGCCAGCCGTTTCAGGCCGCCTTCGACATCTCGCCCGAGATCGACCCGCAACACGCGCCGACCGCGCTCGGCCAGCACATCGAGGTCGCCCTGGGCCTGCGCCGCCTCGACCACGCCAAAGCCATAGCGACTCTGCGGCACGGGGATGTCATCCGCGGTCGCGGCGGTGATCTGGAGGAAGACGCCGGAGTTGGGGCCGCCCTTGTAGGCCTGCCCCGTCGAGTGGAGGTACCTGGGTCCGAAGCTGAGGACCGTGGCGACCCGCCGGCGATCCCGGATGAAGGTCCGCACTTCCTGCAGGGCCTCGGTATGGGCGTCGCTGCGATCCAGGTAGGCCAGCAGGCCGATATAGTCGCCTTCGTGGGCGCGCCGGAAATGCGCGTCGAGATAGGCTTCGACTGTCTTCGCGCCCGCCGCCTGGTCCAGCGCTGCGGCGTTGCGGGGATCCGCGAACAGGGCGAGACCGTCGCTGCTGAGGATAGGCTCCTCTACGGCCATGCGGCCGGTCTGGTCGAACCCGTCAGTGATGGCGCGGGTCCTGGACTTGCTGGCTTCGACGTCGGGTTGATTGAAGGGGTTGAGGCCGAGCACCGCCCCGGCGATGGCGGTCGCCATCTCCCAGCGGAAGAATTCCTGACCGATGCTGTCGCGGCTGGCGAGGGAGATCCAGACCAGCGGATGGCCGCGAGCCTTCAAGGCCTCGGCGGCGGCGTCCAGCTCGGGCTCGTCATGGCCCGCGAGCCGCAGCCGGACGAACAGCCTGTCGTCGCCGTAAGCCTCCGGCGCGCCCAGGGGTTCGGCGTCCACGGGGATGAGACCCTTGCCGTCCTTGCCGGTGGATTCCGCCAGCAGTTGCTCCAGCCACGCGCCGAGATCCGCCAGGCCGCGCGAGGCCAGGATGGAGACCTTGTCCCGGCCCGCCTTGGCGGCCACGCCGAGCAGGACGCCCAGGGCGACCGCGGGATTGGCCGCCGGGGGCGCGCTCGCGCTGCAGGCCCTGGTCATCATCCGAGTCGAGTCGAGGAAGGCCTTGAGGTCCAGGCCAAGGATGGCGGCGGGGACCATGCCGAAGTTCGACAGCACCGAGTAGCGCCCGCCGATCTGCGGGTCGCCGTGGAAGATCCGGCGGAAGCGCTGCTGTCGCGCGGTCTCTTCCAGCTTCGAGCCGGGATCGGTGATCGCGATGAAGTGGGCGAAGGCTCGGTCTTCCCCGAGGGTCCGCAGGGCCAGGTCGAAGAAGTGGCGATGCAGAATGTCCGGCTCCAGGGTCGATCCCGACTTGCTGGACACGATGAACAGGGTGCTCGCGGGATCGATCTGGCGCTCGATCCGGCGGATCTGCGCGGGGTCGGTGGAGTCCAGGATCAGTAGCCGCGGAAAGCCGGGCTGGGCGCCGAAGGTTTCGGCCAGCACTTCCGGTCCGAGGCTCGACCCGCCCATGCCGAGCAGGACGGCGTTGGCGAATCCGGCGGCCTTCACCTCGGCCTGGAAGGCTTCCAGGGCCTCAAGGTCGATCGCCTCGCCCCTGCCGGCGTCGAGCCAGCCCAGCCAGCCGGCCTCGTCATGGCCCGTCCAGAGTGACGCGTCGCGGCCCCACAGGCGCCGGACCCATCCACCGGCGCGGGCGCGTTCGAGCGCCTCGTCGACCTCGGCCTGGAGGTCGGCGCCCATGATGAGCTTCTGCGGGTTCAGCCGGTCGCCCAGCTGTCCGGCCCGCTTGGCGGCGACGGCGCCCAGGAGTTGATCGAAGGACTTGGCGAACGCCCCGACGCCGTCATCGATCAGGCGCGTCGTCACGCCGTCCAGATCCAGGCCCGCGCGCTCGGCCTCGGCCAGGATGCGCCGCGCGTCGTCCAGCCCTTCCGTCAGGGTCGGGCGCACCCGGCCGTGGTCGCGGAAGGCGTCGAGCGTCTTCACCGGCATGGTGTTGACGGTATCGGGACCGATCAGCGAGTCGACATAGAGGACGTCGGAATAGGCTGGGTCCTTGGTTCCCGTTGAGGCCCAGAGCAGTCGCTGCGGGGCGGCGCCGGCCTCGGCCAGGGCTCGCCAGCGCGGGGACGCGATCATCTCCTGATAGCGCTGGTAGGCGATCTTGGCGTTGGCGATCGCGACCTTGCCGCGCAGGTCCTGCAAGGCTGCAAGCTCCGCACCAGAGCGGTCGCCCGCCTCGATGCGCCGGTCGATTTCCGCGTCGATCTGGGTGTCGATCCGGCTGACGAAGACGCTGGCCACGCCATGGACCCGGCTGAGATCGCCGCCGGAGACCTTCAGGGCCTCCAGACCGTCCAGATGCGCCTCGGCGACGGCCTGGCAGGCGTCCAGGCCGAACAGCAGGGTCACGTTGATGTTCACGCCCTCGCCGATCAGCTGGCGGATGGCGGGAACGCCCGCGGGCGTGCCAGGAACCTTGATCATCACATTAGGGCGGCCGACGGCGCGCCAGAGACGCCGGGCCTCGGCGATGGTCGCCACGGTGTCCATGGCCAGGTAGGGCGATACCTCCAGGCTGACAAAACCGTCTGCGCCGTTCAGACGGTCATAGACCGGTCTGAACAGGTCGGCCGCGGCCTGGATGTCCGCGATCGCCAGCCGCTCGTAGAGGTCGGCGGGCTCGAGGTCGCCGCCCTCCAGGGCCGCCATCAGCCGGTCGTCGTAGTCTTCGCCCTCCGCGATCGCCCTCTCGAAGATCGAGGGGTTGGACGTCATGCCTTTCAGGCCGTCCCGGTCGATGAGACGCAGCAGCTCGCCATCCTCCAGGATCCGGCGATGCAGATAGTCGAGCCAGACGGACTGGCCGGCCGCCTCAAGCTGCCTGAGGGGGTTGGTCATGTGGCGATCTCCCGGACCCTGGCCTTCTGGATCTGACGGCGGGCCGCTTCGAGCACGCGCTCCGGGGTGAAGCCGAACCTCGCCTCCAGCGCCTTGATCGGCGCTGACGCTCCGAAGGTGTGCATGGCGATCACCTCGCCCTGCGGACCCGCGTATCGGTCCCACCCGAGCGCCGAGGCCGCCTCCACCGCGACCCGCGCCGTGACCCCGGGCGGCAGCACGAATCTGCGGTAGGACTCGTCCTGGGTCTCGAACAGGTCCCAGGAGGGCATGGAGACCACCCGCGCGCGGACGCCCTCGGCGGCCAGCTGCTCGAAGGCGGCGACGCACAGCGTCACCTCGCTGCCCGTCCCGATCAGAATCACGTCCGGCGGACCGCCGGGGCTGTCTGCCAGGACATAGGCGCCCCGCGCCACGCCCTCGGCGGGGGCGTAGCTGGACCGGTCCAGGGTCGGCAGCGCCTGGCGCGACAGGACCAGACAGGCGGGCCTGCTGGCCTGACCGAGGATGACCCGCCAGGCTTCGGCCGTCTCGTTGGCGTCGCAGGGACGCAGGGTGATCAGGCCGGGAATGGCCCTGAGGGCCGCCAGCTGCTCGATCGGCTGGTGAGTGGGACCGTCCTGCCCCAGCCCGATGGAGTCATGGCTGAATACGAAGACGACCGGCAGCTCCATAAGGGCGGCGAGCCGGATCGGCGGACGCATATAGTCGCTGAAGATCAGGAAGGTGCCGGTGTAGGGGCGCAGCTTCGACAGGGCCAGGCCGTTGGCTGCCGCCCCCATGGCGTGTTCGCGCACCCCGAAATGCAGATTGCGGCCGCCGTAGCTGCTGGCCTCGAAGACGCCTGCGCCGTCGAAGTCCAGCATCGTCTTGGTCGAGGGCGCCAGGTCCGCCGATCCGCCGAGCAGCCAGGGCAGGTAGGGTGCGACCGCGTTCAGGACCTTGCCCGAGGCCTCGCGGGTCGCCATTCCCTTGGCGTCCGGCGGAAAGGTCGGAACATCGCGGTCCCAGCCCGCGGGCATACGGCCCTCGCGCATGTGCGACAACTCCGCCGCCAGGGCCGGATCGACCTGCAACAGTCCGCGCACAGTCTGCGTCCAGTCGCGGTGGAGCATGCGCCCGCGGGCGCCGAGGCTGGCGTCGAACCGATCGCGCACGCCCTCCGGAACCAGGAACTTGGCGTCCTCGGGCCAGCCGTAGGCGCGTTTGGTGAGCCTGACCTCTTCTGCGCCGAGGGGATCGCTATGGATCTTGGAGGTCCCCTGTTTGTGAGGCGAACCGTAGCCGATGACACTTCGCACCAGGATCAGGGTCGGCCGATCGTCGGTGCTCTGGGCCGTTTCGACGGCCTGGGCGAAAGCCTCGCAGTCGTTGGCGTCCTCGACCCTCAGCGTCGCCCAGCCATAGGCCTGGAAGCGCCGCGCCACGTCTTCGCTGAACGCCAGGTCGGTATGGCCCTCGATGGTGACGGTGTTGTCGTCATAGATCCAGCAGAGGTTCGAGAGCTTCAGGTGTCCCGCGAGCGAGGCCGCCTCGCCCGTGACGCCCTCCATCATGTCGCCGTCGCTGCACAGGGCGTAGACGCGATAGTCGAACAGGGTCCGCCCGGGGCGGTTGAACCGCTGTTCCAGCCAGCGTTCGGCCATCGCCATCCCGACACTGTTGGCGGCGCCCTGGCCAAGCGGGCCCGTGGAGGTCTCGACACCCGCGGTCAGACCGTGCTCGGGGTGGCCCGGGCAGACCCCGCCAAGCTGGCGGAACTGCTTGATGTCCTCGAGGCTCACCGCCGGACGGTTGAGGGGGCGGCCTTCCGCGTCCATCGCTTCCACCCCTGACAGGTGCAGCAGGGCGTACAGCAGCATCGACGCATGACCCGCGGAGAGCACGAAGCGATCACGATTGGGCCAGGTCGGATCGGCGGGGTCGTAGCGGAGAAACCGGGTCCACAAGGTGTAGGCGACCGGCGCCATCCCCATGGGCGCGCCGGCGTGGCCGGACTGGGCCGCCTCGACCGCGTCAATGGCCAAGGTCCGGATCGTGTTGATGGCGAGCAGATCGATTTCGCCGGCCGGCCGGGGCTTGCCGTCCGGCTGGAGCGTCCGCTGGGCGTCGACCGCGGTCATGGCCTCTTCCTTTCAGCGCGGAGGCATCCCGCGCGGTGGTCCGACGGAAATCTCGCGATGGCGGTCGGTCCTGCCGTCGGTCGCCTCGTCCCCGGTCGCGCAACGGCCCAGGCCGGGGGCAGTTCCGCGTCTCGTCCTCATGGAGGAGGCCGACGGGCGCGTGCAGCACACGCGCTTCACCGCCCAGAGCGAGACCGGCATCGCCGGTCTGAAGGTCGTCGCGGCCGGGTTGAACGCGGCCTGATCCTCCTGCACCCTATCGTCAGCGCGCCAAGCCCATATATCAGGACGCGTGAGGACCGCCCGGGTGCAAGTCAATCGAACCGTTATCAGGGCGCTCCTGGCGATTGCAGCGCTGGCGGTCGGCTGCGCCCGGCCCGCGCCACGGGCCGCCGCGCCGGAGGCGGCGCCGCTGCAGACGGACTATGCCGCGCCGCCCGAACTGACCGGGGCGGTACGCGACAGCACCGGTGCGATCACCCTCTCCGGAACCGGCAAGGCCGACGCCAAGGTCCGGCTGGCGTCGCCCGATCGGTCGGCCCAGACCACGGCGGTGTCCCCCGAAGGCGTCTGGACCCTGTCGGCCCCGGCCGCCGGCGACGTGCGCCTATATTCCCTGTCCCAGGACGTGTCGGGCCGGACGCTGCGCGCCCGCGGCTATGTCGCGACGGGCCCCTCGCCCGCCGCCCCCGCGGTGGTCCTGCGGCCCGGGACCGCCGCCGAGCCCCTCTCAGGCCGGGACGGCGTGCTGAGGCTGTCGGCCATGGACTTCGATCGCAGCGGCGCCAGCGTCGCCGCGGGCACGGCCAGACCCGGCGACCCGGTCAGGGTGCAGCTGGACGGCGTGGACGCGGGCGCCGGCCAGACCAATGCCCGTGGGGTGTTCAGGGCGCCCCTTACCCAGACCGTCTACCCAGGCGCCCATACGCTCACCGTCATCTCGCCGCGGGGCCAGACCAGCGCGGCGTTCACGGCCGCGCCCGCCGGGCCGCTGCCGAAGCCGCCCTTCAAGGCCGCCAGGTCCAACGGGGCCTGGCGGATCGACTGGATGACTCCCGGCGGGGGCGTGCAGACCACCATCATCTTTGACCCCGCGGAGGCCGCCTCTTGAGGGGACCCGTCCACATGCGCCCCGCCGACCGTGAGGTCGCGCCGAGGGAAACCAAGGTCGACACCTGGACAGCCCTGGTGGACCTGTTCCGCCTGGTCATCCGCGCACGGGCCAATGGTCTGTGGGTGCGGCTGATCGCGGCTATCGCCTTCATGACCCTGGGCTCAGTCACCGGCGTGATCGCCCCCCTCTATCTCGGGGCGGCGGTGAACACCCTGTCGAAGGGCCACGGGGCGGCGGTCCAGGTCAGCCTCGCCTTCGGCGCCCTGGCTCTCGGCTTCGCCCTGATCCGATTCATCTCCGCGGCGGCGCCGAACCTGAGGGATGCGATCTTCACGTCTGTGGGCCAGGCGGCGATCCGCCGGGCGGCGGCTGAATCCTTCGCCCACGCCCTGTCGCTGTCGCTGGACTTCCACCAGACCAAGCGCACGGGGTCCTTGGCCCGCACCATCGACCGCGGCGCGCGGGCGGTCGATTATCTGATGCGGATCCTGGTCTTCAACATCGTGCCCACGGTGCTGCAGCTGGTGATGGCCGCGGTGGTCCTGGCCAGCAAGTACGATCTGCGCTTCGCCATGACCGCCATCGTGACGGTGGTGATCTACACCGCCCTGACCTTCGTCATGTCGGACTGGCGCATCCAGCACCGGCGCGAGCTGACCATCGCCGACTCCGAGGCCGCCGGCCGGGCGGTGGACGCGCTGCTGAATTACGAGACCGTCAAGAGCTTCGGCGCCGAGACGCGGGCCGTGCAGAGCTACGACGAGGCGCTGGGCGTCTACGCCAAGGCCGCGGTGAAGGCCAACACCTCGCTCGTGCTGCTGAACCTCGTCCAGGCCGCGATCATGAACCTTGGCCTGGCCGTCATGGCCGTGCTGGCGGGCTTCGAGGCGGCGACCGGCCGGATGGGCCCGGGCGACGTCACCGCGGCGATCATGATCCTTATCCAGGTCTATACGCCCCTGAACATGCTCGGCTTCGCCTACCGCGAAATCCGCCAGTCGTTCATCGACATGGAGGCCATGCTCGCCCTGTCGCGCGAGAAGCCGGACGTGGCGGAGGCGGCGGACGCCGCCGACCTGCCCCCATCGCCGCATGGCGTGGGCGGAGAACTGGTGTTCGACAACGTCACCTTCCGCCATTCGGCGCGGACCGACGGGCTCAGGGACGTGAGTTTTCGCGCGGCGCCTGGCCAGACCGTGGCGCTGGTGGGCCCGTCAGGCGCCGGGAAGACCACTGCGGTGCGTCTGGCGCTGCGGCTGTTGGACCCGCAGAGCGGCAAGGTGTCCATCGACGGCTGCGACCTGCGTCACGTCCGCCAGGCGTCCCTGCGACACGCGGTCGCGCTCGTGCCGCAGGAGGTCGCCCTGTTCAACGACACCCTGAAGCTCAACATCGCCTTCGCCCGGCCCGACTCCTCCGAGGAGGAGATCTGGGCCGCGGCTGAATCGGCGGAACTGGGCGCCTTCATCCGGGCCCTCCCGGAGGGCATGGAGACCAAGGTCGGCGAGCGCGGCCTCAAACTCTCCGGCGGCGAGCGGCAGCGGGTGGGCCTGGCGCGCGCCCTGCTGGCGGACCCGCGGGTGCTGATCCTGGATGAGGCGACCAGCGCGCTGGACGGCAAGACCGAGGCGGCTATCCAGGCCACCCTGCGGCGCGCGCGAAAAGGCCGCACCACCCTGGTGGTGGCCCACCGGCTGTCCACGGTGTCGGACGCGGATGAGATCCTGGTGATCCGGGCCGGCCGGATCGTCGAGCGCGGCGCCCATGCGGCCTTGCTGGCCAAGGATGGGGAATATGCGGCGCTGTGGCGGCGTCAGGTCAGGGAAGCCTGATCAGAGGGCGCAAGGCGCGATAGCCGAAAGCGTAGGCGGTTTCGGCGGGCGTCTCGCTCCAACGCATCGATCTTGAGCACAAAAGAAAACGGCCGCGCCTTGGGGAGGCGCGGCCGTCGAGCCGATCGGGGAGGGAGCACCGATCAGCGATACTGTTGGATACGTGTGGTCCTCAGTCCGGGCATGCCGTGTCGATCGATCGACTGCTGCCAGGCCAGGAACTCTTCATTTGTCAGCTTGTAGCGCTCACAAGCTTCGTCGAGCGTCAGCAGGCCGCCGCGCACTGCAGCGACCACTTCCGCCTTACGGCGGATCACCCAGCGTTGGGTGTCCGTCGGCGGCAAGTCTGCCAGCGTCAAGGGCGCGCCGGTCGGTCCGATCACGTATTTCTCCCCTCTGCTGTTGACCCGCTGCTGGAGTTGCAACATCGCTTGAAGCCTTTCCCACCAATCACTCTCGATGGGGAACGTAGCACCCGGCGAATAACAGCTACTTAATCGCGATAGTAAAGATACTCCTAACCTCTGGATTTCTTACCAGCAGTGTTAATGAGCCCTGAATCACCGCACTTGAGATTCTAAACTGTCAACTATTGTTACTGCTTGATTGTCAGCAGCTCTTGCAACATCTGATCCGCGGTCGTGATGATCTTGGAAGATGCCGAATAAGCTCGCTGTGTGATGATCAAGCCCGTGAATTCCGTAGACAGGTCGACCGTAGAGGCCTCCAGGCTGTTGGGGGCGACGGTCCCCGCCCCGGCCGCGCCCGGCGGCTTCAGGGTGAAGGCGCCGCTCTCCAGCGAGACCTGATAGGCGTCGCCGTTGACCGACCTCAGCCCATCGGCGTTCGGGAAGGTCGCGATGGCGATCTGGGCGATCTTGCGGGTGGTGCCGTTGGCGTAGACCGCCGTCACGTCGCCGCTGTTGTTGATCGAGACGCCCGCGAGGCTGCCGAAGGCCGTGCCGTCGGTGGTGACATTGGTGACCGCGGAGGTCGACGAGAACTGGCTGATGCCGCTCAGGCTGAGGGTCAGGCTCTGGCCCTTGACGCCCAGGGCCGTGCCCCACTGCACGCCGGCTTCGCCCGAGCCCGACACCGGCAAGGTGCTGCTCGAAGCGCCCAGGGTGAGGCTCGACGGGAAGGTGGTGGTGGCGGTGGTGTCGAGCGTGCCGTCCGGATTGAAGGCGACGATGCCGCTGGCGATCAGGCCCGGGGTGAGCAGCGGATCGACATCGACGTCATTGGGCGGGTCGGCGCGAAGTTCCGCATACCACTGGTTCGGCGTGCTGGACTTCAGGTAGTCGATCACCAGGTTGCGCTGGCCGCCCTTGGAGTCGGACACCGGCAGGGTGATGGAGAAGTCCGGCTTGATCCCGGTGGTGGGATCCAGCGCGTACTGGGCCATGTTCACCTTGCCCGCAGGCGCGCCCGGATCGAGGTCCGCGTTGTAGTTGGCGATGTTGGCGTTGACGAGCTGGTCGGAGTTCAGGTTGCCCTGGACCGCGCCGGTGGTGGTCGGCTCGGCGATGTTGGCCACCTGCTCGATGTTGATCGGCACCATGCTCGCCAGATTGGCGCTGTCCGGGGTGACCACGCCCTTCACGTCGGCGGGCCAGCCCTGCAGGTAGAGACCCGCGGCGTTCTTCAGGTATCCGGCCTGGTCGACCGTGAAGGCCCCGGCGCGGGTGAAGTAGCGCGGATCGAACGGCGACAGCCCCGCCCCCTTGGTGGTGGTGACGAAGAAGCCGTTGCCGGAGATGGCCAGGTCGGTCGGAGACGGCGAGGACTGCAGGGTCCCCTGGGTCGACACGAACTGCTGGGTGTTGGTGGTGACGCCCCCGGCGGCGTAGTCGGCCGCTGACCCGGTGTTGACCAGCGAGCGGAAGTCGGTCCCGACCCGCTTGTAGCCCACGGTGTTGGCGTTCGAGATGTTGTCCGAAATGGCCGCCAGCGCCGAGGAGTTGGAGACCAGTCCGGTGACGCCGGCGAGCAGGGCGCTCGAGATACTCATGGGTTGGACCCTTTCCGTGAAGAGGATGATGGACCGCGTGATGCGGGCGCGGCCACGCGGCCGCGAGGGCGTCTTTCGATCGCCGTATGGAGTCTGGGGCCGTTCAAGACGCGGCCACCAGGGTGACTTCGGAGAGCGGCAGCGGGGTCCCGTTGACGGTGACCTTGGGCGTGCCGTTGTCCTGAAGGACGGACGTGGCGGGCCCGCGCTGGTAGACCTGGGAGGTCACCGCCCCGCCTGAGGAATCCTTGGCGACCAGCTTCAGGCTGTAGACGCCGCCGTCGGGCAGCTGGCCGCCGCCGAAGTCCTTGCCGTTCCATGAGAAGCTGTGTTCGCCGGGAGTCTGGGTCCCGAGGGTGGTCTGGGCGACCACGTTGCCCTTGCTGTCGATCACCTGCAGGTTGGCGCCGGCCGCGGCGCCGTTCAGGGAATAGAACCAGTTGGCCTGCCCCCCCTTCAGCGCGGCGGAGTCGTCCGCGACGGTGACCGTCTTGCCGATGAGGCTGACCGGATCGGCGAACCCGCTCTTGGTCTGGACCATCTGCTGCAGCAGCTGATTGGTCATGATCTGCTGCTGCACGCCCGTCATCGCCACCAATTGCTGGGTGAACTGGGTGGGGTCCGTCGGGTTCAGCGGGTCCTGGTTCTGCAGCTGGGCTGTCAGAAGCTTGATGAAGGTCGTCTGATCTCCGGCGAGCGACGTCTGGGCGCCGCTGACGCTGGCGACCGTGGACGGCGTGTTGGTGACTGGAAGGGTGCTGCTCATGAGGGTTTGACCGTCAGATGCGGATGTCGAGGCCGCCCGCGCCCGACTGGGCGTTTCTGGCGGCGATGATCTGGGAAATCGGCGTGTTGGCGTCGGCCAGATTGGTGAAGCGGGACGGCGAGCGCGCGCGGTTGTCGGGACCGCTCTCCGGGCCCCCTTGGCCGCCCTGGCCGCCGTTGGTGAAGCTGAGCCCCGAGCCGGAAAGCTCGAACCCCGCCTGCTGGAGCGCCGTGCGCAGTTCGCCGGCCCGCGCCTTCAGAGCCTCGGCGGCGTAGGCGTTATCGAACTTGAGCGAGGCCGTGAGCGAACCGTCGGCGGCGATGTGGACTTTCACATCCACCCGCCCCAGGCCGGCCGGATCCAGCGCGACGTCGAAACTGGTGGACTTCGCCGCGGCGCGCCGGGCGATCTCGGCGGACAGACTGGTCAGCGTCTGGGGCGTAACCCGGACGGCGGCGGCCTGCACAGGGGCGCCGGCCACGGCTGTCGCCGCGGCGAGGCCCGCGGGGGTCAGCGAGGCGGCCTGGGCGGCGGTGTCGGGCGTGGACGCGGCGGCGCCATCGCGGCCGGTCTGGGCCCTCTGGCCGTCGCCGCCTCCGCCTCCGCCTCCGCCTCCGCCCGAAGTCGACCCAGGCGCGGGGGGCGTGGCGAGAGCGGTTTCGAACTGACGGCCCTGGACGATGTCGGCGATGGACGCCGGCTCCTGGGCGGGCGCGGCCACTGCGAGCCGGGCGGATCCTCGCGCGCCCTGGCTGAGGGCGGTCGCAGCGGCGGACACAATAGGCGCCGCCTGCGCCGTGGCGGCGAGGCTCACCAGGGGGGCCTGACCGCCCTGGTCCAGCACGGCCTGCGCCAGCGAGGGCGGCGGCGGCGCGGCGGACGGGGTGGTCGCGGGTTGCGGACCCGCCATGGAGGGCTGGGGCGTCGCGGTGAGCGAGGGGGCGGGATCCGCGGTGACGGTCGTCAGCGGCGATGCCTGGACCAACTGCCCGATCGGTTGGGCCGGCGGCGGAGCCGCCTGGCTCGTGGCCGGCGGCGTGTTCGGCGTCGGCGCGTCCTCCGCCAGTTGAGGCGGCGACGCCAGAGGGGCCAGAGCCGACTTGACCGTACCGTATGGCGGGGTCGGGGCGCCGGACATGCTGTCCATAGCCGGCATTGCGCTCGCGGCCGGGACGGTCGGCGCCGGGATCGGGGCCGGCGACGCGGCCGGGGCGGACAAGGGCTGTGACGCCGCCGCGCCCGGCGCCGGGGCGTATTGCGCCGCCAGCACCGAGACCGGCGAGGCCGCGGACGCTCGTGACGCCTCGCCGGCGGAGGAGTCCTGGGGCGCCGTCGTGGCGACGGCGGCCTCAGGCGCGGGCGGCGCGATGGGCGTGAGCGGGATCAAGGGCGCGATAGGTGTCGCCACGAACGTCGCCGCCGCAGACGGCGGCGTCTCGCTCTGCGGCGGAGCGGATTGGACGGGCGTCGCCGCCGGCGACGGGCTCGCGGGATCCTGGGCGCGCGTGGATGACGCGTCCGGCGCCGGCTGCGGGTCGCTGGCGGCGGATTGCAGCTGCACAACGACGGCGGCGCTCATGGCGGCGGGAAACGTCGGAGTCGACCGGCCCGTCACGGAGACGATGGACGGACCGCCGAGGGCCCCGTGAACGGCCGGGGACGCCGGCTTGGCTGGGGCCGCGGACGCCGGACCATTCGAGATCGGCGCCGGAGCGGTCGCGGGCGGGGCGGCGGGGCCCGAGGTCGGGGCGGAAGCATCAGATGTCACGAGGTCCGCCATCGTCATCGTCGGCGCCGCCGCCGTCGGGGTCGGGGTCGGGGTCGGGAGAGTTGCCGCGACCGGCGCGGACGACGCCTCAGTAGCGGCCGCCAGCGCGGACGGGACATGGTCCGTGGCCGAGGCCATGGATGCGGTGGGCGCCGGCGCCTGGAACCTGGCGGCCAGCATGGCGGCCATCGCGGCGCCCGTGGACGAGGGAGACGGCGACAGGGACGGCGAAGGCGCCGAAGCTGGGCCGCCGGCGGCTGGCTGGGAGGCGGTCTGGGCCGCGGGCTGGACGCCCGGCTGGGTCGCGACGAGGGCGCCCGCCAGCATCTGGGCGAACACCGCGGCGACGCCGGTGGGCGCGCCGCTGTCCTGAGCGTCGGACGACGGATCGCGCGTGGCGGACGCGCTCTGGCTGAACAGCGCATTCGCCAGGGCGTCCGGATCGGACGTCTGCCCCTGGGTGGTCGCGGCCATGGCGGCGATGTTGGTGATGGCGGATTGCATCAAGCGTCACGGGAAAAGAGCGGGGCGCGTGCTGCGCCAAAGGTTCGCCCCATCAAAGCAACCGCCGCGCCAACTGCGCCGTAGCCACCTAAGTCATTGTCATTGCTGTATTTTGCCCGCTCGGCCTGCGACACCCCAACCTGCAGCACGGCTGATTTTGCCGAGCAAAACACGTCCGCACGCTGCAACAACGCAACTGGCGCCCGTCTTGCGCCGCATTCCGCCGAGGATTTCGGTCATGAATGCTGACTCTATGAGAATCAAAGACTTAAACGACGGGCGCAACGGCGCGCCCGCCCGACCCTGGTCAATTCTGCCGGGTAAGCGGACATCCTTTGCCGGGCGGGAGCACTAGGCCATGACGCAAGTCTCCCTGGGCGGCATCCTCGATATCGCCAACACCGGCCTGCAGACCGCTCAGGCGCAGCTTCGCGTCGCGTCCAACAACATCGCCAACGTCAATACCCCCGGGTACGCGCGTGAGGTCGTCAACCAGACGTCCATCAGCGAAGCGACCATGGGCGGCGGCGTCTCCGTCCAGAGCGTCAATCTCGCGGTCGACCAGTTCCTGCGCCAGGCGGCGTTGGTCGCCACCGCGCAGGCCGGCGGAGCCGGCATCGTGTCCGACATGATGGACCGCGCCCAGAGCCTGTTCGGCGACCCCAGCACCAGCACCGGCTATTTCAATCTGCTGGGCCAGGCGTTCTCGGCCTTCTCGTCCGCCACCCAGGACCCGGCGTCGAGCGTCTCGCGCAACCAGGCCCTGAGCTCCATCACCGCGTTCCTCGACCAGTCGGGGTCGGTCTCGGCGGACCTGTCCAGCCTGTCCGAAGAGGCGGACAGCCGGATCGGCGACAACGTCACCCAGGTCAACAGCCTGCTCGACCAGATCAACAAGCTCAACAACACCATCGTGCGCGAGACGGTGGGCGGCGGCGACACAAGCGGCGCGCAGAACTCCCAGAGCCAGCTGATCGACACCCTGTCGTCGCTGGTGGACGTCAATATTTCGCGGCGGGCCGACGGCGGCGTCGACATCCGCTCCGGCAACGCCTTGCTGGTGAGCCGCGCGGGCAGCGCCCAGCTGAGCTACACCTCCAGCGGTCCAACCGGCGGGCAGGTCCTGGCCGCCGCGCCCGGCGGCGGCGCGGCGCGGCCCCTGCAGCCGACGGCGGGGGTTCTGCAGGGCCTGCTGAACGTCAGAAACACCCAGATCCCGGCCGTCGCCAGCGAGGTCTCGCAATATGTGACCAGCGCCGTGGACCTGATCAACAAGGCCCACAACGCCTCCAGCGCCGTGCCGCCACCCACCCAGCTGATCGGCCGCAACACCGGCCTGGACCTTCCCACCGCCGTCTCGAACTTCACGGGCAAGACCACCATCGCCGTGGTGGACTCCAGCGGCGTGATGCAGAGCCGGGTGGACATCGACTTCGACGCCGGGACCATGTCCACGGACGGCGGCGGTCCGGCGTCGTTCAACGCCTCGACTTTCCTGGCCACCCTGAACAGCGCGCTCGGCGCCAATGGGTCGGCCAGCTTCTCCAACGGCGCCCTGCAACTGCAGGCGACCGGCTCCAACGGGATCGCCATCGCGGACGATGCGACGACCCCCTCCAACAAGGCCGGACGGGGCTTCAGCCAATTCTTCGGCCTGAACGACCTGATCACCTCCAACGGCTTCCCCTACCCCGCCACGGGCCTGACCGGGAGCGACCTCAACGGCTTCAACGCCGGCGGGGTGGTCACCCTGCAGATCACCGACCCTCTGGGCGTGCCGCTGCGCAACGCCGCTGTCAGCGTCCCCGCCGGGGGCACGGTCGACGACATGATCGCCGCCTTGAACGACCCCAGCAACGGCGTAGGCCTCTACGGCTCCTTCAGCCTCGACAATCTCGGCAAGCTGACCTTCGCCCCGCTGCGGCCGGGCGTCACGATCAGGGTCGCCAGCGACACCACCCAGCGCGGCGTCGGCGGACCCACCCTGACCGCCCTGTTCGGCATCGACCCCACGCTGAGAGCCCAGCGTGGCGCGGGCTTCCAGATCCGCGCGGACATCGCCGCCAACAGCATGCAGCTGGCCATGGCGCAGCTGAACACCTCGGCCACCGCCGGCCAGCTGGCGATCAGCCCCGGGGATTCGCGGGGCGCGCAGCTTCTGGCCGCGGCGGGCAACACCGCCACGACATTCGACCCGGCCGGCAGCTTCGGCGCCGTGACCACCACGCTGACCCAGTACGGATCGCAGCTGTCCGGCGCCATCGCGCAGCAGGCGACAAACGCCGATAATCAGAAGACCGGAGCCGAGGCGGTCGCCTCGGAGGCAAACACCCAGAGGTCATCCGTGGAAGGTGTGAACCTGGACGAAGAACTGGTGAAGCTTACGACCTTCCAGCAATCCTATAACGCTTCGGCGCGCATCATGCAGGCGGTGAGCGACCTCTTTCAGATTCTCCTGCAGATAACCTGAGATCACAGACATGACTAGGGTGACCACGTTCAGTTCCTACAACTCCGTCATCAGCAACCTGATGACCGCGGAGTTCCGACAGCAGCAGGCAGGGGCGCAGATCTCCAGCGGCAAGGTCGCCGCCGACCTGAAGGGCTTCGGCATCAACACCGAGGCGCTCACCGCCGCACAGTCGCTGAAGACGCGCGTCGACGGCTTCGCCCAGAACGCCTCGACCCTGTCGGTGAAGCTGGACTCCCAGAACCTGGCCCTGACCCAGATCTCCGACGCCGGCCAGGGCGCCCGCCAGGCCATCGCCAACGCCCTGGCGTCGGGCAACGGCCAGGGCCTCATGACCACCCTGCAGAGCTATTTCGGCCAGGTTTCCGGCGGCCTCAACACCCAGTACAACGGCCAGTACCTGTTCGCCGGCGGACGGACCGCCACCCCGCCCGTGGCCGCGTCCGCCATGTCGGACCTGGTGACGACTCCCGCCGTCCCGCCCGCGACGGCGTGGGACCCCACTCCGTGGACGCCCAATCCGGCCACCACCTACAACAATGTCTTCCAGAACGATCAGCTCGCGGCCACGAGCCAGCTGGACGAATCCACCTCGATCCAGACCGGCATGCTCGCCAGCAACGTCGGCGGACCGTTGTTCAACGCCTTCGCGCAGGTGGAGGACTACCAGCAGAGCTCCGGCCAGCCCATCAGCGGCCAGCTCAACGCGGACCAGACCAACTTCCTGACCAACATGCTGAAGACCTTCGACTCCGCGAACAAGGGCATGATCGACACCGTCGCCTCCAACGGCCTGATGCAGAACCGCGTCGCCGACGCCCAGACCACCCAGCAGGATCGCCAGACCACCCTGGAGACGATGATCAGCGGCATCACCGACGTGGACGTGGCGGCCGCCTCCTCCAAGCTCAGCCAGGCCCAGGTGGCGCTGCAGGCCTCGGCCCACATCTTCTCGTCGCTGCAGAGCTCGACCCTGCTGAATTACCTGAGCGCGCCGCCGGTCGGGTAAACCTCAGGCGCGGCCCCAATGCCGCGAGAAGAAGGCCCTTATCTCGGCGGTCACCTCCGCGTCCTCCGGCGCCGCGCCGCCGAAGCCCCCGTGCGGCATGGCCTCCCAGACATGCAGCTCCGCCTCCACCCCCGCCCGCCGCAGCGCCCGGTGCAGGCGCACCGTATCGGACAGCAGAAGATCGCGCGTGCCGGACTGCAGCAGAGTGGGCGGGAAGCCCTTGGAAAAGTCGCCGTAGACCGGCGACAGGTAGGGGTCGCTCCGGTCGTGGCGGCCGGCGTAGACCGCCCAGAACTCATCCATCGCCGCATACTTCAGGACGCTGTCGAGCTGGTCGTTGGTTGTCATGGTGTCGCTCTGCAACGCGCCGTCCGTGGCCGGGGTCAGCAGCGCCAGCGCCGCGGGCGGGGCCAGGCCCGCGTCGCGGATGCGAAGGGCCACGGCGGCGGTCAGGTTGCCGCCCGCCGAGCCGCCCGAGATCACGATGTTCCCCGGCCGGTAGGTCTTCAGCAGCGCCTCGTAGACTGACAGGCAGTCGTCCAGCGCCGCGGGAAAGCGGGGTTGGGGCGGCACGCGGTAGTCGACCGCGAAGGTCCTGCAGCCCAGCCGGGCCGCCTGCTGGGCGCCCTGCCCCCCGCACGCGGCGCCCCCCATGAAGGCCCAGCCGCCGCCGTGGATATAGAGATGCGCCTTGTCGGCGTCGGCCGCCGGCAGGTCATCGGGCGTGGCCTCATAGACGGTGACGCCGCCGAGCGTGGTCTTCTCGACCCGTCCGCCGGCCTGATCCAGCATCATCGTCACCATGGGCGCGAACATCACGTCCACCTCGGCGATGGCGGCTTTCCAGCCCTCCAGGTCGTCGGGATCCAGGCGGGCGCGCTCGCCGGCCCAGAACGGCGTGCTGAGATAGGTCCGCGCCTCGGGGCTGGCCGCCCTTGGCGCCGGGATCACCTGGGGCTGCAGGACGACGTCGCCCGCGGCGGGGCTCCCGGATTGGGGATTGGCGGCTCCGTCCATGGCGATGTCCTCCCGTTGCAGGCCCTCTGGCGCGACTTAAGCCGATCGAGCTCAGCCGCGCCAGGGCGTCAGCCGAACCGGGCCCGGTCGTGGGGCCCGGAGAAATCCACCGGCGTCCCCTTGGGGATCACCCCGCGCGGGTTCACCCGCTCGAGCGAATAATAGTTCTGGACGTAGAGCCGCGGCTTCACCGTCGCCGCCACGCCCGGCGTCGCATAGAGGTCCCGGGTGTAGTTCCAGAGGTTCGGGAAATCTCTCAGCTGCTGGCGGTTGCACTTGAAGATCGAGAAATAGGCGACGTCGAACCGGACCAGGGTGGGGAACAGCCGCCAGTCCGCCTCCGTCTGGCGGCCGCCGACGAGATAGCGCTGGTGCGACAGCCGGTCCTCGAGCTGGTCCAGCGCCGCGAACAGGGAGTCATAGGCCTCGTCATAGGCCGCCTGGGTGCGGGCGAAGCCGCAGCGGTACACGCCGTTGTTCACATTGGCGTAGACGAAGGCGTTGATCTCGTCGATCTCGGCCCGCAGCTCGGCCGGATAGAAGTCGGCGCCCTCGCCGGCGATCCCGGCGAATTCGCTGTTCAGCATGCGGATGATCTCGGAGGACTCGTTGTTGACGATCCGCCCGCTCTGCTTGTCCCACAGGGCCGGGATGGTGACCTTGCCGGTGTAGCCCGGATCGGCAGCGGCATAGGCCTCGTACAGGTAGTGGAAGCCGTTGAGGTCGTCGGCGCTGCAGTCGGGGTAGTCGGCGCGGGCCTCATAGGTCCAGCCGTTCTCCCGGAACCAGGGCAGGCAATAGGAAACGCTGATGGCGTGCTCGAGCTTCTTGAGCGCCCGGAAGATCAGCGTCCGATGCGCCCAGGGGCAATGATAGCCCACGTAGAGGTGATAGCGGCCCGCCTCCGCCTTGAAGCCGGACGAGCCGTCGGCGGTGACCCGATCGCGGAAGGCGCTGGCGATGCGCTGGAATTCCCCGCTCGCGCCGGTCTCGGGCGGATCCTCGTCGGTCCACTTGCCCTCGATCAGATAGCCCATGGTCCATACCCTCTGGCGGCGCCGCACGCGCCGGTGGTTGTCGCCGCCCCCGGAGCGCTGTCAACTGGGGGCATGATCGAGGTCACGCCGCATCTGACCATCAACGATGACGAATTCACCGAACGCATGGTCAAGGCCAGCGGTCCGGGGGGGCAACACGTCAACAAGACCAGCAACGCCGTGGAGCTGCGGTTCGACGTCCGCGCCTCGACGCTGGCCGAGGATGTCAAGCAGCGGCTGGAAAAACTGGCCGGGAGCCGCGTCACCCAGGACGGCGTCCTGATCCTGTTTTCCCAGGGATCGCGGTCCCTGGAAATGAACCGGCAGGAGGCGCGCGAACGGCTCGCCGACCTGATCCGCCAGGCCCTGCATCGTCCGAAGGCGCGCCGGCCGACCAAGCCGACCTATTCGTCCAAGCTGAAGCGGCTGGAGAGCAAGACCAAGCGCGGCGGCGTGAAGAGCCTTCGTGGGCGGCTGAGGGCGGACGATTGACGATCAGGCGGCGCGGCGAAGGTCCGCTTCAGGGCGCCGCCCGTTCGGCGAGCGCCTTGGACCGCCCCGCCAGGGCGCGGCGGATCGCGGCGACGACCTCGGCCTGGGTGAAGGGTTTGGCCAGCACCTGGTAGCCCTGGGCCGCCCCGCCCGCCACCGCCTCGCTGTAGCCCGTCATCAGGACCACCGGCAGGGCCGGCCAGCGCCCGGCGATCTGGGCGGCGAAATCGAGGCCCGACATGCCCCCTTCGATCATTACGTCCGACAGCACCACGTCCGCGGCGCAGCCCTCCGCCAGGCGCTTGAGCGCGGCCTCGCCGTTCTGGGCCCAGGTCACCTCGTAGCCGGCCGTGCGCAGCATGTCCTGGGACACCTCGGCCACGGCGGTGTTGTCCTCCACCAGCAGGACGTGGCCGGCGTTGTCGACCTCCGCGTCGGGCGCGGGCGCGGGCGCAGGCGGCGTCCGCCGGGCGACCTGGCCGGAGCGGGGCAGGTAGATGGTCACCGTCGTGCCTTCGCCGGGCCTGCTGCGGATGGTCGCCGCGCCGTTGGACTGGCGGGCGAAGCCATAGACCTGGCTCAGGCCCAGGCCGGTCCCCTTGCCGGACGCCTTGGTGGTGTAGAAGGGCTCGAAGACGTGGACCAGCTGCTCGGGCGGAATGCCGAAGCCCGTGTCCGAGACGCAGATCATCACATGTTCGCCGGTCACGTCGACGCCGTCGTCACCGGGCTTCTGGACCACGATATTGGCCGCCGTGATGGTCAGCGCCCCGCCGTCCGGCATGGCGTCGCGCGCGTTCACGGCGAGGTTGATCAGGGCCACCTCCAGGGCGTTGGGGTCGGCGAAGATCGGCCACACCTCGGCAGGCACGCGCATCTGCACGGCGACCTCCGCGGACACCGTGCGGCTGAGCAGCGTCAGGAAATCATCTGCGCGGTCCTGCAGCAGGAAGCCGATGGGCTCGTGAACGCCGCGCCGGCCGAAGGCCAGAAGCTGGCGGGTCAGGGTCTGGCCGCGCTGCACCGCGACGAGGATCGCATCGGTCAGCTCCTCCAGGCGCCGGTCGCCCCCGGCCCGGCGCTTGAGCAGCTCGGCGCTGCCCATGACGATCATGAGCAGATTGTTGAAATCGTGGGCCACCCCGCCGGTCATCCGGCCCAACGCCTCCAGCCGCAGCCCCTCCTCCCGCGCCGCCTGCTGTTCGTGGCGCAGCTCCAGTTCCCGCGCCAGCAGCCAGACGAACAGCCCGGCCAGAAGTATGCTGGCGGCGCTTCCCACGCCGACGATCCAGACCGAGCGGACGAAGGGCGCCTCGTAGAGGTTCTGGGGCATGGAGACATGGATCGACCAGCCGGTGTCGGGCAGCACCTGGAAGGCGGTCACGACGGGAACCTGGTCGAGGGCGACGGTCCGGTAGAGCCCCTGTGGCGCGCGTTTCATGGCGGCCACGGCATTGGCGTTCGCCGGCCGGGTCGCGACGTCGGGGGTGGGGATCGATCGGGCCACCATGCGGTCCGCCTGGTCAAGGACGCCGGCCCGCCAGCCCTTCGGCAACCGGGCGGCGACCAGCAGGTCGCGGATGTCGTTGGGCTGGATCACCGCGGCGAGCACGCCGTTGACGCGGCCCTCCCGCGTGATCGGAGCAAAGACCATGAAGGCCGCCCGCCCGCGCGGCCCGCGCAGGATCGACCCCACCACCGGCCGGCCGGTCGCGACCGCCCTGGCGTAGTCCACCTTGTCGATGACCTTGTGCGGCGCGCCGGCCGGCGCCGCGGGCAGGTCGAATAGGCGGTTCCCATCGGGGTCGTACCTGACGACCGCGATCCATCGCGGGCGCTGGGCCAGCAGCCTGTGCGCCACGTCGTCGAACCGAGCCTGGTCGAGCCGGCCGTCCAGCAGGGACGAATCGGCGACCGTCTGCAGGATCTCCACCTGGCTTTGGAGTTCGCGCGCCAGGCCCGCGGCGATGTAGGCCACGCGGTCGCGGGCGTCGTCCTGCATGTCCGCCTGGCCCTGGCGCAGGGCGCCGGCGCCGAGCATGGCGGACAGCGCGATCAGCGGCAGCAGGGCGGCGATGACCAGGAGCAGCAGCTGGCGGGGCAGTCTCAGAAGCAATTCCCCGTTGCGGTCGGACCTCGGCGACGAAGCTTAGAGGACCCTCGCCGCGCGCGCCACTGCGCGAGCCGTCGCACGGCGCCCGGACCGGGTTTCGCCGCTGGCCGCGGACGTCGACCCCCGCCGCGCCTTGTGTGGCCAAACCGCAACACCTACATCCGTCCCGGGCTGGTTGCGCTTGATCAAGGCGACCGGCCGCGTTTCGCCCAACTGGGGATAGGCATGAACATCGACCTCTATTCAGACCGCGCCAAACAGGCCGTGCAGTCGGCCCAGTCGCTCGCGCTGAGCCGGCGACACCAGCAGTTCGCGCCCGAGCACCTGCTGAAGGTGCTGCTCGAGGAGAAGGACGGGCTGGCCCGCCAGCTGATCCAGTCCGCGGGCGGCCGTCCCGACGCGGCCATGACCGACACCGACGCCCTGCTCGCCAAGACGCCCCAGGTGGAAGGCGGCAACGGCCAGCTCTACCTCAAGCCCGAGACCGCGCGCGTCTTCTCCAAGGCCGAGGACGACGCCAAGTCCCACGGCGACGCCTTCGTCACCACCGAGCGGCTGCTCGCCGCCGTGGCCAAGGAAGGCGGACCCGCCGCCGACGTCCTGAAGAAGGCCGGCGTGACTCCCGCCGGGCTGGAGTCCGCCGCCCAGTCGGTCCGCAAGGGCCGCACCGCCGATTCCGCCTCGGCCGAAGAAGGCTACGACGCCCTGAAGCGCTATGCCCGCGACCTGACCCAGGCCGCCCGGGACCAGAAGCTCGACCCCGTCATCGGCCGCGACGAGGAGATCCGCCGCACCATCCAGGTTCTGTCGCGCCGCACCAAGAACAACCCCGTCCTGATCGGCGAGCCCGGCGTCGGCAAGACCGCCATCGTCGAGGGCCTGGCCCTGCGCATCGTCAACGGCGACGTGCCCGAATCCCTGAAGGACAAGAAGCTCCTGTCGCTGGACATGGGCTCGCTGATCGCGGGCGCGAAATACCGCGGCGAGTTCGAGGAGCGGCTGAAGGCGGTGCTGAACGAGGTCATCGCCGCCGAAGGCTCGATCATCCTCTTCATCGACGAGATGCACACCCTGGTCGGCGCCGGCAAGACCGACGGGGCCATGGACGCCTCCAACCTGCTCAAGCCCGCCCTCGCCCGCGGCGAGCTGCATTGCGTCGGCGCCACCACCCTCGACGAGTACCGCAAGCACGTGGAGAAGGACGCCGCCCTCGCCCGCCGCTTCCAGCCGGTGTTCGTCAACGAACCCACCGTGGAGGACACGGTGTCGATCCTGCGCGGCCTGAAGGAGAAGTACGAGGTGCACCACGGCGTGCGCATCGCCGACGCCGCCATCGTCGCCGCCGCCACCCTCAGCCATCGCTACATCGCCGACCGGTTCCTGCCGGACAAGGCCATCGACCTGATCGACGAGGCGGCCGCGCGCGTGCGCATGGCGGTGGATTCCAAGCCCGAGGAGCTGGACGAGATCGACCGGCGCACGATCCAGCTGAAGATCGAGCGCGAGGCGCTGAAGCGCGAGACGGACGAGGCGTCCAAGCGCCGGCTGGAAGCGCTCGAGGACGAACTGGCCGAGCTTGAGGAGCAATCCGCCGAGATGACCGGCCGCTGGAAGGCCGAAAAGGACAAGCTTGGCTCCGCCGCCCAGTCACGCGAGGCGCTCGACCGCCTGCGCGCCGAACTGGCCCAGGCCCAGCGCACCGGCGACCTGCAGCGCGCGTCGGAGATCATGTACGGCCAGATCCCGATCATGGAAAAGCGCCTGGCCGAGGCCGAGGAAAGCGCCAAGGACCAGGTCACCCCCGAGGTGGTCGACGCCGAGCAGATCGCCGCGGTGGTCTCGCGCTGGACCGGCGTGCCGGTCGAGAAGATGCTCGAGGGCGAGCGCGAAAAACTGCTCCACATGGAAGACAGCCTGCATGGGCGGGTGGTCGGCCAGGAGGAGGCGCTGACCGCCGTGTCGGACGCCGTGCGCCGCGCCCGCGCCGGCCTGAAGGACCCCAACCGCCCCATCGGCTCGTTCATGTTCCTGGGCCCCACGGGCGTGGGCAAGACCGAGCTGACCAAGGCCCTGGCCGAATTCATGTTCGACGACGAGGCCGCCATCACCCGCATGGACATGTCCGAGTACATGGAAAAGCACTCGGTCAGCCGCATGATCGGAGCCCCTCCCGGCTACGTCGGCTACGAGGAAGGCGGCGCCCTGACCGAATCCGTCCGCCGCCGGCCCTATCAGGTCGTGCTGTTCGACGAGATCGAGAAGGCCCACCCGGACGTGTTCAACATCCTGCTGCAGGTGCTGGACGACGGGCGCCTGACCGACGGCCAGGGCCGCACGGTCGATTTCCGCAACACCCTGATCATCATGACCTCCAACATGGGCGCGGAGTTCCTCGCCGCGCTGGAGGACGACCAGGACGTGGACGTCGCCCGGCCCCACGTCATGGAGGCGGTGCGCCGGCACTTCCGGCCGGAATTCCTGAACCGGATCGACGAGATCATCCTGTTCAAGCGCCTCGGCCGCGCCCAGATGGATTCCATCGTCGCCATCCAGCTGAAGCGGGTGGAGAAGCTCCTGGCCGATCGCCGCATCACCCTTTCGATCGACACCGGCGCCCTGCACTGGCTGGGCGAGCGCGGCTACGATCCGGTCTATGGCGCGCGCCCCCTGAAGCGGGTGATTCAGAAGGACCTGATCGATCCCTTCGCCAGGAAACTGCTCGCTGGCGAGATTTCCGACGGCGAGGTGATCCATGTGACGGTCGGCGACGACGGCCTGGTGATCGGCCGGGCGACGTTGCAGTAGACGGCGGCCGGACCGGCGTGGGTCGGGACGAGGTTCTGTGCTAAGGCCGGGGCATGCCCGCCAAGGCCAGGCCCGCCCCGAACCCGCCCGCCGCCCAGCCCATGTCGCTCGCCGAGTGGCGCAAGCGGCGCCCGCCCCTGCGGAACATCAACCGGGAACTGAAGGAAAAGCTCACGCCGCTCCAGAAGCTGGCCGTGTGGATCACCTCCCACGTCGGCACCATGGGCTTCTTCCTGCTGATCCTGACCTGGACCGTGCTCTGGCTCGGCTGGAACCTCCTGGCGCCCAGGCGGCTGCAGTTCGACCCGCCCACGGCCTTCGTGTTCTGGCTGTTCATCTCGAACATGATCCAGATCCTGCTCATGCCCCTGATCATGGTGGGCCAGAACATCCAGGGCGCCCACGCCGAAGCGCGCGCCGAACACGACCTGGAGGTCAACGTCAAGGCCGAGCAGGAGATCGAGCTCGTCCTCAGCCACCTGGAATACCAGAACCGCATCCTCATCCAGATGCTGGGCAAGCTCGACGCCGGGACGCCCGCGAAACCTTGAGCGACTGGGCCGCCGCCCTGGTTTAGCCTCAGCGAAGGATTATCTGCCATGTTCGGTGCGGCAGGCGTCCCCAAGGGCGGCGAACGCTGTATGCTGAGGGTTGAGCGAGGCGGAGAAGTCGGGATGAAGCGGGCTCAGATCGGTCCGGCGAGCATGCTGTGGATGGCGTTCTGGGCCGCCGTGGCGGTGGACAGCGCCATGACCTACAAGCGCAGCCTCGAGGCGGTGGAACGCGCCGTCGACGCCGACCCCGTCACCGAGATCTATGAAGGCCCCCCCGACCAGCATCCGCGCGTGCGGCGCTGGCTGCTCTGGCAGTCCCCGACCCTGACGCGCCTGCGCGATCTCAGCAAGCGGTCCAAGGCGCTCAGCGTCTGGGCCTCCCTCCTGGCGGTGGCCGGCCCCCCGATCTTCCTCGTCTTCGGCGGCCGCCGCGACCCCGAACGTCTGTCGTAACAATAGACCCTCTCTTAAACCCCGATCCCGCTCTGGATCAGGGCCAGCAGGGCCACGGCGGCGATCACCACGCCGCCGCCGATCACCGCCGCCGCCAGGTAGCCGACCAGGCCTCGCCGCGCGCGCGGAAAGATGCGGAGGTAGGCGAGGGGTTTGGGCTTGTCGGCCTCGCACCTGACGATCCGGTGTTGGGACATGGACTGGGGCATCACACAATTCGAACGGCGAGATCGCCGCCGGCCATGGTGCGTCGGCCAGGGTGCGTCGGCGGCATCAATCCTCATCACACTATGATCACGCGTCCGCCATGGGCCCCCCGCGTCTTCTCACGCGACATCTGGGCGCTTTGCATGCTAAGGACCCCTGTCCCAGGCGATGGATCACGAAGACGGCGTCTCGAGCCGCCCGCGAACGCCTGTCGATGCGCTGTTTTCGCCGCCGGGCGGACCGCGCAAGATAGCGGATTGGAGACCCGATGGCCGAAGAAGGCTTTATCCAGATGTATGTCCACGACTTCGCCACCCTCGCGGCCCGCGCCGCGGCTGGCGCGGACGTGGAGGCCGCGGTGCGCAAGCGCGTCACCGAAACCCGTTCCCACGCCGCCCTGATGGATTCGCGTAAGGAAGCCGGCCATCTGATCGCCGTGGCCGAGCGTCTGAAGAAGGAGGCGCGCCAACGCTCGCCCCGCTACATGCGCCAGGCCTCCGACCCCGCCGCCGTGGCGCGCCGCGAGGCGTTCCTGCTGTGGGTCGCCGAGTTGCTGGACGCCGATCCGCCCCTGGACGCGCGCCAGCCGGGCGACGCCCAGCGCTGGCCGATCGCCGGCTGAGCCGGCCGCCAGCTCGCTCTCACAAGACTGACGACCGAACGTCCACGGCCCACTGGGGGCCGTGGCGGCTAATGGGTGCGGGCGGCGGCGTCTTCGGCCGCGTCGGCCTTGCGCGCGGCTGTGCCCGCGGCGGCGCGGGTATCGGCGGCGGCGCGGTCGGCGGCCTTGCGCGTGGCGCGGCCGGCGTCGTCGGCGGCCGCGACGGTCGCGGCGCCCGCATGGTCAGCTGCGGCGGCGGCGTTGTCGCCGGCCGCCGAGGCCTCTGTCTTCGCGGTCCTGGAGCAGGCCAGCAAGGCTACGCTTGTGAGGACGACAGTGGCGATCACGAGACGGCGCATGAGGGATTTCCCGGGCTATAGACACCCTGGATGCACAGGGCTCCTGCCTAACGGCGCGGCTCCCCCCTGGTTCCGCTCATCCCCGCGAAAGCGGGGACCCATGCTTTTTCAATGACTTATGGCGCACCTACACCTTGCGAGGCGCACTGGGACGCTTTCGAACTCCGAAAGTGATCCGATCCGCTGCGGCGACACTTCAGGGGCCGCAGAATTAGGAACCCAAAACACCTGGGTCCCCGCTTTCGCGGGGATGAGCGGGCGCGTGTGAATCCTGCGCTCTCCGCGTGAGCGGGTTTGCTCCTAATCCAGGGTCACTGGCAGGGCGGCGCCGGCGCGGGTGCGGACGTGGCGCATCAGGGCCATCTGGCCGGCGCCTCCGCCCGGAGGCTGGGCGACCACGATGACGTACCAGCCGCCCGCGGGCAGGCCCTGGAAGCCGAAGCGGTCCTGGGCGTCGCAGACGGCCTTGCGTACGAACGCCGAGTAGTCCCCGGACGGACGATTGGCCTGGCGGCTCCTCACCTCGTCCACCGGCAGGGCGGCGCGTTCGTCCGATCCGTAGAGCGCGACCATCCGGCTGCGGCTGAAGGGGGCGTCGGGGGTCAGCACCACCGGCTGGCCGGCGCAGCTGTAGTGCACGCCGCCCTGGCTGAAGTTCGTCTGTCCCCGGATCGCGGCCGTGCCGCGCTGGGCCGACCAGGCGAAGTCCTCCGCGTGGAAGGGTGCGGCCGGGGCCGGCGGCGCCTCCGGCGGCGGCGGCGGCGGCGCAGACGGGACCGTCGCGCATGCGCCCAGCACCGCGCAGAGCGAAACGGTCAGCAGAAATCTATTCATGACCCCTCCCTATCGCAATTAACGCGGCCAAGCTCGTTTTGATCCTCGCGGCCTGGCGCACCGGCAACACGCATACGCCCCTGCCGGCCCTCAGAGGAAGTCCCTCAGATAGGCGCAGAGCGGTCCATCGGCCGGCGGCATCGGCAATTCGCTGAGCTGGCCGGGCCGCACCCACTTCAGGGCGTCATGTTCGCGCGCCTGGACCAGGCCGTCCCAGCGCCGGCAGAGGTACAGGGGCATCAACAGATGGAAGGCCTCATAGCTGTGCGAGGCGAAGACGAACGGCGCCAGGCAGGCCTGGGCCACCGTGATGCCCAGTTCCTCGTCCAGCTCGCGGATCAGGCAGGCCTCCGGCGTCTCGCCGGGCTCGACCTTGCCGCCGGGGAATTCCCACAGGCCCGCCAGCTGTTTGCCCTGCGGCCTCTGGCAGACCAGCACCCGTCCGTCGACGTCGATGAGGGCGCAGGCCGCGACCAGCAGCAGGGGCTTGGCGCCGCTCAGGACCGGTAGTCCCCGTTGATCTCGACGTATCGCTTGGTGAGATCGCAGGTCCACATGGTCGCCGAGGCGCGGCCCACGCCCACGTCCACGCTGATCTCCAGTTCGGATCGCTTCATATAGGCCGACATCCTCGCTTCGTTGTAGCCCGGCGCCACGGCCCCGTCCTGGGCGGCGACAAGGGGCCCGAAGCGGATCGCCAGGCGTTCGCGGTTGATCGGCTCGTCGGCGCGGCCGGCGGCCATGACGATACGGCCCCAGTTGGCGTCCTCGCCGGCGATGGCGGTCTTCACCAGCAGCGATTCACAGATGGTGCGCACGATCTTGCGCGCCGACGCCGGGGTCTCGGCGCCGGACACCGTCACCTTGACGAACTTGCGCGCGCCCTCGCCGTCACGCACCAGCTGCATGGCCAGGTCCAGCAGCACCCCTTCCAGCTTCTCGCGGAAATCCGCCAGCCGGGCGTCGCCGGCCCGGCCGATGCGTGGGGCCCCGGACTGGCCTGTGGCGAACAGCAGGCAGGTGTCGTTGGTGGAGCGGTCGCCGTCCACCGTCACGCTGTTGAAGCTGGTGCGCACATAGAGGTTCAGCAGGGTCTGCAACGCCGTCGGCGCGATCGCCGCGTCGGTGACGATGAAAGCCAGCATGGTCGCCATGTCCGGCGCGATCATCCCTGATCCCTTGGCGATCCCGGCGATCTTCACGGTCACGCCGTCCACCAGCGCCGTCGCATAGGCCCCCTTGGGGAAGGTGTCGGTGGTCATGATCGCCCGCGCCGCCAGCGCCCAGTTGTCGGGGGCGAGGCGGTTCTCGATCTCGGGCAGGCGGGCGGTGATCTTGGCGTCGTCGAGCAGGACGCCGATGACCCCGGTGGAGGCCAGCATCACGTCGCGCTGGCGGCAGTCCAGGCGCTTGGCGGCGGCGGCGGCCACCCGCCGGGCCGCGTCCGCCCCTGGCCGGCCGGTGAAGGAGTTGGCGCAGCCCGCGTTGACCACCAGGCCCCGCACGTTCTGACCGCCGGTCGCTTCCAGGTGTCGTTTGCACCAGTCCACCGGGGCCGAGCCCACGCCGTGGCGGGTGAACACGCCGGCGCAGGCGGTCTCCTCGGCGAAGCGCATGACCAGCACGTCCTCGCGCGGCTGCTTGTAGAGCCCGGCCCGGCCGGACGCGAGGTCCACCCCGGCGATGGGCGGGATCACCGGAAAGGGGACCGCCAGCGGCGATACCAGATCCGAGCCCTTGCCGGCCGCCTGGGCGGCCTCGTCCTGGGCCGCCTGGCGGCTGGCCCTTTGCTGCGTCGCGCGCTTCAGCGCGCTGGCCAGGGGATCGAGCGCGCTGGACAGGGTCTGGCCGACCTGATGGGCCAGATCGACGGGCTTGGCGCCGGCGTCGACCGGCTTGGCCCTGGCGGCAGGCGCCTTGGCCCGGCTGGCGGGCTTCGGGGGCTTGGGCGGCTTGGTCATGGCTTGCCCTTCGGCGCCGGCGCGTGGACGAGGGGAAGCTGTTCGCCGGGCGGGGGCTTAGCGG
>FTHA01001428.1_pt1 | contig 30199 bp, 25 predicted proteins | sample 1640771 | NCBI WGS metagenome assembly FTHA01 (sample SAMEA3914789, study PRJEB12502) | metagenome | biome: forest; material: soil | place: Canada | collected 2011-07-03 | depth 0.3 m | reverse complement strand
TTCGTGGCCAACCGGCAGGTCTATGGCCGCTGGACCTCCCAGCTGCCCAGCCGCTTCGTGGACGAACTGCCCCAGGCCAACGTCGAGGCGGTGAGCGAGACGGGCTATTACGGCGGCGGCCCGGGCATGACCGAGCAGACCAGCCGCTGGGACAGCCAGGCGAGCTTCGGCGGGGCGGGCTACGCCCCCCCCGGCTGGCAACGGGCCCAGCAGGCACGCGCGGCCCCCGCCAGACCGGGCGCGGCCAGGACCTATGGCCGCACCGACGTCATCGAGGGCGATGGCAAGCTGGTGGCCGTCTCGGAACCCGGCGCCTCCAGCTACAAGCGCGGCGAGCGGGTGTTCCACCTGAAATTCGGCTACGGCAAGATCACCGCCGTTGAGGGCAACAAGCTCTCGGTGTCCTTCGACAAGGCCGGCGACAAGAAGGTCATCGACAGCTTCGTGGAACGGGCGTGAGGTGAAGACGGTCGGGGAGGACGGAAATAGAGGGCGGCTCTATTGCCCTCCCGCGGCCAGCCCTGCCAGGCGGGCTTCCAAGAACCGGCGTTCGGCGGGTTGGCGGGTCAGGGCGAGGGCGCGCTGGTAGGACGCCTGGGCCGCCTCGGTGAGTCCGAGCCGGCGCTGCAGGTCCGCCCGGGCGGCGTGGGCCAGGGGATAGTCGTCGAGGCCGCCCTGGCCCAGGACCACCTCGATGGCCGCGAGCCCGGCGTCTGGCCCGTCCCGCATGGCCAGGGCCACGGCGCGGTTCAGGGCGATCACTGGCGAGGGGGCGGCGCGGAGCAGCCCGTCGTACAGGGCGACAATCCGGGTCCAATCGGTCCCGGCCACGCCCGCCGCGTCGGCGTGAACGCCGGCAATGGCGGCCTGCAACGCATAGGGTCCGGCCGGCCCAGCGGCCAAGGCCAGCTCGACAAACCACTTCGCCTCGTCGATCCGCGCCCGGTCCCATAGCGAACGATGCTGGTCTTCCAGCAGGACGAGTTCGCCAGCGGCGTCGACGCGCGTCGTCCGCCGCGCCTCGTGCAGAAGCATCAGGGCGAGCAGGCCCAGGACCTCGGGCTCGTCGATCAACTGGGCCAGCCACCGCCCCAGCCGGATCGCCTCGGCGCACAGATCGCCCCGGACGAGACTGGGCCCCGCAGTCGCCGCATAGCCTTGGTTGAAGACCAGATAGACCACCTGCAGCACGCTCTCCAGGCGCGCGGGCAGGTCCGCGGGTGCGGGAACCTCGTAGGGGATGTGCTCGTCGCGGATCCTGGCCTTCGCCCGGACGATGCGCTGGGCGATGGTCGGCGCTGGCGCCAGGTAGGCCCGGGCGATCTCCTCGGTGGTCAGGCCGCCCACTTCTCGCAGGGTGAGGGCGACGCGCGCATCCGGCGGCAGGGCCGGATGGCAGCAGGTGAAGATGAGCCGCAGGTCGTCGTCACGGATGTGTTCGGACATGGCCGGCTCCGGCGGCGGGTCCGCCAGCATCGCGAGTTCGGGCAGGGCGCCCGCCAGCCGGGCCTCGCGGCGCCAGCGGTCGATGGTCCTGAACCTGCCGACGGAGACCAGCCAGGCGTAGGGATTGGCGGGGACGCCCTGGAGCGGCCACTGCGCGGCGGCGGCGGCGAAGGCGTCGTGCAGCGCCTCTTCCGCCGCATCGAAGCCCCCCAGCAGACGGATCAGGGTCGCCAGGACGCGCCGCGCCTCGCTTCGGTACGTCGCCTCCAGGGCCCGCTCAGCACCCGGCAGTTTCACAATTTGGGGCGCGGCCGGCTGAAGTCCACGACGGGCCGCACCTCAATCGATCCCAGCCGGGCGAACGGCATGCCGCCCGCGATCCGCACCGCCTCGTTGAGGTCGCGCGCCTCGATCACCACAAGTCCGCCCAGCAGCTCCCGGGTCTCCATGAACGGACCGTCCGTGGTCGACATCTTGCCTTCGCGCACCCGTACTGTGACAGCCTCGCTCGGCAGAGTCAGGGCCTGGGACGCCACGAAACTGCCGTTGGCCTTCAGCGCCTCGTTGTGTGGCCCCACTTCGGCAAGGACCGCGTTGGCCTCTTCGCTTTGATTGAAGACCTGCTTGGGGTCGAAATAGATCAGGCAGACGTACTGCATCGTGGGCTCCTTCCCGAGATGGCGTGACTGCGGCTAGTCGACCGCCGGCGCCCGGATTCGACATGGCTATGCTTCTTTTTCCACACCGTTGTCGAAACCGCCCGGCGCGGGGCGACCAGGACGTCCTTCCCCGGGAGTTCAGACCATGACCGCCGAAACCGACTTCACCCCGCTCGATGGCGGCTGCCGATGCGGGCAGGTGCGCTTCCGCATGGAACGCGCGCCTATCATCACCCACGCCTGCCACTGCCGCCTCTGCCAGAAGACCAGCGGCGCGCCTTTCCGGGTCAACGCCATGATCGAGACCGACCGCCTGACCCTGCTGGATGGGGAGCCGCAGTCGTTCCACGGCGCCAATAGCCAGGCGGCGCTCCGATGTCCGGCCTGTGGTGTCGCCCTCTGGTCGCATCATCCGCGGCTTGGCGAAGCGATCGCCTTTGTCGGTGTGGGCCTCCTCGACGAGGGCGAACGACTGGCGCCGGAAGCGCACTATTTCACGCGCTCTAAGCACCCGTGGGTGGTGCTGCCCGTCAACGTCGTCGCTTTCGAGGAACTAGGCGACCCGGGCAAGGCCGGGGCGCGCGAGCGGATCACGGCCGCGCTCGCAAAGGGCGGCGCTGGTCAGACGATTGGCGGCTTTACCGGAGAGACGCCGTCTTGACCGGACGGATAATGACGCTCCAACGGCGCCGGCCCGTAGCGCCCGGCATTTCACTATCGCCTGCCTCCCAATCACCTCAACCGCCGCAGGCGAGGAGGGGCCGGTCCCGGTCCCGGCCACTGAGCCGAGCCCGCGCAACCCTATGTTTCAGGAATGCGGGGATATCGATCCCATTGTATATCTCCGCCGCCTTTCGGCTTGTCGTAGGATTATTCTATATTTAACCAGTTCGATTAGCGATATTTCCATATGTATCGAGCATTATCGCGAAACAATACCTGAATATATCGGGTGTTGAGCAAACTACAATAAGGGGAAATCCTGAAACAACGTAGTTTGTTCAGGATACATTCAAACAACCGCTCAGGAGAACGCATGTTCAGAACTCTCGCCTTCGCTACGATCGCCATCGTCGCCATCGCCGGTTCCGCATCGGCCCAATCGGGCGACGATGGTGCGCCGAACGCCGTCTCGATCCACTATTCCGACCTGAACCTGAACCAGGGCGCCGGCGCCGGCGTCATGCTCGCCCGCATCGAGTCGGCGGCCAGCACCGCGTGCGGCGGTCAACCCGACGCGATGATGCTCGGTCGCCGCGCCAGCTACGATCGCTGCCGCAAGGAAACGGTCGCGCACGCCGTGGCCCAGCTCAACGCGCCGTCGGTCACCACCCTGGCCGGCCTGTCGACGCCCGTCCGCTTGGCGTCGCAGTAACCGTCACATAGCTGTTCGGGCGGCCCCTTTGGGGCTGCTCCTTCCGTGAGGGCGTCCTGGAGGTCTCCAGGACGCCTGACGCGTTCCTGGGGTCCGCTCAACCGTCCGTGAGCTGAGCTGTCGAAACCCAGGAGAATCGCCTAGGCTGACATCCTGTTTCTGTGTGCGCGTCGAGCCCGCAACCGTTCGCGTGAGGCGTCACGGATGGACCTTCAGGACTTCGTCGCCGACGCCCTGCTCGCGATCGCAAGAGGCGTGGCCCAGGCCCAGTCGGACCCGCGGGTCGGCGGCCTGGTCGGCCGCCCGGCGCAGACCATCGACCAGATCGTCGGCGTCAGCGAGGCCGATGGATCGGTCGCCAATATCGAATTCGACCTGGCGACCACGGTCTGCAACATCGGCGGCCGCCTGACGGTCAAGGTGCTCGGTCAATCCGCCATCGGCGACGCAAATGTCAGCCGCATCCGCTTTGTCGTACCTGTCGCCCTGCCCCAGCCGCCCCAACGGTCCGACGACGCCTACCGGCGCGTCGGCCGATCCTCCCTGGCGGCTTGAACAATGCCGCGGATCGATGCGTGCTCAATGAAGTGCTTGACCTGAGGCGCGCGGGCGGCACGCTTGCCGTCAAGGGAGACGCCAAGGTGAACACCACAATCGCCGTGATCCGCGGCGGCGCGATCGCCGCCGCAGTCCTGGCCAGCGCGGCGCTCGCCGGCCCGGCCTTCGCCCACCATTCCTTCGCCATGTTCGATCGGGAACGGACGGTTACGCTCGTTGGCACGGTCAAGGAATTCCAATGGACCAACCCGCACACCTGGCTCCAGCTCAACGCGCCCAACGGCCAGGGCGTGATCCAGGAATGGAGCGTCGAGGGCAACTCCACCGGGACGCTCAGCCGGATGGGCTGGAAGCCGGGCAGCTTCAAGCCGGGGGACAAGGTCACGGTGAAGATCTACCCCATGAAGGACGGTTCGGCGGGCGGCTCGTTCGTCGGCGCCATTCTCGCCAACGGCTCGACGCTAGGCCGCATGGACGCCCCGAAATGAGATCGCCGCTCCTCGCCGCGGCGGTCTGCGCCGCCCTCGCCCTCGCCGCCCCCGCCCTCGCGGCGGATGCCCCGGCCAAGCTTCCGGCTTTCGCCAACCTGCCCGACTGGAGCGGCGTCTGGACGCTCGGTCCCGGCGGAGGAACCTGGGACCCCTCCACCACCACGCCCAAGGGCGGTGTCGGCGGCCTGCCCGGCGTGCGCGAGCATCCGCCCCTGACGCCGGCGTGGGAAAAGCTCTACGAGGACCACATCGCCAAGGCGGCGCTGGACCGCTTCCCCGACCCGGTCAGCTTCTGCGGCACGCCGTCAGGCTTCCCGCGCCTGATGGCGATCCCCGACGCCTATGAGTTCGTCGTGCGGCCCGAGCAGACCTGGGTCCTTACCGAAAACGGGCCCAACGTCATGCGCATCTACACCGATGGGCGCCCCCACCTCGGACCGGACGACATCTGGCCCACCTTCATGGGCGACTCCGTGGGCCATTGGGAAGGCGGCACGCTGGTGTTCGACACGATCGGCCTGAATGGGGATGGCCACACCATCCTGGACCGGACCGGGCTGACCTATTCGCCGAAGCTGCATGTGGTCACCCATATCCGCAAGCTCGACGCGGACACCCTGGAGGCGACCCTCACCCTGGACGACCCGCAGATGCTGACCAAGCCGTGGACCCTGGTGAAGCACTACAAGCGCCAGCCCCAGGGGTCGCGCGTCTACGACTACGTCTGCACCGAGAACAACCGCAATCCGATCACCTCCAGCGGCCAGACCTTGACGCTGGGGACCGATGGCAAACCCATCGACAAGGCCGTGGATCCCGCCCCGAAGTAAGCCGGCGCCAAGGCGTGGAATAATCGTAACTGATACTGTTGCGGATTGCCGGCGGGCGCCTACATGCGCCAGATCGGGCCGTTTGCAACACAAGGCGATCGCCATGGCGTCCACCCCCCTCAAGATTCTCGCGCTCTCCGGCAGCCTGCGCCAGGCGTCCTACAACACAGCCGCGCTCAGGACCGCCCAGCAGCTCGCGCCCGAGGGTGTGACCATCGAGATCGCGTCGATCGCAGACCTGCCGTTCTATGACGCCGACGTTCAGGCCCAGGGCTTTCCGGCGCCGGTGCCCGCCCTGGCCGAACGGATCCGGGCGGCCGACGCGGTGCTTATCGCCACGCCGGAGTTCAACTACTCAACCTCCGGCGTGCTCAAGAACGCCATCGACTGGATCTCGCGCACGCCCGATCAACCCTTCGCCGGCAAGCCCATCGCCCTGTTGAGCGTCAGCATGGGCCTGCATGGCGGAGTGCGCGCGCAGTATCATCTGCGCCAGATCTTCGTGTTCCTGGACGGTCTGGTGCTGAACAAGCCCGAGGTGTTCATCGCCCAGGCCCACACCCGCTTCGACGCCCAGGGCGTCCTCACCGACGAGCCCACCCGCGGCTTCGTCCGCCAGCTGGTGGACGCGCTGGCGGCCTGGACGCACAAGCTGAAGGCCGGCTAAACCCGCCCCATGACCGACGCCCGCCCCGAGCGACTGCGCACCTTCGGCCGGATCCGGGGGCGCAGCCTGCGTCCAGGCCGGGCCTCGCTCCTGGATGGGCTCCTGCCCCGGCTGAAGCTCGACCTAGCGGCAGGCCGAATCGACCCCGCCGCCCTGGCGCCGGCCGCCCGAGAGACCTGGCTGGAGCTGGGCTTCGGGGCGGGTGAACATCTCGCCGGCCAAGCGCTCGCCCACCCGGACGTCCTGATGCTGGGCGCCGAGCCCTTCCTGAACGGCGCGGCGAGCGCCCTGCGACACATCCAGGACCAGGGCCTCGGCAATGTCCGGATCCACGCCGGCGACGGCCGCGAGGTCCTCACCGCCCTGCCTGACGCGTCGGTGACGCGGGTCTTCATGCTGTTCCCCGACCCCTGGCCCAAGACCCGGCACCACAAACGCCGGCTGGTGAATCCCGACTCCATTTCCGAATTCGCCCGGGTCCTGAAGCCCGGCGGCGTGTTGCGTTTCGCCACCGACTGGGCTGACTACGTCGGCTGGACGCTCGAACGGTTCGCGGCGGCGCCGGCGTTCGCCTGGACGGGCGAGCGGGCGGACGACTGGCGCCGGCCGCCTGCCGACCACATCTGCACCCGCTATCAGCTCAAACGGCTGGGCGACTGCGAACCGGTGTTTCTGGAATTTCGCAGGCTCTGAACTTCGCTCATAACTGAAACAACGCGGCGCGGACCGTGTTATTGGGCCTGCTCACGCCACGAACACGTACGCCATGACCGAATACGACGACGCCAGTCAGACCACACGAACCGCCACGGTGATCATCGCCGTGGTGCTGATGGGCGCGGTCGTCTGGTGGCTGCGGGACATCCTGGCGCCTCTCGCCTTGGCCCTGTTCCTGATGGTGATCATCGACGGTCTCGCCAGGGTCCTGCAGCACCGCATCCCGCGCTTCCCGCGCGCGGCGGCCTTGCCGCTGTCCATGTTCCTGACGACGCTCGCGTTCGGTCTGACCGTCTATATCGCCGTCGACAATGCGGGCCGGTTCTTCGCGCAGTTGCTTGCCGAGTCCGCCAAGCTCAACGGCCTCGTCGGCACGATCGGCGCCCAGCTGGGCGTGCCGGTGCCCAAGTCGCTGAATGAACTCGTCGCCCAGATCAACATCCCCCAGTATCTGACGGGGCTCGCGAACGGGCTGAAGAGCCTGGCGTCAGGCGCGACCCTGGTGCTGATCTATCTGATTTTCCTGTTCATTTCCCGCCACGGCTTCGAACAGAAGGCGCAGCAGCTGTTCCACAGCGCCGAGAAGCGCGAACAGGCGCAGCGAATCTTCGTGCGCATCCGCACCGGGGTGGAGCGCTACGTCTGGGTGCAGACCTTCGTGGGCCTGATCATCTCGTCCCTGTCGTGGGTGTTGATGACCTGGGTCGGCCTCGATAACGCGCTGTTCTGGGCCTTCCTGATCTTTGTCGCGATCTATGTGCCCATCCTCGGCGCGGTGATCGGGATACTGCTGCCGCCAATCTTCGCCCTGGTGCAGTTCAACACCCATTGGCAGGCCCTGGTGCTGCTGATCGTGGCGGAATGCATCCATTTCATCGTGGGCAACTTCGTCGCCCCCCGCATGCAAGGCGTCAGCCTCAACGTCGATCCGGTCGCGGTGGTCCTGTCCCTGGCGTTCTGGGGCGTCATCTGGGGCGTGCCGGGCATGTTCCTGTCCACGCCCTTCACGGTGGTGGCCATCGTGGTGCTGGTGCAGTTCAAGAGCACGCGCTGGATCGCGGTGCTGCTGTCGCGTGACGGCGACCCGGAGGCCTACAGCGAGGGCTCTCCGGACCCTTCCGTGCCGCTCTCCCTCTTGCCGCCCGCGGACAAGCCGCCCGTCACACAAGCGTGAAGTGGGCGCCCCCTTCCAACCGGCGCGCGCAATCCTATCTCTAAGCCATCCCAGGCGCCCCCTCGCCTGAGGTGTCGGCGCACTCCCAGTCCCCCCAAAGCGCGCCGGCGAATGAGCCCTAGCGTACCCCCCACGCAAAGGCCCGCAGCCGCCGGACGGTGACCCCTCCGGCGGCTTTCGCGTTTTCGGGCCGCCGAAACCGCGAACGGGTTCGGCGATCACGCGCTCGTGGTTGATCCTTCGCCATATGGGCCTAGGCTGAGGCATGGATTCCAGCTCGGCCCTGACGGACGCCGCCGGCGACAGCGCCGCGGCGACGACCCTTTCCCCACGGGCCCTGGCCGACGCCTTCGCCCGCCAACTCGAGCAGGACCTGGGACGCGACGGCTCCCCCGAGGCCGCCGCAGCCTTTGTCGCCCAGATGCGCGAGGATTGCGCCGGCGACGAGGTCGCGGACCTGACACCCGAAGACCTGACGCGCATCGCCCTGGACTTCTGGGCTTTCGCCGGCCAGCGAACGACGGCCGGACCCAAGGTGGGTCTGCACGCCGCGACCGGCGCGGACGGTCGGAACCTGGACCTCATGGCCCTGCAGATCGTGCAGGATGACGCGCCCTTCCTGGTGGACAGCGTCATGGGCGAAGTGACCGAGGGCGGTTCGCGCGTCCTGGCCATGTTCCACCCGGTCGTGGTGGTGGGCCGCAACGCCTCCGGACTGCGCGAAACCGCCGCCCCGTCCAGCCGAGAGTCCATGATCCTGGTGCTGCTGGAGCCGGTGGGCGCCGAGCGCGGCCAGGCCCTCGTCCAGGGCGTCCTGGACAGCCTGGCGGACGCCCGCGCGGCTGTCGCGGACTTCGCGGCCATGCGCGAGCTGATGGACCGGACCATCGCGGAACTCGAAACAAGCGCGCCCGGACCCGCCCGGGATGAAATGCCGGAGGACCTCGCCTTCCTGCGCTGGCTGAGCGCGGATCACTTCGTGTTCCTGGGCGCCCGCGTCTACGACTATCCGCGCACGCCGGACGGCGGCTACGCCGCGGAGGAACCGCGCTACGACGCGCAGGGCAGCCTCGGGGTGCTGCGCGACCTGGACCGGCTGGTGCTTCGCCGCGATTCAGAGCCGGCGGTGTTGTCCGCGGCCCTGGGTCGCCCCTTCGGCCAGACCCCCCTTGTGGTCGCCAAGGCCAACGCGCGCTCGCGCGTGCACCGGCGCGGGTACATGGACTACATCGGGGTCAAGCGGTACGGCGGCGACGGACGAGCGGTTGGCGAGGTGCGTTTCATCGGCCTGTTCACCGCCGACGCCTACGAGGAGCCGGTCAGGAATGTCCCCCTGATCCGCCGCAAGGTCGCCAACGTCATGGCCCGCGCGGGCAAGGCGCCCGGCGGCCACAACGAAAAACGGCTCAAGAACATCCTGGAGACCTATCCGCGCGACGAGCTGTTCCAGATGGACGAGGACGATCTGCTGCGCATCGCGCTGGGCGTCGTCCACCTCTACGACCGGCCCCGGGTGCGGTTGTTCGCGCGCCGCGACCCTTTCGACCGCTTCGTCTCGATCCTGCTGTTCCTGCCGCGTGACCGCTACGATTCCGGCGCGGATCGGACGGCCAGTCGCATTCTCGCCGAAGCCTGGGGAGGCCGGCGGTCGGCGTCCTATCCCTATTTTTCCGACAATCCGCTGGCCCGCGTTCATTACATCATCGGCTTTAGGCCCGGCGACCACCCCGAGCCGGATCTGGCCATCTTGGAGGACCGGGTCGAGGCCGCCGTCCGCACCTGGGACGACCGCTTCGCCGAGGCCCTTCGCCACGCCGACCTCGGCCCGGAAAGGGACGCGGACATCCTGCGCCGGTTCACCGGCGCCTTTCCGCCCGGCTATCGCGACATCTACGACGCCGGTGAGGCGCTGGCCGACATCGAGATCATCGACGCGGAGAGCGCGGACGGCATCAAGGTGAGGGCCTGGCGGGCCGGCGACGAGTCCCGGCTGCAGTTCCGCTTCAAGCTGTATCGCGAGAACGAGGCCGCGCCCCTGTCGGACGTGTTGCCGATCCTGGAGAACATGGGCCTGAAGGGCCTGATCTAGGAGGGGCTCGAGGTCTCGCACGAGCGACGAGACGGCGCGCGGGCGACCGTTTGGGTGCACGACTTCCTGCTCGAGGATCCCCGCGGCGAGCAGCTGGTGTTCGAGGAGGTCAGGGACGCCTTCGAAGCCGCCTTCCTGGCGGTATGGGCCGGCCGTACGGAAAATGACGCCTTCAACCGGCTGGTGCTGGAGCTGGGCGTGACCTGGCGCGAGGCGGCGCTGGTGCGGACCCTGGCGCGCTATCGCCAGCAGACCGGCCTGGACCCGAGCCAGATGGTGCAGACCGCCGCGGTCGCGGACTTCCCGGGCATCACCCGCCTGATCCTGGATCTGTTCCGCATCAAGTTCGATCCGGCCATCCGGGCGGAGCCACCGGCCAGGAAGACCCAGACCGAAGCGGTGTTCGCCCAGATCATCGCCGCCCTGCAGAGGGTGGAAAGCCTGGACGCCGACCGGGTGCTGCGCCGGCTGGCGCTCCTGGTCCGCTCGGCCGTTCGCACCAACTATTATCAGCTGGACGAAGCCGGCCAGCCCAAGCCCTACATCGCCTTCAAGGTGGCGAGCCGCGAGCTCGACGACCTCCCCGTCCCCAAGCCCTATCGGGAAATCTTCGTCTGGGCGCCCCATGTGGAAGGCGTGCACCTGCGCTTCGGACCCGTCGCACGGGGCGGCCTCAGGTGGTCGGACCGCCGGGAGGACTTCCGCACCGAGGTGCTCGGCCTGGCCAAGGCCCAGCAGGTGAAGAACGCCGTGATCGTCCCGGTGGGCGCCAAGGGCGGCTTCTATCCAAAGTGCCTGCCGCGCGGCGGCGGGGGCGATGCGGTCCGCGCCGAAGGCGTGCGCGCCTACAAGACCTTCCTGGCGGGCCTCCTGGACATCACCGACAACCTCGACGCCAAGGGCCAGGTCATCCGCCCGGACGGCATGGTCGCGCACGACGGCGACGATCCGTATCTGGTGGTGGCCGCCGACAAGGGCACGGCGACCTTTTCGGATATCGCCAACAGCGTCGCCGAGGAATACGGCTTCTGGCTGGGCGACGCCTTCGCCTCCGGCGGTTCGGCCGGCTACGACCACAAGGCCATGGCGATCACCGCGCGCGGCGCCTGGGAAGCGGTCAAGCGGCACTTTCGCGAGATCGGCAAGGACGTCCAGAAGCAGCCCTTCACGGTCGTGGGCGTGGGCGATATGTCCGGCGACGTGTTCGGCAACGGCATGCTGCTGTCCAGGCAGATCCGCCTGATCGCCGCATTCGACCACAGGCACGTCTTCTTCGATCCCGACCCCGATCCGGCCAAGTCCTGGGCCGAGCGCAAACGGCTGTTCGATCTGCCGCGATCCTCCTGGGCCGACTACGATCCCAAGCTGATTTCCGAAGGCGGCGGCGTCTTCCCGCGGACCGCCAAGTCCGTCGCCCTCACGGCCGAGATCAAGGCGCTGCTGGGCGTCAAGGACGACGCCATGGCGCCGGCGGACCTGATCCGCGCGGTCCTGCGCGCGCCATGCGAGCTGCTCTACATGGGCGGCATCGGCACCTATGTGAAAGCGCCCTAGGAGTCCGACGGCGACGTGGGCGACAAGACCAACGATCCGGTGCGAGTCAACGGCCCGGAGTTGCGCTGCACCGCCGTCTGCGAAGGGGCCAACCTCGGCTTCACCCAGGCCGGCCGCATCGCCTATGCGCGGGCGGGAGGCCGGATTGACACGGACGCCATCGACAATTCCGCGGGCGTGGACACCTCGGACCACGAGGTGAACATCAAGATCCTGACCGGGGCGGCGGAACGCTCCGGCAGGCTGAAGCGTGAGGCGCGCAACGCCCTTCTGGCGTCGATGACCGACGAGATCTCAGCGCACGTGCTGCAGCACAATTACGACCAGACCCTGTCGCTGAGCCTGCAGGAGTCCAGCGCGCCGCGGGACCTGGACGCCCATGCGCGCTTCATGGCCGAGCTGGTCGCCGACGGACGCCTGGATCGCCGCGTCGAGGGATTGCCTGGGCCGGCCGCCATCGACGAGCTGCGCGCCGCCGGCAAAGGCCTCACCCGTCCCGAACTGGCGGTGCTCCTGGCCTATGGCAAGCTGGAACTGTCGCATGACATCGTCCAGGGCTCCGCGCCCGACGACCCCTTCTTCCTGGACACTCTGAAATCCTATTTCCCCGAGCCCCTGGCCAGGTTCGAGCCGGAGATGAAACGCCACCGGCTGCGGCGCGACATCATCGCCACCGTACTGGCCAACGACATCGTCAACGCGGCTGGACCGACCTTTCCCGCCCGCCTGATGCAGGCCACCGGATGCGACACGGACGGCGTCATCCGCTTCTTCGAGGCGGCGCGGCGCATCTTCAGGCTCGACGAAGCCTGGACGGCGACCTCCGCCCTGGACGGCAAGATCCCGGCCAAGGCCCAGCTGATGGTCTATAACGAACTCGCGGTGTTGCTCCGCCGCCAGACCTTCTGGCTGGCGCGCAGGGCGGCGAACACCAATGCCGGGATCCGCAGCCTGATCCGGTCCTACCGGCCGGCGGCCGACGCCATCCGGGCCGCGGGGCTGAATGCGCTCTCCCCCTTCGTGCGCACCCAGGCGGACGAGCGGGTGAAGGCGCTGTGCAAGGCGGGCGCGCCGCGAGCCCTCGCCTGTTCGATCACCCTGCTGCGTCCGCTGATGACGGTCTCGAACATCTCGGACATGGCGCGGCGCAGCCGTTGGCCGGTGGAGGCCGTCTGGCGCACCTACCAGGCGGTGGGCGCGGCCTACGCCTTCGATCGCCTGCGCGCGGCGGCAGGTTCCCTGGCCGTGAGCGGTGAGCACTACGAGCGCATGGCCGTGCGGCGGCTGATCGAGGACCTGCTGCGCGAACAGCTGGCTCTGACCGCGGCGATCGTGGCCTTCGCCGGCAACGAACAGGCCGGCGGCGACAATGCGTCCGCCAAGGCGGCCGTCCATTCCTGGTCGACCATGCACCGGGAGATTTCGAAGACGACTCGTGACGCGATCGAGGAGATCGAATCGTCGCCCGGCGGCTGGAGCTTCGCCAAGCTCACCATCGTCAACGCCGCCCTGGCCGCCCTGGTGGAAACGGCGAAGTAGCAATCTCCGCTCCTCTGCGAAGGGAGGAGAAGATCACCGAGCGGCCTGGAGTGCCCGCATGGCCGGCGGAAACCGCAGCCCACGCACATCGTTCGCGAACGACCGCGTGAATCCACCGCCCGCCAAGGCGACAACGTTGCCCGGCCCGCTGGCGGACACGCCCACCGCGTAGGGCATGCGCGCGCCCGGCGCGGCGGACACCGAGCCGCGGACCTGATTGTCGGCTGGGTCGTGGCCCAGCCCCGGATTGTCGAAATAGACCCCCGCCTGCATGGACGGCATCGGTCGCCAGACGGCCGCGACAGAGTCATGCAAGGCGCCGACGTTCTTCGCTGTCACCTGGATGATATTGTGCTCGACGCCCTGGCGCCGGCGGAGCGGATTGTCCGCGGTCCCGGCGAGGTAGACTGCCGACAGGCCTGTCCCATCGACGTCGGCCGTGATGCGGCAACGCTGGGCGCCGTACATCAGCTTGACCGGATAGAGCTGGGTCTGGCGGGCGTGGATCCGGGCCGTGACGCCATCGCCCCAGCAGTCGAGCACCTCGCCGACGCCCTCTCCTGAGATCAGGCCGAAGCTGGCTCCGGTCCAGCCGCTGGACATCACCGTCACCGCGTCGGTCTGCGGCCCGTACCGCGCCAGGGCCCGCGGGCCGAACAGCAGGTTTGAGTAGCGCACGGCGCCGAAACTGACGCCCGTGGTGTTGCGCCCGGCGATGCGATTGTCGTCGAGCACGACGGCCGAGACCTGCAATGAGGGCAGGACGTCCGTGTCCGGATTGCAGTCGTGGGCGTAGAGATCGCAGACAACGCCGCCCGCGCAGCTGTCCAGCGTGAAGAGGCCGCGCCAGGTCTCCTTGAAGCCCCAGTATTCCAGGCGTCCGATCCGCAGGTTGGAACAGCCGCGCAGGGCGAAGGGGATGCAGACCCGGACGCCGGGGTTTGGCTGCATGGAGACGCGCAGACCATCCAGCGTCGGCCTGTCCACCCCGAGCGCCAGGAGTCCCACGTGGCGTTCACCGAAGTGTTCGCCGGGATCGTAGCGGTCCAGGTCGAATCCGCCCGGTCCAGTGAGCATGACGATCTGCGCGCCCGCCCCGGCGCACGAAAAGCCGCTGGATGGCCGCTCGATCGCGATACGCCCGTTGATGAAATACCGCCCCCCCGGCGTCAGGCCCCAGACGCCGCCCCGGCGCATGGCGGCGCGGAAGGTCCGGGTGTCGGCCAGGCCCGAGGCGTCGCCGGATGGGGCGATGAATCCGCCGCTCGCCCCGACGTTCGTGCAGGCCGCGGCCCAGGCCCCACGGCCCAGCCCGGCGCCAGGCGCCAGCATGGCCGCGCCTGCGACGCTCGTGATGAACTGACGGCGGCTGGTCATGGCGCGGGCCGTGATGGGCGTCGGCTCAGGTCGCGGCCCAAGACGGGCGAAAAGGCGATCAGGCCTCGGCGCGTTCGCTGGTGGCGTGCTCGAAGGCGAATCCGGGCTCCGCATCGCTCAGCGTGCGGTCCAGAAATCCCGTGAAGCGCTGCAGCGTCTCGCCCGCCAGGTCCGCGTCATAGCGCATGGGCGAGGGAAAGCCTTCGTGGCCCGGCGCGTCGAAGGCGTGGGTGCCGGGCGCGATCCAGAGCTGCACGTCCGCATCCTGGCGGCGCGGCGCGTCGAAGATGCGCAGGGCGTCGGCCTGGGCGGTGAGATGATCCTTTTCGGCCACGACGCCGAAGGTGTGGGGGCCCCGCACCCAGGGGCGAGAGCGGCTGAGCGCTCCAGGGCCGCCGTAGGGATAGGCGAGGAACAGGCTGCGGACTCCAGCCAGGCAGGCCGGGCTCCCGTTGGCGAGACTGGCGTCGCCGGGCCGGTCCAGTCCCATGGTCATCAGGTCCATGATCGACCAGGCCCCATGGCTCCAGCCGGCCAGGGCGATCCGCGAGGCGTCCACGCCCGGATCCTGCGAGAGGCCCCAGACCGCGGCCAGCACGTCGCCGGCGCGCTCGCGACCCCAGAACATGGCGCCCGAACAGACGAAGGTGGTGGCGTAGCCCTGGCTCCAGCCGCGCGGTTCGTAGGAATCGATGGTGAAGGCGCGGTACCCCGCCTCCGACGCCGCCTGGGCGTAGGTCTCGATGTGGCCGCGCACGCCGGCGCAACCGTGGAACAGCAGGACAGCCGGGCGTGGTTCCTCATCGGCAGGTCCGCAGGCGCGCACGCTGGAGGCAAGCATGTCCCAGCGGCGTTCGACGGTGTCGAGCGGCCAGAGCATCTCAGCAAATTTCTTTGGTTGGGATGATCGATGGTCCACTTTCACGCCCCCGACCACGCCGCGACCTCCGGTCCCTCGTCGCCACGCCGTCTCGTTCATACGTGAGGAAACTGGCGTCCCGCGGGGTCCCGGTCAAGACGCCCGGCCCGCGGTGGATCGTCCGAACCCATCTTTCGGTCAGCATCCGCTTGCGGACGCGGCAAACGCTCAGGCCGCTTGCTCCAGAGCCGCCCTCACGAAGGCCTTGAAGCGTTCCAAAGCTTCGCCGGAGAACGCCGAATCATGGAGCACTGGCGACAACGGCGTCGCCGGCTCGTCAAAGCCGTGGCGGACCGGCGCGCGCCAGATGTCCAGGTCCGCCCCCGCCCGGCGCGGCGCCGAGAACACGCGCTCGGAGTCCTTGAGGCCGGTGATGTGGTCCCGCAGGGCGATGATCCCGTAGGTGCGCGGCGCCCTGACCCAGTTGCGATTGCGGCTGAGCGCGCCGACGCCGCCATAAGGGTAGGCCAGGTAGAGTCCCCGCACTCCCGCGATGGGCGTCGGCGTCGGGTCCAGCAGCCCGGCCTCGCCCGACCTGAGCAGGGGCATGGTCATCAGATCCATGATCGACCATGCGCCGTGACTCCAGCCGGCAAGGATCAGGCGGTCCGGATCGGCATGCAGGTCGCGGATCGCGCCGTGGACCGCGGCCAGCACATCGCCGGCCCGCTCGGGTCCGCGCAGCAGGGCGCCGGTGCAGACGGTCGCCGCGCCGAAGGTGCGGCTCCAGCCGCGTGGCGCGTAGGAATCCACCACCACCGCCCGCGCGCCAAGCGAGGCGACAGCCTCGGCGTAGTCATCGGGCTGGCGCCAGATGCCGCCGCAGCCGTGGAACAGGAGGACCGCAGGCCGGCGGCCGGGGGGGCCGACTACCCTGGCGAAGGGCTTCAGCCGCGTCCAACGCTCATCAAGCGTTTCGAGCTTGCCGATGCTCAATGCCGGAACACCCGGACGCCCGTGAAGGCCATGGCCACCCCCCGCTCGTCGGCGGCGGCGATCACCTCGGCGTCGCGCATGGAGCCGCCGGGCTGGATCACCGCGACTGCGCCCGCCTCGGCCGCCTGGATCAAGCCGTCCGCGAAGGGGAAGAAAGCCTCGGACGCGCAGGCCGAACCGACCGCGAGGGACTGCTTGAGACCCGCTGTTTCCGCGGCCTCGGCGGCCCGGATGGCGGCGATGCGCGCGGAGTCGCGGCGGTTCATCTGGCCCGCGCCGATACCGGCGGTCTGGCCGTCCTTGGCGAAGACCACGGCGTTGGACTTCACGTGCTTGGCGATGGTGAAGGCGAACAGCATGTCCCGCACCTGCTGGTCGGTGGGCGCTCGCTTGGTGACGACCTTGAGGTCGGCGGCGGTGATGTGGGCCGTATCGCGGCCCTGGACCAGGAAGCCCCCGGCCACGGAGCGGAACACTTCACCGCGTGCCCGGGGGTCGGGCAAGCCGCCAGTGACCAGCAGGCGCAGGTTCTTCTTCTCGGCGAAGATGGCGACCGCCTCGTCGTCCGCCTCCGGCGCGATCACCACCTCGGTGAAGATCTCCACGATCTGGCGGGCCGCCGCGGCGTCCAGGCGGCGGTTCACCGCCACGATGCCCCCGAAGGCCGAGACGGGATCGCACTGCAGGGCCCGCTCATAGGCCTCGACCAGACTGGGACCCAGCGCCACGCCGCAGGGATTGGCGTGCTTGATGATGGCGACCGCCGCGCGGTCGGCGGGGTCGAACTCGGCGACCAGTTCGAAGGCGGCGTCGGTGTCGCCGACATTGTTGTAGCTGAGCTCCTTGCCCTGGAGCTGGCGCGCGGAGGCCACGCCGGGGCGCCGGCCGGGCGTCCGGTAGAAGGCGGCCGCCTGATGCGGGTTCTCGCCATAGCGCATGGTCTGGACCAGCTCGCCCGACAGGCTCTTGCGGCGCGGCCAGATCTCCCCGACCTGGCCGGCGAACCAGGTGGAGATGGCGCCGTCATAGGTGGCGGTGCGGGCGAAGGCCCGGGCGGCGAGACGGCGGCGCAGCTCAAGCGGGGTCGAGCCCTCGGCCTTGAGGGACGCCAACACCTCCGCCATGTCCTCGGGCCCGGTGCAGACCGCCACATAGGCGTGGTTCTTGGCGGCCGAGCGGATCATGGCCGGCCCGCCGATGTCGATATTCTCGACGCAGGCGGCGAAGTCCCCGCCCCGGGCCACGGTCTCCTCGAAGGGATAGAGGCTGACGTAGAGCAGATCGACGCCGGTGATGCCGTGGGCTTGCATGGCCGCGGCATGTTCGGGCGCGTCTCGCACGCCCAGCAGGCCGCCGTGGACGGCGGGATGCAGGGTCTTGACCCGCCCGTCCATCATCTCGGGAAAGCCGGTGAGGTCGGCGACGTCCAGCACCGGCAGGCCGGCGCCCGCGATGGCGGACCGCGTGCCGCCAGTGGACACCAGCTCCACGCCCAGATCGTGGAGAGCGCGGGCGGTCTCGATCAGGCCGGTCTTGTCGTAGACGGACAGCAGGGCGCGGCGGACGACAGCGCGGTCGGCGGCGGGCGGGAAATTCGGGGCGTCGGGCATGGGGCGTCTCCAATCAGAGGAATGCCCAGGCGCGCGGCGGAAGCCTCCGCGCTCCCCGGTGGTGCTCCACCCAAGTCGCCAGTCACGCGGAATGGCGGGAAGATATGGGGGAGCCCACGCGAGTCAATACTTCGGGCGCGCTACGCCGACTTGTCGACGATCGTGCCCACGCCCTTGGCCAGCGCCGCCTTGATGGGCCCGCCAGTGGCGGCGGCGTCGTCGCCGTCATGGTCGTTGGTGGCCGGAACCTGAGCCTGAGGGTTGGTCTGAGCCTGGGTCGGCGCCGGAGTGGTGTTCGTTGGGGTGACAGTCATGGCGATCCTCTCGGACGAGGCGTCTGGTGCGCCTCGTTGGTGAGACGCCGCAGCGCGGCGAACGCCACACCCGTCCGCCGCCGGCTAGGGGAACCTGACGCCCAGATCCAAACCCACCGTCACAGGCCGCGCGGGGGTCGACTGGGCGATACTGCGGAAGGAGAAGGGGTCGCCGTAGCCAAATGTATCCCCCCGCCCGCCCAGCGGCGCCGCAAGGAAGGCGGTCGCCGTCCACCGATCATGGAGCACCGCCCCCGAGAGCCGGGCCGTCGAATAGTCCCCCATCGGCGTCGAGGTGGTGGCGTCAAGGGTCAGGTGCGATGGACCGACATAGGCGTAGCCGCCTTGAAGGCGCACGTCGACGGACGGGCTGACGGACCACTGGTAGCTCGCCAGGGCGCTCGCCGAGAACCGGGGCGCGCCAGGCAGCCCGTTGTCCGGTCTCGAGACGAAGGCCGGATTGGGCCTGATCAATTCCGGCTCGGCCACCGTCATGGCGCCCTTGAAGCGCCAATGGGCGTCCGGCTGAATATCGGCCTCGACCTCCCAGCCGATGTCTCGCCCATCGCCGATGTTGGCCGTGTAGGCCAGGCCGTTGGCGAGCAGCTGATCGCTTTGGACGTTCTTCCAGAGCATGTAGAAGGCGGCGGTTCGGATCTTCACGGCGCCTTGGAACAGGCCGATCTTGGCGCCGGCCTCGTAGTTCCACAGCTCGTCGCCGGCATAGAGCCGCTGTGGTTGCGGCCCTGCGACATCCGGCGCGAAGACCTGCCCGGAGGGCCCGGCGGTGTTGAAGCCAGCCGCGCGATATCCCTCGGACGCCTGGGCGTAGACGGTGACATCCCCGGCTGGCTGGTAGCGGACGACGGCCTGAGGCGCGAATCCGGAGGTCGCTGTCTTGCCGGTGAAGCCGTTCGCGCCGCCGTTCAGCTGCTCGACGACATGGGACCGGGTCTTGACGGACTCGTGGAACCAGCGACCGCCCAGGCTGAGGGTCAGCTGGGGCGTCACCAGGTAGGATGCCTGTCCGTATGCGGCCAGCTCGCGCATGAGATCATATCGGCTCTCCCTGTAGCCCGACGACGCCTGACCGCCAGGACCGAGCGGGGCGGTGAGCGTCGAAGTCGAATCATCGTCGCCAAGGCTCTGGAACAGGCCCGCCAGCCACCGCAACCGCCCCGCATCCGGCGAGGCCGCCGACACTTCGTTGACCAGCAGCTCGGAACGGTTCGACTCGTCGAACGGGCTGGCCGCCACGGGCGCCGAAGGCGCGAAGAACGGCAAGGCGAGGGTTGCGTCGTATCGGCTATCGTACTGATGGCTCATCACCGACGTGGTCGCGGTCAGCGCACCCCAGTCCTGATTGCCGGCGAGCTCCACGCTGGCCGCCAGGAAGTCGTTGTCGTGCGGTTCTCGCAGGTAGGTGTCGCGGGCGCGGGCGCCGACGGACGGTTCGGCGTAATGCGTGTCGGCGGAGTTGAGGCTCTGGCGGGTCACGTTCGCAGTGACAGTCCAATCGGGCGTCGCCTGCCAGCGCACGGCGGCCCTGACGCCGCGGCGCGTCATGCTGTTGGCGTCACGTACACCGAGGCGAACGTCATCGATGTATCCGCCCTGGCGTTCGTCGTACGCGGCGGCGCGGATCGCCAGGACACCGGGGATGACGGGGAGATTCAAGACTGTGTCAATCGACCGGCTGGGCGCACCGCCCCTGGTCGCCGACACGCCGGCGCCGAGCGACCCCGAAAAGGCGTCGAGGACCGGCTTGCGCGTCACGATGTGGACCATACCGCCAATGGAGCCGGCGCCGTAGAGCGCGCCCTGGGGTCCTCGCAGGACCTCCACCCGCTCCACGTCCACGAGCCGAAGGTCCGGATCCGGCGCGTTATAGGTGATGCGCGACCCATCGACGTAGACTCCGACCGTGGACTGGGCGTTGCCGGTCAGGGGGCTGTCGGAGAGGCCGCGGATGAACAGCTTGTCTCGTCCCGGCCCGAGGTCGGTCATGCCGACGCCTGCGATCTGTGGGCCGAACCCGGAAAGGTCCGATGCGCCGGCCGCGGCCATGTCGGCGCCGGGCACGACGCTCACGGAATAAGGCGCCCGGTCCACCAGGGCTGTTCGCCGGGCGGCGGTGACCACGACCTCCTGGACGCCCAGACCCGGCTGGCGACCGCCTGGCGGCGCGCCGTGCGTCGCCACGGCCATGGGCTCGCGGGCCCTGAATATGATGATCGCGCCGTCGCCGCTCATCCTGTAGCCGCAGCCTGTCCCCGCCAGCAGCCGGTTCAGACCATCGGCCAACGCAAATCGGCCGATCAGTGGGTTGGCGGCGCGGCGGCAGTCCGCAGCCGCGCCCGTTGAGATGGAGACCCGCGCCTGGATGGCGAAGTCGAGCAGCGCCGAAGGCAGTGGTGCTGCTGCGATATCAAAACGAAGGACAGCATCGCTGGCGAGGGCGCCGAAGGCCGGGACAGCAATCATCGCCGCGGCCGTTGCGCCGATCAATCCGGTCGGGACGCGGGACGGCGCGGGCACGAGCGTGACTCACCAGTGGGACTTACCTGAGCCTTAGCGTAATCCGCCCCGGCGTGCGATCCGCGGTGATCGGCAGGAAGTTCTGCAGCCTGCGGACGACCGCGTCTTCGTCGTCGATCATCAAGGCGCCCGAGAAAGTCAGCTGCGCCGCCGGCCCGTCCACACTGATGGGCGTCCGGAAGAAGCGGTTCAGGTCGACCGCGACGTCAGCGAGGGTCTGGCGCCGATAGACGACATAGCCGTTTCGCCATGCGAACACGTCTTCGACCGGGGCTCGGGCGACCGTCGAACTGACGGCTCCGTCCAGTTGCACCAGTTGGTCTCCCGCATGCAGCTTCCCCGCGCCGCCGCCGCCGGCCTTCACCGGCCGGACCTCCACGACGCCGCGGCTGACTGTCACCGCGACCCTGCCCGGCCCGCGCAGAATGTCGAACTCCGTTCCGACGACGGTCACGCGTCGATCGCCGACCGAGACGACGAAGGGGTGGGCGGTGTCCTTGGCCACGTCGAAGATGGCTTCGCCAGAGTCGAGGCTCACTTTGCGATAGGCGCGGTCGACCCGGACGACCGCGCGGCTGCCGCTGTTCAATTGCAGGCGGCTGCCGTCCGCGAGCAGGATCGTGCGCGTTTCGCCTTTTTCGGTGGCGAACACCACCGCCGCGGGCCCGGACGACTTTACGAGCCAGCCGACGAATAACAGAGCCGCCAGGCTCGCGGCCACAGCCCATCCGCGCCATGCGGGAACCGCCGGACGCGCGGGACGGCGGCGGCTCGCGAGGTCGATCACAACCGCGGGGCTCGAAGGCGTCGCCGTCGCCGCGACCTCCACCTTGGCGTCGTCAAGTTCGCTCCAGAGCCGCTCCACCCGGTCGAACGCCTCGCGCCGCGCCGGCGAGGCCGTCAGCCATGCCTCCAGAGCCAGCCAGTCGTGTTCCGTCGCCGCATCGGATTGCACGCGCACGAACCACGCCGCCGCTTCGGCGCGCAGGACCTCCTGTTCTTCCGGTTTGTTCGCGTCCGTCATCGTCGACAGTGTGCCTCAAGCCTTCCGGCTTCCGCCACAATGACGCCACAAACCGACGAGTCCCACACCCCGGCGCTTCGCTGGATTGATCCGCGGGTCATGGGCCAAGCCGGGACAGAAGCAGCCGAAGGGCGGCGCTGATGTGCTTTTCCACGGCGCTGCGCGAGATGCCCATGGCCGTCGCCGTCTCGGCGTGGCTGAGCCCGTCGAACTTGTGCAGGCGGAAGGCGCGGCGGCGCTGAGGCGGCATCTCGTCGACGACGGCGAGCAGCCGTCGCAAGCGCTGGCGGGCGTCGACAGCATCGTCGGCGGGTGGATCGGCCGCCATATCCTCGCCGCCGACGCGCAGATGCCGGGCGCCCTGCCAGGCGTCGTCACGCGCGACCGACCGCCGCTGCTGCTTGAGGCGATCCAGCATCAGATTGGTCCCGAGCCGGTAGAGAAAGGCGGACGGGTTGTCGATCTCGCCGACTTCGGCCCCGACGATGCGCAGGTAGATCTCCTGGACGACGTCCTCCGCCGCCGCAGCCGCGTTGAGCCGCATGGTGAAATAGCGAAGCAGATCCTGGCGCTTGAGGAGATAGGCGCTCACCAGTGGTGAAGGGCTGTTGTCGTCCAAGCCAGGGAGCCTGTGATTCGCCCGACAGCCGGGCCACGCGGTCGGCGCGGGTCTTACGCCTGTTCAGGGATGGCGCGAAACCCGCCGCTCCGCAAAACGCGTACGCCCGCCTGACAGAAATCATGAACGGGGACTGAGGCGATCGAATTGCCGTGTCGTCAGAGGTTGGATGGCGCGCGGATCGCCAGTCGACCGGAGGGACAGGCGTGGGTTCGGACGACATTGACCAGGCGCTGCTGGCGGGACGTCGGCTGCGCGCGCCGCCGGCCCGCTTCGCCCGATCCGCATCGGCCACAAACCGCGACCGCGTTTCGGTGGTCAGGTCGCTGTTCCTCGCGGCGTTAGGCGCTATGGCCCTGCTGACGCCGCCGGCGGCGTACGCCGGCGCTGGCCTCGACCTGGGCCCCTACAAGGGCAAGGTCGTCTATCTCGATTTCTGGGCCTCCTGGTGCGTGCCCTGCCGTCAGTCGTTCCCTTGGATGCAGGAAGTCCAGGCGACCTACGCGCGCCAAGGCTTCGTGGTCATTGCAGTCAACGTGGACCATGACCGTGGGGCAGCCGAACAATTCCTGCAAGCCCACGGCGCGAACTTCAAGCTCATCTTCGATCCCAACGGCGATATCGCAGCGAAATACAAGATCAGCGGCATGCCGATGTCGGTCCTGATCGATCGTGACGGGCGCGTACGCTTCTCCCACGTCGGCTTCTACGAAAGCAAGGAGGACACCTATGTCTCACAGATCCACCAGCTGGTGTCCGAGCGGGCGCCCTGACGTGGGCCCGCCCACGCGTCTGCGCCCTGACGGCAGGGCGATGGCGATCGCCGCGGTTCTCCTAGCGGGACTGTCCGCGACCGCCTGCACATCGATCGGGCCGAAGCCCTGGGAACACGACCTGATGGCCAAGCCCGAGATGCAGCTCAATCCCTATCCGCTGAAGACGTCGGCGGACGAGCACATCTATTTCAGTAAGGAAGCGTCGAGCGGCGGCAGCGGCTTCGCCGGCGGGGGCTGCGGATGCAATTGAGCAAGCCGCGTCCCGGCCAGGTCACCCGCACGCTCGCCACGCTGGCCGCCGGCCTGTTCGCCGCGTCGACCGCCCACGCCCAGGACAACACGAACGGCGCACAAGCCTACCCGCAGTCCAGCTATTCGGATGACAGCGACGTCGGCCTGTCACGGATGGATTCGGCGGTCCTCGTGTATCAGGAGGCGGGCGGCCGCGTGCGCGCCATCGAACCCGCCACCAATGTCATCCTGCACGGCAGCGAAGATCACATCCTGACCCTGGGTCTGGTGGCGGATTCCCTCACTGGCGCTTCGCCCAACGGCGCCGCCCCGTCTGGCCATCTGCAGACCTTTGTCACCCCCTTGAAGGCGCCAACTTCCAGCACCGCCACCGTGACCAATGCCTCGGGCGGATCGACGGTGATCCAGTTGCCGCCGACGCCGGGCCAAGTCGCCGCCGCGGCCTATGGCCGCCAATACACGACCGCCGCAGGGCTCCTGCCGGTGGACCCTGGCTTCCACGACCAGCGATTCGCCGGCAACGTCGGCTGGTCGCAGCCGGTCGGACGGAACACGAAGGCTGGCTTCGGCGCCGGCTATTCCACCGAACATGACTACCGGTCGATCACCGGCAACGCGAGCCTGTCGCAGGACTTCAACGCCCACAACACCACCCTCAGCGTCGCGGGCAACTACGAGTACGATACCTCCTCGCCCTACGGCGGCACGCCCACGCCCCTGACGGTCATGAGCCCCGCGATGAAGGGGCCGAACCAGAGCCGCCGCGTGGCGGATTTCGTCGTCGGCCTGACCCAGGTCGTGAGCCGCAACTGGCTGGCGCAGCTCAACTATTCCTATGGCATCGCCAGCGGTTACCAGAACGATCCCTACCGGATCCTGTCTGTCGTCGATGCGACGACCGGCGAGCCGATGACCTACCTGTATGAGAGCCGTCCGAACTCGCGCCACCGGCAGAGCGTGTACTTCGACAACAAGGTGGACGTCGGCCCGAACATCTTCGACGTCTCGGCCCGCTATTTCTGGGACAACTGGGGCGTCCGCTCGACAACAGTCGACGCCTCGGACCGGATCTCCCTCACCCACGCGATCTACATCGACCCGCATGTCAGGTGGTATCGCCAGACGGCCGCCAACTTCTTCCGGCCATACTTGGTGAACGGCCAACCGTTGCCGCAGTACGCGAGTTCCGACACGCGTCTCGGCAAATTCACCGCCATGACCTACGGCATGACCTTCGGCGTGAAAGTGACGGACACCGGCGAAGTCTACCTGCGAGGGGAGTATTATAGGCAGACCGGCGACGGTCACCCGGCCGGCGCGATCGGTCAGCTCGCCAACCAGAACCTTTTCGGCGGCGTCAAAGCCACCAGCTTGATGATGGGCTATTCGTTCGGCTTCTAGAGCCAGCGAGGCCGCATTGACCGCGGATCAGGACCAGACCAACGCAACGGTGACGGACAGCGCGCCGCATGCGCCCGGCGGGCTCGTGCGGGAGGCTTCGGGCTTCGTCTATTCGTTCCGGGCCATGGCGTCGCCGTGCGAGGTGCGCCTGGACGGCGCCGATGCGGACGCCGCGCGCGCGGCGGGCCGCGCGGCCGAGGCCGAAGCCCTGCGGATCGAGCACAAGTTCAGCCGCTATCGCGCGGACAGCGTGGTCGGCCGGATCAACCACGCGGACGGCGCGCCAGTCCAAGTCGATGACGAAACGGCCCACCTGCTCGACTTCGCGTCCCACTGCTTCGAACTCAGCGGGGGCAGGTTCGACATCACGTCCGGCGTCCTGCGCCGGATCTGGCGCTTCGACGGGTCGAGCACCCTCCCCTCCAATGGCCAGGTCCAGGCCCTGCGAGGGCTCATCGGCTGGGAGAAGGCGACCTGGACGAAACCGGTGCTGCGGCTGCCGCCCGGCATGGAAATCGACCTGGGCGGGATCGGCAAGGAATACGCGGTCGACTGCGCCATGAACCTGCTCCAGCGGGACACGTCCGCGCCGGTCCTGGTGAATTTCGGAGGCGACCTGCGGGCGTCGGGTCCGCGCGCGGACGGGTCGGCCTGGGCGGTCGCGATCGAATCCGTCGACGAAGACGGGCGAGCGGCGGGCCTGCTCGAACTGACTGGCGGCGCCCTGGCGACCAGCGGCGACTCCCGACGATTCCTCTTGAGCGACGGGGTTCGCTACGGCCACATCCTCAATCCCAGGACGGGCCGCCCGGTGATCGGCGCGCCGCGATCGGTGACGGTGGCGGCGGCGACCTGCATCGAAGCGGGCATGATCGCCACCCTGGCGATGTTGCAGGGCCGGCGCGCCGAAGCATTCCTGAAGCGGGAGAGCGTCCGCGCCTGGTGCATCCGCTGACGCAACGGTCAGACTTGGCGCGTCAGGTCGACCAGCATGGCGGGCGTGAGCACCTGCGGCAGTTCCCGTTCGCTCCCGCCGGATCGATAGAAGAGGTACAGCGGTACGCCGGCGCGGTGTCGCTTGGCCAACAGCCGGCTCACTTCAGGATTGGCGCGCGTCCAGTCCCCCTCCAGCACCGCGACGTTCGCCGCCGCGAAAGCCTTGACCACCTCCGGCGAGGAGAGGCTCGTGGCCTCGTTGACCTTGCACGACAGACACCAGTCGGCGGTCAGGTAGACGAAGACCCGGCGGTGGGCGGCCTGCAGCGCGTCCAGTCGGGAGGCGGAATAGGCCTGAGCGCCAAGCGGTCCCGCGCCGCCGGACGCCGTCGCAACAGTCGTTCGCAGCGGAACGAGGGCCAGGCCAGCCGCAACCGCGAGGGCGGCGAACGCCGGCCACGCCGCGCGTCCGCGCGCCTGAAGCACCCCTGTCCACCAGAGGCCAAGGCCCAGAAGCATGGCGGCGGCCAGGCCGACGGTCATCGCCGTCACTCCGGCCTGCCGTCCAAGCACCCAGGCGAGGCCCAGCGCCGTGGCGAACATCGGAACACTGAGCAGACGGCGAAGCGTCTGCATCCAGGCGCCGGGCCGGGGCATGAGCCCGCGCAGGGGAGGTATGAAGCCTATCGCGAGGAATGGCAGCGCAAGACCTAGGCCAAGGCCGGCGAACACCGCCAGGGCCGCTGGCGGCGGCAGGAGCAGCGCGGCGCCCAGCGCGCCGGCCATGAACGGCCCGGTGCAGGGCGTCGCTACAAAGGCGGCCAGCGCCCCCATCGCGGCTCCTCCGAACACGCCCCCGCCCGTGGCGACATTCCCGCCCACCGAAGGCAACTCGAACAGTCCCGCCAGGTTCAAGGCGATGCCGAGCGAAAGCAGCAGCAGTACGACGACCACACGCGGGCTCTGCAGCTGGAACGCCCAACCGGCCGTCGAGCCGCCCGCCCGCAACATGAGCAGCACGCCTCCCAGGGCCGTCAGGACGACGACTGCACCCAGAAGGTAGCCGATCGCCTCTCGCCGCGCTTCAGCCTCGTCGCCACCCGACCGGGCCAGCGCCAGGGTCTTGAGACTGAGGATCGGGAAGACGCAGGGCATCAGATTGAGCAACAGCCCGCCGGCCATGGCTCCAATGAACGCGGCGACGAAGGTGACGACACCCGCCACGCGGACCGGGGGGGCGGGCGGAGTTTGCGACCGCGCCTGTTGCAGGGCGGCGTCGGCATCGGCGGAGAAGGCATAACCGACCGCCTGCCCGCCAGCGCGGTCGATCCGCAGCACGCCGTTGATCCGGCCGGCGGGAGGGGGCGCCCCGGCCTGCAGATCGATGACCAGGCCGCCGCCGTCGCGCGCGACCGTCTGAGCGACAGCGGGATCGGCGACCCCTTCTTCCAAGAGGAACGCGCGGGCGGAAGTCATGTCAGCGGGCGGAACGATCGGCAGGTGGATACTCAGTCGCCGTCCGCTCATGGTGTAGCGAACAGGCGCGGGCAAGGCCTCGGGCAGCGCGGACCTGGCCTTGGCGAACAGCCGGCGTGAGGAACCGTCGGCCTTCCCGTCGCCGACGGACAGGTGGAGATCGAGGTCGGCGTGCTCGGGCACGCATTCCCCGACCGAACAGACCAGCCAGGTCAACGCCACCTTGACCGGAAGGGGGGCGCCGACCGCGGTTCCCTGCGCGACAGCCAGGGCGTCGAGAAGGACCACCCGGCCTGCGTGGACATTGCTCGCCACGCCCTGAAGCGTGAACAGGGACGGGGTCGGGTGTCGCAAGGGACCGGCGGTGACGCCCGGCGGCAGCGTCCAGGCCGCCTGCGGCGGCAAGCCTGCCCCCCCGGGCTGCATCCAGTAAATGTGCCAGCCGACGCTCGGACGAATGTCGAATGCGAGCGCCAGGGCGCGACCTAGCGCCGGATGCAGGGTTTCTGCCACCAGGTCGACACGCACGTGCGGCGTGCGAACACCGCGCGAGGCCCAGGCCGGCGACGAAAGCGACGTCGCGAGCACGAAAAGCAGCAGGAGCCGCACGACGGGCGACGCAAGCCAGGCGCGGGGTAGCCCCCGCCTCGCCGCCGCCTGCACACCGATCCATGACCTGCTCACGACCCTTGGACGCCGCGGGATGGCCGCCGCCACAGGTCAAGCGGAAGGCGCGCCAGCGTCGGCGTCTCTGACCTATTCCACCGCCGTCAGCTTCCATCGCACCCGCCCGCCCTTGTCGGCGCGCAGGTGGCCCATGAGCAGGACCTGATGGCTGGTGATCTGGCGGCCGTCCTTGAAGGCGATGGAGGGCTCGACCCTGACCTCCACGGCATCGTTCCTGAGCCACCAGCCCTTCTGGGAGGGCCCGCGCAGCAGGATGCTCTGATTGTCGCGGGCGACGGCGGCCTCGACGTCCGGCGGCAGGTGGAAATGGACCATGTAGGGGATCACCCGCAATGCGCCCGGGGTGATCGGGTTGAACAGATCCTCGCCGCGCAGTTCGTCGGCCGCGAAGTCGACGAACAGCCGGCGTTCATGGGTGATTCCGAGGGCCTTGGCCCAGCCGTCGTGGCGCACGTCCAGCCAGATTCCCGCTTCGGACTCGGCGCGGCGCACATCGACCTTGGTGGGACCGCCCACCAGCCGCGGCCCGAGAACGCGCCCCGGCCAGCGGTCCAGCAGACGTCCCGACGATCCATGCCCCAGGGCCGCGGTGGATCCCCCGTCCGTGAGGCGCAGGGCCTGGGCGTCCTGGATGCGCGGGGTCCAGCCCGCGTTGGTGATGAGCCGTTCGCCGCCGCAGACCACTTCGAGCGCGCTGGTCTGGGCGCAGGCGGTCAGGCTCCAGACCCCTGGTGCGGGGGTTCCGGAGTCGACCATGACCTGGATGGTCTTGCCCATGATCCGCTGATAGCCGCTGTGCGGCGACTGGGCGGCGGGCGCGGCTGCTTCGGCGTCATCGTGCGCACGGGCCGCCGCCACGTCGGCGGCGTCGGCTTCGGCCCCGCCCTGGAAGCGGGCCAGTCGCCCGTCCGCCAGGGTGTAGAAGCGCATGCCCGCCGTCAGCCGGTCGATCGCCCGGGCCGCTTCCAGGGGCGCCTCCAGGCCCCGCTGCGCCCAGCCGTCGTCCAGGGCCAGCAGGTCGAACAACAGCTCCATGCCCGCTTCCGGCGCGCGCGAGACGTGGCCGCCGTCGGGAAGGACCACGACGGGCAGAAGCCGGTTCAATCGGTCGAGGCATTTGGCCAGCAGGCGCTGGCCGGCCCGGCCATCCAGCATCGCCGCCGCCGCCGCCGCGACCGCCGCGCGCTCCGCGGCCCGGCCGGCGGGGTCCTGGGTCATCAACAATTGCCGGGCCTGGCGCGCCACGAGGCCGGCCAGCTGCTCGACTTCCGCGTCGGACGCCAGCGCCGCCAGCGGCCCCATGTTGCAGGCCAGGTTGAAGACCCGCCGTTCGAGCACCTCGCCGCTCCAGCTGAAGGCGTTCCAGCGACCGAAGGTGCGCGCCCAGGCGATGACCAGCCGCAGGGACTCGCGGGCGCCCGCTTCCCCGGCGGCGTTCAGGTGGCGCAGCCAGCCGAACTTGTGCAGTTCGACGGCGAAGGTCCGGCTCGGACTGGTGCGGTCCCAGGGGTCGCCGCCCGCCCCCAGCATCATCACCCGCCCGCCAAGGTCGAAGACGCCGGACAACAGGGCGCGGCCGGTGTCGGCGCGGGCGGGACGGAAGTCGCGGGGAAAGGCGGCGAACGCCCGGGCGCGAGGACGGGAAAGGCGCAACAGATGCGGCGGCGATCCGAACCATTCCGCGCGCAGCTGGCGTCCCATGGCGGTGGCCAGGGCTTCCAGCCACAATCGCGCCGTCCCCTGCTCCGCGCCCAAGCCAGACCCGGAGGTGGTCATGGGAGCGGTCAGCCCGCTCTCAGCGCGGCGATGTTGCGCGCGTAGGCGTCTGGTCCGCCCTGGAACACCGCCGTGCCGGCCACCAGGGCGTCGGCGCCAGCCCCCAGGCAGAGCGGAGCGGTCTCGGCAGTGACGCCGCCGTCGACCTCGATGATGATGTCCCGGCTCGCCGCCGCCACCATCGCGCGCAGGCGTTCGATTTTCTTGAGCTGCGGGGTCATGAAACTCTGGCCGCCAAAGCCCGGATTGACCGACATGACCAGGATCACATCGATGTCGTCCAGGCACCATTCGATGGCTTCCACCGGCGTGGCGGGATTGAGCACCACGCCAGCCTTGGCCCCGAGATTGCGGATGTGCTGGAGCGAACGATCCAGATGCGGCCCGGCTTCGGGATGGATGCTGATGATGTCGGCGCCGGCCGCGCGGAAGGCGTCGAGATACGGATCCGCCGGGGCG
>FTHA01002041.1_pt1 | contig 30381 bp, 19 predicted proteins | sample 1640771 | NCBI WGS metagenome assembly FTHA01 (sample SAMEA3914789, study PRJEB12502) | metagenome | biome: forest; material: soil | place: Canada | collected 2011-07-03 | depth 0.3 m | reverse complement strand
GGCGGCCCCGGGGCCGCCGCGCACGTCCTGATGTTCGACCGATGGATCGACCAGCACCATGCCGATCACATCGTCGGGACGCCGATCGGCAAACAGGCGCACGTAGAGCCCGCCGGCCGAGTGGCCGACCATCACCAGCGGGCCGCTGATTCCCGCCGCCTTCAGGCCGTCATCGAGATCGCGCGCGATCGCGGCGCCGTCGCGGGGAAGAGGACCCGGATCGCTGAAGCCGGCGCCTGCGCGGTCGTAGGCGCAGACCCTGTGGCTCTTGGCGAGGACGGGCTGGACCTTGTACCAGGCCAGCGACGTGGCCCCGAAACCGGCCTCCATCAGCACGGTCGGAGCGCCATGGCCGCTGCAGCGGAAGTTCAGGCGCCGGCCGTCGGGCAGTTTCGCGAGCAGGCCGGGCGACGCTGACGCCGCGGCATGAACCGCGGGCCGATCGTAGGCGGGCCGGGCCTCCAGGAGGACCACTGCGGCGATCGCGATCGTCAATGCGGCGCCTAGCGCCGGCTTCAATCGTCTTTCAGCCATGGTCAGTCCGATTGCGCCTGGGACATTCGCCGCAATTGCGGCGGACGCATTACTGGCCAGACATCGGGCGCCGTCATGGCCGGATTATGTTTGGCTCGGGGCCAGCCCTTCAATCCGGAAACCTGAGCGCATGACCCTTTCCAAGCCGGCCGCGCGGCCGGGACTTCTTGTCGTCGCGGCGGTTTCGATCTGCCTCGCCGCCTGCGCTTCGGAGCCGCCCCAGGGCCGCGGGTCGCGAGACCGCTTCGACGGGCGCCGCACCGAGGCGGGCGGGCGCGAACATCGGCGCGGCGGCCCCGCCCTGTTCATCAGCCCGGCCGGCGAGCCGTACAGGGCCGGCGCCGACGCCCCTTCTCCCCTTGCCGCCTGGTTCACCGCCGCCGACCTGGATCATGACGGACGCCTGACGCGGCAGGAGTTCCGTCAGGACGCGGCGCGTTTCTTCCATGTGCTGGACGTCAACGGTGACGGGGTCATCGATGGGTCCGAAATCAATCGCTACGAACATGTGCTCGCGCCGGAGATCCTTTCCCCGCTCGAGCAGGAGCGCGGCGGCGCGGCGTCGGAGAATGGCGAACGCCCCGCCGGCGGTGGGAGCATGGGCGGCGGCCGCAGGGGCGGCGGACGACGCGGAGGCGGCGAGAGGTCTGAATCGTCGACGTCGGCCCAGGGCCGTTCCGGCCCCCCGCAGCAGGGGGCGATCCCTTACGGCCTGATCCCGCTGGCGGAGCCCGTGGCCTCGGCCGACGGAGATCTCGACGGCAAGGTGACCCTGGCCGAATTCCTGGCCGCCGCCGATCATCGTTTCGGTGAGCTGGATCCGGCCGGCGCCGGCGCCCTGACCCTGGACGGCCTGCCAAAGACCCCCATCCAGGGCAGGACCTGGAAGCGCGGTCGCAAGCCCAATGGGGACTGACGCCCCGGCCGGCATCGTCGGATCGGACCGCAAAGAAAAGGGCGGGTGTCGATGCCGACACCCGCCCCCGTCTTGCTTGGATGCGTGGTCCGTCGCCCTTAGGCGGGCTGACGGGTCCGCCAGCCTTGGGCGTAGGTTTCGCGCGCGTCGCTGGCGTAGGGGACCGGAGACACCTTCACGCGGACTTCGAGTTGCTTGTGGCGCTCGGAGGTCGGCTTCTTGGTGCCGCCGTTCGGTTCGCCCCAGATCAGGGTCAGGACTTCGCCTTCCTGGACGTCGGCGTCGACCACGCCCAGCGAGAGCGCTTGGCGCTCGTTGGTGGAGTAGCCGCTGAACATCGAGAGGCCGACGACCTTGCCGGTCTTGTCGACGACCTTGTCGAAGCTCGACGAGCCGTAGTTGGCGATCGGCAGGTCGAAGAACTTGTAGACGTCGGCGCCGGGTTGGAACAGGCCGGTGTAGGTCTTCGCAATGTCTTCGGCGTGCCAGGCGAAGGTCACCTTCCGACGGTGCGACTTGCCTTCGAAGTTCTTCTTGAGGTCGTCGGCGCCGATGAAGTCGTGGTCGAACTTCACGAACGGGCCGTAACCCAGCTCGTATGGCGTGTTGTAGTAGTCCTCGATGTTCTTGGACTCGTAGCTGCCGGCGATGGATCCAGTGGCTTCGTAGCCGCCCGCGGGCAGCCACTCACGGTAGGACTTCATCCGGTCGTCGGAATAGACGGCGGGCAGCGGCGAGGGGATCCAACCGGACTCCAGGGTGTTGGAGGCGTAGGCGCGCGACCCCACCGGGATCAGGCCGAACTCCTTGCCGGCTTCCAGGATGATGCCGCGGATTTCCTGATACTGCTCGTAGGGGCCCCAGATTTCCAGGCCGGGCTCGCCGGCCATGCCGTGGCGCAGGGCGCGGACCTTGCGGCCGCCGATGTTGATCTCGTCCATGAAGAAGAACTTGATCTCGGGGATGGGACTGCCGTTCAGCTTCTCGATCACGTGCTTGGCGTTGGGGCCCTGGATCTGGAAGCGGTAGTGGTGACGCGTCACCGCCTTGCCCATCGGATGCGAGGGCGAACGGTCGTCGCGGCGGATGTTGATGTTCCACTTGCCGGTCTTGGCCTGGAATTCGATCCAGTTCACGGTCGGCGCGCGGCCGACGAACAGGTAGGACTCTTCGGCCAGGCGGAACAGGATGCCGTCGCCGATGACGTGGCCGGAGTGGCTCAGCGGAACCATCTGCTTGGCCCGGTTCACCGGGAAATTGTTGAAGGTGTTGATCGTCAGGTACGACAGGAACTTGCCGGCGTCCGGACCTTCGACCAGCATTTCGGCCATGTGGTGCGATTGGTCGAACAGCACGGCGCTCTTGCGCCAGGCGATCTGTTCGTCACGGAAATTGCTGAATTCGGACGGCACCACCGGATAGACGTAGGCGCCGAGCTGCGAATTGCGCAGCAGGTCAACGGTGTTCCCGCCGGCCGTGATCACATCCTCAAGGTTCTTAGGACTCATAGCTACTCGTACCCTCCATCTAGTGACCAAAGCCTCGGTCGCGCCCCAGGGTTCTAGTCCAACCCTCAAGGGATCGGATGGGAAAAATCGGACCAGGCCAGTCGAGTTGAATCGTGTCCCGCCAGGCGAAGTATCGCCGAGCGGCGACGGCGCTGTTCGCCTAGCGCGCCTTGGTGGTCTCAGTCAAACATCTACTTGCCTCTACGGCGCCATCGACCGGGGGACCGCGCCGTTCGTCGGCGGCCGGGGCCGATCAGTAGATTTGGCAGTTATAGCGTGGCCGCCCCCAGCCACGATGTTCTTCGCCTTCGGGGCCCGCAAGACCGCTATTCGCCGGAGGTTTCATGGCTTGAAACGGCGGCTCCCGCGCGCGGCGCTCCGCCGCAGCCGCATCGGGCGAGCGCATAGGCGGTTCATTTACCCGTGGGTGTGTAAGACACCGGCCTAGCTGAGCCGTCCCCCGAGGGACGCGAGAGGGATCGCGGTGACGGGACGTTCGCAGGGCGAAATGCCAGGGCTCGGCGGCGACCCGCTTTCGGCGCGAAGCCTCGCCGAGGCGAGCCAGGACTGCGTCTGGATCACCCGGCTGGACGGCCATGTCGACTACATGAATCCCCTCGCCGCGGCGCTCTTCGAAACATCTGGGCGCAAGGCGGGGAAGGTCCCCGATCTGAGGGACCTTTGGCCGCCGGAAGCGCGCTTCACCCTTGATCGGGCGCTCTCATCCGCCGCGGCCGGGCAGGTCGCCAAGTTCCGCACCTTCATCAACGTCCGCGAACAGGCCCGGACCTACCTGGAGACGGCGATTTCCGCGGTGCGCGATCCGGGCGGCGAGGTCGCCAGGCTCTTGATCGTCGCGCGCGACGTGACCACCGAAGTCGAGACCAGCGCCTTCCTGCGCACCGTTATCCAGCTCCTGCCCTCGTCGCTGACCGTCAAGAACGTGGACGATCGCCGGTATGTGCTGATCAACCGGGCCGCGGAGGATCTCCTGGGCGTCGTCGCCGAAGACGCCCTGGGCAAGTCCGCCAGTGAGGTGCTGTCGCCGGACGCCGCGGCGACATTCAGGATCGCCGAGGACGAGGCCCTGGCGGCGGGCGGGATCCGCGTCTTCGACCACCAGACGTCCGGCGCGGGGGGCGACCCGCGCCACTGCGCCGTCAAGGTGCTGGTGAACCACGACGACCTCGGGCCGCGCCATCTCATCGCGCTCGCCGAGGATGTCACCGAACGGCGGGCCGCGGCCGAACGGCTGGAGGCCGCCCTCAAGGCCGCCGAGCAGGCCAGCGACGCCAAGAGCGCCTTCCTGGCCAACATGAGCCACGAGATCCGCACGCCGCTCAACGGCATCGTCGCCGGCGCCGACATGCTGGCGCGGGACGATCTGTCGGACCGCTCGCTCACCCTTGTGAACATGATGCGTTCGTCCAGCGAGGCGCTGGAGCGCCTCCTGTCGGACATCCTCGACCTGGCCCGCGCCGAGTCCGGCCAGATCACCCTGCAATGCAACGTTTTCCACCTGGGCGACGCCGTCCGGTCCGCCGCGGCGCTGTTCGGCCTTGTCGCCGATCAGAAGGGCCTGACCCTGGACCTGGACGTCGATCCCGCCCTGGAAGGGCCGACGCGAGGGGACACGGGACGGCTTCGCCAGGTGCTGAGCAACCTTCTCAGCAACGCGGTCAAGTTCACAGAGCGGGGCCGCATCGCGCTGCGGGCGGTGCGGACCGGTGGCGATCTCGTGCGCTTCGAGATCGAGGACACCGGCGTGGGGTTCGATCCGGCCTGGAGGGATCGCATATTCGGACGATTCCAGCAGGGCGACAGCTCCTTCACCCGGCGGTTCGGCGGCGCGGGCCTGGGCCTGGCCGTCTCGCGCGAGATGGTCGCGCTGATGGGCGGCGAGCTGGACTGCGCCAGCGCCCCGGGACGGGGCTCCACATTCTGGTTCGAGATTCCGCTGGACGCCGAGACCGCCGCCGCCGAAGGGGCCGGCGCGCCCGCCCGCCGCCCCGAGCCCAGGGAAGGCCTGCGCGTCCTGCTCGCGGACGATCACCCCACCAACCGGCAGGTGGTGGAGTTCATGCTCTCAGGCCTGGCCGATGTCGTCAGCGTCGAGAACGGCGCGGAGGCCGTCGCCGCATTCCAGGACTCGCCCTTCGACCTTGTCCTGATGGACATGCAGATGCCGGTCATGGACGGCCTGGACGCCATACGCGAGCTGAGGCGGCTTGAGGCGGACGGGGGCGCGCGCCCGACACCCATCATCATGGTCACCGCCAATTCACGCCCCGAACACCGGGCTGCGAGCGCTCGCGCCGGCGCGGACCTGCATCTGGCCAAACCGCTGACCGCCCAGGCCTTGTTTTCGGCGATTGAGGACGTGCTCGGGCGGCCGCAGGACGAGAAGATCAACACACAGAGGGACCGATGGGCCTAAGCCTCCCCACGACCGGGCCGCAGACCGTGGCGACGGCGGAGTCGCCGGCGATCGGCCGGCTCGAAGCCGCACGCCGGGCGGTCGAACGCCGCTTCCTGGAGGCCGGCGAAGTGCTCGCGCAGGCGGTTGAGGGGGTCGGGTTGCTGATCGGGTCCCTGGACAATCTCGTGGGGGCTCTGGATCCCGCCACCGTGGAGGCGACGACCGGAGAGCTGAAGGACGCCGCCGCCAGCCTGCTCGCGCTGCCCGAACGGCACCTGGGCCGCCGGCAGGTCATCGAACGTCTGAAATCCAAGGGCGGGACGCTGTCGGCCAGTATCGACGAGATGCGCCGTGACCTTGCCTATCTTCGCGTCTTCGCCATCAACATCAAGATCACCGCCGGCGGCATTCCGGCGGCCGGCGACGAATTCGACGTCTTCGCCCAGGAGATCTGCGACCGCATCGAACTCGGGCGACAGCAGTTGAACGCCCTTGAGGCCGACCTCGCCGCCCTGTGCACGGAGCTGGCGGCCGCGCTGGGCCAGGAACAGGCCCTCGCTCAATACTGCGAAGGCCTCCTGCCGGCCATTCCTGACGGGCTCAAGGCGAGCGCACAGGACATCGAGGCTCACCATGACCGCGTGTCGAAGGCGGCGGCGGAAGTCGCTCAGCTCGCCCGTCACGTCCAGAAGAAGGTCGGCAGCGCGCTCGCGGCGCTGCAGATCGGCGACATCACCCGCCAGCGCATCGAACACGTGCAGCAGGCGCTGAACCTCACGGCGGCCATGGACGGTCTGGACGCCGAGGCGCGGGAGCGCGTCGACGCGGTCATGAGCGGTCTCGCCGCCGCCCAGCTTCAGGCCGCGGCCGCGGACTTTCACGGGGACGTGGCGCGGATCGGCCAGAACATGTCCGGGATTGCGGCCGACGCCTCGCAGATCCTTCGTCTGCGCGATGTGGCCTTTGGCCGGAACAAGGATGGCGGCGAAGGCTTCCTGAAACGCATGGAAGGCCACGTGGGCCGCGCGTTGGACCTTGTGGACCGGCTGGCGAAGGCGGACATGGCCGCGATCGATGTCGGACACTCGGCCGCGGCGTCGGCCGGCCTGCTGGGCGAGCGGATCGTCAGTCTGCAGGGCATCAAGAACGACGTCCACCACATGGCGCTGAACACCACCCTCAAGTGCGGCCGCATCGGGGAGTCCGGCAAGCCGCTGGCGGTGATCGCCGTGGAGATGCGCACCCACGCCAGCTACATGGAGACCTCGGCCCAGGACGCCCTGAACGTGCTGGGGGAAGTCGCGCCCGAGGCCGACGCCCTGTCCAAGCATGACGTGGGCGCGGGTGACGGAACCGCAGGCGCCGCCCTTGCCGGGGCGGCAGACCGTCTGCGCACGGCCGGCGACACTGTGGAAGCAGACCTGATTCAACTGGTGCGCCAGGGCGAGGCGGTGGTCGAGTCCCTGAATCGTGCAGCCGCGCGGCTGGACCTGCAGCGCGAGATCGGCGCCATCCTGGATGAGACCGCCTCGGCCTTGACCCTGGTTTCCGGACGCCCCGCCGTCGGCGATCTGGCCGATCGGCTGACGCCGCTTCTCGACCGGATCGGCAAGAGCTACACCATGGCGAGCGAGCGCGAGGCGCACCGGGCGTTCACCCAGAGCCTTGACCTGGGCGTCGCCGTCGCCGCGCCGACGGCCGCCGAGCCAGACGCCGACGCTGATCTGGACGACGTGCTGTTCTGATCGGGCGCCTTAGAGCGTGTTGAGCTTCGAAGGAATCATCACAACAACCGTCATGACCGGCTGGAGTGCGCAGCACGGAATGCCGGTGACCCATGAACACGACTGCAGCAGATTGATCCGAGAGCGGGGAGTTCATGGGTGGCCGGGACAAGCCCGGCCATGACGGTGGGGATCATTGGCTCCGACTGAACTCAACACGCCCTAACGGGCGGCGGCCCTGAGGATCTCTGGGGCCAGCTGCGACAGGGCCACGATCCGGTCGACGCAGCCACGCGCGATCGCTTCCTTCGGCATGCCGAACACAACGGAAGTGGCTTCATCCTGGGCGATGGTGCGCGCGCCCGCCTGCTTCATCTCCTCCAGGCCCCGCGCGCCGTCGTCGCCCATGCCCGTCATGATCACGCCCACGGCGTTTGAGCCCGCGGACCTGGCGGCGGACCGGAACAGTACGTCCACCGACGGCCTATGGCGCGACACCAGAGGACCGGTCTTCACCGACACATAATAGTTGGCGCCGCTGCGCTCGATCATGGTGTGCATGTTGCCAGGCGCAATGAGCACGCGGCCGCGCAGCACGGCGTCTCCGTCGGCGGCCTCCTTGACGTCCACGGCGCACAGGCCGTTGAGCCGGTTGGCGAAGGAGGCGGTGAACTTCTCGGGCATGTGCTGGACGATCACCACGCCCGGGGCCGCGAGAGGCAGCGCCTCGAGCACCTGCCGCAGGGACTCGGTGCCGCCGGTCGACGCGCCGATGCAGACGATGGATTCGGTCGTTCGCGCCATGGCGCGGCCAGTCGGCGGCGGCAGCACCGCGTCCGCGGTGAGTTTCTTCGCCGGTTCATTCGAGAAGGTGGACTGGGGCGTCTCGCGCCGACCGCGTATCCTGGCGACGGCCGCCGCCTTGACCGCGTCACAGATCCTGATTCGGGAATCAGCGAGGTGTTCGGCCACGCCCATCTTCGGCTTGAGAATGACGTCCACCGCCCCGGCTTCCAGCGCCTGCATCAGGGTCTCGGAGCCCGCCTCGGTGAGCGACGAACACATGACGACGGGAATCGGGTGCTGCGACATCAGCTTGCGCAGGAAGGTGATGCCGTCCATGCGCGGCATCTCGACGTCGAGGGTGATGACGTCGGGCACCTCGTCCCTGATCCGCCGGGCGGCCACGAACGGGTCGGAGGCCACGCCCAGCACCTCGATCTGAGGATCTGACGACAGAACCGACGCCAGGGTCTGGCGAACGGTCGCTGAGTCGTCGACGATCAGGACACGGATCTTCCGGGTCGCGGACACTGGGCTAGCGACGCTGAAAGACGGTGTTGGAGACCTGGGTCACGGGCAGCTTGACCCCGGCGACCGACTCCGAATGGCCCAGGAACAGGTAGCCCCCCGGCCGCAGGTGATCGCAAAGGCGGGTAAGGACCTGGGCCTGAGTCTCTTTATTGAAATAGATCAATATGTTGCGACAGAAGATCAGGCTCATGTCACGGTCCACCGGATAGGTCTCGTCCATCAGGTTGAGGCGCGCGAACTTCAGCTTCGACCGCAGCGTTGGGACGATCCGGACTTCGCGGCGGCCGGGAGTCTTCGAGCGCAACAGATAACGGCGGCGCAGATCGAACTCGACGGGCTCGATCATGGCTTCCGAATAGGCGCCGGTCACGGCCGCTTCCAGCACCTGGCTGCTGAGATCCGTGCACAGGATGGAATAGTCCTGATGCGTCTTGGTGGCGCGCCGATGCTCTTCCAGCACCATGGCCAGGGTGTAGGGCTCGGCGCCTGTTGAGCAGGCGGCGCTCCAGGCCTTGACGCGGCCAAGGCCAGCTTCATCGAAGGCGGGCAGGCACACGTTCCGGACGTAGTCGAAGTGCGTCGGCTCGCGGAAGAACTCGGTCTTATTAGTGGTGACCGCATCGATCAGATGAACGATTTCCGCGTCCAGGCCGCCTTCGTCGAACAGCAGGCTGCAATAGTCGTTCAGATCTTGGACATCGATCGCACGCACGCGGCGGCGCAGGCGCCCTTCCAGCATGGTCCGCTTGGTCGGCGGCATCTGGATCCCGCTGTAGCTGTTGATCAGCTTAGCGAGGCGTTGGAAATTGGCCGGGCTGAGCTGGTCCACCAGCAGGGACGACGGAGCGGCTTCGGCTCTCAGGGCTAATGAACTCACGCGGCAAGCTCCGAAGGCAGGGAAGCGACTTCCTGGCTGGTCAGCAGCTTTTCAAGATTGAACAGGATCACGAAACCCTCGTCCCGGCGCACGACGCCCCGAATGTAGTCTGATCGCCAGGGCACGCCGATGTCGGGCGCGGCCTCCACCTGGTCGGCGGAGAGGCTGAGCACTTCGATGACCCGGTCCGCCACCAGGCCCAGGGCAAGGATGCGGCCCTCGACCGGCAGGTCGAGCACCAGGATCCGCGTGCTCAGGGTGGGCTCCGTGGCCTGGAGTCCGAGCTTGAGGCGCAGGTCCAGGGTGGGGGTCGCCCGGCCCCGTACGTCGGTCAGGCCCAGCAGGTAAACCGGCCCCTCCGGGAGCTCGGAGGGTGGACTGAAGTCCAGGATCTCGCGGACATATTCCACGGGAATGCCGAACGTCGACCCGCCCAGCCCCAGGGTGACGTACTGGGTCTCCGGTGCGCCCCCGCTCATCACGCGTAGTCTCGGAATTCCGCGTCGTCCGCGTCCGGTCCGCCCTGCACCAGGTCCAGCGCAAAGCCCTGGACCCGCGCCTGTTGCTTGGCCACAGGACTGCGCGCGGCCGGCTTCTTGGCCGCCGCCCGGACGGGGGCGTGGGCCGGGCGCTTGGCGACGGCGGCGGGCTTGCGGGCCCCGCCCGTGGCGTCGGTGCGGAAGTAGGAGATCGACGCCTGCAGTTCTTCGGCCTGGGACGCGAGTTCCTCGGACGTCGCGGACATCTGTTCGGATGCGCCTGCGTTCTGCTGGGTGACCTTGTCCAGCTGCTGGATCGCCTCGTTGATCTGGGAGGCGCCGATGTCCTGTTCGCGGCAGGCCACGCTGATCTCGGCCACCAGCTCAGCCGTCTTGCGGATGTTGGGGACCAGGCTGGTCAGCATCTCGCCGGCGGACTGGGCGGCCTTCACGGTCTCAGTGGACACCGCGCCGATCTCGGTCGCCGCCGTCTGGCTGCGTTCGGCCAGCTTGCGCACCTCCGAGGCGACGACGGCGAAGCCCTTGCCGTGCTCGCCGGCGCGGGCGGCCTCGACCGCCGCGTTCAGGGCGAGCAGGTCGGTCTGGCGCGCGATTTCCTGGACGATGGTGATGCGCTCGGCGATCGTCTGCATGGCGGTCACGGCGCGGCGCACCGCCTCCCCACTGACTTCGGCGTCGCTCGCCGACTGGCGGGCGATCTTCTCGGTCTGGGTGGCGTTGTCGGCGTTCTGCTTGATATTGGCCGCCATCTCTTCCATCGACGCCGACGCCTGCTCGGCGGCCGAGGCCTGTTCGGTGGCGCCCTGGCTGACCTGTTCGGACGCCGCTGACAGCTCCTGGCTGCCCGAGGAGACGTTGTCTGCGGCCGACAGCGCGTCGGAAACCACGCCCTTCAGGCGTTCCACCATGCGCTGCAGCGCGATGCCGAGCGTGTCCTTGTCGGACAGGGGCTTGGTCTGGACGGTCAGGTCGCCGTCGGCGATCTGATCCGCCATGGTGGCCGTGGCGCGCAGGTTGTCGGTCATGCCGTTGAAGGTCTCGACCAGGTCCTTGATCTCGTCGTTGGAGGTGATCTTGATGTTCTGGTTCAGGTCGCCGATCGACACCGCCTCGGCGAGGTCGCGCAGCTTGCCTAGACCCCGGCTGACGATCAGCGAGATCCAGATCGCCGCGGCGCTCGACAGCAGCACGATCCCCACGCAGGCCGATATCAGGATGGCCCGCGCCGTCGCGTACTGCTGGTCCGTCTCGTGGTCGACCTTGGTGAGGCTCTCATCCGCCTCCGCGCTGATCACGTCGAGGGTCTTCTGCAACACCTCGAGGTTCGCCTTGGCCGGGCCCATGGATAGGATCCCGGCCTGCTTGTTGCTCTCGGGGGTGTTCACGATGGAGAGCTGGCGGATCTGATCCTGCACCGTCATCCATTTCGGCCATTCTGCGTCGAACTCGGCCAGCTTCGCCTTGGTGTCGGGCTCGGCCACGGTCTCAAGCTTGCGCTCCAGCTCCATCACCTTCTGACGCCTGGTCATGATTTCGGTGTTGTAGTTGTTGATCTCGGTCGTGTCGGTGGTCGTGAGCATGTTCTTCTCGGCGTTGGCGAGAAGCAGCATCTCGATATTCATGTCGCCCGAGGTCTGTATGCGGGCGACCGGCCCCTTGATGATGCGCGTGATCGCGCTGTTCAGGGATCCGAGGTTGACGATCCCGAGGATCGCCATGGCCGCCGACATGATGACGACAAGCCCGAAGGCGGCCGCCAGCTTCATTTTGATTGTTGCGCGCATGGTGGTGCTCCGAAGCCTGTTCAGGTTTGCGGTGAATTGAGAGGAACCACCGAGGCGGTCGCGCCGCCCCGGGTTGCGAAGATGTTGTCGAGATTGGGGACGACGATCAGGTCGCCGTCCCGCCGGGCCAGGCAGCGGACGAAGTCCGATCGCCATTTCAGGCCCACCCGGGGGGTCTCCTCGATGTCGGAGGTGGCGATTGAGGTGACCTCGTGCACCTTGTCGGCCCGCAGGCCCACCAGGGTCGGGTCGCCCTCCAGGTCGTACTCGATGACGACGATGCGGCTGTCGATCGTGGTGGATCCGCGCTCCAGGCCGAAGGCCAGGCGAAGGTCCGCCAGGGGGATCACCCGCCCGCGGAAGTTCAGGACGGCGTTCACGAACGGCGCCGCGCCGGGCACGCCGGTTTCCGCCGCGACGTCCAGCACCTCGCGCACGAGCCCGGCCTCCAGGGCGAAGGTCTCGCCATGCAGGTCGAAGGTGAGCACCTGCATCGCGTCGGATTGGATCTCTTCGGTCATGGCCATGTCCGGTTGGATGGGATCAGCTTGCCGTGCGGAACTGGGCGTCGTGGCGTTGGCCGGCCGCTACCAGGTGGGCCACGTCCAGGATCAGGGCGACGCCGCCGTCTCCCAGGATGGTCGCCCCGGAAAAGGTCTCCACGTCCGCGTGGAAACGGCTCATCGACTTGATGACGGTCTGATGGTCGCCAAGGATCTGATCGACCACGAGGCCGACACGTTCCTGACCGGTCGAGACCACCACCCCCTTCTGGTGCGGGTCCGGCGCCAGGCCGGTGTCGAACAGGTCGCGCAGGCGGATGAAGGGCACCAGCCGGTCGCGCAGGGTGAGGAAGGCGCGCCCGGTGGACCTGAGGTCCTGCTCCACGGACAGCTCGACGCACTCCTCGACCGCGGACAGGGGGATCACGTAACGGGCGTCCCCCAGACGAATGAGCAGGCCGTCGATGATGGCCAGGGTAAGCGGGATCTTGAGCGCGATCTGGGAGCCTTCGCCGGGACGGCTGCTCATTTCGATGGAGCCGCGCAGGCCCTCGATGGTGCGCTTGACCACGTCCATGCCCACGCCCCGGCCGGACAGGCTGGTCACCGTCTGGGCGGTCGAAAATCCCGGATGGAAGATCAGTTGCAGCAGCTCGTTGTCGCTGAGGGCCGCGCCCGGCGCGATCAGCCCGGCCTCTTCCGCCTTGGCGCGCACCCGATCCCGGTCGACGCCTCGCCCATCGTCGGTGATGGTGATGATCACTTCCGCGCCGGACTGCCGGGCGGCGAGGGTGACCCTGCCGACGGCGGGTTTGCCAGCCGCCAGGCGGGCCTCGGCGTCTTCCAGGCCGTGGTCGGCCGCGTTGCGGATGAGGTGGACGAGCGGATCGGCCAAACGCTCGATCACAGTCTTGTCCAGCTCGGTCCCTTCGCCTTCGGTGGCGAAGTCTATGGACTTGCCGGTCTCGCGGGCGAGGTCGTGGATCAGGCGGCGGAAGCGGCCGAACAGCTGGGCGATCGGCACCATGCGCACCACCATCATGGTGTCGCGCAACTCGGCGGCCAGGCGTTCGATTTCCTCGGAAACCGCCCGCAGGCTGGTTTCGACGCTGCTGGCCGCAACCTGTTTCAGGCGTGACTGGGCGATGACCAGCTCGCCGACGCGGTCCATCAGTTCGTCGAGCCGTTCAGCCGGAACGCGGACGGTCTCTCCCCCCCGCGCCGCCTTGGCGGCGCCCGGCGCGGACTCGTCCCGTCCGGCGGGGTGTTCTGGATCGGCAGGGGCGTCGACGCCCATGGTTGTCGGCGCCGTGGCATCAGGCCCCGGAAGTTCCGCACCCGTAGCGTCGACGCGTTCGATCTCCAGGGCCATGTCGTCGATCACGAAGATGAAGACGTCTTCGATCGCGGACTTCGGATGACGGGTGGTGAGGATCACCTCCCACGCCAGATGGTTTTCCGTCGGAACGAGCGCGTCCAGCAACGGTACGCCATCGGTGATCGCGGCGACCTCGCAGGGGCCGAGATCGCGCAATTCGTCGAGCAGCGGCAGGGGCCGCGCGCCATTGACGAGCGCGTCCGCGGGCAACTTGAAGCGGATTCTCCAGCAGGTCGTGTCTGGTTCGGCGGGAGGCGCGACCGGGACGTCGCCGGCGACATCGACCGCGGCGCGCAGCTGGGCCAGCAGAACTTCGCCAGCCTCATCGGACGCGTCGCGTCCCTCGGCCAGGGCGCGCATATGATCCTGAGCGGCCAGCACGGCGGCGACCAGCGCCGGAGTTGCAGCGACCTCGCCCTTGCGGACCTTGTCGAAAGCGCCTTCGCAATGGTGGGTGAAGGCGGCGAGGGCGTCGAAGCCGAACATGGCGCCTGAGCCCTTCAGCGTGTGCAGGCCGCGGAAGACCGCATCGACCAGGTTCCGGTCGCTTGGGGTGTGCGCAAGGTCCAGCAGGCCCTGCTCGATCTGCTCGAACAGCTCGCGCGCCTCCTGACGGAAGGTCTCGACCGGATCGGCGGCGGTCAAGACGCCAGCACCTTGTTGACGATGCGGACGAGCTGCTCCGGATCGAACGGCTTGGTGAGCCAACCCGTGGCCCCCGCCGCCTTCGCCTGGGCCTTGATCTCCGCGTCGCTCTCGGTGGTCAGGAAGAGGATGGGCACGCCGGCCCGCGCGGGGTTGGCGCGCAGTTGGCGGATCATCGTCAGACCGTCCATCACGGGCATGTTGAGATCGGTGATGATCAGGGCGAAGTCGCTGGCGCCGGCCTTGGCCAGGCCCGCCGCGCCGTCGTTCGCCTCGACGACCTCATGGCCCTGTCCGGAAAGGGCGATCTTGATCGCCTGCCGGATGCTCGCCGAGTCGTCCACCGTCAGAATCGCGGCCACTAGAGCCCCCCTCGTTCCATGAGCCAGAAGTCGCGGCGGGCTGCGTCATTCGCCCCCAGGAACCCGCCACGCTCCAGCGTCTCGCGCAGGGGCCCTTCGGCCGAGGCCGCCAGGCTGAATTGCTTTCCGCTTTCGCGCGCCGAGCGGCGGGCGGATTCCACGAGCTGGATGAAGGTGAGGTCCGCCACCGCGTCAGACGCGACGCCCACGGTCAGTGAGGCATGGGCCTGAAGGGCGTCGCGGAGCCTGGCGTGGGCCTGTGCGATCGAACGGATCGTGAGGTCACCCTTGAAGATGACTTGGTGCGATCCGGTCGAGCCCGATCTGCCGACTAGCTTTCTAGCCATTAAAAACCCATCCCCAACTTCTTGGCGCACTGGGGCGGATATTTGAATCCGCACCAACCGTCTAAGAATCTATCGTGAACAAACGATTAAGCTCGCAGCGAATACTTTGTCAGTAGAGTCGCCATTCCGGCATTACACCATTCGGACGACGATCCTTGGTCCTTGTCCTGGCGCGAAGTCGAGCCAGGCCTCGGAACGCTGAATATTCAGGTATTGAACGCACCTTGATATCCGCGCCGCCGAAACTGGAACGGGGTCCGCCCGGGCGCTCGCGCTGTGGCAGGCCAGCCCCCTTCCCGTCTCACGTGTATTATTCTCTATGATTCTCAATAATTCCCTAAACGTGAGAATCGACCGGCGGGGCGCCCGCGAAGTCGTGACCCTTCCCTTACCGGCCAACAGGCGGAACAGGTCGATTTTGCGGCTCAAACGCCGTCATGGCCGCGCTGCAAAGCTGAAGTCATGGGGTTAACCAGAGGTAGCCCGCGGCTTCCGACGCAACTACAGAGGCGCTCAGTCGCCCCCGGGGGGCGACCTGGAAACGCCGTCTGGACCGGCCCCTACGGACGGGGCGCGTCTGGACCCCAGCTCGTGCGGATCAACGTCTTCACCGCGACCGGCAGGGGCACGTAGCCGAGGGCGACAGCGTTGGCGTCGCCCTTTGCGTAGGCCCAGTCGAAGAAGCGCAGGACGGCCTGTCGGCGCGCGGCCGGGGCGTCCTTGCGGACCAGGATGAAGGTGGCGCCGGTGATCGGCCACGAGGCCGCTCCAGGCTGGTCGATCAACAGCAGGTAGAAACCTTTGGCCCTGGACCAGTCCGCCTTCGCGGCGGCGCCGGTGAACCCGGCCGCGTCCGCGGCGACGAATGAGCCGTCGCTGTTCTTCAGGACCACGTAGTCGAGATTATTCTGGCGGGCATAGGCGTACTCGACGTAGCCGATGGTCCCCAGGGTGTTGCCCATGATCTCGGCGACTCCGGCGTTGCCCTTGCCGCCCAGCCCCGCCGGCCAGGCCACGGCGTCGCCAGACCCGGGTCCCGCCTTCCACGCCGCACTCACCGCGGAGAGGTAGGTGGTGAACAGGAAGGTGGTGCCGGACTTGTCGGATCGGTAGGCCACGGTGATGGGAAGGTCCGGCAGCGCCAGCGCCGGGTTCAGCGCCTTGATGCGCGGGTCGTTCCACATCTTCACGTGACCTGCGAAGACCTCGGCCAGCAGCGGGCCGTCAAGGCGGAGCTGGCCCGCGCCGATGCCCGGCGCATTGATCACCGGCACGACCCCGCCCAGGACCGTGGGAAACTGCAGCAGGCCCTGGCTGGCGAGGTCTTCGGCGGTGAGCGGTTTGTCCGTCGCTCCGAAATCGACGGCGGACGCCTCGATCTGCTGGATGCCGGCGCCGGATCCCACCGACTGGTAGGTCACCGCGTCGCCGCCGGCGGCGTGATATTTGTCAGCCCAGGCGCTGTAGAGCGGCGCCGGGAACGACGCGCCGGCGCCCGAAATCGCCCCCGGACCTCCCGAAGGCGCCTCGGATGCGGCTCCGCCGGCGATGCCGAGGGCCATCACTGTGACCGCGCACAGGACCAACGTCTTCATGGGAACCCCTTCGCGATCGCTGGATGTGATCTCACGCAGACTGCTTGATCGCGGGCCCAAGTATCCCCGGGCATAGTTAACCTGCGGTAGGCATAGCTTGAGCAACTGCAACCCTGCGTCAATGCACCGCAGCCTCGGCGCGGGGGGCCGTGGCCTGGACCACAACGAAAAAGGGCGGACCTTTCGGCCCGCCCTCAACGCTCGTGACGTTTCCGTCCGACTTAGAACTTCGCGTGCAGGCCGACGAAGAAGCGGCGGCCGATCGCGTCGTAGAGGCCCTCGTTGGTCGTCCCCTGGCCGGAACTGGCCAAGGAGAACCCGGGGTTGGCCACCGTCTGGCCGGTGATCTCCGGATCGGCGTTGAACAGGTTGTTCACGCCAAAACGCAGCGTGTAGTTCTGCTTGAACGTCCAGGTTCCGAACAGGTCCACTTCATCGTGCGACGGGGTGTCGACGGTGAAGTCGCCGGCCGCGGGTCCCGCCCCGCCGGTGATGGCGTAGGTCTGGGAGTGGACGCCCGGCAGGCGCCGCCAGGTCACGCCCACGGACGCCGGCCCGACAAGGTAGTTCAGGGTCGTGTTCACCTTGTACTTGAACGCGCCCGCATTGGTCCCGTTCAGGTTCGGGCCCAGGGTGCCGGCCCAGTGATAGACGGCCTGACCCGGAGCAGACTGGGTGTCGTAGTCGATGAGGTAGTTGAACAGGACATTGAGGTTCACAGCGCCGGGGACGCTCTTCATGCCCATGTCGGCGAATTCCGACGTCCAGTTCAACGTCACGTCCAGGCCCGACGTCTTGATGGTCGAGAGATTGTCGTACTGGATGGTCGTCGGCGCTTCCGCCCCCGTGCCGGTGTTACGCGACAGCAGCTGGCAGGCCGCGGACGCGGCGACCGTGGCCGCGGCCGTGTCGTCCGCCGCCGTCTGGGTCAGACAGGCCTGCTTGATGTTGTCCACCGACTGGAACTCGATCGCACCATCGATATTGATCTTGTACCAATCGACCGTCAGCTGGGTCCGGCTGAACACCGGGTTCTGGGTCGGCGCCTTCAACACGACGCCCGCCGTCCAGGTCTTGGCCTTTTCGGACGAGAGGTTCGAGTTGCCGAGCTGGTAGACGAACCCGAACGGAGACGCGGCGCCCGCCCCTTGCGTGTTGCCGTAGTAGGACGTCGCGCCCGGGCCGCCCATCAGGGCCTTGCAGATGCGAAGGGCGTTCTGTGCCCCCGCGAGGCCGCCGGTGTTCACCACCGCGTGGGTGGCGCCGGTCACCGGATCGGGACCCGCGCCGCCGGCGCCGAATGGCGCCGTCGAGTTCAGCGAGCAGGGATCGCCGTAGGCGGTGGCTGCGCCCGCTGCATAGACTTCCTGCTTGCCCAGGAACAATTCGCCGACATTGGGCGCGCGGACCGCGAGGTTGTAGCCGCCGCGAAGGCGCACGAAGTCGTTCACCTCCCAGTCGCCCAGAATCTTGTAGGTCCAGCCGCCCTTGGGCTCGATGCTCAGATGTTGCAGGTGATCATAGGCGGTGTAGGTCGAGTAGCGGGCGCCGAGTTCCAGGCTGAACGCCTTGACGAGCGGCGCGTCCTTGAGCACGGGCACGAGCAATTCGCCAAAACCTTCACGGGCCGACGTGCCGGCGTCCATGTAGGCGGCCGGATAGACCCCGGCCACCTGGTCGGTGAACGATGACGTGCTCTGCAGGACGTCGGGGTTGTAGGCGAGGGCGTCTTCTCGATACGACGCGCCCAGGGAGGCGCGCACTTCACCCGCGGGCAGGCTGAACAGGACCCCCTGGCTGTTGAATTCGACGACATTCTGCTCGATCGCCGTCCGGCTCTGCAGCTTGGCCGTGATGGCGTCGATGCAGTCCTGTGACGGCGTGCCGCCGGAGAAGATGGCCGAATAGAAGCCGGACGTGCAGTGGATGGTGGCCGAGCCGAAACCGAAATTCGGCGCGACCTGGTTTCCCGTCAGCGTGGCGTTGGCGCCGTAGTTCGGCGCCTGGAGCAACGCCTCGTAGCGGACCAGCGAGGCGTAGCCGAGGCCCAGGTCATAGGAGGTCGCCTGGCCGTGGGTGCCATAGAGGTCCCAGGTCCACCCTCCGGTGTGCGGGACGACGCCCTTCATGCCCGCCTGGACCTGCCAGACGTTGTTATCGACGATGTCCGAGCGCGGCGGCATCCAGCCGCTGGGATCGGGGATGAGGAACAGCTCCCACGGCGCGGACGGGGCCGCCCGGCTGTCGAGCAGAGTCGCCAGCTCCGTCGGAACCGCGTGGGCGCCGTCGCGCGGCACCATGACGCCCCAACCCGTGATGAAGGGGGTCGGGAACAGGATGGTGTGCGTCGTCGTCTGGGCGAAGTTGGCCGAACCATAGAGGGTAAGGTTGTCCGCGAGGTCGTAATGGGCCTGGCCGAACGTCGACCAGCGGTTCAGGGGCGACACGACCTGATAGTTGGTCTGGTTGGTCTTGATCGCCTGTTCGACCGCATTGCCATGGTACGGGTCGATCACGTTCACGTAGGCGTAGTTCTTGCCGTCGACCACGCCCTTGAAGTGGGACGAGCCGAGCGGTCCGGCGGCGCCGAACAGGCCGGAAGCCCCGGTGAAGATCGTGCCATTGCTGTTGAAATAGTACTCGCCCAGACCGCCCGCCGCCGGGACGGACCCGGCCGGCAGATCAGTGAAAATCGAATCCACCGCGGCCTGGGACGGGGCGCCGAAGGTCGGGCTGAACGCGGCGCCCGTGAAGAAGAACTCGTTGTTGCCGACCGTCGGGTCTGCCCAGCCCTTGGTGTAGAAGCTGCGGTTCTTCTGCCACGACGGATCGCGCGTGAAGTGTTCAAGGCCGAACATCACGTTGCCCTTGTCATCGGCGAAGTTGCCGCCGAAGAGCGCGCTGACCTTGAACTCCTGGCCATCGCCGGCGCCGGCGATGCCGTATTGGACGTCGAGGTCCAGGCCCTGGAAGTTGCGCTTCAGGATGAAGTTGACGACGCCGCCGACCGCGTCGGCCCCGTAGACCGCAGAGGCGCCGCCGGTGATCACTTCCACCCGATCGATCGCCGCCGAGGGGATCGAGTTCAGGTCCACCACCAGTTCGCCGTTGGCCGGCATCGGACGCTTGCCGTCCACCAGCACCAGATTCCGGTTTGGTCCAAGGCCGCGCAGGCTGGCCGTCGAGATGCCCACCGTGTGTGTGGCCGTGGGCTGAACGTCCTGCGACTGCACGCCGGTCAGGTTCTGGTCCGCCGTGAACTGCGGCAGCTTGTTCAGCGTGGCTTCGATCGCCACGTTCGCGGACTGTTGCAGGGCCTGGGAGCTGACGGTGACGATGGGGCTGTTGGACGTCGTGTCCCGGCGCGAGATGCGCGAACCGGTGACCACCACCTCCTTCACCTGCGCCTGGTCGGCCGGCTTGTCCTGAGCGTGGGCTGCTGCGCCGATCGCCAGGGTCATCGCCGCGAGGCTCACGGTCGCAAAGGCGCCGGATCTCGCCCGGATCGCTGTTCGCGACGGGCTGAGCCCCGAATCCATGCGTGATTGTCGAAACATCATGATCTCCCTCACGGCCATGCAGGCCTTCTTGTTGAATGGGTCAGGGAGAGGTTTTGGCGCTCCCCCGGTCGTCCGCACCCGCCAGCACGAACGAGCGCCACGGTCGGGGGACGGCCGGAAACATCAAGTCAAAATCAGCTTTGATCCCGCATTCTACGGTCGTGTTGTAGATTAGACATCAAATGTAGACGGCATTGATCAATACATTACTGAATATAGCCGCGATATTGCCGGATTCGTTTTTGATATTACCAGAATGGCGCAATGCGAATCGTCCCAGGGACGGTGGCGCAGGCTCGGCGGGCCTCGTCAGGCACGCCCGTGGCACGGTGTAACAATTTGTATTATCTGGATATTCTACAGAGGTGTCGCAGCGTCTTGCGCGCGGCGCGACCAACGCGTCGCGCCCGGAAATTGTGTCGGTTTACGCACCTTTGTTGCTTCGATGGCCTGGTTAATCTTCACAAATGTGACGAAGCTGATTTAAGGGGGCCACATTCGTTGGGCATAGAGGCGGCGTGGGCCACTGTCAGAGTCGGAGTTCGTCGCCATGCCGGAAATTCTCATTGCGGACCACGATGCGGAGCATTGCCGCCAGCTCGCCAGCTACCTGGGGGGCAACGGCTTCGTGGTGCATACCGCGCAGGATTCCAAGGCCATGAGCCGGGCCCTGGCGCGCGAGGACGTCGCCCTGGTGATTCTCGACGCGCACATGCCGGACGGCGCCGGCCTCGCCACTTGCCGGCGCCTGGCCGAGACCGGCGGCCCCCCCGTGATCATGATGGGTGTCGGCCATGACGAGATCGATCGCATCGTCGGCCTGGAGGTCGGCGCGGACGACTATATGAACAAGCCGGTGCACCCGCGCGAACTGTTGGCCCGCGTGCGGGTCGTCGTGAGGCGTAGCGCCGGCGCGACCCCGGCCAAGGCGCCGGCGTCACATGTCTCGCGCGGCTTCGAACTCGATGTCCTGCGCAGGCAGATGCGCGGACCTGACGGCGACGTGCTGAGGCTGACGCCGACCGAAGTGTCGATCCTTACCGTCTTCATGGAGCGCAAGGGCGAGCCGGTCTCGCGCGCGGACCTGAAGGAGCTGGCGCTGCGCGACGACCGGAACGTCCTGGACCGCGCCGTGGACACTCAGGTGAGCCGGTTGCGCCGCAAGCTGAATGCATTCAGCGGGATCGACGTCATCCAGACCGTCTATGGCATGGGATACATCTGGGATTCAGGCGCGGAGGGATCGTCATCGGCGAGCCCGCGGGTGCAGGACCCTTCGCGTTCCTTCGCCCGCCGCGACATGACGGCCGTCGCACAGGCATAGACCAGAAGGCGAGGGCGCGCCTGGCGCGCCGCCTTCGGCGCTCGTCCTTCAGGGGGCCGTCGCCTCGTTCATGACCGGGGTATGCGCCGCCAGAAGGTCAGCCAATTCCTCTTCGCGGACGCGGATCGAAACATTGCGGCGGGCGAAGATGTGAGTTGCGCCGTGCTTCTGGGCGGCTTCACGCCAGCGGTCGCCGATGACAGCCGTGAGCTGCTCGGCTTGCCCGGCGAAGACGATGACCGGACGCTCCGCGTCCGTCCGGACGTAGAGGAAGTTGCCCGCCCCGGTCGGCGTCATGCGCTCGTCCTCCACGTGGAGGTAGCGATAGACCGCGCCCGATCCGCCTCGAAAATCCCGATTCTCGCTCACGTACGCCCTCTGGTCAGACGGGGCCGCAGACTGGCGCGCGCCCATCTGGCGACTCCTAGACGGCCCGGCCATCGTCTGGAAGCCCGAAACCGCCGGTCGCGCAATTCACCCAAAGCCGCCGGACGCGGACGTTTGTGGAAAACCGAGGCAGGCTGTTAGAACCTTGACGTCCGAGGCTGAGCAAGCGCGACTGGAGAAATCTGGCCTCGAGCTTGAGACGGATGCCGCCGCGGGGACGGGACTGGCCCGCGGCCAGGGGTGGGGTGATGTTGAGGCCGGCACGGGCGATCGTCGCCTTTGCGCATGAGATAGCGGTCGAGATTCGCCGCTACTGGGCGCGTGCGACGATCACCTTCCTGGTCGGCGCCGTCGTCCTTGTGCTGATCCGGATCCCGCAGGTGGAGCAGTCCTTCATCGGCCAGCCCGACCGCGAGATGCTGGAGACGGCGTTCAAGATGCGCGCCGACGTCTTCGTTGGCGCGGGCGATCCGGTCCTTTTGCTGGACATCGACGACGCCACCATCCGCGCGGACGTGGACCACCCTGTGCAGCAGGGCCGCGAGCCGTCGGCGCAGGCCTCGCGCGGGCTCGTTGCGGACCTGCTGCAATATATCCTGGCCGCGCCGCCAAATCGCGCGCCCAAGGCGGTCATGCTGGACGTCGATCTCGCAGCTCCCTCGCCAGGAGATGTGGCCGGCGCCGCCCGCCTGCACGACGCCCTCGATAAGTGGGCGAAGTCGCCCACCGCTCCGACCCTGATCATTTCCCGCGAGGCGTTCACCCCCGAGGTGGTGGGTCTCGAAGGCGACATACTGGCGCTTCCGGTTTCCGACTACGACGACGTCGTCGACAACGCGCCCAACATCTACTGGGGTGAAGTACGGGTCCTGGCCAACCAGGAGGGCATCGTCTGGGAAATGATGCCGTACCAGTGCGTCCAGAAGAACGGGCGCGTCGAGCCGTTGTTCGCGTCTGCGATCCTCGCCTACGCCACCCTCCAGAACGGCAAGATTCCGGCCGGTTCACCAGTGCGCAATTGGCTCGACGACGCCGCGACCCGCTGCAAGCAGAAGCCCCACGACCCCTTGGTCCACGGCGAGGCCATCAACTTTCACCTGACGCTCGAGCGACACGAGGACAAGGAACACACTTGGCCTGACCTTTATCCTGCCTGGCCGGGGTTCAAGAGTTGCGGCGGCGAAGCGGACCATTCGGTGTTCCGCCAGATCCCAGCCAGCGTCATCCAGACCGCAGGCCCGGACGCAAGCCACGACCTGCTGTGCAAACGGCTGGTGGTGATCGGCGGCACCAATGAAGTCGCGTCCGATTTCGCGCAGACGCCCCTGCACGACATGGCCGGGGCCATGGTGCTCGCCAACTCTGTCCGCGGACTGCAGATTTCCGGCGGCGGCCTGCGCCAAGCGGCGCTGCCTGTCCAGCTGGCGGTGCTGCTGGTCATAAGTATCCTGATCACGACCGGATTCACGGTCTCCCGGCTCGCCCGCCGCCGTTATCGTAGGCACAGCGCCGACGCACACCACTGGCGAAGAAGATTGGCGCTTCTGCCACTCAACCCAATCCTGCTAAACTGGGCCATTGCATTTGGCGCCCATTGGGTCGGCGTCGGACTGTTGATTTGGTCGCTTGACCTTGGCTATTGGGGATTCCTGTCCGGACCCGCGTTCGGCGCGGCCATGGCGGAAGCAATTCAGGACTTCACAGATGAACCGGACTGACTGGAAGTACGCCGCGCTGGCGGGCTCGATCGCCCTCACCGCGGCTTCGAGCGCCTGGGCCTGCCCAGGCGCCGGGGTGATCACCCGTATCGAGGGGCGGCCCCAGGACGTCGTCATCGGCCGCGAAAGCACGCCGGTCGCCCGGCCAAGGGTGCTCGAAGTGTTGTGCGAGGGCGACTCCATTCACGTTCAGAACGGCGCGGTCGCCACCCTTTCCATCGACGGCGCCGGCCAGGTGAAGGTCCAGGGCGCCCAGGTCTATACGATCGGATCCCGGCGCGCCCCCAGCCTCGCCGGCAACGCCTACAAGAACGTCAGCGAACGGGTGATGCCCGATATGAAGCGCCAACCCTGGGACGTGCGTCTGCGCGGGCCCGGCCCGGCCCTCGGCTTCGCCCTCGCCAGCCTGTCATCCGATCACCAGATGCTGACCACCGGCCGCCACGACCTGCTGGTGCGGCTGGACGGCGGCGTCGGCTCCTATCAGGTGGACATTCTCAACGACGCCGGCGCCAAGCTGGCGACGGCCCAGGGCCGCGATAGCGACATCGTCCTGAAGGGCCTCGACCTCGCCCCAGGCGCCTACACGATCCGGGCCACGGACGGCACCGGCGCCAGCGTGAACGCCAAGTTCAAGGTGGTGGCCGACAAGCCGCCGCTCTCCCCTGACTATGACGGCATCGCCGACGTGGAAGTGCAGGCGGCCGCCATGGCCGCGGATCTCGCCCGAACCCAGCCCGATATCTGGTCCTTCCAGGCCGAGCAGCTGCTCGTCGCGGCGCCGCCCAACGGACTGGACCGTGAGAGCGTGTTCGAGCTGATCGAGAGTTACGGCGTCAGCTGATCCGTCGTCACGACGGCCCGGCGCCCTTGTCCTTGGTGGGTGAGCGGCGGTCGCCTAGAGCACGATTCAACGATCAGACGGACTCGTCTGATCGTTGAATCGTGCTCTAGATCCAAGAGTTTGAGCGCGTTCTCACCGCAAAACCGGGGTCAACTTTTGCGGAACGCGCTCAAGCGCGGTCGCCACCTCCGGCGGCCGGCTGGCCGCCTGGCTGATGCTGACCGATCCGTCCCCAACCAGGATGAACGCCGCCCAGTAGAACGGGTGGGCTGTCTCCGGCTGGGTGTAGAGGCTGCGCTGTGCGCCGGCCAGGGACACCGACAGGGGCGAGCCGATCTGGTTGGCCTTGCGCAGGAAGTCCTGGACCTCACTGGCGGCCGATGCCGAGTCCACCTTCCACTCCGTGGCCAGTACGCCGGACGCCCCGGCGTAGAGGAAGCTGCGGGCCAGGCCGCTCAAGGCCTCGCCGCCCTCAGCCAGACCGGATTCGTCGAGCTGGCCGCCGCCGGCGGTGTCGCACGCCGAAAGGATCACGAGTCGGGCCTTCAGCTTGCGGTCGAGCACCTTGGACGCTTCCAGCAGGCCGTCTCCGGAAGGGCCGAGGGAGGTCAGAAGGGCCGGCTCTCCAAAGCAGGACGACAGGCCCAGCACACCGTGAGTCGCCAGCAGGATGACGTCCGCGTCCCCAACGTCGGGACTGTCGATGAAGGAAGAGTCGGTGAAACTGTCACCCAGGCGAACATTGGAGGCGCCGCCGAAGGCGCCGGCGACGCCTTTCACTTCCTGGGCCGTGTCGGGGAGCGGGGCCAGCAGGGTAAGGGCCGTGGCGATTTCCTTCTGACACCCGGCGGCGAGGCCATGGTCGCGAGCGATACGGCCCGCCGCCTGGGCCGGGTCGGGCCGGAAATCGCCGAAGGCGGCCAGCTGGCGGCCCGCCGGCGGCGCGGTCGCCACCGTCTTGCGCACCCGTACGAATGAGGCAGGTCCCAGCGAGTTGGCGATGGCGAAATGTCGGGCCAGCCAGTCCACGCTGCTGTAGTCCTGGTCCTGGGTGATCCTCGCGGTGACATCGGCCGACGGCGTCGACTGCACCAGGGCCGCGAAGGGCGTCGAGGCCAGCGCCCCCGCCGCATCGATCTGTAGCCGATCCAGGCCGCCGAAATGCGCCGCCGCCGGCGCGATCAGCCCGGCGTAGAGCCGCGCCGCCGCGTCCACGTCGAAGTCGGGGAGCCTGCGGCCGCGAAGCCGCGTACTCTTGCGGAAGCGAGCGACGAGACTGTCGACCTCGGATCCGGTCAGGGCGATGCGATAGGGCCAGACACCGGTTCGCGTCACCAGGGCGCCGTAGCCCCCGTCCGCGCCCATGACCAGGCGCAGATAGCCTTCGGACCCGCCAAGCACCCCCTGCAGTTCCGCGGTCGAGATGGTGGGATTAAGCAGCTCCAGGTAGGTCGGCGCCGCCTGGCGCATGGCCGCTTCAGCGGTGTTGAACTTGTCCGAGGCGTCCTGCACCGCCGCGTCGGCTTTCGCGAGCAAGGCCGGCGGCGGCGGCTCATTGGTCAGGGTGAGCCGCTGGCGACGCGCGAGGGCCGCCCGATAGATCCGCTCCGCATCCTGATAGGCGCGCGCCTTGGTTCCCGAATCCCCCAGGGCCAGCCGCGCGGCCAGCTGCGCGGCCGACCGCGCCGCGCTTCCGTCCCAGACGAGGGCGAGGGTCTGGAAATATTCCGCCGCGAGCGCGGGGTCAGAAGTGCGGCCCCATTGGGCCAGCAGCAGGTCGAGCTGGCCGCGGGCCACATCGGCGGGCATGCCGGGTTGCTCGAGCTGGTGGGAGAAGATCGCCACCGCCGCGCGGCCGGCGGCGAGGGCCTCGTCTGTCCGGCCGAGTCCCGCTTCCGCCCGGTCCAACGCCATCAGCAGGTGGGCCTCGCTGCGGGTCTGCGGCGCTGTCGCCCGCACGATCGCCAGACCCGAAGACGCCGCGGAGGCGGCCGCCCGGAAGTCTCCGGCGCTCAGTTTCAACTCCGCCCGCTCCTTGGCGATCGCGGCCTGCAGCCATCCAGGCGAGGCCGCCGCCGCCGCCAGCTGATCGGACGCCTCGTCGAGATAGCGCTGCGCTTCGGGCCGTTTCAGCACGCGCGCCGCCAACCCGGCGATATAGTAGCCCTGGGCCTCGAGGACGGCTCGGCGCTCCTCGGGCGAAACGCCTTCGAGCTGGAAGAGCAGGTTGCGGTGCGATCCGGCCGTGGGCTTGTCGACTTTGCGCGCGTCCGTGGTGGAAAGCTCCGCGCCGGCGCCGCTTCGCCCCCCCTCTCGCGCGGCGTTGGCGGCCAGGGCGAGTTGCAGGGCTTCGGCGAAGTGCTTGTGGTTCAGCTGATCCATCGCCCGGTAGTTTGTGATCTTGGTCAGCAGCAGCCCCGCATTGACCGCCACGGCCTCCCGCTCGGCGCGGCCGAAGAAGTCTGCGGCCTCCGAGAACCGGCGTCCGTTGGACAGATTGAGGCCGATTTCGGCAAGCAGCTCGGCCCGGCGCTCGGCGTCATCGGGCGAAAGCGCGTCCTGGGCCTGGAGCAGGTCTTCGAAGTCCCGCTCGGCAGCGGCGAAGTTGCCCATCATGTTGTGTTCGTAGGCCCGTCGGCGCAGCAGTTCGTAGTTGAACTCGGCGCCCTGTCCCGGCGGCCCGGCCGGATAGAGCGCCTCGATTTCCCGCATGCCAGGCGTGGACGCGACGGTCTGCACCGGCGCGGTGCGCGGGGCTGCGCCGCCCAGGACCTTGGCTGCCTGGATCAGCGCCGCCCAGTCCGAGGGATAGGCGGTTCCGGTCATCACGAGCCCGCGCCGGGTCGCGATCACACCGTAGCGGCGCGCCGCCGCGTCTTCGCCGCCATCGCTCTTGCACGCGATCTGCCGCAGATCGTCGAAATCGCCCGAGGCGAGCGCCGTCTCGGGCCCCTTGCAGTCGGCTGACAGGGTGGCCATGGCGCGGGCCCGGCTTGCGACCGGCGTCGCGGTCAGTCGTCCCGAAGGCTTTTCCCAGGCGCCGCAGTAGATATCGACGCCCACGTCGCTCTGCGCGCCCTCGAGGCGCTCCACCGCGCGGCACGCCTGTTTCTCCGCGTTGGGTCCGAGGCTGAATTCACCGCTGTCCGCGGCCGGCGCGCCCGACGCCGACACGAGGGCCGCCAGGAATGCAACAACGCCGAGGTCGAAAGCGCGAGCCATCCGTTCAGCCCCCCCCGCCGCCGGTCCAGAGGTCATTGTTGCCCGACTCCGTGACCGGCGCGTCGCCCAGTTCTCCGTCGCCGCCCTGGGACGGCGTGGAAAACAGGCTGAACACGCTGCTACCGGACGGGCCGCCCTGGCTGGAGCCGCCGCTGTCGCCGCTGGACCCGCCGACATCTCCGCCGGTCGAACCGCCCGACGGCGCGCTGGGCGTGGGTTCGGTCAGGCCGCCGATGATCGGGGTGCTGACGCCGCCACTGGTGAAAACCGGCGGGACGATCGTCTGACCGCACTGGTCTGCGAAGGCGCAGGCGTTGATCCGGTAGTCGCCGATCGAGGCGATGGCCGGGTCGAGCAGGTTGTCCTGGAGGGCGACGGTCTGGTCGGAGATCACCGTCCCGTCCGGCTGGACGATCGCGCCGAACAGATCGATCCGGGACGGCCCCGCGGCATAGCTCGCCGTCCAGCCGCTGGAGCCGCCGATCACCAGGCCCGAGAGCGTTGGCGCCGACCCGACGAGGGCCTGGCCCGGGTTCGGCGCGCCCACCTTCAGACCGGCGTAGTCCTGGCTGCCGGGGGCGGAATTCTGCTGGATGATGCGGCCCATGGCCGCCAGTTGCAGGGTCTGGGCGGAAACGAAGAGATGATCCGCGCCGGGACTGGCCAGGTTCGGCGAGCTCACCACCGCGTCGAAATTCGGATCGGCCCGCGCCGCGTCGACGAAGGCGCTCGATCCCATGAGGATGGTGTTGCGGGCGACCAGCGCGACCGACGAGAGCGATGAACCGTCCGCGCCCAGTCCGCCCTCGATGTCGATCTCGCCGGGGACGAACCCGTCCAGGCCATTGGATCCGACGACCGCGCGGGCGAAACCGATATTGACCGACGTGTTTCCGCTGGCGGTGACGACGCCGCTGACGGTGACGGTCCGATCGCTCGATGTCCCCACCCAGAGGCCCCCGAGCTTGCTTGAATCGAGCGACAGATCCTCGATCTTGAGGTCCATGCCGGCGCCCTGGCCCTCGCCTGGTCCGCCCAGGAAGATGAGGTTGCGGGCGGTGATCTGGCCAACCTCCGCGCTGGACAACTGGAAGCCGGACTCACCGGACGCCCCGCCGATCACGCCCACGGACGCGCCCAGCGGCTGGACATAGACGTCGGCTCCGACGGCGGAAACGACGCCCTGCAGGTTCAGCGATCCGGCGGCGAGGGTCAGGCCCGTCACGACGGGAAACTGGGTGTCGTCCACGGCCGGCATGACCAGGTTGAGAGGAACGAACGGCCAGGTCGGCGCGCCGGACGCGCCTGTCGCCGAGAGGCTGGCGCCAGATCCGATGGTCAAGGACTGGCGCCCGACGGCCGCCAGGGCGAAGCCGGACACCTGGCCGGAAACCGTGAGGTCCCCGGCGGCCTCCAGATAGACATTTCCGGCGGCCGTGACCGACCCGCCGGCGCCGATGGTCAGGCCGCCGCCGCCGCCGAGCGCGCGCGCCTCGATCGAGCCGCCGCTCGTGACATCCCGCAGGACCTGGAGCGCGACCGGACCCTGGCCCAGCCCGCCGGGGTCGCCAGTGACGGTCACGCTGCGGCCGCCGTAGACCGTGCCGCCAAGGATCAGGACCCCGCCGCCGGACTTGCCGTAGGCCAGGAGTTGCACGTCCTTGCCCGTGATCCGGCCCGCGATCAGATCGCCTCCGCCGCTGGCCTGACCGGCGCTGACCGTCACATTGGCCGTGGGCGCGGCCGGATCGGCGCCGCCGATCAACTGCGATGTCGCATCCGCCGTGTAGCCGCCCAGCGCCGTCAGCTGAAGATCGCCCGACCCCGACCCCGTGGAGTCGGAGCGCACCACGACGTTCGGCGCGATGGATATGGCCTGGGCCGACCCCGTGACGGCTCCGGCGGCGGTCACATCGCCGCCGAGGGTCAGGAGCCCGCCGCCGCCATTGCCGAACGCCGTCAGCTGCACGGTCAGGCCCGCGATCCGGCCCGCGGCCAGGTCTCCGCCAGCGCTGACTGTCACATTGGCCGTGGGCGCGGCCGGATCAGAGCCGCCGATCAATTGCGACGTCGCATCGGCGGTGTAGCCGCCCAGCGCCGTCAGAGTCAGATCCCCCGCGCCCAGTCCCTTGGAGTCCGAACGCACGACGACGCCCGGTCCGACCTCCACGCCTTGTCCGGTCCCGACGATCGCGCCGACAGCGGACATGTTGCTGTCGATGAAGAGGCGCCCGCCGTTGCTTTGAAGGTTGATCGGACCCCCGCTCCTGACGTCGCTCAAGACGTGGATCGCAACGGGTCCCTGACCTTCGTTGGCCGGATCGCCGATCAACGTCACGCTCTGGCCGCCGTAGACCTTGCCGCCGAGGGTCATGACCCCGCCCTCGGCCTTGCCGTAGGACAGGAGCTGGATCGCCTTGCCGGCGATCTGGCCGGCGATCAGATCCGCGCCGCCGCCGGCCTGACCGGCGTAGATGCTGACATCGGCCGTCGGCGCGGTCGGGTCCGCCCCGCCGACCAGCTGCGAAGTCGCGTCGGCCGTGTAGTTCCCCGACGCCGACAGCTTCAGATCACCCGCGCCGAGGCCCTCGGAGTCCGAGGTGACGACCACGGCTGGCCCGACTTCGATGTTCCGGCCGGCCCCGGTCACCGCTCCGCCGGCGGTCAAGTCGGCGTCGAGGTACAGGTCCCCTCCGTCGCTGGCGACGCCGATGTCGCCGCCGCTCTTCAGCTCGCTGGCGACGTGGATCGCGACTGTCCCCAGTCCCTTGTTCCCGGTGAGCGACACGCTGTGCCCGCCGAAGACCTCGCCGCCGAGGGTCAGCACCCCGCCGCCGGACTTGCCGAACGCCGTCAGCTGCACGTCCTTGCCCGCGATCTGGCCGGCGATCAGGTCGCCTCCGCCGCCGATCTGGCCCGT
>FTHA01001902.1_pt1 | contig 30895 bp, 28 predicted proteins | sample 1640771 | NCBI WGS metagenome assembly FTHA01 (sample SAMEA3914789, study PRJEB12502) | metagenome | biome: forest; material: soil | place: Canada | collected 2011-07-03 | depth 0.3 m | reverse complement strand
GGCTCCAAGGAAGGCTTCGCCAATCTCGCCCAGGCCATCACCGGTCCCGGCGACGTGGTGATCTGCCCCAACCCCGCCTATCCGATCCACGCCTACGGCTTCATCATGGCCGGGGGCGCCATCCGCCACGTGCCGGCCCTGTCGCCAGAGGAGTACCTGTCCGGGATCAGCCGGGCCGTGGCCGACCTCGCGCCGCCGCCGATCGCCGTCATCGTCAGCTACCCGTCCAATCCCACGGCCCAGACGGTCGAGCTGGATTTCTACAAGGACGTCATCGCCCTGGCCAAGAAGCACGACCTGATCGTGCTGTCCGACGTCGCCTATTCCGAAATCTACTTTGAAAACAATCCTCCGCCCTCGATCCTTCAGGTGGAGGGCGCCAAGGACATCGCCGTCGAGGTCAATTCCCTGTCCAAGACCTATGCCATGCCCGGCTGGCGGGTCGGCATGGTGGTGGGCAACGAGCGCCTGTGCGCCGCCCTGGCGCGGGTGAAGTCCTATCTGGACTACGGCGCCTTCACGCCGATCCAGGTGGCGGCCGCCGCCGCGCTCAACGGCCCGCAGGACTGCGTCGAGGACATCCGGCAGATCTACAAGTCCCGCCGCGATGTCCTGGTGGAGTCCATGGGCCGCGCCGGCTGGGACATTCCCTCGCCCGCCGCCTCCATGTTCGCCTGGGCGCCCGTGCCCGAGGCCTTCCGCGAGGCCGGATCGATGCTGTTCGCCAAGCTGCTGATCGAAGAGGCGGAGGTGGCCGTCTCGCCAGGCCTGGGCTTCGGCGAGCATGGCGAAGGCTATGTCCGCATCGGTCTGGTGGAAAACGAACACCGCATCCGCCAGGCTGCACGCAATGTGAAGAAGTTCCTGCAGAATGCGCCGGCCATTCTGGGACGCACTCCGGCTCTGGCGGCGCAGTAGGAACCCTTGATGACGGACAGGACCTGGCGATTGGGCGTTGCGGGCCTCGGCACGGTGGGGGCCGGGCTGGTGCAGTTCCTGGCCGAACATCCCGATTTCGCCCCGGCGGGCGGGCGGGCTGTGGTGACCGGCGTCTCCGCGCGCTCGCGCTCGCGGCCCCGTCCTGTCGACATCTCCGCCCTGACCTGGTTCGACGATCCGGTCGCCCTGGCCGCGTCGCCGGAAAATGACGTGTTCGTGGAGCTCATCGGCGGCTCGGACGGGCCGGCCAAGGCGGCCGTCGAGACGGCGCTCGCCCGCGGCAAGCCCGTGGTCACCGCCAACAAGGCGCTGATCGCCGAGCACGGCCTGGAGCTGGCCAAGCTGGCCGAGGCCAACGATGCGCCCCTCCTGTTCGAGGCCGCGGTCATGGGCGGCACGCCGGCGGTGAAGATGCTGCGCGAGGCCATGGTCGGCGACGAGGTGGTCGCCGTCGCGGGGATCCTCAACGGGACCTGCAACTACATCCTGACCGAGATGGAGGCGTCCGGCCGGCCCTTCGCCGAGGTCCTGGCCGAGGCCCAGCGGCTGGGCTTCGCCGAGGCCGACCCGACAACGGACATCGGCGGCTTCGACGCCGCCCACAAGATCACCATCCTGGCCGCCCTGGCCTTCGGCAAGGCCCCCAACTTCGCCGCCGCGGAGATCGAGGGGCTGGAGGCGGTCGAGCTGCTCGACATCCGCATGGCCAAGGACCTGGGTTATCGGATCAAGCTCGTGGCCGCGGCGATGCGCGAACCCGACGGCGTGTCGGTGCGGGTCTATCCGGCTCTGGCGCCGCTCAACCATCCGCTCTCACTCACGTCCGGCGTGCTCAACGCCCTGTTCATCCAGGGCCGGCGCATCGGGCGCATCTTCATCCAGGGGCCGGGCGCCGGGGCGGGCCCGACCGCGGCGGCGGCGGCGGCGGACATCGCCGACGTCATGACCGGGGCGCGCCGCCCCGTGTTCCAGCGGCCGTCCGCCGCCCTCGAGAGCTTCGTCAGGCTGGACGCCAGCCACCACTCCAGCCGCGCCTACATTCGTCTGCTGGTCCGCGACCAGCCGGGCGTTATCGCCGCGGTGTCCGAGACCATCGCCGAGGCCGGCGTCTCCATCGACAGCTTCCTGCAGAAGCCCGTCGAAGACGCGGGTGGCGTACCGATTGTGATGATCACGCACGAAGCCCCTGAATCGGTGCTCCGCGAAGCCGTGGAACGCATCGCCGGGCTTGACGCCGTGGTGGCGCCGCCCCGCATGTTGCGCATCGCGCCGATTTGAGAATCCGCCGATAAGGCCTGGACAGGAGACGCCGATGAGTTCGACCGAGTGGGACCGCTCCCTGGTTTTGGACGCGGTCTGGGCGACGGAGGCGGCGGCGATCGCCGCCTGGAAACTCACCGGACGAGGCGATGAGAAGGCCGCCGATCAGGCCGCAGTCGACGGGATGCGCACGGCGCTGAACGGCCTGAACATCGACGGCCTGGTGGTGATCGGCGAGGGCGAGCGCGACGAGGCGCCCATGCTCTACATCGGCGAGAAGGTGGGCAGCGGCAAGGGACCGCGCATCGACATCGCCCTGGATCCCCTGGAAGGCACCACCCTGACCGCCAAGGCCATGTCCAACGCCCTGGCGGTGATGGCCTGGGCCCCGGCTGGGACGATGCTGCAGGCGCCCGACACCTACATGGACAAGATCGCCGTCGGTCCGGGCTATCCGCCGGGCGTCGTGGACCTGGACGCCACCCCCGCCGACAACATCCGCGCCCTGGCCCGCGTGAAGGGCATCGAGCCGTCGGGCGTCACCGCCTGCGTGCTGGATCGCCCGCGCCATGCCGAGATCATCGCCAGCCTGCGCGAGGTGGGCGCCCGGGTGCAGCTGATCACCGACGGCGACGTCGCCGGGGTGATCCACACCGCCGATCCGGAGACGGGCGTCGACATCTACATCGGCCAGGGCGGCGCGCCCGAAGGGGTGCTGGCCTGCGCGGCCCTGAAATGCGTCGGCGGCCAGTTCCAGGGCCGCCTGGTGTTCCGCAACGCCGACGAGAAGGCGCGGGCGCAGCGCCTGGGCGTGGTCGACTTCGACAAGAAGTACGATCTGCATGAACTGGTGCGGGGCCCGGCGATCTTCGCGGCGACCGGCGTCACCAAGGGCGCGCTGCTGGACGGCGTGACCGTCGAGGGCGGACTTATCCGCACCCACTCCCTGGTGATGGATTCCGCGACCGGCACGGTGCGAGAAGTGCGCATGAAGCGGGCCATGTGATGGCCGATGGCGGCGCCATGCCCGGCTTCCTCGGCGTGGGCCGCTCGCTGACGGGGCGGGTCTGGCGAGAACGGCCGGCCGACGCGGACCTGGCGCGCCGTCACCAGCTCGGCCACGGTCTCAGCGAACCGCTGGCCCGGGCCCTGGCCGCTCGCAACATCGGTGTCGACGCCGCCGCCGACTTCCTCAATCCCACCCTCAAGGCCCAGTTTCCCGATCCGTCGTCCTTCCTGGACATGGACAAGGCCGCTGAGATCCTGGTCGACGCCCTGCAGCGCGGCCGGCCCATGGCGGTGTTCGCCGACTACGACGTCGATGGCGCGTCCAGCGCCGCCCTGCTGGTCCTCTGGTTCCGGGCCATGGGCGCGGAGCTGCCGATCTATGTCCCCGACCGCATGACCGAGGGCTACGGCCCGAGCGCTGCGGCGTTCCGGCGGCTGAAGGGCCAGGGCGCGGAGCTCGTCGTGACCGTCGACTGCGGCGCGGCGGCCTACGAGGCCATCGACGCGGCCTCGGACATGGGCCTGGACGTGGTGGTGATCGACCATCACCTGATGCGGGGTGATCCCCCGGCCGCGGCGGCCGTGGTCAATCCCAACCGCCCCGGATGCAATTCCGGCCAGGGCGTGCTGGCGGCGGCGGGGGTGAGCTTCGTGCTCCTGGCCGCCCTGAACCGCGAAGCCCGCCGCCGGGGCCTGTTTGGCGAACGGCAGGAGCCGGACATCCGCCAGTGGCTCGACCTCGCGGCCATGGGCGCCTTCTGCGACGTGACCCAGCTGGTCGGCTTCAATCGCGCGATCGCGGCCCAGGGCCTCAAGGTGATGTCCGCCTGGCGCAATCCCGGGTTGAAAGCCCTCATGGATGTGGCCGGCGCCCAGGGCCCCGCCAGCGCCTTTCATGCCGGATTCGTGCTGGGTCCCCGCATCAACGCCGGCGGCCGCATCGGCCGGTCGGACCTGGGTGCGCGGCTGTTGTCCTGCGACGACCCGGAGGAGGCAGCGGCGCTGGCCGCTGAGCTCGACGCCCTGAACGCCTCGCGCAAGGAGGTGGAACGGCAGGTGATCGACGAAGCCGTGCGGATGATCGAAAACTCCAACGCCGCCGATGCGCCCGTGATTGTCGTGGCCAGCGAGGGGTGGCATCCGGGCGTTGTCGGCATCGTGGCCGGCCGCCTGCGCGAACGCTACCGCCGCCCGGCGATCGTGATCGGGATCGACCCGGTGACGGGGATGGGCAAGGGCTCGGGACGCTCCCAGCCGGGCGTGAACCTCGGCCTCGCGATCCATGCCGCCTTCGATCAGGGCCTGTTGCTGGCGGGGGGCGGGCACGCCATGGCGGCGGGCGTGACCCTTCGCGCCGACCAGGTGGCGCCTTTCCATCGCTTCCTGTGCGAGACCCTGGAGCAGGCCTGCGCGGACGCCAGCGACGCTGACGCCATCGAGATCGACGCCCTTATCGCGCCCGGCGGCGCGGGGCGCGGGCTCTACGACGACTTCCAGCGCCTGGCCCCCTTCGGCCCGGGCAATCCCGAGCCGCTGTTCGCGCTCGGCGACGTCATGATCGAGCAACCCATGCCCCTGCGCGGTGGGCATTTGCGCTGCACGCTGAGTGACGGATCGGGCGGCCGCCTGAAGGCCGTGGCGTGGCGGTCGGGCGAGACCGAGATGGGCCGGCGGCTCATGGCCCAGGGCGGCGCGGTGCACGTGGTCGGCAAGCTCAAGCCGGACGACTACAAGGGCCGCCAGGGCGTCCAGCTGGAGATCGAGGACGTCGCCGATCCCCGGATGGCGGGCTGAGGCGAAATCTCACAGGCTTCATGCGTGATACTGTAAGGCTCGCCTTGCGCGGCCGAGGGAAGGCGGATATATCGCCGCTTCCGCCGAACGGGCCCTTCGTCTATCGGTTAGGACACCAGATTTTCAATCTGGGAAGAGGGGTTCGACTCCCCTAGGGCCTACCACCCCGCGCAGTTGAAAGCGCCTCGACAGCATCGTCAGGTGCAGTCGAGCGAATTCATGTGTTGACGCTCTCCTAATACGAGAACAATGTTCCGCTGACGGCGTCCGCCCGTCGGGCTGTTTGGGCGGATCAGAGGGGCGGAATGTCTAGTTACGAACTCGAAGGCGCCGAGCCGCACGAAGAAACCGTGCGGATCAGCGGGCGCATAAAGTGGTTCGATCCGGCGAAGGGCTACGGTTTCATCGTTCCGGACGAACCCGATCTCACCGATCTTAGAGATGTACTTCTGCACGTGACCAGCCTTCGCCAGTGCGGCCGTGAAAGCGCGCTGGAAGGCTCGATCATCGTCTGCCATGCGGTCAGACGGCCAAAGGGCTGGCAGGTGACCGAGATCGTGGAATACGACGAGTCGTCGGCGGCCCCGGTCGAGCGGCCCTTCCGGCCCCATGATGGCGGCGGTTTCAGGCGGGAACGTGACAACTTCGGCGCCCGCAGGGACGGCGACAGCCGCGGCGGCTTCAATCGGGGCGGGGATGGCTACGAGCGTCGCCCGGCGCCGCGCAGGCCGCCCGCGCCGTCCGGCCCGCTCGAACACGCCAAGGTCAAATGGTTCAACCGGACCAAGGGCTACGGCTTCGTGATCCGCGACGGTGAGCCGGGCGACATCTTCGTCCACATCGAGACCCTGCGCCGCAGCGGGCTGGAGGACCTTCAGCCCGGTGAAGACGTCATGGTGCGGTTCGCCGAAGGCCCCAAGGGCCTGGTGGTGGCCGAGATCGAGCCCTCCCGCCTCGGCTGAGGGATTCGACGTGTTCCAGGGTGTGACTGGCTTTCCCCGGCGCCGCCTGATCCTGGCGGGGATCCTCGGCGCGTGGCTGGCCTGCGCGGGTGAGCCTTGCCTCGCCGAAGCCGCCAAGGTCGAGTCCCTGCAGGTGGTCTCCCAGGACGGCAAGGTGCACGCCTTCAAAGTCGAGGTCGTGGACAATGACGCCACGCGCGAGCGCGGACTGATGTTCCGCAAGCACCTGGCGGCGGACGCCGGCATGCTGTTCGATTTCAAGGAGCCGAGCTACGAGGCGTTCTGGATGAAGAACACCTACATCCCGCTGGACATCGTCTTCATCGACGCCAATGGGCGGATACTCAATATCGCCCGCATGGCCAAGCCGCTCGATGAGACCAACCTGCCGTCCGCCGGCCCCGTTCTCGGCGTGCTTGAGATCAATGGTGGGGAAGCCGCCAAGCTACACATCAACGGCGGGGATCTGGTGCGCCACCGGATCTTCCACCCCGCCGGCGGCTGACCGCCCGGCGCCTGTTCCAGGGCGCGTGTTCACGCACCTCTTACCGCTCACGGCCCGCAACAGCGTGTTCGCCGGTTGACAGGGCGAGCCTAGAAGCGTCGTTCTACCCCCGCGAGAATACGCGCTCGCAATTCTCGCATCACTAGATCCGACACTTGCTGCGCCCCCTGGCGCGGCCCTGGAAGGAATCCAGCCATGGCCGACCGTAAAGTGTTCACCGACAGCATCACGCCGCTTCCCGACCACTCGGGGGTGACGCCGCATGGGCTGATGGTCAATCTCGCCGCGCCTGCTGACGCCGAGCCGATGACCGTGCTGTTCTCCCTGGAGATACCGCCCGACATGACGGCGGATCTCGAGGCTGCGGTGGCGGCGGGCAGGGTGATCCCGCGCGACCAGATCAACAGCCGCTATGCGCCCGCCCAGCCCCAGTTCGAGAAGCTGGTGAGCTGGCTGAACGGTGAGGGATTCAAGATCGTGGACGTCTCACCGGACCGGACCGGCGTCTATGCCCGCGGCACGGTCAGCCAGATCGAGAAGAGCCTCCAGGTCAAGATGGTGCCCGTCATCAAGGACGGGGTGACCTATATGTCGGCCCAGAACGCCCCGAGCCTGCCGGCCGACATCGGCGAGCCCGTGCACGCCATCGTGGGGCTGCAGCCCTTCCGCCGGGCCCAGAAGCATTCCCGGATGCGCCACTTCAACACGGAGTCCAATCGCCGTGAGCTGTCGGCGACGGGCGCGCTGACGCCGAACATCGCCAATGCTCCGCCTTATATGCCCGCCGAGATCCTGAAGGCCTACGGCGCCGACGGACTGGGCCTGACGGGCAAGAACCAAACCATCGCCATCCTCATCGACACCTTCCCCCACGACGCTGACCTGACCGCCTTCTGGAAGGCCAGCGGCCTTGGCGTGACGATCGCCCAGGTGGAGAAAATCAACGTGCCCGGCGGCTCGCTTCCGCCGGCGGAAGGCGAGGAGACCCTGGACGCCTCATGGACCAGCGGCATGGCGCCCGACGCCAAGATCCGCATCTACGCCACTGGATCGCTGTCCTTCACCGCGCTCGACCGGGCGCTGGACAAGATCATCGCCGACCTGCCGACCCAGCCGAACCTGAACCAGCTGTCTATCAGCCTGGGCCTCGGCGAAACCTACATGGGGGGCGCCAAGGGCGAAGGGGCCACCCAGCACCAGAAGTTCCTGAAGCTCGCGGCCGCGGGCGTGAACGTCTTCGTTTCCACCGGCGACGCAGGTTCGAACCCGGACCAGACGGGGCACAGCCCGACGGGGCCGCTGCAGGCGGAATACGAATCCACCGACACGGCGGTCATCGCCGTGGGCGGCACCAGCCTGACGCTGTCGACGGCCACTGGAGCCGTGACCGCCGAGACGGCCTGGGCAAGCGGTGGCGGCGGACGCAGCGTGCTGTTCAAGCGTCCGAAGTGGCAGAAGGGCAAGGGTGTTCCGGGCGGCCACGACCGGCTGGTGCCGGACATCTGCGCCGCGGCGGATCCCAATACGGGCGCGTTCCTGGTCCTGCAGGGGCGACCGCTGGGGATCGGGGGCACCAGCTGGAGCGCGCCCATGTGGGCGGGCTTCTGCGCCCTGATCAACGAGGCCAGGGCCAACGCCGGCCTGCCGGCCATGCCGTTCATGAACCCGCTGCTGTACGCCAGTCTCGGCACGGCGTGTTTCCGTGACGTGACGGCGGGCGCCAACGGAGCCTACAGCGCCAAGGCCGGCTATGACCTGGTGACGGGTCTCGGCGCCCCCGTGGTCAAGGAACTGGTGCGACACCTGTCGGCCAAGCCCGCGGCCGTCGCCGCCGCCTGAGCGCCTGGCGCGCCTGGTGGAGACACCGCCAAGGGAACGCGGGCCGTCGCAAGGCGGCCCGCGAACCTGCCTTTCGACGGCGTCGTCGCCCTCTGTTCGAGGCGCCCTTGGCGCGTGCATTGGACGCTGATTGAAAGCGGCCCCTTGCCGGTTCGGCGCAAACCCTTACAAACCGGTCCTCCGATGATCGCCGGGGCGTAGCGCAGCCTGGTAGCGCATCTGCTTTGGGAGCAGAGGGTCGCAGGTTCGAATCCTGCCGCCCCGACCATCGGGGACACTGTGGGACAGCGAGGGAGACGCATGCTCGCGCGCATCTACAAGCCGGCCAAGACCGCGATGCAGTCGGGGAGGGCCAAGACCCGGGAATGGGTGCTGGAATTCGAACCCGCCTCGGCCCGCAAGGCCGATCCCCTGATGGGGTGGACCAGCTCCTCGGACATGAACGGTCAGATCCACCTGGCCTTCGACACCAAGGAAGAGGCCGTCGCCTATGCCAAGGCGAACGCCATACCCTTCCAGCTGTTCGAACCCAAGGATCCGAAGCGCATCATCCGCGCCTATGCGGACAACTTCACCGTCGAACGCAAAGAGCCCTGGACGCACTGAGCTTTGACCCCGTAGCTCAACCGGATAGAGCATCCGCCTTCTAAGCGGACGGTTGCAGGTTCGAGTCCTGCCGGGGTCGCCAGCGTCAGGTGAGCGCGCGGAAGGCGTCCAGTCCGCCGCGCAGGTCGGCGATCAGGTCCTCGGGGTCTTCCAGGCCGACGTGCAGTCGCATGAGGGGCCCCGGATAGTCGTTGGCGCCGCCGCGGCGGCGCTGCGGATCGCAGGTGATCGCCAGGCTTTCGTGACCGCCCCAGGAGAAGCCCAGGCCGAACAGCGTCAGGCTGTCGAGCAGGGCGAAGACGGCCGCTTCGGGCGCCGGCCGCAGCACGAAGCCGAACAGGCCGCAGGCGCCGGTGAAATCCCGCGTCCAGATGTCGTGGCCGCGGGCGCCGGGCAAAGCCGGGTGGATGACCTCCAGCACTTCCGGCTGTTGCCTTAGCCATTCCGCCACTTGCACGCCGCTCTTGCCGTGCCGCGCGAGGCGCGTGGGCAGGGTCCTGAGGCCCCGCAGCATCAGGTAGGCGTCCTCTGGGGACACTGCCCAGCCGATCTCTGTCATGCCGGCGTCCAGCCTGGCCAGAAGGGCCGGGTCATTGGCCGAGACCGAGCCCATGAACACGTCCGAGTGGCCGCCCACGTATTTGGTCAGGGCCTGGGCGCTGAGGTCGACGCCATGTTCGACCGGCTTGAACAGCAGGCCCGCCGCCCAGGTGTTGTCCATCAGGGTGATTACGCCGCGCGCCCGGGCGAGGGCGGCGATCCCCGGGACGTCCTGCATCTCGAAGGTGAGGGATCCCGGCGCCTCCAGGACGATGACCCTGGTGCTGGGGCTGGCGAGCGCCATCACCTCTTCAGCCGGCGCGGTCTGGGGATAGTAGCGCACGGTCACGCCGAAGCGGGTCAGCAGCCGGTCGCAGAACTGGCGGGTCGGGCGGTAGACGTGCTCGCACACCAGCACCTCGTCCCCGGCGCTGAGCACCGCCAGGAGCGCTGCGGTCATGGCCGCGAGGCCGGACGGGTAGAGCCGGGTTCCCGCCGCGCCTTCCATCTCCGCGATCGCCTCGCAGAGCGCGTCCCGGGTGGCGAGGCCCGCGCGGCCGTAGGAGGTCTGCGCCGGGTCATAGAGCGACCTGGCGTCCGGCAGCAGCACCGTCGACGCGCGCTGGATGGGCGGATTGACCGTGCGCGCCAGCGGCCTGGGTTCGGCGCCGGAGCGGATGATGCGGGTCTCGTCCTTCATGGGCCGGTGACGACGGGGGTATCCGCTTGCGAGCCCCATTCGGTCCACGAGCCGTCATAGACCGCAGCGTCCCAGCGGCCGAGCCGCGCGAGCGCCAGGACCGCCGTGCAGGCGGCGACGCCCGAACCGCAGCTGGTGACGATCGGCCTGTCCAGGTCGACGCCGACGGCTTTGAACGCCCCAACCAGCGCTTCAGCCGGCCGCAGGCGACCGTCAGGCGACGCCAGCTCCGTGACCGGCAGGCTGACCGCGCCCGGCATATGTCCAGGCCTCACGCCGGCGCGCGGTTCGGGCGCTTCGCCCCGGAATCGAGCCGCCGGCCGGACATCCAGGACCTGGGCGTGGCGGGTGTCCAGATCGCCGCGCACATCGGCCAGGCTCCGCACCAGCTCAGGCTTGAGGGCGGCGGGATAGTGGGCGGGGCGAGGCGACTGCGCCGGACCATGCTCCAGAGGCCGGCCCTCCGCGCGCCAGGCCGGCAGGCCGCCGTCCAGCACGAACACCCGCCCGTGGCCGAACAGGCGGAAGGTCCACCAGGCCCTGGCCGCCGCGGTCAGGCCGGCGGCGTCATAGACCACCACGATGTCCTCGCCGTCGATCCCGAGCGCGCCGGCCTGGAGGGCGAACTGCTCGGGCGGAGGCGCCATGTGCGGCAGGGGCGAAGACTTGTCGGCGACGTCGTCGATGTCGAAGAACACGGCGCCGGGAATGCGAGCCGCCAGGAATTCCGCCTTCGGGTCGCGCGGATCGCCAGGCAGATACCAGCTGGAGTCCACGATCTTCACCTGGGGGTCGGCCAGATGTTCGTGCAGCCACTCGGCGTCGACCAGGGGATCTTCCGGCATGATTACATCCAGGGCGGGGTCGGCAGGCCCCGCTCGCGCAGGAATTCGGGATTGAACATCTTGCCCTGGTAGCGCTGGCCGCCGTCCGCCAGGATCGTGACGATGGTCTTGCCGGGCCCGAGCTCGCGGGCGAGCCGGATGGCGCCGGCGATGTTCACCCCGGACGAGCCGCCCAGGCACAGCCCCTCGTGGCGGACGAGATCGAACACCACCTCAAGCGCCTCGGCGTCCGGGACCTGACAGGCGTAGTCGATCTTCAGCCCCTCCAGGTTGCCCGTCACCCGGCCCTGGCCGATGCCTTCGGTGATCGATGTGCCCTCGGCCTTCAGCTCGCCCCGGGTGTACCAGCCGTAGAGCGCCGAACCGAACGGATCGGCCAGTCCGATGGTGATCCCGGGCTTCTTCTCGCGCAGGGCCATGGCCACCCCCGCCAGGGTGCCGCCCGAGCCGATCGCGCAGATGAAAGCGTCGACCGTCCCGCCGCTCTGGGCCCAGATCTCGGGGCCGGTCGTGTCGTAGTGTCCCTGGCGGTTGGCGACATTGTCGAACTGGTTGGCCCAGATCGCGCCGTTGGGCTCGACCGCGGCCCGTTCCTCGGCCAGCCGGCCGGAATAGCGGGCGTAGTTGCCGGGGTTGGAATAGGGGACGGCGTCCACCTCGATCAGTTCCGCGCCAAGCAGCTTCAGGGCGTCCTTCTTCTCCTGGCTCTGGGTGCGGGGGATGACGATGGTCGATCGGTAGCCGAGCGCCGCCCCCACCATGGTCAGGCCGATGCCGGTGTTGCCCGCCGTGCCCTCGACGATCAGCCCGCCGGGCTTCAGCAGCCCCTTCTTCTCGGCGTCGCGGATGATGGCCAGGGCCGCGCGGTCCTTGACCGACTGGCCGGGATTCATGAACTCGGCCTTGCCCCAGATTTCGCAGCCGGTGAGGTCGCTGGCATGGTTGAGGCGGATGAGGGGCGTGGAGCCTATGGCGTCCAGCACGCTCGGCTTGACGGATTGGGGGAGGGAACGGTCCAACATGAGGCCGCGGACGCTAAAACCTCGAACCCGCCGGCGCAAGGCTGAGCGGCTTGTCTGGAGCCGCCTCGCGGTTTAGCCAGACGCCATGGATGGAACTTCGAGCCTCAGTCCCAACGCGATTGTCGAAATCGCCGCCCCCGGCCAGGCGCCGGTCAGGATCGGCAACGCCCTGCGCCTGTCGATCATCGCCGGACCCTGCCAGATGGAGAGCCGCGCCCATGCCCTGGAAACAGCGGCCGCGCTCAAGGAGATGGCGGAGCGCCTGAAGGTCGGGTTGATCTACAAGTCCTCCTTCGACAAGGCCAACCGCACTTCGGGCGGCGCCCAGAGGGGCATGGGCCTGAAGGCCGCGCTGCCAGTATTCGCCGAGATCCGCGAGACACTGGGGCTGCCCACCCTGACCGACGTGCATGAAATCGACCACTGCGCCGCCGTCGCCGAGGCGGTCGACGTCCTGCAGATCCCCGCGTTCATGAGCCGCCAGACCGACCTGCTCGTCGCCGCCGCGCGGACCGGCCGGGCGGTGAACGTCAAGAAGGGCCAGTTCCTGGCGCCCTGGGACATGAAAAACGTGATCGGCAAGGTCACGAGCGCGGGCAACGCCAATGTCATGGCATGCGAACGCGGCGTGTCGTTCGGCTACAACACCCTGGTCTCGGACATGCGCGCTCTGCCGATCCTTGCTGAAATCGGCTGCCCGGTGGTGTTCGACGCCACCCATTCGGTGCAACAGCCGGGCGGCCAGGGGGCGTCCTCGGGCGGACAGCGTGAGTTCGTGCCGGTGCTGGCGCGCGCCGCCGTGGCGGTGGGCGTGGCCTGCGTCTTCATGGAGACCCACCCGGATCCCGACAACGCGCCCTCCGATGGCCCGAACATGGTGGCCATGAAGGACTTCGAGCCCCTGGTGAGGGAACTGCTGGAATTCGACGCCCTGGCCAAGCGGCGCAGGCCTTAGGCCGGGTTGTACCCCAGGATCGACTTGGCCTCGAGGAACTCGGAGAAGGCGTAGTCGCCGAACTCGCGGCCGTTGCCCGAGTGCTTGTAGCCGCCGAAGGGCACGTTCAGGTCCAGGCCCGCGTTGTTCAGGCTGATGTAGCCGGCGCGGATCTTGGAGGCGACGCGGCGCGCGCGGTCGATGTCCTTGCTCTGCACGTAGCCCGCAAGACCGTATTCGGTGTCGTTGCCGATCCGGATCGCCTCGGCCTCGCTGTCGTAACCCAGGATGACCAGCACGGGCCCGAAGATCTCCTCGCGCGCGACGGCCATGTCGTTGGTGACGTCCCTGAGGATGGTCGGCTTGACGAACCAGCCCTTGTCCAGCCCTTCGGGTCGGCCGAGGCCGCCGGTGACGAGCTTCGCGCCGGCCTTCAGGCCGCTGTCGATCAGGCCCTGGACCTTGTTCCACTGGGCTTCGGACACCACAGGTCCCATGCGCGCATTGCCGGGGGGATCCCCGGGCGTCCAGGTCTCGGCGGCTTCCTTGGCGATGGCGCAGACCTGATCCATCAAATGGTTGGGCGCCAGCATGCGCGTGGGCGCGCGGCAGGACTGGCCGGGGTTCTGCATGACGCCATTGACGCTGCCGGTGATGGCCGGGGTCAGGTCGGCGTCGTCGAGCACGATGTTCGGGGACTTGCCGCCCAGCTCCTGGTGCACGCGCTTCAGGGTCGGGGCGGCGGCCTTGGAGACCTCGATCCCGGCCCGGGTCGAACCGGTGATGGAGATCATGTCCACGCCAGGATGGGCGGCCAGGGCGGCGCCCACGACCGGGCCTTCGCCTTGGATCAGGTTGAACACGCCCGCCGGCGTTCCCGCCGCTTCCAGGATTTCCGCGAAGATCTGGCCCGAGAAGGGCGCGATCTCCGAGGGATTCAGAACAACCGTGCAGCCGACCGCGAGCGCGGGAGCGACCTTGGCGCAGATCTGATGGATCGGCCAGTTCCAGGGGGTGATGAAGCCGCAGACCCCGATGGGCTCCTTGACGATGCGGCTCGTGCCGCGATCTTCAGAGAACTCATAAGAATCAAGCACCTTGATCGCAGACTTGAAGTGATTGATGCCGATGGGCGACTGGGTGCCCTGGGACAGCCAGGCAGGCGCGCCCATTTCCTCGGTGATGGCTTCAGCCATGTCGCCCACGCGTTTGCCGAATTCCACGACAATGCGTTCGAGCAACGCCAGCCGGTCTTCCCGCGAGGTCCACGCGAAGGTCTCGAAGGCGTTTCGCGCGGCGGCGACGGCGCGGTCCACATCCGCTGCTGAGCCTGCGCTGATCCGGCCGGCCAGCGCTTCGGTGGCCGGATTGCTTACATCGAGGGTCTTGGCCTGGGCCGGATCGACCCCCCCGCCGTCAATGTAGAACTTCAGATACTGGCGCATGGAATCCTCCTCGGCGGGAGGCGTCTATTCGGCTTTCGGGACCATGCCAAGCGCCTTGAGGCGGCCGGAGCGGTGGCACGCCGCCAGGGCGGCTGGCGACCGACTAAGGCTCCGCTTGTTTGCGGTCTGGAAACGATTCCCACGCTTAGGGTGTGGGGCGGATCCAACCTCAACTCCACCGTTAGAGGCGAAGCTAGGCTCATGCCAGCGGCCGAAGCCATTCAAACACCCGCGCCCGCGGGGGTAGACTCGGTGCTGCTCGAGGTCAGCGCCGCTGGCCTGTTCGAGACCATCGGACATTCCGATCTCGCTGAACGGGGCCTGGCCCTGGTGGTTTCGATCGCGCCGATCCGCACCGCGCTCGGACCACGCTGGTCGGCGCGCAGGGCGCAGATCCATGAGATCGTGGAGCGGTATTTCCGCAAATCGCTTGCGCCGGATGACATCTGGCAGCCGGTGACGGAGGTGCTCTTTCTGGTGGCCACGCCCGGAAAGTCGCCAATGCACGCCCAGGCGGTCTGCTATCGGGCCCTCAAGGAGGTGCTGACTCACTTCCTCGGCAATGTTCAGCCCGCGGACCTGGAGGTGTGCAGGATCACCCACCTGTCGGCGGGATCGATCGAGATGCGCGCCCATTCGATGGCCGAACTCGTGCAGGCCGATCTGCAGGCGCCGACGCCGGGCGGGACGGGAGCGCCGGCGACTTCGACGCCTGCCTCGCCGATCACCAGCCAAATCGCTTCCTGGCCGCTCAGGACGGCGGACGGGCGGGACCTGCGCGCGTCCTTCGTCGTCGAACCGATGATGTCGCTCAAGGCCTTGAAGATGGCGGGGCATCGGATCGAGTCGCGGATTGTCGATCGTGCGACCGGTGTAGAGCTGAACGGCCTGGAACGCCGCCGGCTGTTGCCCCGGGACTTCGAGAAGGTGGACCTGGCGGCCCTGGAGCGGGGCATGTCGCGACTGACGTCAGGCGAAATCCCGAACAGACCCAGCCTCATCATCCAGCTGTCGTTCGCCAGCCTGAGCAACGGCAGGGCCCGCGCCTCGCTGCTCGATCAGGCGCGCGCCATGCAGGGCGTCCTGCGTCAGGCCGCAATCTGCGAGTTGGTCGATGTGGAAAGCGGTGTTCCCGTCGGGCGCCTGGAAGAGGTCGCGTCGCTCATTCAGGGGTTCTTCTGCAGTCTCTGGGTTCAGGTGGAGCCCAACCGCATCGCCCTCGGCACAGCCGTCGCCGCCAGGGTGTCCGGCATAACGTTCAAGGCGGTGGACCTGGGTGACACCGCTGCCGCCATGGCCAAGACGATGCCCGACGCCGCGCAGATCGTGCGGGAGCGAAACCCCAACATGCCCTTGGCGGTGGGCAGCCTGCCCGGCGCGAACCTGATGATCGACGCCCTTGCGGCGGGCTTCAACTACGCCAGCCTCCGCGCGGAACGCTGAGGCTCGGTTTCGGCTAGATCAGTCCCAGCGCCCTGAAGCTGGCCACGCCTTCGCGGCCCACGACCAGGTGATCGTGCACTTCGACCCGGAGCGGGCGGGTCGAGTCGATGACCTGGCGGGTCATCTCGATGTCGGCGTTCGAAGGGGTCGGATCTCCCGAAGGATGATTGTGCACCAGGATGACGGCTGAGGCGGAGAGCTGCAGGGCGCGGCGAGCCACCTCGCGTGGATAAACAGGGGCGTGATCGACGGTGCCCTCGTTCATCACCTCGTCGGCGATCAGCTGGTTCTTCTTGTCGAGGAACAGGACCCTGAACTGCTCCCGCGGCTCATGCGCCAGCGCGACCTTCACATAGGCGAGCAGGGCGCTCCACGACGAGATCGCCGTGCGTTTCTGCAGGGGTTCCAGACCAATACGCTGGGTAAGCTCGTGCACCAGCTTAAGGTCGAGCGCCGCAGACACGCCGATGCCCCGCACCGTGCACAGGTCTTCGATGGATGCCGAGAGCGCCGCGCCCAGCGACCCGAACCGCTTCAGCAGGTTCTTGGCCAGCGGTTTGACGTCGCCGCGGGGAAAGGTGCGGTAGAGGTAGAGTTCCAGCGCCTCATAGTCGGGCAGGGCGGCCAGCCCGCCGTTCAGCGCCCTCTCACGCAAACGTTCACGATGACCAAGGTGATGGGGCGCCGGCGCCGGCGCGGGCTTGAACAGCTGCGTCTGTCCGCCCCAGACGTCCTGGACCCCGCCTTCGTTCGACATGAAGCTGCTCCCGCCGCACTACGACGCGAGTGTTCCTCATCTGTTCCGGATTGGCAAGGCGCCCGGGGGCGCGTCAGGCGCCGCCGGCGATCGGCGGCTTGTCCAGGCCCGCCGGCGAGTGGGTGAAGACTTCCACGCCGTCTTCCGTAACGCCGATGGAATGCTCGAACTGGGCCGACAGGGACTTGTCGCGGGTGACCGCCGTCCAGCCGTCGGACAAGAGCTTCACCGCGTATTTGCCGAGGTTCACCATGGGTTCGATGGTGAAGAACATGCCGGGCTTCAGGACCGGGCCGGACCCTGCCGCTCCGTAGTGCAGCACATTGGGGTTGTCGTGGAACACCTGGCCCAGGCCGTGGCCGCAGAAGTCCCGCACCACCGAGCAGCGCTGGGCCTCCACGAAGGTCTGGATGGCGTGGCCGATGTCGCCGAAGGTGGCGCCGGGCCTGGCGACGGCGATGCCGCGTTCCATGGCCTCATGGGTGATGTCGACCAGGCGCCGGGACCGGGCCGAGACCTCGCCCACGCCGTACATGCGGCTGGTGTCGCCATGCCAGCCGTCCAGGACCACCGTGACATCGATGTTGGCGATGTCGCCCTCGCGCAGCGGCCGGGGGCCGGGGATGCCGTGGCAGACCACGTGGTTTGGCGAAATGCAGACGGTCCTGGAATAGCCGCGATAGAACAGGCATGCGGGCAGGGCGCCGTTGTCCAGGATGAACTCCCGCGCCACGCGGTCGAGCTCATCGGTCATCACGCCAGGCACGACCAGGGGAGTCAGCAGGTCCAGGCACTCGGCCGCCAGCCTGCCGGCGCGGCGCATGCCCTCGAAGTCTTCCGCCGAATGGATCTTGATGGCCGAGGTGCGCGTCGGCAGGTCGAGGACGTCGGGCAGACCCATGGCTCACTCCGGTTTCAGGCCAGCTTCAGGCGCGCTCGCCGCGCCAGGGGATGCGGCCGGCGAGGCGGATCGCATCCACGCTTATGTCGCAACCATAGCACAGGATTTCAACGCCCCGGGCCGCCGCGTCGATCAGTCCCGCCGCATAGGCCGGATCAAGGTCTCCGGCCGTGTCGAATCGGTCGCAGTCCAGCCGCTGGATCACGAACAGCATCACCGCCCGCGCGCCGTCCTCGCGCTCCCGCGCCAGTTCACGCAGGTGCTTCAGGGTACGGGCCGCGACGCAGTCCGGGAACTCAGCGAGGCCGTCGCCGCGCGCCAGGTGCACATTCTTGACCTCCAGCCAGCAGACCGGCCGGTCGGGCGCGGAGAGCAGGAAGTCCACGCGGCTGTTGGCGCCGTAGCGCACCTCGCGGCGCACCTCGGCGTAACCGGAGAGTTCGGGAATCAGGTTCTCCGCCAGGGCCTCGGCGACCAGACGGTTGGGGTGCATGGTGTTGATCCCCACCAGCCCTCCGTCGGCCTCCACCAGCTCGAGCGTGTGGGCCAGTTTACGGTTCGGCGCGTCGGTGAAGGAGATCCAGGCCGGCAGGCCCGGCGTGTTCAGGCCGAGCATGGCGCCCGGATTGGGGCAGTGGGCGGTGATCGCCCGGCCGTCGTCCATGTCGACATCGGCGAAGAAGCGCTTGTAGCGCTGGACCAGGCGGCCGCGCTCCAGGGGGCGGGGGAATTTCATGGTTGGTCGCTCATCGGATAACCTGCTTAGCCGAGTCACGGGGCCTGGGCATGAGCTTCATCACGCGGCGCAAGTCGATCGACCAGGTCACGGCGCACGAGGGCCATCACCGGCTGAAGCAGACCCTGTCCTGGCCGCATCTGGTGGCCCTGGGCGTTGGCGGCATCGTCGGCACCGGCATCTACACCCTGGTGGGGGTCGGCGCGGGCCTGGCCGGGCCGGGCGTGATCCTGTCCTTCGCCATCGCCGGAGCGGTTTGCGCCTGCGCCGCCCTGGCCTATGCCGAGATGGCGACCATGATGCCGGCGGCCGGCAGCGCCTATACCTACAGCTATGCGGTCCTGGGCGAGCTGCTGGCGTGGATCATCGGCTGGAGCCTGATCCTGGAATACACCGTGGTCTGCGGCGCGGTGTCCGTCGGCTGGTCGGCCCACGCGGCGGAGTTCCTGCACGGCGCGGGCCTCAATGTCCCGGCCGCCCTGCTGAACGGGCCTGAGGCCGGCGGACTGGTGAATCTTCCCGCCGTGCTGATCGCCCTGGCGGTGTCGGGGCTCCTGATCCTCGGCACCCGCGAGAGCGCCACGATCAATGTGGTCCTGGTGGTCATCAAGGTGGCCGCCCTGGCGGCCTTCGTGGTCATCGCCGCCCCGGCGTTCGATATCCACCGCTTCACCCCCTTCGCCCCCTTCGGCTTCGTCCGGGAGACGGCGGCGGGCGTCAAAAGTGGCATTATTCCAGCGGCTTCCCTGATCTTCTTCGCCTTCTACGGCTTTGACGCGATCTCCACGGCGGCGGAGGAGGCCAAGCGTCCAGGCCGGGACCTGACCATCGGGATCATCGGCTCGATGCTCCTGTGCACCGTGATCTACATGGCGGTGGCCGCCGCCGCGATCGGCGCCGCGCCTGTGGAGGCCTTCGCCGCCAGCGCCGCGCCCCTGGTCTATGTGCTCGACACCCTGCGCCAACCCTTCGCCGCCAAGCTGGTGGCCGGAGCGGCGGTGCTCTGCCTGCCTACAGTGATCATGGTCTTCATGTACGGCCAGAGCCGGATCTTCTTCGTCATGGCGCGTGACGGCCTCCTGCCCCTGCGCCTAGCCCGGGTGAACCCGCGCACCGGTACCCCGGCCCTGATGACCGGGATCACCGGCGTGATCTCGGCCGCCATCGCCGGCGTCCTGCCGCTGAAGGATATCGCCGAGCTGGCCAACGCCGGTACGCTGGCGGCCTTCGTCGCCGTGGCGGTGTGCATGATGATCCTGCGGGTGCGCGCCCCTGAGGTCACAAGACCCTTCCGGGCGCCCCTGTGGTGGCTGGTGGGCCCGCTCGCGGTGGCGGGGTGCCTGTATCTGTTCTGGAATCTGCCCCACAAGACGCAGATCTGGTTCCTCAGCTGGAACATCGCGGGCCTTGCGGTCTATCTGCTCTACGGCCGCCGCAAGAGCCGGCTGGCCGGGTCGTAAGGTTGGGGGCGACAGGCGCGCCGCGCTCGGTTAGAAGCCCGCCTTTCCTGCAACCCCAGAGACTGAGCCATGGCCGCCGACGCTGAAAACACTCTGATCCTGACTCTCGAAGCCGGTCCGGTGACCATCGAGCTCCTGCCCGACCTCGCGCCCGGCCACGTGGCGCGCATCAAGGAACTGGCGCGGGAAGGCTTCTACGACGGGGTGGTGTTCCACCGCGTGATCCCGGGCTTCATGGCCCAGGGCGGCGATCCGACAGGCACCGGCTCGGGCGGCTCCGACAGGCCGGACCTGAAGGCTGAGTTCTCCAAGGAGCCCCACGTGCGCGGGGTCTGCTCCATGGCCCGCACCTCCAATCCAAACTCGGCCAACAGCCAGTTCTTCATCTGCTTCGACGACGCGACCTTCCTGGACAGCCAGTACACGGTCTGGGGCCGGGTCACGGACGGCATGCAGCACGTCGACGCCCTGCCCAAGGGCGAGCCGCCGCGCGCGCCGGGCAAGATCATTTCGGCCAAGGTGGCCGCGGACGCCTGACGTCCTGCGCCTCAGCCCCCGGCGGTGAACGTCGCCACCACCGGGAAATGGTCCGAGCCCAGCTTGGGTCCGCGGACGATGCTGACCGTGCGCCAGCCCTTGCCGGCGTAGACCTGATCGATCGGCAGGATCGGAATGGGCAGCCGCAGCAGCTGAAGCGGGTGGGCGTTGGGCGTCGGCCAGCTGAAGAGCGCGTGGGTGCGCCGTTCAAGGCCGAACGCCTTGTCCTGCTTGCGAAGGGCGAAGGACCAGGGCGTGGAATTGTAGTCGCCGGCGACGATCATCCGGTCCTTGGGCAGCTGGGCCAGCTGGCTGGCCATGCGCCGCACCTGCGCTCCCTGCAGTCCGGGCGGATATGGCCGGGTGATGTGGGCGCCGACGATGGTGATCGGGCCGTCCGGCGCCGGGTAGGTCGCCCAGGCCATTTCGGTCCAGGGCTCTCCGGCGTCGCCCAGCCCGCCGTGCGCGAGAGGCTTGACCTTGGACATGATCATGGTGGCGCAGCGATCACGGCGCGAACAGGTGGTCCGAAACGGATAGTGGGGGTGCAGGTCGTGGTAGATTTCGTAGGGTGTCTCCGCCAGGACCACGACGTCGGCGTCCTGGTCGAGGATCCAGCGCGTGGTCGCGGCCGGGGCGACATTGCGTTCCCAAAGATTGTACGAGACGACCTTGAAGGTCCGGGCGCCGGGCGCGATGTGGCCCGCCTTGGCGCCGGCGGCGATCAGGTCCGGCCCCATCATCATCGCGCAGATCAGTATGCCCAGGCCGGCCAGCAGCGGCGTCGCGCGGCCCTGCCGGCCCAGCATCAGCCAGGACGCGAGCGCCGCGAGCGCCCCGCCCAGCCAGAAGGGTTCAAACTGGTTCAGCAGGTCCAGCCAGTCGCTCCAGCGCCCGCCCTGGCCGGCGGCCGCGGCGCCTGCGCACACCGCCGCGAGGACCAGGACGCCCGCGCGCAGCGGCCCGGCGAAAGGGGCGGGAATCACGCTCATGCCGCGTGCGATAGCATGGGCGGCGCTTGACCTCGCGCCCGGCCTTGGCGCATCCGCGCGCGATGCATCTGTCCGACTTCGATTTCGAGCTGCCGGAAGACCGGATTGCGCTGCGCCCGGCCAGCCCGCGCGATCAGGCGAGACTGCTGCATGTTCCGCGCGCCGGCGGCCTGCAGGACCTCATCGTGCACGATCTCCCAGGGCTGCTGAGGCCCGGCGACCTGCTGGTGGTGAACGACACCAAGGTGATCCCGGCGCGCCTGAACGGTTTGCGCGTCCGTGCGGACTCGGTCGTGGCGGTGGAGGCCACGCTTCACCGGCGGCTGACCGACTCCCGCTGGAGCGCCTTCATGAAGCCGGGCAAGCGGCTGAAGCCGGGCGATCGGGTTCGGTTCGGCGAACGCCAGGATCGGGCGTGCCTGCTGGGCGCGCTGGATGCGACCGTGGCCGACAAGGGCGAGGGCGGCGAAGTGACCCTGGCGTTCGACCTTTCCGGTCCGGATCTGGACGCCGCGATCGCGGAGCGTGGCCTTATGCCCCTGCCGCCCTACATCGCCGCCCGTCGGCGCGAGGACGACCGGGACCTTGTGGACTACCAGACGGTCTACGCCCGCCCCGAGGGCTCGGTGGCCGCGCCCACGGCGGGCCTGCACTTCACGCCGGAGCTTTTCGCGCGGCTCGAGGCCCAAGGCGTCGGCGTGCGGCATGTGACCCTCCACGTCGGCGCAGGCACCTTCCTGCCCGTGAAGGTCGACGACATCGCCGATCACCGGATGCACCCCGAACATGGCGAAGTCTCGGCGGACACGGCCGCCGCGCTCAACGACGTCCGCGCCAGGGGCGGCCGGATCGTCTGTGTGGGCACCACCTCCCTGCGCCTCCTTGAAAGCGCAGCGGACGAGGCGGGCGTGATCGGCGCCTTTTCAGGAGAAACCGCGATCTTCATCACCCCGGGCTACCGGTTCCGGACCGCGGACCTGCTGATGACCAATTTCCACCTGCCGAAGTCGACTCTGTTCATGCTGGTCTGCGCCTTCGCCGGCCTGGATCGGATGCGCGCCGCCTACGCCCACGCCGTCGCCACGGGATACAGGTTCTATTCCTACGGCGACTCCAGCCTCTTGGAGCGCGCGCCGTGAGCGGATTCAGCTTCACCCTAGAGGGCGCCGACGGCGCGGCGCGGCGGGGCGTTGTGTCGACCCCGCGCGGCGATATCCAGACCCCCGCCTTCATGCCGCTGGCCACCGCGGGGACCATCAAGGCCCTGACGGTCGATCAGGTGCGCCAGACAGGCGCCGAAATCGTGCTGGGCAACACCTATCACCTGATGTTGCGGCCGGGCGCCGAGCGGGTGGCCAGGCTGGGCGGCCTGCACCGCTTCATGCGTTGGGATCAGCCGATCCTGACCGACTCCGGCGGTTTCCAGGTCATGTCCCTGTCCAAGATCTCCAAGGTCACCGAGGCCGGCGTCACCTTCCAGAGCCATATCGACGGCTCGCGCCACGCCTTGAGCCCGGAGCGGTCGATCGAGATCCAGGCGGACCTGCTCGGCTCCGACATCGTCATGCAGCTGGACGAATGTGTCAGCTGGCCGGTGGACGAGGCGAGGGCGCGCGCCGCGATGGAGCTGTCCGCCCGCTGGGCCCTGCGCTGCAAGACCGCCTTCGGCGAGCGGCCGGCGCAGGCCCTGTTCGGCATCCAGCAGGGATCGACCTTTCCCGACCTGCGGCGGGAGTCCTCCGAGCAGCTGGCCGGGATCGGGTTCGACGGCTACGCCATCGGCGGCCTGGCCGTGGGCGAGGGGCACGAGGCCATGTGCTCCGTCCTGGACTTTGCGCCGGACCTGCTGCCGGCCGATCGGCCCCGCTATCTCATGGGGGTGGGCAAGCCCGTCGATCTTGTCGAGGCCGTTGCGCGGGGCGTGGACATGTTCGACTGCGTCCTGCCGACGCGCTCGGGCCGGCACGGCCAGGCCTGGACCTGGGCCGGGCCGATCAACCTCAAGAACGCCCGCTTCGCCGAGGACCAGGACCCCCTTGACAGCTCCAGCGACTGCCCGGCGAGCTGCGATTATTCAAAGGCTTATCTGCATCACCTCGTGAAGTGCGAGGAGATTCTCGGTCAGGTCCTGCTGTCCTGGCACAACATCGCCTTCTTCCAGGCCCTGATGGCGCAGATGCGCGCCGCCATCACAGAAGGAGGGTTCGCCGCGTTCCGGAAGGGGTTCTACGCCGGGCTCAGCGATGCTTCTTCGTCGGATCCGGTTTGACCGGCAGGCGGGACGCCCCCTTGGGCGCGGCCGGATAGCGACAGCCCAACGCCTCGCCCAGGCCCTTCAGGTAGGATCGCCGCACCCGGCCGGAATAAACGGCGATGCGCACCACATTGGCGTGGGCCTGGGCGCCGCTCAGCCGGCGGACCCAACTGCGGAACGGAATGAGATCCTCGGTGGTGTCGCGCATGGCGCTGACCATGACCTCACCAGCCTGACGGCCCTTCCTGGCGTCGGGCGTCGCATCTTCCGATGCATCGATGTCGAAGTCGTCGCCCAGGGCGTCGTCGAGATCACGGACCTCGGTGGCGATCTCGGCGCAGCTGGCCGGGGCCGGCCGTGCGTATGGCGCGGTCTGCGCCCGGAGCAGCACCGGCGGGATCTGGGTGCGGATCAGGTTGACGTCCTCGAAGGGCGCCTCGACCACGCCGGGGACGCCTTCCTTTTCGGGATGATCGATCGCCGTCGCGTTGGCCTGGGGATGAGTCGCCTTCTGGGCGGCGTCCTCGGTCGCCGCGGCCATCTTGTGCTCCGTCGCGCAGGCGCAGGTGAGCAGGCAGAGCAGAGCGATCGGAGCCAGGGCGCGCATGGGGTGGACCTTAAGGGGCCGACGGCCTCATTGCCAAGCTTTCGCCGCCGCTTGCCGCGACGGAGACCCGCGCCTATGGTCCGCGCCGCTTCGGCCCCGGCCGGAGGTTCTCCGGGCCGGTAGCTCAGCGGTAGAGCACCCGACTTTTAATCGAGTGGTCGTGGGTTCGATTCCCACCCGGCCTACCACTCCCCCGTCCCCGCGACACTTGCGAGAGACCGCCGCGGGCCTGCATTGAATTGCGACGCCCGAGTGCACTAGCCTCACGCAAAACTGGAGGCGCACGGTGTCCAAACGTCCTGGGTTGCGGTTCGCCGCCGCCACATTGACTGCGCTTGTGTTGTTTGCGGCGTCCGGCGGTGGGGCCGCCGAGCCCACGCCCGGCGGTGCTCCCCAGGTCCTGACGGCCGATCAGGATCACCAGCTGATGATGGACCTGGTGGGCGTGACAGCGCTTCGTCCGGGCCCGAGCGGCGATGAGAGCGCGCCGAACCATGCCAATTACGACGAGGCCAGGGCCAACCCCTTTCCAGACTGGCCCGACCCCCTGGTCATGAACGACGGCCGCCGCGTCACGACGCCCGCGATGTGGCCCAGGCGCCGCGCCGAAATCGTCGAGGGCTTCGAGCGGGAGGTTCTGGGCCGCGTTCCCGTGGGCGCGCCAGGCGTCAGCTGGACGGTGACCGCCTCGGAGGCCGAGAAAGTGGGTCCCGTCCCCGTCACGGCGACAAGGGTGGTCGGCCACGTCGACAATTCCGCCGACCCGGCGATCACGGTCGATATCCCGATGATGCTGATCAAGCCGGCTGGCGCCAAGGGGCCGATGCCGGTCCTGATCATGTTCACCCTCGGCCCACCGGCCTTTCCAGCGCCCGTGGCGCCATCGCCGGACGCCATCGCCAGGCTCAACGCCGCGCTCAGGGTGGCCGCCGTCAGGCAGGACCCCTCGCTGGCCGAGGTGTTCCGCCAACATCCGGCCTGGCAGCCGATCCCGACGCCGCCGTTCTTTCCCCCGCCGCGCCCGGCCGGAGATCCGCTGCAGCAGCTGGTGGCGGACGGCTGGGCGGTGGCCCTGGTCGATCCCACCAGCGTCCAGGCCGACACCGGCGCCGGACTGACCCGAGGCGTCATCGGGCTGGTCAACAAGGGCCAGCCCCGAAAGCCGGACGACTGGGGCGCCCTGCGCGCCTGGGCCTGGGGCGCCAGTCGCGCCTATGACTACCTCGCCAAGGATCCGGACCTTGATCCGCGCCACATCGGCGTCGAGGGGGTGTCCCGCTACGGCAAGGCGGCCCTGGTCGCCATGGCCGTGGACGAGCGGTTCGCCATGGTGCTGGTCGGCTCGTCAGGCGAGGGCGGCGCCAAGCCCCACCGACGCAACTTCGGCGAAGCGGTGGAAAGCCTCACCGGGACGGGCGAGTACCACTGGATGGCCGGTAATTTCCTCAAGTACGGCGCCTCCGCCAGCAGGTCGGGCGCCAGGACGGCGGGGGACCTGCCGGTCGACGCCAACGAACTCATCGCCCTGACGGCGCCCCGGCCGACCTTCATCAGCTACGGCTCGCCCGAAGCCGGCGACGCCAAGTGGCTCGACCAGCAGGGCAGCTTCATGGCGACCGTGTCGGCGGGCGCGACGTTCCGCCTGCTCGGCGCCCGGGACCTGGGCGTCGGCGACGACTATCGCCATGCCCTCAAGCCGGCCGTCGGTGTCGGCCTGCTGGACGGCCAGCTCGCCTGGCGCCAGCACGAGGGCGGCCACACCGACGTCCCGAACTTCAAATATTTCATCGCCTGGGCCGACCGCTGGATGGGGCGGCCCTCAGCCCCGCGTCAACCGTAAGTCTTCACCGGCCGTGTGGGCCTGGGTTCCCCGGTTGAAGACCCGGTCTTCAGGCGTGATCGCCTCGATCGGAATGTCGGCCAGTCCCTCCAGCCGACGATAGACCGGGCCGAAGTCCTGCAGCGTGTCGTCCAGCAGCCGCTGCAGGGATGGCAGGACGAAGTAAACCTGTTGGAAGTCGTCGATCCGGTAGGGGGTGCGCATCACCCGCTCCAGGCCGAAGCCAATGCGGTTGGGGGAGGGGTCTTCCAGGGCGAAGGCCGATTCGGTGCGCGAGGAGACGATGCCGGCGCCGTAGATGCGCAGTCCCTCGGGTGTGGCCAGCAGGCCGAACTCCACCGTGTACCAGTAGAGCCGCGCGAGGTTGTGCAGGCGGCCCAGGCCCTGGGCGCGCAGGCCGCCGCGGCCGTAGGCCTGCAGGTAGTCGGCGAACACCGGGTCGGTCAGCATCGGCACGTGGCCGAAGACGTCGTGGAAGATGTCCGGCTCTTCCAGGTAATCGAGATGGCCGGGGTCGCGGATGAACCGCCCGGCGGGAAACCGCCGGTCCGCCAGGTGCCGGAAGAACACCTCGTCAGGCACGAGCCCCGGCACGGCCACGACCTGCCAGCCGGTGAGGCCGCCGAGGCGATCGTTCAGCGCCCCGAGGTCCGGAATGCCCCGCCCATGCAGGTCCAGCGCGTCCAGCCCGCGCAGATAGGGCTCGCAGGCGCGGCCAGGCAACAGGGCGGTCTGACGCTGATAGAGGGTCAACCAGACCCGGTGCTCCTCAGCCGAATAGGACGGCCAATCCTGGTCGATGGTCCAGTCCGATCGCGCGCCCGCCGGCGGCGCCTGGACCGGGGATTCCGTGTTCATGAGGTCAATATGCGCTTTCAGGCGACCGGTTGCATCGGCCCTGGACATTGAGGAGACGGCGGCCCTGCGCTAAGGGCTCCCCTCCAAACCCAAGGGGCCCCCATGACAGAGATCGTCGACATCACCGCCCGCGAAATCCTGGACAGCCGCGGCAATCCGACGGTCGAGGTGGACGTGACCCTGGAGGATGGGGCCTTCGGCCGCGCCGCCGTGCCCTCCGGCGCCTCCACGGGCGCCCACGAGGCGGTCGAGAAGCGCGACGGCGACAAGGGCCGCTACGGCGGCAAGGGCGTCCTAGCGGCGGTCGACGCCGTCAACGGCGAGATCTTCGACGCCCTGTCCGGTTCCGACGCCGAGGACCAGCGCCGGATAGACCGGATGATGATCGAGCTGGACGGGACGAAGAACAAGAGCCGGCTCGGCGCCAACGCCATCCTGGGGGTCAGCCTGGCCGCGGCCAAGGCCGCCGCCCAGAGCGCGGGCCTGCCGCTCTACAAGTACGTCGGCGGTGTCGGGGCCCTGACCCTGCCCGTACCGATGATGAACATCATCAACGGCGGCGCCCACGCCGACAATCCCATCGACATCCAGGAGTTCATGATCCTGCCAGTCGGCGGCGCGACATTCGCCGAGGCCCTGCGCATGGGTTCGGAGATCTTCCAGAGCCTGAAGAAGGCCCTGCACGACGCCGGCCACAGCACCAATGTCGGCGACGAGGGCGGTTTCGCCCCCAACCTTGAGTCGGCCCGTGAGGCGCTCAGCTTCATCATGAGGGCTGGTGAGGCGGCCGGCTACAAGGTCGGCGACGATTTCGTCCTGGGCCTGGACGCCGCGTCCACCGAGTTCTTCAAGCACGGCCGCTATGTGATGGAGGGCGAAGGCCTGACGCTCGATCCCGCCGGAATGGTCGATTATCTCGCCGGGCTGGTGGACGAATTCCCGATCGTGACCATCGAAGACGGCATGGCCGAGGACGATTTCGACGGCTGGAAGCTGCTGACCGACAGGCTCGGCGGCAAGATCCAGCTGGTGGGAGACGACCTCTTCGTCACCAACCCCGAACGGCTGGCCATGGGCATCGGCAAGGGCCTGGCCAATTCGATCCTGGTCAAGGTCAACCAGATCGGCTCCCTGTCCGAAACCCTCGCCGCCGTGAACATGGCCCACCGCTCGGCCTACACCGCGGTGATGTCCCATCGCTCAGGCGAGACCGAGGATTCCACCATCGCGGACCTGGCGGTCGCCACCAACTGCGGTCAGATCAAGACCGGCTCCCTGTCCCGCTCGGACCGCCTGGCCAAGTACAACCAGCTCCTGCGCATCGAAGAGCAGCTCGGCGACCAGGCTGTCTATGCGGGCAAGGGCGCGTTGAAGCTTTCATGAGCCTGTCATCCCGGCCGGAGCGCGAAGCGCGTAGAGCCGGGATCCAACCGGAGCGGCGACTGATCGAGATCCCAGATAGCCGCTGGCGCGGCTTCCGGCATGACAACCCCTCTCTAAGATTTGCTGCCGGGTGACGCATCCGGGTGCAGCCTGTCCGCCTTGCGTAGCTCCGGAACCGCCAGGGCCATCAAGGCGACGGTCAGTATCGAGCCCACCCCGCCGATCACTGCGGCGATGGGCGCGCCCACCAGGCCCGCCACCATGCCGCTTTCGAAGTCTCCCAGGCGGTTGGAGCCGCTGACGAAGACCGAGCTGACCGCCGAGACCCGGCCGCGCATCGCCTCGGGCGTGGCGACCTGTTCCAGGGTCTGGCGCACCACCACGCTGACCATGTCGAAACCTCCCAGCGCGACCATCGCCAGGAGTGAGAGCGGGAAGCTGCGCGAGAGGCCGAAAATCACCGTCGCCAGGCCATAGCCCGCCACGGCCCAGAGGATCACCGCGCCGGCGTGGCGGCGCAGCTGCAGGTGCGCCAGGCTAAACCCGACCGTCGCCGCCCCGATCGCAGGGGCGCTCTGCAGCAGGCCCAGGCCAACCGGCCCGACCTTCAGGATGTCACGTGCAAATATGGGAAGGAGCGATGTGACTCCGCCCAGAATCACAGCGAACAGGTCGAGCGAGATGGCGCCCAGCAGGAGCCGGTTGGAACGCACGTAAGTCAGGCCCGCGAAGGCTCGCGCCCAGACGCCGCCGGCCTCCGGCGCACGCGCCGTCCGCACCTCGCGCACGCTGAGCATCAGGACGATCGCGGCAAGCTGAAGCGCGCCGGCGATCAGGAAGGCGGATCGGCCCATCGTGGCGTAGGCGATGCCGCCGAGCGCCGGGCCGGCGATCACCGCCAGCTGGCTTGTCGAAGACGACAGCGCCACCGCCCGGCTGAGCTCCTCGGCGGGGACCAGGCTGGCCAGCAGCGCCTGCTGGGCGGGAGGGGCGAAAGCGCGGACGGCTCCCAAGACCAGGACCAGGCCATAGAGCCAGGCCATGCCGAGGCGGGACCCGTCGAAGACGAAGATGGCGAGGCAGCCAACCACCTGGACCGCCAGGGACGCGGACGCCACCCAGCGGCGGGGGAAGTGGTCGGCGACGTGGCCCGTGGCCGCCACCAGGGGAATGGCGGGCAGGAACTGGAAAAGGCCGATCAGGCCCAGGGCGTAGGCGCTGCCGGTGCGGGCGTAGACCAGCCAGCCCATGGCCACGCTGGTCATCTGCATGGCGACGCCGCCCAGCGCCCGGGAGGCCACGAAGCGCAGGAGGTCGGGCCGCCTCAGGAACACCGGCGGCTTACGCCGGTTCGGCCGCCAGGCGCTTGTCCAGATAGGCGCCGACGCGCTGCTCGACGTCCGGGAGGTTGTCGGCCCACAGGTGGCTCGCGCCCGGGACCACGTCGTAGTCGATGGTGATGCCCTTCTGGGTGCGCAGCTTGGACACCACGCGCTCGACCTCCAGCGGCGGCACGATGGTGTCGGCCGATCCGTGGAGAATCAGGCCCGACGCCGGGCAGGGCGCCAGGAAGCTGAAGTCATACATGTTGGTGGGCGGGGTCACCGAGATGAAGCCGTCGGTTTCGGGCCGGCGCATCAGCAGCTGCATGCCGATCCAGGCGCCGAACTGATAGCCCGCGACCCAGCATTGCGACGCCGTCGGGTTGGAGGCCTGCAGCCAATCGAGCGCCGAGGCGGCGTCCGCCAATTCGCCGATTCCCGAATCGAATTCGCCCTGGCTGCGTCCCACGCCGCGGTAATTGAACCGCAGCACGGAGAACCCGCGCTTCATGAACAGGTGAAACAGCTGCACCGTCACCGGGTTGTTCATGTGGCCGCCCACCTTCGGGTGGGGGTGCAGGATCAGGGCGATCGGCGCGCTCGGCTCCTTGCCGGCGGAGTAGCGTCCTTCGATCCGGCCGGCGGCGCCGGTCAGAACCACTTCAGGCATATGGTCTCGTCCATTGTTCTGGGGCCGCGAACGAAGCGGAATACTTGACTATCACGCTTGGTTTTCCTAAATCCGGCCTATGCACGCCAAGGCGTGAGCCGCCCCCGGCGCGAAGGCGCGGTTTGTAACACAAGCCGCCCAAGATGCGCGGGATTTCTGCGAACGGACGTTTGACATGCGCCTGAGCACCAAAGGCCGATACGCCGTCATGGCCATGGCCGACCTCGCCAAGCGGGGCGGAGACCGGGCGGTGACCCTGTCGGACATCGCCGCGCGCCAGGACATCTCCCTCGCCTACCTCGAGCAGCTGTTCGCGCGCCTGCGCCGGCAGGGCCTGGTCAAGAGCGTCCGCGGCCCCGGCGGCGGCTATAAGCTGGCCCGTCCCGCCGCCGCCATGCCGGTCGCCGAGATCGTGACGGCCGTGGACGAGCCCATGGAGGCGGTGCGCTGCGGCTCGGGGCCCAGGGGCTGCATGCCGGGCGGAGAACAGTGCCTGACCCACGATCTGTGGGACAATCTCGGACGGCAGATCCATGACTATCTCGCCAGCGTGTCGCTGGACGATGTGGTTTCCGGTCGCCTGGCGTCGCATCGGTCAGTGGAGGCGGCGTGAGCGTCAGCGTTTATCTGGATTACAACGCCACCGCCCCCATCCGGCCTGAGGCCATGCGCGCGGTGCAGGCGGCGCTGGAAATCGGCGGCAATCCATCATCGGTGCATGCGGCGGGCCGCGCCG
>FTHA01001833.1_pt1 | contig 30980 bp, 26 predicted proteins | sample 1640771 | NCBI WGS metagenome assembly FTHA01 (sample SAMEA3914789, study PRJEB12502) | metagenome | biome: forest; material: soil | place: Canada | collected 2011-07-03 | depth 0.3 m | reverse complement strand
GAAGATCTGGGGCTAAGTTCCCTCCCCCTTCCAGGGGGAGGGAACTTAGCCCCAGATCTTCCGCGCCGTGTCCGCCACCAGTTCCAGCTTGCGGCGCTCCTCGTCCTCGGTGAGCAGGTTGCCCATGTGGGTCGAGGCGAAGCCGCACTGGGGGCTGATCGCCAAGTTCTCGAGGGGCACGTACCTGGCGGCCTCGTCGACCCTGCGGCGCAGCATGTCCTGGTCTTCCAGCTGCGGGGTCTTGGTGGTGATCAGGCCGAGCACCACGGTCTTGCCCCGGGGCACGAAGCGCAGGGGCTCGAAGCCCCCCGACCGCTCGTCGTCGTATTCCAGGAGTAGCCGGTCCGCCTCGGTGTTCGAGAACAGGTCCTCGGCGATCTCCTCGTAGCTGCCGGACACCGCCCAGGCGCTGCGGTGATTGCCCCGGCAGATGTGGATCGCGGTGGTCGCGCCCCCGGCCTTGGCGCGCTTCAGCACCGCGTTGTCGGCGGCGATGGTCTGGGCGGCGGCCTGCTTGTGGGTCTGGCCGTTCAGCATGACGTCCATGCCGCCGATGATCTGGGTGAAGCGCAGGGTGTCGAGCTGGATGTAGCGGACGCCGTCGGCCAGCAGGGCGTCCACCTCGTCCAGATAGATGCCGACGATGTCGTCCACGAAGCCCTGGATATCCGGATAGACCTTGTCGGTGACACCTGGCGCATGGAGGTTCAGGTGCATGGTGGGCGCCGCCAGGCTGGTCTTGAAGGGGGCGCCGGCGTTTTTGGCCAGGAACGGCGACTCCTCGCCGCACAGGCGCCTGCGGGCCTTCAGCCTGCCCGTGCAGACAATGGCCTTCACCGGCATCTCGGCATTGGCGACGCTCTCGCCAGGTCCGTGCCAGAACGGCGGGAAGCCCGGTTCGTCACGCTTGACGAGACCATCTGCGGCCTCATGCAGGTTGGACAGCCAGCTCAGGCGGCGGAACTCCCCGTCGGTGACCACGTCCATGCCCGCCTCGCGCTGCAGCGCCAGCACCTCGAGCACCGCCTGGTCCTCGACCTCGCTCAGCTGCTCGGCGGAAATCTCCCCGCGCTCGTGGCGGTCCCAAGCGTCGAGCAGGGCCTTGGGACGCAGCAGGCTGCCGACGTGATCGGCGCGACAGGTCGCGGGCATGGTGTCCTCCCTGCTCGGCCTGGGCCGCCGTCGAGCTGGCGTAGGAGATGAAGATGTCGGCCGAGGCTGTCACGGGACGACCCTCAGTCCAAGGCCCGCGGCCGCAACCTGCAGTTCCCTGTCGTACGTCGCCAGGTCGGCGCCGAGCCGGATCGCCAGTTCGAGATATGCCGCATCGTAGACCGTGAGCGATTGCGCCTGAGCGAGCGCCAGGGTCTCGCGCCATGCACGGGACACCCCCTCCTGATCGACTTCGATCGGAAGAGCGGCGAACAGCCCAAGGCGCGCGGCCACCTCGCGTGGCGCCAGCCTCCCGCGACGAACAGCCGAGTTCAGCACGTTGGCGACTTCCCAAAACCACAGCATCGGCACGATAGCGCCCTCGTCCCGCAGGCGGTCGAGTAGCCGGTCAGCTTCGGGGCGCGCTTCATCCTCAAAGCACCAGCTCATGGCGATTGAACAATCCAGCACGAAGGCGGTCATCGCGGCGCGCTCATCGGCGACCTTCGTCGCGCAATGTCTTCCAGTCCATGCCGAGGGCGGTTCCCTTCCGCAGCGCCTTGAGCTTGGTGATGACCGCTTCGACATCCTCCCGTGCGGCGTCACCGGCGCCGATAAGGCGCGCCACGGCCCGGCCGTGTTTGGTGATCAGCACCTCTTCGCCCGCCGCGACCTTATCCAACAGGGAAGACAGGTGCGTCTTCGCCTCGAACGCGCCAACGGTGATCATTGCGGGCCTCCTGAAACGGCCGTTTAAACTAGACTGATCAACTAGTATAACATCTCCGAAAGAGTTGGGTAAAGCGTGAGACGCCCTGGCGGCGGCCTGCCGCTTGGTCCGCGCAGAAGGACGAGAGACTGTCGGCCATCGCCGCAATGAGCCGCCCACTCCGCGATGATGCTGATGCGGGGACGCTTTAGGCGGCGAGGCGTTTGGAGCAGTGGTAGACGCAGGGATCCAGGCCCACGCAGGGCATTGGCTTCAACCCAGCGGAGGCTCCCGGTGACCCAAGATGTTCCGCGTTCGAGGCGTTCGGCTGTCGCCCGGCTCGGTCTGCTGACCGCCGCCGCCCTTGCGGCGCAGCCCTACCCCGCCTTCGCCGGGGTCTCGCATGCCTCGCTTGGGTGTTCCGTTTCCAGCGGAAGGGTCGAGCTCACCAACTCCAGCAACACCGACATTCCCAGGGGCGCCGACATCGCCATCGTGATCGCGTCGGGAACCTTGCGGCAGTCCATCGGCCACAGGCTCAGCGCCGCACTGCCCATCGGCGGCGGGACCACGGTGATGGGCGTGCTGATGGTCAGACAGGTGGGCGCCGACACCTCGTGCACCGCGACCGCGTCCTGGCGCTCACGCGGCCGGTTCCACGGCTAGGGGTGATCCAGGAGCCGTCGATCGCCTCACCAGCGCCCGTCGCCGCCCCCGCGGGGCTAGCCGATGATCTCGAAGTCATCGTCGCCGACCGGCCGGGCGAAGTCGCCCCAGTGTCCCGAGGCGCGCCAGTAGTCGTAGAGGCCGAGGTTGCGGATCAGCTTCTTGAAGCGCGTGTCCTGACGCAGCCCCGTCTCGAACGGCGTCCAGTAGCCGTAGACAAGGGTGGACCTGAGTTCGCAACAGCGCTCCAAGGCCGCAAAGGCCAGATCCCCGTCGCCGAAATGATCCGCATACACAGAGATCACCCAGAGCCGCGATGGGTCCTGACTGGCGGGATCGTCGAATGCCCGCCTGATGGCGCGACGAGCCGCTTCGACATCGGTCAGCAAGTCCGGCAGCAAGCGGTTGAGCTGCAGGGGCAGGTTTTCATGCTGCAGGAAGCGTCGGAATTGGGCTTTCACCGCCTCCGGATTGGCGTCCGCCCGTCTCCAGAGACGGATCAGCGCCAGAAACTCCCACAGAGCACGCCCGCCGGACAGGTCCCTGCTGCGCTCGTATTCCGCTTGGGCCTCCTCGGGCCGGCCGGCGATGTCGAGCCAGAATTGCAGAAGGCCTGAAACGCCGAGGGACAGGGGATCCGCCTGCCTCACGCGCTGCTGGATCTCGACGGCCTTACTGGCGCGGCCCACGGCCGTGAGGATCGTGGAATAGTTGGTCAGCGCGTCGACCGACGCCGGCGCAGCCGCAACCGCCACTCCGGCCGCGGCCTCGGCCTCGGCCCACCTGGACTGGCGCACGAATTCCCGGGCGCGCATGGCCTGGGTCCACCAGGCGTCCGGCGCCAGCGCGACAATGCGGGTGCTGGCGGCCTGCATCTCCTTCACCGCCGCCGCCGACGCCTCGGGGACATGGATCAATGTCTCCGCAAGCGCGGCGTAGAGCCCATACCAGGCGAGCGCGAAGTCCGGGTCCAGCGCCAGGGCTTCACGATAGATCACGACCGCGCGCTGAAGCTGATCGGGTCCTAGCTGGCTGGAGAGCGCCCGGGCGCGCAGGAACTTGTCGTAGGCCTCGACAATGGTCGTGCCGCGATCCTCGATCGCCTTCCTCTCCTCGGGGAAGAGCTTGAGCTTCAGCGCGGTGACGATGGCTTCGGAAATCTCGTCCTGCAGGGCGAAGATATCGTCGAGGTCGCGGTCATAGCGGTCGGCCCAGACATGGCCGCCGGTCTCGCCCTCGATGAGCTGGGCGGTGATCCGCACGCGGTTTCCCGACTTGCGCACGCTGCCTTCCAGAACATGGGTGACCTTCAGCTGGCGGGCCACCTGGGGCACGTCGACGTGCTTGCCCTTGAAGGTGAAGGCGGTGTTGCGCGCCGCCACCCAGAGCGCCGACACCTTGGACAGGTCGGTGATGATGTCTTCCGAGATGCCGTCGGCGAAATATTCCTGTTCGGCGTCGCCGCTCATGTTGGCGAAGGGCAGGACGCAGATCGACACGCCGGCCCTGCCCTCGGCGGTGGGCGGCGCGGGCGCTGGCGATGACGGCGCCATCAGGTCGGCGATGCTGGCGACGACCTTTCGCCATCCGGCCGCGTCGGGATCGCCGCTCCAGCCGCTCATCTCGGCGCACTGGATCTGGTTGAACGGCAAGGGCGGGATCGCGCCGTCGATGCTGAGCTGGACCAGGGTCCCGGCTTCGCGGGCCAGGTCCGCCTCCGCCCGCACCCATTGCGACTTCACAGCCTCGGCCGACCAGACCACGACCACGGCCTTGGCGGCCCTCAGCCGCTCCTCGATCACCTCGCCATAGGCGCGGTGCGCCGGCAGCTCGTCGTCCCGCCAGACGCCGTAGCCCAGCGCCCGCAGCGCCTCGGCGACCTGCTGCGCCTGAGCCGCCGTCGACCGCGCGTAGGACACGAAGATGTCGGCCATCACGCTACGCCCCGGCTGAAGACACGCGAACACCTGCAAGCCGTCCTCGCCGACAGGCTGGGCGACGGCGCCCCACTCCCCCCTGGCGCCGACCTTGTCCGCCGGAGCGGGATCGCGCGCCAAGGGCTATAGGCCGCATGGGCGCACCACGCCACTTCATCACGCTCCGCCGCGCAATTGAAAGGTGAAGTTCGAACGGGTCCAAGTCCAAGGCGATCCGCACACTTGCGCGGCGCGACAGCGACGCCCATGCCCCGCACCAACGGCAAGGAGGACTTCACCACCGACCGGCTGAACGCGGTGATGCAGCAGCTTCAGGCGTGATCGCGTCGTCACGTCAGTCGCGGGCGGCGGCGGGCTGCGGGGCGAGCTTCACCGGCGCCGTCTCCGGCAGGAACAGCATGGCCGCAAGGCCGATGGCGACAGCGCCGGTCATGTACCAACCGGGCGTCAGGGGGCTGCCGGTCACCCCGGTCAGCCAGGCGACCGCGAACTGGGTCGTGCCGCCGAACACCGAGATGGCGAAGGCGTAGACCAGCCCAATGCCGCCGGACCGCGTCCGCACCGGCAGGGATTCGGCCACGGCGACGAGGACCGCCGGGAACGCCATGGCGGACATCATCCGGCACGCCACCGCAAGGCCGACCAGCGCCACGACGGTCCGCTCATGGATGACCAGGTAGAAGCCCGGCACGGCGATGAAGAGCAGCGCGGCCCAGGGGATCAACATCACCCGCTTGCGGCCGAACCGGTCGCCGAGCCAGCCGCCGAGCGGGGCGAAAAAGACACCGGTCAGGCCCATGGCCACGGTCGGCAGGAAGCTGAGCCGGGTCGGCATGTGCAGCGTCGAGCTGGCGTAGGTCGTCAGATAGGTCAGCACATAGGTGACCACCGTGCCGCCCGTGAGCATGGCGAGGCCAAGGACCACGATCAGGCCGACCGGCGGCGCCCTGTACAGGGCCGCGGCGGGATTGGCTGCCGAGGCGTGCAGGGTCTCCGCGAGCTGCCGGCGCAGCATCAGGCCGAAGGGGACGATGACGGCGCCCAGGAGGAAGGCGGCGCGCCAGCCCCAGACGTCGAGCGCGGCGTCGCTGAGCAAGCTGGACAGGCCGAATCCGACCAGGCCCGACCCCAGGACCGCCAGGTCCTGGCTCATGAACTGCAGGGAGACATAGAAGCCGCGCCGGCGCGGCGGGGCCGCCTCGATCAGAAAGGCGGTGCTCGGTCCCACTTCCCCGCCCAGGGCGAACCCCTGGACGAGGCGGCAGAGGATCGCCAGCGCGGGCGCGAACTTGCCGATCACGGCATAGCCGGGCGTCAGGGCCAGGCCGACCATGGCGAGGCCCATGAGGGCGAAGGACAGGAGCATGGCCGGCTTGCGCCCGAACCGGTCGCCGATCCGTCCGATGACGGCCGCCCCCACAGGGCGCATCAGGAAGCCGGCGCCGAAGGTCGCGAGCGACGCCAGCAGACTCGAGGCGGGATCCGTCGAGGGGAAGAAGGTGCGGCCGATCTGGGCGGCGAAGAAGGCGTAGGTCAGGAAGTCGTAGAATTCCAGCGCATTGCCGACCGCCACGGCGGCGACCTGGCGCGGCCGCACGGACGGGACCGGCGACAGGGCGCCGTAAGTGCCGATATCGATGACCGCCGCCAAGGCCCTGTCCCCCATTGCCCCGTCAAAGCAGCAGGGTTCATGACCGCGTTCCTGGCAAGGCAATAATTTGATCAGGGGCCGCGGGGCGGCGAATTTTCGGGATGGCGGCAGGTCTCGACAGGCTTCGCTCCGCGTACGGGCGGTCGCGTTCGCCCTGGTCCAGCCGCCGCCGCACGTGGGTTCGCGAGACCCCGAACCGGCGCGCGGTCGCCGAAATCGAAAACGCCGGGACCTGGCGACGGCAGGTCGGCCTCGGCGGCCAGGGCCGCGAGGCGCATGACCGTCCGCACCCGTCACGCGATCGAGAAAGTGCGCTTGCCACGCCTTCAACTTGAGGGCCTGATGCTGAATCGGCGGGGATCGGGGCAAGGGGCCTTAGCCAGGCTTGGCCCTGTTGGCGCCGGCCGCGCCGCATCGGCGACCCGAACACGGTCAGTCGGGGCGCGCATGGACGGAACTATCAAATTGCACGGGCTGGGGCGGACATCGAGCTGTGGCTGAACCGGTCGAAGAGTCAGGCGCGGAGGGCGCGGCGCCGGCGTCGGCCGTCAAGGACGCCGGCCTCGCCGCGACGGCCCTGGCCATCGCCGTCAAGCGGCGCGGCGCCAAGGCGGACGACCGTCTGGACGCCTTCCTGGACAGGCAGGGGCGCCTGATCGACCTGCAGACGGAGCATCTGCACGAGCAGCGCGAACTGGTCCTCTCGCGCCTGCGCTGGGGCCGTTTCAGCGACCGGATCAAGGCGGTGCTGCAGCTGATGACCGCCGTTGTCGGTCTCGCCGTGGCGACCGCCGTCACGGCCATGGCCTGGCAGGCGCACGAGGACCACGGCCTGGTGGTCGACGCCTTCTCGGTTCCACCCGATCTCGCCCGCGAAGGCCTGACCGGCGAGGTCGCCGCCGGCCGGTTCCTGGACAGGCTCCAGGTGCTGCAGAAGGCCACCTCCGACTCCGATCGTCCGACCCAATCGTTCCAGAACGACTGGGGCGCCCAGATCAAGGTGGAGATCCCCGACACCGGCCTCACCTTCGGCGAGTTCGAGAAGCTGCTGCACGAAAAGCTCGGCCATCAGAGCCGCGTCTCCGGCGAGGTGCTGACCACGCCGACGGGCATCGCCATCACGGCGCGCGTCGGCGATGCGCCGCCTCGGACCTTCGCGGGACCGCGCAGCGCCTTCGACGACCTGGCGCAGCAGGCCGCGGAATCGGTCTTTCGCCAGAGCCAGCCCTATCGCTTCGCCGAATACCTCGACAGCCACGGCCGGTCGGAAGAGGCCTTCCAGGTGATCTCCGATCTGGCGCTCACCGGCCCGGACAGCGAGCGCGGCTGGGCCTACGCCGAATGGGCGCTGATGGATCTCAACGACCACGGCGACGTCGCGTCCGCGCGGCTGCACGCCGCCAGAGGCCTGGGCTTCACGCCCGGAGCGGACATCGAGGACCGCATCAGCCTGGTGGCCATCGCCGTCTGGTCCGGACACGAGGAGGCCGACCTGCAGAGCTCAAAGCTCATCGAGTTGGAGGCCCGGAAGCGACAGCCCGACACCAGCCCGCTGTTCTATTCGGAAACCAGGCTGCTCGGCACGGCGTGGCTCCAGTTCGTGTCGCCCGACTACCGGGCCTCCGCCGCGACGTGGATGCAGACCGCTACGCAGCAATCCAAGTGGACCGACTCCCCGCTTTCCACCGCGATGGCGGCGACGGCCATGGCGCTGGATCACGACCCGCAGGCCGCGCGGGCGACCATGGCCACGGCCGGGATCACAGACGAGGCCCCGCTGATGACGATGGCCGGGAACAGCGCGTTCACGGCGCTGCCGATCTACTGGACGGCCGCCGAAACCGGGGACTTGCCGGCGGCATTGGCGGACGTGCGCCATGTCGACGCCTGGCTCGAGACGACCGAAACCCAGCGCCCGCTTCACCGCCTGATGCAACAGGTCTGGATCTGGCCGCTCGAAGCGCTCGCCCTAGCCCGCAGCGGCGATCCGCAAGCCGCGCAGGCCCTGATCGAACGGACCGCGCCCGACTGCTACCTCTGCCTGCGCGTACGCGGTCAGATCGCGGCGGAGCAGAAGGATTGGCCCACCGCCAGCCGGTGGTTCTCCGAGGCCGCCCGCCAGGGCCCCTCGCTCCCCTTCGCCCAGGCCGAGTGGGGCAAGGCGCTGCTGGCAAAGGGCGACGTCGACGCCGCCATCGCCCGGCTGTCGCAAGCTCACATGATGGGGCCCCACTTCGCGGACCCCATGGAACTCTGGGGCGAGGCCCTGATGAAGAAGGGCGATCTCGCCGGCGCGGTCGCCAAGTTCGCCGAGGCTGACAGGAGCGCCCCGCATTGGGGCCGGAACCATCTGCGCTGGGGACAGGCGCTAGCGCGGCTCGGGCGCCGCAAGGATGCGCAGGCGCAGGTCAGGACGGCCCAGGGCCTGGACCTCAGCGCGGGCGACCGCGCGGAATTGGCCATACTGGCGAACGCGACAGGGGGCGCGCCACGTGGCTGAGCGGGAAGACGAGTCGGAGGCCGAGGCCGAGGAGGCCCTCGACCAGGCCAGTCCGGCGGCGATCGCCCTGGCGCTGGGGCGGACGTCGCGGGCGAGCAAGGGCATCGATGACGACGCACGTTCCTTCCTCAGGAAGCACACCCATCTGATCGAACTGCAGACCGAGCACCTGCACGAACAGCGGGTGCTGCAGCTGTCGCACATGCGCTGGCGGCGTTTCAGCGACCGGATGAAGGCGCTGCTGCAGGTGATGACCGCCGTGGTCGGCCTGTCGATCGGGATCGGCGTCGGCGCCATGGCCTGGTCCGCGGCCAACGAGCGGGGGCTGGTGATCGAGTCCTTCTCGGTCCCGCCGGACCTGGCCCAAAAGGGCCTGACCGGCCAGGTGCTCGCCAGCATGGTGCTGGACCGCCTGGGCGAGATGCAGAACGCCACCCTCTCGGTGCGGGCGCCGTCGTCCTACGCCAACGACTGGAACGGCGACATCAAGGTGGAGATCCCCGAGACGGGGGTGTCGGTGGGCGAGCTCTACCGACTGTTCGTCCACTGGCTGGGCCACCAGACCTCGATCTCCGGCGAACTCTACCGCCCCCCCGAGGGGCTGGAGCTCTCGGCCCGCACCGGGACCGCGCCGGCCAAGCCACACGCCGGCGGCGAGGCCGACCTGAAGGCCATGACCCAGGCGGCGGCCGAGGACATCTACGCCACCACCCAGCCTTATCGCTATGCGATCTATCTGGAGCGGGCCAATGACCCTGACAGCGTGGAGCGGGCGGCGCGGGCCTTAAAGGCGCTGGCGCAGTCGGGCGACCTGACGGACCGCATCTGGGCCGGCGCCGGCCTGACCCTGTCCCTGCAGAAGCAGGGCGATTTCGATGGCGCTTTCCGGGCCGCCGCGACGGCCATCGCGCTCGAGCCCCGCTTCAACCTCCCTTACGCCAACCGCGCCGGCGGCGAAGGCACGCTCGGACACGACGAAGCGGCCCTGGCCGACCAGCGCAAGGCCGTCGCGCTGGTGAAGGCCTACGGCGCCCGGTACATGAAGCCCTCGGCGATCGCCTATTTCGGGCCGCAATGGGAGGCGGTGGCGGACGAAGGCGTCGGCGATTATCTGGACGCCGCCCGGCTCGCCGACGCAGGCCTGGCCCGCGATCCCGACATCGTCCATGACCGCGGCCTGATCGTCACCATCCAGGCCCTGGACCACGATCTGGCGCATGCCCGGGCGAACGCGGCGATCGATCCGCCGCCAGCGCCGGGCGATCCGTCGAAAGACGCCTCAGGCCTGCGGTGGCAGGCGGCTCAGGAGGCGGCGATGATCGCCTTCGCCGCGGACGACTGGGCGCAGCTGCGTGCGTCGCTCACCGGCGTCGACACCCGGCTGTTCGCACCGGGCGAACTGAAGTATCGGCAGACCTACGATCTCCCCTTCCTCGCCCTGGCAATGGCGAAACTGGACGACGCCAAAGGCGCCTGGACGATGATCGGGCAGACGCCGCTGGACTGCTATTTCTGCGTCCGGACGCGCGGCCAGATCGCGGCGACGGGACGGGACTGGCCGGCCGCGCAACGCTGGTTCGCGGAGGCTGTCCGCCAGGGGCCCTCCCTGCCCTTCGCCTACATGGACTGGGGCCAGATGCTGCTGGCCGAGGGTGATCCGGACGGCGCCATCGCGAAACTCGACCTGGCCCACAAGACCGGACCCCGCTTCGCCGATCCGCTGGAACTGTGGGGCGAGGCCTTGACGCGCAAGGGCGACTTCGCGGGCGCCGTGGCCAAGTTCGCCGAGGCCGATCGATGGGCCCCGCACTGGGGCCGCAACCATCTGCGCTGGGGCGAGGCGCTGCTGAAGCTCGGCCGCCCCGACGAGGCCCGAGCGGAGTTCAAGACAGCGGCGGCGCTGGATCTCAGCGCCGAGGACAGGGCGGCGCTAAGCGGTCTGGTGGCGCGGATCTGACCGCGGCCGGCGAGGCGTCTTCGGGAGGGGTGTCACGCGCCTGTCTCGACCGGCGCGAATCCAGGCAGCCGCAGCGCCCGACGGTCGAAGGTGACGGTGTGGATACACCCCGCCTGCCGGGCCATGGCTGAGACCAGGGCGTCGGAGAACGATCCCAGTCCGGCGTTCAGCATGGACACGGCCTCGGCCACCTCTTGCTCATGTTCGACGACCAGCACATCCGCCTGGAGCACCTGCTCCAGAATCCCGGCGAGCGCCTGTCCGGACCACCCGTAGCGGCGTTCAAGCACCCATGCGGTCTCGGCCATCACCACGACACTGAGGTAGCCCGGCTCATCGACGGTCAGGCGCCGTTCCATGAAATCGTTGGCCGTGGCCGACTGCGCGGCGTCGTCCTGGACCAGGTACCGGACCAGGACGTTGGTATCGATCCCGATCATTCCCGGCCGGGCGTCGCGCGCTCGACCGCGCCCTGGGAGATGGCGTCGTCCATATCCTCGACCGTCACCGGCGGCCCGTCACGCCGGGCGGCGCCCCGAAGTCTGGACACGGGAATCTTGGGCAGCAGGGCGACGTGGCCGTCGGCGTGCAGGAAGAACTTCACCTTGTCACCCGGCTTCAGGCCGAGGTGGTCTCGCACGGCCTTGGGGATCGTGGCCTGGCCCTTCACCGTGATCGCGGACTCCATATTGCCCCCATTACAATCTGGCAAATGTAATACCGCCTGACGGTGCACCGGTCAACGATCAGGGCCTCAGCGGATCCCGCCGTCGATGGTGAGGATGCTGGCGGTCGTATAGGCCGAGCGCGGCGAGGCCAGGAAGGCGACGGCGGCGGCGATCTCTTCCGGCGCGGCGGGACGGCCGTAGGGCAGGTTCGCGGTCAGCTCGCGCCAACGCTCTTCGTCGCCGAACTGCTCGCGGGCCTGCCCCCGCAGGCGGCTCTCCATCCTGCCGGTGGCGACCGGCCCCGGGTTGATCCCGACCACCCGCATGCCGTCCTTCTGGGCGGTCTTGCCGAGTGACTTGGTGAAGGCCATCAGCGCCGCGTTGCCGGTGCTGCCAGCGATGTAGCCGCCGTCCAGCCACTCCCCCGCCGCCCCGATGACGTTGACGATGACCCCGCCCCTCGCCTTCAGAACCGGATAGAGCGCCCGGCTGAGGCTGATGTAGCCGAACACCTTCAGGTCCCAGGCCTCGCGGAACCTCGCATCGTCCACCGAGACCAGGTCGCCGGGAGGGATGGCGCCGGCGTTGTTGACCAGGATGTCCACTTCGCCCGCGGCGGCGGCGGCGCGCTCGACCTCCGACTGGCGCGAGAGGTCGGCCGGGAGGACTTGCACCGAGACCTGTCGCCGGGCGCGGATGTCGGCGGCGGCGTCTTCCAGCGCGTCAACGGTTCGCGCCACAAGCACGAGATCGCAGCCCTCCTCGGCGAGTTGCAGGGCGGCGGCCCGTCCGATGCCCTTGGAGGCGCCGGTGACCAGGGCGCGCTTGCCGGAAAGGTTCAGGTCCATGGCGACGGGCTCCAGCTGTTTGGGGAGCCGTCAGCTTCGGGCCTTGTGGGCCGCCAGGCAACCCTGTGGGGTCAGTGCGCCTGCACGCCCGGCATTGCGGCCGGCGCCGCCGGTTTCGCGCGGTCGGCCGCCACCTGGGCGGCGGTGACCGGGCCGGCCCGGTTGCCCCAGGCGGAGCGGACGTAGGTGAGGATCGCGGCGATCTCGGCGTCGCTCAGCTGATCGGCGAACCTCGGCATGCCGCCCCGGCCGTCCAGGACCACGGTGACCACCGGTGAGGCGTCGTGTTGGACGAACGGATCGCCCGCCAGGGCCGGAAACGCCCCCTTCACCCCAAGGCCCGTCGGCTGATGGCAGGCCGAGCAGTTGTCGAGGAAGGGCTGTTCGGGCGGGTCGGCCAGGCATGGCCCGGCCGCGAGGCCCGCCGCGACGATCGCGCTGACCAGCCGGCGCATGCCTCAGGCCACCTGTACGCGGGCGTGCAGCCGCGCGATCTGGGACCAGGCGGACTCGATCGCCGCCGCCTGCCAGGCGCCGATATAGGTCATGTGCTCACCGGCCAGATAGAGGCGGCCGTCAGGCTCGACCAGCACGGGATAGGCGGCCCTGCGGCTCTCCTCGCTCCAGTCCGCCCAGCCGCCGAGATTGTGCGCGTCCAGATGCCAGGCCATGGCGAAGCCCGTCTCGAAGCTCTCGGCGTACTCGGGGAAGACCTTCTGACCAGCGGCGACGGCGAAGGCCGCCCGGTCGGCGGGGCTCCTGGCGCTGAGCCTGACGGCGTTGGCCCCGAAGCTGTACATGCCGAGGATGACACCCTTGTCGCCCTGCCAGCCCGAGGACGGCAGGGTGATCGTGCCGATGTCCGGATTGTCCAAATAGACGTGTCCGCCGTAGATGCCGTGGTCCTCCTCCCAGAACCGCCGCTTCATCTGCAGGCCCACCTTGTTGACCGGCGCGTAGGCCACCTGGGCCATGGCCGCGCGGAAGGGCCCGGAGATGTCCAGGTCCAGGGATCGCAGCACCGATAGCGGGATGGTGCAGATGCAGTAGTCGGCCTTCACCTGGCTGGGCTCACCGGAGGCGTCGGTGTAGCTGACCTCGACGCCGTCCGGGCTCTGGGCGAGCCTGGTCGCCTTGGCCCCGTAGCGGATCAGATGGCCGACATGGCGTTCGAAGCCCTTGGCGATCCGGTCCATGCCGCCCACTGGCTGGAACATGGTGCGCTGCTGGTCGTAGCGGGCCACGGAGGTCAGGACCGCCCACGTGCGCGATCCGAGCAGGTCCTTCAGATCATAGGGCGTGGACGCCTTGCCGGGCCCTGGATCGAGTCCGGCGCCGGGCAGGACCGCGAATCCCCGCCCCTCGTCGCCGTGATAGCCGAGGTCCTTGGGCGAGAGGCGGCCCTCATTGATCAGGTAGGCGGTGAACAGGTCCCGGTCCTCGACCGACAGGGCGGTGTCCAGATCGCCCTTGCGCGCGGCCTTGGCCAGGAGTTCGGCGGCGTAGCCGCGGGTGTCGGCGGCCACCTCGCCCTTGCGGACCGCCTTGCCCGCCAGGGGGCCGGACCCGTGTTCGAAATAGACGTACGAGGCGTCGTTATCGTTGACCATGATCTCGAGCGGCACCCCGAACAGCCTGGTGTAATGCAGCGTCGAGGCGTGGTGGTACGGGATCCGCCACGGGCCATTATTGAGATACAGGCCCTCGTCGAAGTCGCAGACCTGGGTGCGGCCGGCGAGGTCGGTGTGGGTGAAACCCCGGCGCGCGGTCTGGCATCGGCCGCCCGCGAAGGACCTGGCTTCGAGGACCTGGCATTCATAGCCGGCCTTCGTCAGTTCATAGGCCGCGGTCATGCCCGCAAGGCCGGCGCCCAGGATCACCACCTTGGCGGTTCTGCCGGCCGACAGGCGCGGCGGCGCCGCCTGGGCCGAGGCGAAGCCGAACCCCAGGGCCTCCATGCCCGCCATGGCCAGGGACACGCCGCCGAGCGCGGCGAGGCTGTCGATGAACCGCCGGCGGGTCAGCCAGCCGCCGCCAGATGCTGCGTCTATCGGCGTCATCACGCCAGCATCGGCCGCCCTCGGGTCTTCCTTCCAACGCCGAGTTGAGTTTCAGGCGAACCTGGCGATGAGCGCCGCTTCTTTGTTCAATCGGGTCGCCAAGGGCCCTCAGATCGGGCGCGGAAGGCCTGGCCTGCCGAAGTCGCACTCCAGGTTCGCGCGGTCCCAGCCGCCCAGATCGGCGGCCGCGGCATAGGTGGACTGCAGGAACGCCAGCAGGACGGCGTCCGGATCGGACGCGGTGCGGACGGCGTCATATGCCAGGCTGAACTCGCCGAGCCCGGCGTCGAAGACGGCCTGCGGCGGCGCGACGGCCGCCTGCCGGAACCCGGGCGGCTCCGGATAGGCGTAGGCATAGAACATGGCTTCGGGCGAGGTCTCGCCGCCCGGCCAGAATCCCGCGCTCGACACCTCGTGGGAGTAGGCCTCCCTCGCCACCGCATCGGGCAGGTGCGGCACGCCACCGGGGTGAAGGGGCGCGCGGCGGCCGGAGAACCGTGTCACGGCCAGATCGAAGCTGCCCCAGAAGAAGTGGACCGGGCTCGCCTTGCCGAGGAAGCCGGTGCGGAAGGTCTTGAGCACGCGGTCGACCTGGAGCAGCACCCGCCAGCAGCGACGGACATACTCGGGATCGTAGGCGCGCGGCGCGTGGTCCTGCGCGAAGGGGACCGCGTCTGGCAGCTCGTTCGGCGCGCCGTGGATCGTCGTCGGCGCGCCCACGGCCTCGAGGCCGGACATCACCTGGGCGTAGAAGTCCGCCAAGGACATCGCCCTCAGCGCCACGGCGGCGGCGGGGCCGTCAGTGCGAATGCGCAGGCTCTGGTCGGCGAAATCGAACTCCAGCTCAAGCGCGCGCGCGCCGCACGGGATGATCCCGGTCGTGAGACCTCGCGGCGTCATGTAGAGCGGCGTCTGCCAGGAGCGGTTCAGCCAGGGCGTTCGCGCCAGGCGCACCTTGCCCACGACCTGGGTGAACAGGTGCAGGGTGCGCAAGGTGTCCGACCACGCGCCGTAAGGCAGGTCCGGCCAGGCGTCCGCCGTCGCTTGATCCGTCATCCGTCCGCTCCAATCGCCGTCCCCGGCCCGGTCCCGTCGCCGACCGCCCATCGGTCGCAAGCGGCGACCGCACAAGCAGGCAAGTTAATGCCGCGACCAGGATGTCGCAGGGCTGAATATCACGCCTCAGATTGCGCGACGGGAATCGTCATGCCATGGCCAAGCCTCCACCAGTTGAGCCATACCGCCAGGATCGCCGTCCCAGAAAGGGTCTGCCCGTGAAGACAATGCTTTTGCTGGCCGCCTCGGTATCGTTGATGGCATCCGCCGCATTCGCCGCGGATCCGGTCCCCGCCAAGAGCCAGACGCCGTCTGTAGCCGCCGCGACGGACCAGGGCGCGCTGTTCTCGCCGGAGAGCGCGGGCAGCGACGGGACCGTGACCGTCGAGGGCCAGAAGATCGACTACCACGCCGTGGCCGGGACCCTGGTGGTGCACCCCAAAGGCTGGGACGACGCCGCCGGGCGCGACAAGGACGCCAAGGCCGGGGACGACAAGCCAAATCCCAAGGCCGAGGCCGCGATGTTCTACGTGGCCTACTTCAGGAAGGGCGGCCCATCGGCGGACCGGCCGATCACCTTCCTCTACAACGGCGGCCCCGGCTCTTCGTCGGTGTGGCTGCACATGGGCGCCTTCGGGCCGCGGCGCGTGGCCACCAGGGACGACAGCCATACGCCGGCCGCGCCCTATCCGCTGATCGACAACGCCTACAGCCTGCTGGATGTCAGCGACCTCGTGTTCATCGACGCCCCGGGCACCGGGTTCGGCCGGATCGCCGGCCCGGACAAGGAGAAGGGGTACTTCGGCGTCGACGCGGACGGTCACGCCTTCAGCCAGTTCATCCTGGGGTTCCTGTCCAAATATGGTCGCTGGAACTCGCCCAAGTACCTGTTCGGCGAGAGCTATGGCACGACCCGCTCGGCGGTGGTGGTCAACGACTTGGAGACCAACGAGGAAGTCGACATCAACGGCGTGATGCTGCTGTCGCAGATCCTGAATTTCGACCTCAGCGCCGACTCTCCCGAGTTCAACCCCGGCACAGATCAGGCCTTTGTGGTGACCCTGCCGACCTATGCGGCCACGGCCTGGTACCACAACCGTCTCGCCAGCCCGCGGCCCGCCGACCTCGAAGCGTTCCTGAAGCAGGTGGAACAATACGCCATCACCGACTACGCCATGGCGCTGCAGGCAGGATCGGCCCTCGACGACGCCCGTCGCCAGGCCGTGGCGGAAAAGCTCAGCCAGTTCACCGGACTGCCGGTCCCCTACATCCTGAAGGCCGACCTGCGCATCAACGCCGGGGAATTCGAAAAGACCCTGCAGGACGCACAAGGCCTGACCACCGGCCGGCTGGACTCCCGATTTTCGGGGCCGGACATGGATCCTCTGAGCAAGGAGGCCGGCTACGATCCGCAATCGGCGGCCATCAGCTCGGCCTATGTCTCCACCTTCAACGACTATGTCCGAAAGCAGCTGGGGTATGGCGAAGGCAAGACCTACAAGGCCGACACCGATGCCTCCAACGATTGGAATTTCGACCATCAGCCGCCCGGCGCGGCCACGCCGCAGCGGGGCATCCTCAACGTCATGCCCGACCTGGCCACCGCGATGAAGTACAATCCAAGCCTGAAGGTGATGGTCAACGGCGGCTACTTCGACATCGCCACGCCCTACTACGAGGCGATCTATGAGATGCGCCACCTGCAGGTCCCGGCCAGTCTGCAGGGCAACATCGAGTTCCACCACTATCAGTCCGGACACATGGTCTATGCCCACGAGTCCGCGCTGAAGGACCTGCACGACAACGTCGCCGCCTTCATCCGCAAGACCGATAACCTGACGAAATAGCCCCGCTGGGCGGGAACGCTGCACGTATCTGGATCGGCGTTGCGAGAAAAGTAACCCGCGCGCGCATAGCTAGTGGGTCACTAGGAGGTGACCCCCGTGTTCAAGGTGCTGACCTGCATTCAGCAGGCGCATGATCTGAGGCTCGTCCTCGTCGCAGCGGCCGTCTGTCTGATGGCGACCGCCACCACGGTCTGGCTGTACGGCAGGATTCAGGAGCAGCACGGCGTGCTTCGGATCGGCTGGCTCGCCCTGACCGGGATCGCCGCCGGCTCGGGCGTCTGGGCGACTCATTTCATCGCCATGCTGGCCTACGCGCCCGATATCGAGACGGGCTATGACCTCGCCGGCACCAGCCTGTCCCTCATCCTGGCGATCGGCTCGGCCGCCGCAGGATTCGCCATCGCCGCGCGATCGCCGCGCGCGATCAACCTGGTCATCGGCGGCGCGGTCGTCGGCGGGGGCGTCGGTCTCATGCACTACGTCGGCATGATGGCGTTCCGGCCCAAGGGGTTCGTGGTGTGGGACACCGCCTATGTGAACGCCTCCCTCCTGATCGGAGTAGTCTTCTCCATCGCCGCCCTGTTCGTCGCTGGCCGCACGCCCACCCTCAAACGCACCGCGGGCGCCGTCGGCATGCTGACCTTGGCGATCTGCGGCCTGCATTTCACCGCCATGGCCGCAGCGACCATCGTTCCGGATTCCGGAGCGATCATCCCCGCGGAGGTCGCGGCGCGACCGGTATTGGCCATCATGGTGGTCTCGGTCGCCGTGCTGATCCTTGTCAGCACGCTGATGATCACGGCGGCGGAAGCGATGCACAGCCGCACGGCGGTGAACCGGCTCCGGATCGCTACGGACGGCATGCCCGCAGCCCTCGCGGTCTTCGACGCCAACGATCGACTGGTGGTCTGGAACACCACCTACCAGAAGCTCAGGCCCCACTACGGCTCGCTGCTCAAGCCGGGTCTGTCCTTCGAGGACATGGTCCGCGCCGACGGATTCGACGAGGCCTGGATCAGCCAGCGCAAGCACGAACGGCGTGAAGGCCGCCCACTGGAAGTGCGCTTTCCGGGCGACAAGTGGGTGCGGATCGAGAACATGCCGACCGCCGACGGAGGCCTGATCACGGTGGGCGTGGACGTCACCGAGCTCAAGCGCCACGCCGCGACGCTCTCAAGCGCGCTGGAACAGGCGGAGGCCGCCAACCGCGCCAAGAGCGAGTTCCTGGCCAATATGAGCCATGAGATCCGCACGCCTCTGAACGGCGTCGCCGGCGTCGCCGACGTCCTGGCGGGAACCCGCCTCACCAAGAAGCAGCAGGAGCTGGTGGGCGTGATCCGCGCCTCCGCCGAGACGGTGGACTCCCTGCTAGGCGAGATCCTGGACCTGTCGCGGATTGAGGCCGGCCAGACGGAGGCGGTCAATTCGGTCTTCCATCTCGGCGACGCGGTGCGCGCGGTTGTCGGCTTGCACCGCCCGAAGGCGCCGGCGAACGGCATCGCCCTGACCGTCGACCTGCCGAAGTCCGTCGAGGCCGAGGTCGTGGGCGACCCTCAACGGCTGAAACAGATTCTGAGCAGCCTCCTGTCCAACGCCATCAAGTTCACGGACCACGGCGAGGTGGCGGTCACGGCCGCGGCCATGGATGGCGGCGTGTTCCGCATCGAGGTGAGGGACACCGGCGTGGGTTTCGACGCGGCGGTCAAACAGCACATCTTCGAACCGTTCGCCCAGGCCGACGGCTCCGCGACCCGCCGCCACAGCGGCGCCGGCCTGGGCCTGACCATCGCCCGCAAATGCGCCGACCTGCTGGATGCGAAGCTCGACTGCGAGTCGACGCCCGGCGAGGGTTCGGTCTTCTCCCTCGAGATACCCCTGGTGAAGGCCGCGCCCGCCCTGCCCGCGGCTGTAGCGCCGCCGGCCCCCGAGGCCGACCCCTTCGCCGACCGTTCGATCCGGGTGCTTATCGTGGACGACAATCCGGTCAATCGCCGCGTGCTGGAATTGATCCTCAGCCAGGTGGCGGCCAGTTGGCACTCCGTGGGCAACGGCCAGGAGGCCCTGGACGCCCTCGAGACCGCCCGCTTCGACGCGATCCTGATGGACATCCAGATGCCCGTGATGGACGGCCTGACGGCCACGCGCGAAATCCGCCGGCGCGAGCACGTCGCGCGCGTGCGCCGCACGCCGGTGGTCATGGTGTCAGCCAATTGCATGCCCGAGCACATCAAGGCCGGCCGCGAAGCCGGCGCCGAGCGGTTCCTGCCCAAGCCGATCAACGCCGCCGCCCTGCTCTCCACCCTCGCGGTCGTCATCGAGACCGCGGACCAGGACGACCAGGACACCCAGAACGACGTCGAGCGGTTCGCCGAGCAGGCGTTGCAGGCCAGCTGAGCCCCGCGCCCTCCGGGGTCAGTTCCACACCTTCCGAGCGGTCTGCCCGACCAGCTCCAGCTTGCGCTTTTCATCGTCCTCGGTGAGCAGGTTGCCGAGGTAAGTCGAGGCGAAGCCGCATTGCGGGCTCAGGGCCAGGTCGTCCAGGTCCACGTATTTCGCGGCCTCATCGATGCGCCGGCGCAGCAGATCCTGATCCTCCAGCTGCGGGGTCTTGGTGGTGATGAGCCCCAGGACCACGGTCTTGCCCTTCGGCACGAAGCGCAGGGGCTCGAAGCCGCCTGAGCGCTCATCGTCGAACTCCAGCAGGAGCCGGTCCGCCTGGATCTGAGGAAACAAGGTCTCCGCGACGGCGTCGTAGCCGCCCTGAGCCGCCCAGGCGCTGCGGTGGTTGCCGCGGCACATGTGGACGGCGGTGACCGCGCCCTTCGCCTTGGCGCGGGCGAGCACGGCGTTGTCAGAGTCGATCGCGGCCTTCATCGCGGCCTGCGGCGTGATGTCGCCGAGCATGTCGGTGCGATGGCCGATGATGTGGGTGTAGCGCAGCGAATCCAGCTGGATGTAGGCGGCGCCGTCGTCCACCTGGGCCTCCACCTCGTCCTGGTAGATCGCGACCAGGTCATCCAGCAGGGCCTGGCTGTCGGCATAGGCGGGCTCGGAGACCCCCGGCCGGAACAGGGACAGGTACATGGTCGGCCCCGGCATGGTGATCTTGAACGGCCCCGGCGAGCGCCTGCCGAGGAAGGCGGTTTCCGCGCCGGTGATCCGGCGCCGGAGTTTGAGCCTGCGGTCCGCCGCCAGGGCCGGGATCGGCAGTTCCTCGTTGGCCTCGGCCGCGCCCGGCCCGCGCCACATCCCCGCGAAGGCCCGGGGCGTCCCGGCGACCAGGCCCTCGGCGGCGTCATAGAGGCCGCCGAGCCAGCTTTCCCGGCGAAACTCCCCGTCGCTCAGAATCTCGACACCGGCGCTCTTCTGCAGATCGAGGACGTCCAGGATCGCCTGGTCTTCCGCCGCCGTCAGGGCCTCGCCGGAAAGGTCGCCGCGCCCATGGGCCGCGCGGGCGTCTAGCAGGGCCCTGGGCCGCAGCAGACTGCCGACGTGATCGGCGCGAATCTTGCCCATGGCGTCACTCCTGATACCAGGCCAAGAGATAACCCCCGCGAATGCCTGTCAAGTTAATCAACTTTGACTTGCAAACACGCGCTAATTGAATTCGAAGAGTTGCTCCCGCAGCCAGGCCTGCCGGTCCGCGAACGCCGCGGGGATGGAGAGGCTGTGGTCCGCGTCATAGGTCATGACCGCACGCGGCAGGGGCGAGCCGTCGGAGAAGCGCGCCGCGCGATCGGGGGCGATGTACCGGTCGTGCTGGGCGAACTGGAACAGGAACGCCTTCGCCTTGGAGCCGCCGAGCCCGCCGGTGATATCGAGGACGTCCAGGGCCTTCACGTAATCGTCCCGGTGCGCGTGGGTCTTTCCCAGCAGGTACCACTCCGACATCGTCGGAACCCCCGCCATCAGGACGAACACCCTGGGCCGGGCGTCCACGCCGGCCAGCAGCGCCCCGAACATCGCCCCGAAGTCGTGGCCGACATAGGCGATGCGCGCGGGATCGACGCCCTTCTGGCGTTCCAGCACATCCAGCGCGCGGCGAAGGTCGATCACCTGGCCAGCCGCCTGGCGGACGTCAGCCGCGTCGGAGACGCCCACGCTGTCGAACCAGTTCGCCTTGGCCCACATGGCGTCCACGAGCACCGAGGTGGCGCCGCGGCGCGCCAGGGCGATGGCGTCCTTCTCAAACTCGGTGTGGTTGGTGGTCTTTGGCTCGCCCAGCCAGTGGACGAACAGCACGCCCGGTCGGGCGCCCGGCCGCGAGCCCGAGATGATCTCTCCGGTCACCCTGCGCCCGGACGGCGAGGCGAAGGAGACGTCCCGCGCCGTCACCCCCGCTTGGATGCGCCGGACCGGGCCGGACGTGACGTCGAGAGCCGCCGAGCGGTCATAGTCGAAGGCGCCGTCCGCTGCGCTGGCGGCGCCCGCCACCGCCAGGACGAAGAGCGCCACGGCCAGTCCCCAACGCCGCGCCATGACCGCCTCCTCAGAGTTGCGTCCCCTTAGTACACCACGACGCTGCGGATGCTCTCGCCCTCGTGCATCAGGTGGAAGGCGTCGTTGATCTTCTCCAGCGGCATGGTGTGGGTGATCAGGTCGTCGATGTTGATCTTCCCCTCCATGTACCAGTCCACGATCCTGGGCACGTCCGTCCGCCCGCGCGCGCCGCCGAAGGCCGTGCCCTTCCAGACCCGGCCGGTGACCAGCTGGAACGGGCGGGTGGCGATTTCCTGGCCAGAGGCGGCGACGCCGATGATGATGCTCTCGCCCCAGCCGCGATGGCAGCATTCCAGCGCCTGGCGCATGGTGTGGACGTTGCCGATGCACTCGAACGAGAAGTCGGCGCCGCCGCCAGTCAGGTCGACGATCGCCTGGACCACCTTGTCGCGGCCGACCTCGTCGGGATTGACGAAGTGGGTCATGCCGAACTTTCGGGCCATTTCGGCCTTGGCCGGATTGAGGTCGACGCCGATGATCTTGTCGGCCCCCACCATGCGGGCGCCCTGGAGCACGTTCAGGCCGATGCCGCCCAGGCCGAACACCACCACATTGGCGCCCGCCCACACCTTGCCCGTATAGATCACCGCGCCGATGCCGGTGGTGACCCCGCAGCCGATGTAGCAGATCTTGTCGAAGGGGGCGTCCTGGCGGACCTTGGCCAGCGCGATCTCGGGCATGACCGTGAAGTTCGAGAAGGTCGAGCAGCCCATGTAGTGGAACACCGGCTGGCCCTTCATGGAGAAGCGGCTCGTGCCGTCCGGCATCAGGCCCTGGCCCTGGGTCGAGCGGATGGCGGTGCACAGGTTCGAGCGCCGCGACAGGCAGGTTTTGCACTGCCGGCACTCGGGCGTGTAGAGCGGAATGACGTGGTCGCCGACCTTGACGCTGGTGACGCCCGGGCCGATCTCGCGGACGATTCCCGCGCCCTCATGGCCCAGGATCGAGGGGAACAGGCCCTCGGGATCGCCTCCCGACAGGGTGAAGGCGTCCGTGTGGCAGATCCCCGTGGCCATGACCTCCACCAGCACTTCGCCGGCCTTGGGCCCTTCCAGATCGACTTCCTCGATGCGCAGGGGATCACCGGCCTTCAAGGCCACCGCGGCTCTGGTCTTCATGTCGCCCTCTCGCAGCTTCTCCGCCGCCGGTTACCAGGGGCGGGCGGGATTGGAAACCCGACTGTGGGGCGACTAGGCGCCTGACCGGCCGACGCGAGATCCCCTCTCCCCCTCGATGGGGGAAGGGAGTCTTGAGACACTGGCGCACGCAGTGTGCGTGGCCCCTACTCCTGACCCCGCATCCCCGCCACGTCGGCGGCGGTGAGCTTGGACGGCTGGGCCCCGAAGCGGGCGGTGACGTAGTTGGCGACGGCGGCGATCTCGGCGTCGGAATAGGCGCGGCCGAACGCCGGCATGAAGAGCTCGCCCTGGGGCGTGCGCCGGCGCGAGCCTGAGATGACCACCTGGGCGATGTTGACGGCGGTGGGATCGTTGACCGCCCGCGCGCCGGTGAGGGTGGCGTAGGTGGTCAGCACGCCAGTACCGCTCCAGCCGTGGCAACTGGCGCAGGCGCCTTCGAAGATGCGCTTGCCGCTGACCTCCGAAATCGCGGGCTTGCCGGGCGACGCCGGGGCGGGCCCGGCGAGGCTCGGGGACAGGGTGGCCGACCGGATCGGCGGGACGGTCCGCAGATAGGCGATCATGGCGTGGATATCGCCGGCCGTCAGATAGCGCAGGCCGAGGTCGACCGCGTCGCCCATGGGCCCCGCCGCCGCGCCCCGGCCCTCGGCGTGGCCTGAGGACAGGTATTGGCCGAGGGATTCCTCGCTCCAGCCGCCGACGCCCGTCAGCCGGTCGTCGGTGATGTTGTAGGCGTTCCAGCCCGAGGCGACGCCGCCGGCGAACTTCCTGCGATTGTCCAGGGACATCAACAGGGTGCGATTGGTGTGGCATTCGCCGCAGTGGGCCAGGGCCTCGGCCAGATAGGCGCCGCGGTTCCACTCGGCGCCGCGGCCGGCGACCGGCTGGAAGCGGCCTTCCCGGTTGAAGAGCGCCGACCAGATCCCCATCAGCCAGCGCTGGTTGGTGGGGAAGATCATTGCGTTGGCCGTCGGCGCCTGGCTGACCGGCGTGAGGCTGAACAGGAAGGCCTTGATGGCCAGGGCGTCGGCGTCGGCCATGTGGACATAGCTGGCGTAGGGGAAGGCCGGATAAAGATGCTGGCCGTCCGGACGCACGCCCTGGCGCACCCCCCGCAGGAAGTCCGCGTCGCTCCAGCCTCCGATGCCGGTCCGCCGATCCGGCGTGATGTTGGTGGAATAGAGCACCCCGAAGGGGGTCTTGAAGGCGCGGCCGCCGGCGAAGGCCTGGCCGCCCTGGGCGGTGTGGCAGCCGCGGCAGTCGGCCGCCCGCGCCAGGTACTGGCCGCGCGTGACCAGGTCGGCCTGGGCAAGCTCCGGCGGCACGCCGAACGGCGACGGCCCGGCATAGGCCACGGCGACCGGCTGACCTTTGCTCGCGAAGTCCAGCGGACCCGGCCCCGCCGCCAGCCAGGCGGTCCAGCCCGCCGCGACGGCCAGGGCGGCGACGACCAGACCCGACAGCGCCCGCCGGAGCGTCATGCCGAAGCCCTCCCGCCCAGGACGGCCCGGTCCACCGGCAGGCTGCGCAGCCGCTTGCCGCAGGCGGCGTAGATGGCGTTGGCGAGCGCCGGGGGCGCGCCGACGGTGCCGCATTCGCCCATGCCGCCCGGAGCCTCGCCGCTGGACACGATATGGACCTCAATCGGCGGCGTCTCGTTGATGCGCAGCATGCGGTAGTCGTGGAAATTGCTCTGCTCGACCCGCCCGCGGGCGATAGTGATCTGGCCGTAGAGCGCCGCGGTCAGGCCAAAGACGATTCCCCCCTGCAGCTGGGCCTCCACCGTGTCCGGATTGACCACCACGCCACAGTCCACCGCGCAGACCATGCGGCGAAGATGGACCTCGCCGTCGCCGTCCACCTGGACCTCCGCCACCGTGGCCAGGTAGGTGCCGAATGCGGTCTGCAGTGCGACGCCCCGGCCGCAGCCGGCGGGCAGCGGCTGGCCCCAGCCGGAGGTCTTCGCCGCCAGGTCCAGCACCCCTCTCAGGCGCGGCTGCCTCGACAGCATGCCCCGGCGGAACGCCACCGGATCGACCCCGGCCTGATGCGCCAGCTCGTCGATGAAGCATTCGATGACAAAGACATTGTGGCCCGGTCCCACACCGCGCCAGAAGGCGGTCGGCACGCCCGGTGGTTCCTGGCGCACGTACTCCACCCGGACGTTGGGGATGTCATACGGCAGGCTGGCGGCCTCGACGGCGTCGGCGTCCAGGCCATTCACGAAGGCGGGCGGCGCATAGCGGGCCAGGACCGAGGAGCCGGCCAACCGATGGCTCCAGGCTAAGAGCTTGCCGTCCTGCAGGCGGGCGGAGAACTTGTCGGCGTAGGCCGGGCGGTAGAGCGCCTGCTGGATGTCCTCTTCACGGGTCCAGATGATCTTGACCGGACCGTCGACCTTCTGGGCGATGCGGACCGCCTTGACGACCCCGTCCGCCTCCAGCCTGCGACCAAAGCCGCCGCCCATCAGCTGGTTGTGGATGATGATCTTGTCCGGCGGCAGGCCGGTGATCTGGGCCGCCAGGCCCTGGGCGCGGGTGATGACCTGGGTGCCGCCCCAGATCTCGCAGGCGTCGGGCCGCACATGCACCGTGTAGTTCATCGGCTCCAGGGGCGCATGCGACAGGAACGGGACATGATAGATCGCCTCGAGCCGGCCATCGCCGTCCAGCGCCTTGCCGACGTCGCCGTCGTTGCGGGCGACCGCGCCCGGCCGCGCCGCCGCGGCGTCGAGTTCAGACCGGATCTGGGCGGAGGTGACGTGGGCGTTGGGACCCTCGTCCCAGGTGATGTCCAGGGCGGCGAGGCCCTGTTTGGCGGCCCACATGTGGTCGGCCACCACCGCCACCAGGTCGTCCAGCACCACGATCTGGCGCACGCCAGGGATCGTCTTCGCCTGGGTGTCGTCCACCTTGGCGACCTTGCCGCCAAACACCGGAGACGCGGCCAGGGTGGCGACCTTGGCGCCCGGCACGGCGACGTCGATGCCGTAGCGGAGCTTGCCGTTGACCTTGTCGGGTGTGTCCAGCCGCTTGGCCGGCTTGCCGATCAGCTTGAAATCCCTGGGGTCCTTCAGCGGCGGATCGGCGGGAGGCGCCAGGCCCGCGGCCGCATCCACCAGGGCGGCGTAGGCGAGCCGACGGCCGGATGCGTCGTGGATCACCACCCCGTGGTCGGTGCGGCAGGCCGCCGGACTGACGCTCCACCGCCGCGCGGCGGCCTGGACCAGCAGCGCCCGGGCCCCGGCGCCGGCCTTGCGCAGCGGCGTCCAAAAGGCGCGGATCGAGGAGGAGTTGCCGGTCACCTGACTGCGCAGGATCGGGTTGGCGTAGCTGGCGTCATTGGGGGGCGCAGCCTCCAGCGCCACCTGGTCCAGCCCCACGTCCAGCTCCTCGGCGAGGATCATGGCGACGGAGGTGTAGATCCCCTGCCCCATCTCCACCTGCGACATGATCAGCCGCACCAGGCCCTTGCGGTCGGTGCTGATGAAGGCGTTGGGGGTGAAGAGGCCCGGTTCGCGCCCCGCGGCGCCGGCCTGGATCTCCAGCGGCAGGTTGAACCCCAGGAGCAGTCCGCCGCCCAGCGCCGCCCCCGCGGTCAGCAACCCGCGGCGGGAGGTCCCGCCGTCACTTGGTCCAGGGGCGCGGGTGGGCTGGCGCATCAGCTGGACTGCGCCGCGCGCTTGATGGCTTCGCGGATGCGGACATAGGTGCCGCAGCGGCAGATGTTTCCCGCCATGGCCGCGTCGATGTCCTCGTCGTCGGGATTGGCGTTGCCGGCCAGGAGCGCCGCCGCCGACATGATCTGGCCGGACTGGCAGTAGCCGCACTGGACCACCTCGACGTCGAGCCAGGCCTGCTGGGCCTTGCGTCCGGCCGGCGTGGCCCCGATCGCCTCGATGGTGGTGATGGCGCGATCGCCGATGGCGCCCACCGGCAGCAGGCACGAGCGGACCGACTTGCCGTCCAGGTGCACGGTGCAGGCGCCGCACTGGGCGATACCGCAGCCGTACTTGGTTCCGGTCATGTCGAGCAGGTCGCGCAGCACCCAAAGCAAGGGCATGTCGTCCGGCGCATCGACCGTCCGCAGCTCGCCGTTGATGCGCAGGCTGACCATCGCCAAGGTTCCCCATGCCTGGTGAAGGGCTCGAAGATCGAGCGTATCCGTCCCGGCGGGCACCGTATGCCGCCTTCGCCTGGAAGGCGACTTCGTTAACGGCCGGACCGCCCGATGGGCTCCAGACCCTGGCTTTTGACGCCGCGATCCACGACTGTGCGCCCATGCCGACATTCGACGAAGACGCCCGTTCGAAGGCGCGTTCCCCGCTGATCGCCCTGGGGCCGGCGGGATTCCTTGTGCTGATCAGCGCGCTGTCGGCCTTCCCGCCCGTCACCACCGACATCTACCTGCCGGCCCTGCCGGAACTGACCCGCGACCTCGCGGGAACCACCGCCCAGGGCCAGCAGACCCTGGCGGCCTTCTTCGTCGGCCTGTCCATCGGCCAGCTCGGCTACGGCCCCTGGTCGGACCGGATCGGCCGGCGCCCGGTCATACTCATCGGCGTCGCCGTCTATCTGGCCGCGAGCTTCGGCTGCGCCCTGGCGCACTCCATGCCAGCCATGATCGTGCTTCGGTTCATCCAGGCCGTGGGCGCCAGCGCGGCGGTGGTGGCCTCCAGCGCCATGGTGCGTGACCGCTACGACCACCTGGAGTCGGCCAAGGTGCTGTCCATGGTGATGCTGGTGCGCGGACTGGGCCCGATCGTCGCCCCCGTGCTGGGCGGGCTGATCGTCACCGTCGGCGGCTGGCGCGCGATCTTCTGGGCCCTGTCCGTCTTCGGCGTGGTGATCGGCGCGGTGGTGCTGGCGAGCCTGGAGGAGACGCGGACGGCCGCCGTGGCCGAACGAGCCCGGTCGGAATCACCGCTGAAGGCCTATCTGGGGGTGCTCGCGAGCGGCCGGACCATGGCCTACGTCATGACCGCCTGCCTGAACTTCGGCTGCCTGTTCGCCTGGGTGGCGGCCGCGCCCTTCCTGCTCATCGGCGTCTACAGGATCCCGCCCCTGTGGTTCGGCTGGGTGTTCCTGATCAACGCCCTGGGCTTCATGGCGACGTCCCAGATCAACCGGGCCCTGTTGAGGCGCTGCCGGCCGGACTCGATCATGACCTGGGGCGCGGTGTTCGCCGCCGCCGCCGCGGCCGTCCTGATGGCCGACGCCCTGACCGGCGCCCTGGGCCCGGTCGGCGTGCTGGCGCCCCTGTTCCTGGTGATCTCGTCCCTGGGCTTCGTGGCCACCAACGCCCAGGCCGGGGCCCTCGCGGTCGACCCGCCCCGCGCCGGCACGGTCTCCGCCGTCTTCGGCGCCTGCCAGTTCATGTTCGGCGCGGTCGCCACCGCCGCCGGCGCGATCATCTCACGCGAGCCCGCCATCGCCATGGCCACGGTGATCCTGGTGGGCGCCCTGGGCGCCCTGGCCCTGCCGGTGCTGGTCCTGCGTCGACGGTGACGGCGTCAGGCTTCCGGCGCGCCGGTCCCCAGCGTCTGTTCCAGCTCGGCCAAAAGGGTCAGCAGCGTCGTCATCCGCTCGGCGCCGAACAGGCGCTCGATCTCCGCGTTCACGTCCGCGGCGGCGGGCGAGGCGGCCTCGATGAGGGCGCAACCCCGATCGCTGATCGACACCAGGCCCCGGCGCATGTCCTCGTCGGACGTGCGGCGCAGGATCAGGCCACGCTCGCCGAGGTCCCGCAGGATACGCGACAGGCTCGACGGCAGCAGGAACACCATGTCAGCCAGCTGGGTGACCTCGACTTCCTGGACGCAGCTCAGGGTCCGCAGGACGCGCCATTGCGGCTCGGTGACGTCGTGTTCGCGCAGCACCGGGCGCACGCGCGCCATGACTGCTTCGCGCGCGCGCATCAGAATGGCGGGCATGGAGTGGGGAAAGGGCTTCAGGACCCGCTGCCGCATTCGCGTTCGTACCGTTGCGCCGCCCATGGACTTCCCGACTCGACGTGGCGTTGAAGATTAGCACCGATAACCATTGTCATGTTAACGAGGAATGCCGCTTGAAATCCTCGCCGTCCCGGGTCAAGGCGGCCGGCAGGATCGCTGAGCCGTCGGGAGACCCCATGGTCAAGGTGCTAGCCAGGCGCAGATTCGCAACGGCGCCCGCTTGGCTGGAGGTCGCCGCCGCCGATCAGGCCGGCTCGAATCTCGACCTCGAACCGCCCGTGTCCGGCACGGTCTATGGCGTGATGCTCAACCTTCGTCAGGCGCTGGAGGCGTTGGGGCCCGCCCTCGACCAGCCGCCCTACCTGAAGCCGCCCAGGGCGCCGATCCTCTACATCAAGCCGCCGAACACCTATCGCCCTCACGACGGCGAGGTGCCGGTCCCGGCCTCGTCGCCCGCGCTTGAGACCAGCGCCACCCTGGCCGTGGTGATCGGCCGGACGGCCAGCCGCACGGCCGAAGCCGACGCGCTGGATCATGTGCTGGGCTATGCCTTGGCCATCGATGTCTGCATCCCGCACACCAACCTTCACCGGCCCGCCATTCGCCAGCGCTGCCGCGACGGCTTCCTGCCCATCGGCCCCTGGATCACGGCCAGGGCGGATGTTCCAGACCCGGACGCCCTGGAGGTGATCGTGCGGATCAACGGCGACGAGGCGAGCCGCTTTTCCACCGCCGACCTGGTGCGGCCCGTGGCCAGGCTGATCGCGGACGTCAGCGATTTCATGACCCTCCACGAGGGCGACGTCCTTCTGGTCGGCCTGCCGCCGGACGGTCCGCAGGCGCGGGCGGGCGACCGCGTGGAGGCCGAGATCGCCGGCGTCGGCCGCCTGAGCTGCACCCTCGTCGAGGAGGTCGATGCATGAGGCGCGCGCGGGTGGCCTTCGGCGGGCAGGTCCATCAGGCCCAGGTCGCTCTGGACGGCCTGAGCCTGCGCCTCGCGGACGGCCGCACGGTCGCCGAGCCGGATGTCGTGTGGCTGCCGCCGACCCAGCCCGGGGCCATCATCGCGTTGGGCCTCAACTACGCCGACCACGCCGCGGAGCTGGCCTTCAAGGCCCCTGAGGAGCCCCTGGTGTTCCTGAAAGGCCCCAACGCCCTGGTGGGGCACAGGGCCTTCACCCGCCGGCCCGCGGACGCCAGCCAGATGCACTATGAGTGCGAACTCGTGGTGGTGATCGGCCAGAGCTGCCGCAACGTCCCGCGCGCTGAGGCCTATGACGTGGTGGGCGGCTATACGGTCGCCAACGACTACGTGATCCGGGAATATCTGGAGAACTATTACCGCCCGAACCTCAGGGCCAAAAACCGCGACGGCCTGACGCCGGTGGGCCCCTGGATGGTCGAGCGCGACGACGTGGCCGACCCCATGAGCCTGGATCTGCGGACGCTGGTGAACGGCGAGGTCGTGCAGCGGGGCTGCACCCGCGACATGATCTTCGATATCCCGTTCCTGGTGGAATACCTGACCGGTTTCATGACCCTGAACCCAGGGGACCTGATCCTCACCGGCACGCCGCAGGGGGTGGTCTACCTGAACGCCGGGGACCACGTCGTCACCGAGATCGACGGCGTCGGCCGCCTCGAGAACACTCTCGTCTCTGACGAGGACTACTATTCGCCCGCCAGCACGAGGCCACGATGATCCAGCACCTCATCAACGGCGAGCGCGTCGAGTCAAAGGACCGCTTCCAGACCATCAATCCGGCCACGCAAGAGCCGATCGCCGAAGTGGCGGCCGGCGAAGAGCGAGAAATCGGCATGGCGGTGGACGCCGCCAAGGCCGCCTTCCCCAAGTGGGCGGGGCTGCCGGCCAAGGCGCGGGCGAAGATCATGCGCCGGCTGGGCGAGCTGATCGAGGCGAACGTCCCGGAGATCGCGGCGCTGGAGACCGAGGACACCGGCCTGCCCATCGACCAGACCTCTCACGCCCTGATCCCCCGCGGGGCGGAGAACTTCTACTACTTCTCGGAAGTCGCCACGCGTCTTGACGGCCACTCATACCCGGTCGACCGGACCATGCTGAACTACACCCTCTACCAGCCGGTGGGGGTGTGCGGCCTCATCTCGCCGTGGAACGTGCCGTTCATGACCGCGACCTGGAAGGTCGCCCCCTGCCTGGCGCTCGGCAACACCGCCGTGCTGAAGATGAGCGAGCTGTCGCCCCTGTCGGCCGACCGGCTGGGCCAACTGGCGCTGGAAGCCGGGGTGCCCAAGGGTGTGCTGAACGTGGTGCACGGCTACGGCAAGACCGCCGGCGAAGCCCTGGTCAGGCATCCG
>FTHA01000684.1_pt1 | contig 31449 bp, 27 predicted proteins | sample 1640771 | NCBI WGS metagenome assembly FTHA01 (sample SAMEA3914789, study PRJEB12502) | metagenome | biome: forest; material: soil | place: Canada | collected 2011-07-03 | depth 0.3 m | reverse complement strand
CCGCGCGCCTTGGCTTCGCTGAGGCACCTCAGCAGCGCCGCCTCTCCGACCGCGTCCAGGTGCGAATTGGGTTCGTCCAGCACCAGGAGGGACGGGGAGCCGTAGACCGCCCGCGCCAGCGCCACGCGCTGCGACTGGCCGGCCGAAAGGCCCGCGCCGTTCAGGCCCAGGCGCGTATCGTAGCCCTGGGGCATGCGCAGGATCATGTCGTGGATCCCTGCCGCCTGGGCCGCCTCGATGGCCAGACGATCGATGTCGTCAGGGTCGGCGCCGGTCCAGTTGGAGAAGCGGCAGATGTTCTCCTTGATGGTGCCGGACATCAGGCCGGAGTCCTGGGGCAGGTAGCCGATATAGCGGGCGAGGTTGTCCGGGTCCCAGTCGGCGGTGTTGGCGCCGTCGATGCGCACCGTGCCGAGATCGGCCGAGATCGCGCCGGCGAGCACCCGGGCCAGGGTGGTCTTGCCCGCGCCGCTGGGGCCGATGACGCCGAGCATCTCGCCCGGATTGAGCACGAAGGAGACGTTCTTCAGAAGGGCCTCGGCGCCGCCGCCCGGCAGGCGGGTGACGATGCGCTCGGCCTGCAGCCGCCCGGCGGGGGCCGGCAGGCGGGTGCGCGGCGGCGCGTCGCTGTCGGTCTCCCGAAACAGCCGGCAGAGGTTCTCGAAGGCGCTGCGCGACTGCATGATCAGGCTCCAGCTGCCCACCACCTGTTCAATGGGCTGCAGGGCGCGGGTCATCAGCACCGAGGCGGCGATGATCGAGCCGGCGGAGATCTCATGGTTGATCGCCAGCAGGGCGCCCATGCCCAGGGCGCAGGACTGCAGGAACAGGCGCAGGAACTTGGTCCAGGACGCATATTTGGAGCCCAGGAACTGAGCCTCGGCGGACAGGTCCAGCCCGACACGCCGTTCGGCCTCCTGGCGGGTCACCATCGCCCGGCGCATGCCCAGCGCCCGCACGGTCTCGGCGTTCTGGGTCACCGCCTCCTGGGTCATGTAGGCGATGGAATTGGCCTGGGTGGCGGTCTGCAGGCGCGCCTTGGTGGCGCGCTGGTTCAGCACCGACACGGTCAGGAGCACGCCGGCGCCGACCACGGTCAAGAGGCCCAGCTTCCAGCTCAGCATGAAGGCGACGAACACATAGATCGGCGTCCAGGGGGCGTCGAACAGGGCCATCGCGGCCGGTCCGTCCATGGCCTGGCGGAAGGTGTCGAAGTCGCGCATCACCTGCTTGATGACGTTCGCGCCGGGCCCCGACGAAAGGCGGGTCAGGAGCGAATCCAGAATGCGGGTGGAGAGCAGCCGGTCCAGCCTCAGGCCCGCGCGGACCAGCAGACGCTGGCGCACGGCGTCCAGGGCGCAGAGGGTGCCGAGCGCGCCGGCGGCCACCACGGTCAGATAAAGCAGCGTCAGCGTGCTGCCGCTCTGCATGACGCGGTCGTAGACCTGCAGCATGTAGATCGTTGGCGCCAGGTACAGGATGTTGATCAAGGCGCTGAACAGCGCCGCCATGGCGAAGTGGCGTTTGCATGCCTTGAGCGCGCCGGCCAGGGGCTCGGGGGCGGCGGGCAGCCACGACCATGGCGATCGGGCGGATGGGCCTGAAGCGGTGACTGTCACAGACTGGTTCTCGACGGAACGGGGCGGCGAAAGTCAGCCGCGGTTCTGCCCCCATAGCGTTGAAAGGCTACCATTTTCCAAAGCGCCCTGGCGAGGCCGATCATGCCGCAGGGGCGCGGCGGCGCGGCGGGCGCCCAGCAAGGCGGCGGCGGGCTCCAGTGTGCGCATGCGGGCGGCAGAGTTGCAATACGTGCGGACGCAGGTCAGGGTTATGGGGCGGGCCTACCTGGACGACCACAGCAATCAATGAGGTGAGCCATGTTGGTGACCAAGCGCAAGCCCGCGACCGTGGCCGAGATCCTGGTCGAGGAGTTCATGGCGCCTTGAGTGAGGCCGACAAGATGATGCCGATCCAGGTCGCCATCGGACTTGCTCTGCCGCTGCGGCCGTAGGACCCTTACCGGCCCGGCCGTGTCCGCCCCTCGTTTGGAAGCCCCTGTCCCCGAATGATCGAGAGTCTGGACGCCGCCGAAAGCCCGACGACCGCGATGACGTCGGACGACTGGCGCCGGCGGCTGTCCGAGCGGCGGGCGAATGGACCCGCGGACGCCCTGGCCGCCGTCGATGAGGCCTTGGCCGCCTTTCCCCTGGACGCCGGATTCCATTCCTTTCGCGCCACGCAGCTCTACCTGATGTCGCGCCTGGACGAAGCGGAAGCCGCGTTCAAGCGGGCGCTGGCCCGCGAGTCGTCAGCCGCGACCATGCTGAAGCTCGCCCGGGTGCACGTCGCGCAGGGACGGCGGCGAGAGGCGCTGGAGCTGGCGGGCCAGGCCCTCGCCGACGGGCAATACCGCGCTCGCGGGCTCAGCCGGGCGAGCGTGCTTTACGCGGCCTTGGGCGATCGCCAGTCCGCCGTCGAACTCCTGACCGAAGCAATCGCCACCTCACCGGCACAGGACCTCAAGGCGGCGCGTGAACGGGCGCTGGCCTGTCTGGCCGAGGACGCCGAGGCCGGCGTCCATCCGCCGCACAAACGGCTCTTCGGAGAGGCGCTGGAGCATCTGAGGCGCGGCGACCCCGCCGCCGCCGAGCCGTTGTTCGCTGAGCTCACCCAGTGCTGTGCGGCCTATGCGCCGGCCTGGATCGGACTCAGGGGCGCGCTCGTCGCCCAGGGGCGGACCGCAGAGGCGCAGGCCGTGCGGAGCGCGTGGGCGGCTGCGGCGCCCAGCGCGGCCAGTGTGATCGACGCTGGGATGGACCGGACGCTCGGCGGGCGCGGGTTCCTGTTCGATCCCCGCGACCGTTTTCCATTCAGACCGATGGCGAAGGTGCTGCGACGGACGGACAGTCCAGAGGACTTGAAGGCGTCGGACGACGTCTATTTCGTCATCGATCCGGGCGGAACGCCGGTCGAGTACGACCCGGTCGTCAGCCTCGACGGCCGCGGCCACGACCGGTTCAGGGTGCGCTACCGGACGGCGCCCAAGCACGTCGCGGCGCTGAAGGGCGCCATGATCGTCGGCGACGGCGTCGTGATCACGGCGCACGGTGAGATCATACAGGACCTTTGCCCGACCAAGCCGTCCAAGTACGGCGCGCGCCGGGAGGGCGCCTGCCTGGCGTTCGAGCCGGGTCGTTTCGGCGACGGCGTGCGCGCCATCCGGTGTTTCGACACGCCGGCGTTCCTGATGACCGGCCCCACGGACACCGCCTTTGGAGACTGGATCATCAACTTCGGGTCGCGGCCGGCGCTGCTGGAGGCGGCGGGGCTGGACTGCCCGGTGGTGGTCCGCTCCACCCTGCCGGCCAAGTCGCTGGACATGCTGCAGGCTCTGGGCGTCAGCCGCGACCGGATCCTGCGCCATGATCCGGAGACGATCTCGCTGTTCCCCAAGCTCTACGTTCCGTCCTGGCCGTCCGGGAACAAGTTCCAGCCCATGGCGGGGGTGTTCGACGTCTACCGCCGCGCCGCCTTGCCCCCGACGCCCGGCGCGCGGCCCTTGCTCTACCTGACCCGGCGCGGTTCGAGCAAACGGCGCATGGTGAACGAAGATGAGGTGTGCGCGCTGTTCGCACGGCGCGGATTCCAGATCGTCGATCCCGGCGGCCTCGGATTCGAAGAGGTGCGCCGCCTGTTCGCCAACCCGGCCTGCGTCGCCGGAGGCTTCGGCTCGGCCTTCCATAACCTGGCGTTCTGCGGGGGACGGCCGATCAATCTGGTGCTGCTGCCCACCCACACCGAGCTGCACCTGGACGAAGTCGCGATCTGGCATGGCGATCATGGCCTGCGCTTCGGCTACGTCTGGGGCGAGAGCCTGCCTGACCCGAGGTTCGGCGCCGACCGTCGCCAGGCCCCTTGGCAGGCGCCGCTGGAGGAGGTCGAGCGCGCCATCGACCAGATCCTGGATCTGATCGCCCAGGAAGACGATGAGGGGCGCCGCAGGGACAGCTGAGGGCGGGGGGCTCCCTGGATCTGAAGTCTCCCAGCGTCCGCTCGGTTTTGGCCCGGACCAGAGGATACGCCCCTTCCGGCCGTCTCGTGTCCCCAATCCGCACACTTTGCAGGTCAAGGCGCGCGGGGCCGCAGTCCAGCTGGCGCGTGATCCCGGTCGCCCTGAAGTCATCGCCAGGGGTCCCGCCGCCATTTGCTTCGACGGAAAAGCATTGTGAGACTGGATTTGCGCTGAATTCAGGCCGTATCCCCAAACCTGCCGGGTCGCCAGGCACGCCCATTGCAAAGGCCGGTTCGACGAGCGGACCAATCAGGTCGGCCGCCTTGTAGGATTGGGAACGATCAAATGAAGATTCGCAGCATTCTCGCCGCCACGGCCGCTCTCGTGCTCCTGGGCGGCGCGGCTCACGCCGCCGGCACGCCGGCGCTGACCATCGACGACCTGAACGGCCAGCAGCTGGGCAACGGCCCCTTCACCCTCGGGTTCGAGTTCCAGGCCAACGCCAACACCAAGGTCGTCCAGCTTGGCGCCTTCGACGACGCGCAGGATGGCCTGGGCCAAAGCCATGACGTCGGCCTGTGGGACAGCCTCGGCAACCTCCTGGCCTCCACGACGATCGGTTCGGGGACCAGCGGCGCGCTGATCAACCAGTTCCGCTACAACGACATCACCCCGGTCTCTCTGACCGCCGGCCAGGACTATTTCATCGGCGCGGTTTGGCTCGATGGAACCGATCCCATGGTCTTCGGTGCCACCAACCTGGCGACCGATCCGCGCATCACGTATCTCTCTTCCGGCTACGCTGCGGGGGGCTCCCTTGTCGATCCGACCAGCCTCGACGGCGGTTTCGGCGGCTATTTCGGGCCGAACCTGACCCTCACGTCGGTTCCGGAACCCGCGACCTGGGCTTTCACGATCCTGGGCTTCGGCATGGTCGGCGCGGCCGTCCGCCGCCGTTCCGTCGGCGCGGTCGCCGCCACCGCCTGATCCACTCCGCCTTTTCGACATCCTCGCCGCCAGCCGCAAGGCTGGCGGCGTTCGTCGTTGGGGCGCGCCAGGACGGCCTTCCGACGCGCGCGCCGCCATTCGGCCCGCCGGTTGCAATGGTCCCGCTTGAACACGCTGCTTCGTTTCAAGGTGGGACATGGCTGTACGTCGACCCGTGCGAACCGCGCACCGCACCGAGCTCCTCGGCGTCCCGGTCGACATCATCGATTCCGAGGATGTGCTGGACTTCGTCGCCAGCGCGGCCGAGCAGGATCGCAAGGCCATCGTGGTCAACCACAACCTCCACAGCATCCACCTGATCCGCAAGAATCCCGACATGGCCGCCCTCTATGAGCGCGCCGACGTGATCGAGATCGACTCCATGCCGCTGATCCTGTGGGGCAAGCTGCTCGGCGCCCCGGTGTGGCGCGGCTATCGCTCCACCTACCTCGACTGGCGCGAGGCGTTCTGGGCCATGGCCCAGGCGCACGGCTGGCGGGTGTTCTACCTCGGCGGCGCGCCCGGCGTGGCCGAAGAAGCCGCGCGCCGGCTGGTGGCCCGCTGGCCGGGCGTCGAGATCGCCACGCGTCACGGCTATTTCGACCAGGCCAAGGACTCGGCCGACAACGCCGCCGTCGTGGCCGAGATCAACGCCTTCGCCCCCCATATCCTGTTCGTCGGCATGGGCATGCCGATCCAGGAAGCCTGGATCACCCAGAACTACGAGGACATCGAGCACGGCGTCGTCCTGCCGGTGGGCGCGGCGTTCGATTATGAGGCTGGCGTCCAACTCGCCGCCCCCCGCGTCCTGGGCGAACTGGGCCTGGAATGGCTATTTCGCCTGGCCTGCCAGCCGCGCCGCCTGTTCGGCCGCTACATGATCGAGCCCTGGACCCTGGTAGGCCTCGCGTTGAAGGACCTGGGCCGCCATCTCAGCGGCAAGAAGGGCGCGCAGACCATCCGCCGCATCGATCTGAGGCCGCCGCTGGAAGTGCGTGAGATCATTCTAGAGAGCGGCGCGGCGCGCCTGGCTGCGTAGGACGTCCGATAGGGCCACGCTGAGCGCGATCACCAGCATGGGGATCCAGGCGACCACCCACACCAGGATGAGCGCGAGCAGCTGCGCGCCGGCCAGAAGGCGCGATCCCGTCGTGGCGTGTGGAAGCCCCAATTCCATCCGGTAACCTTACCGCCGCCCGTCGCGGGCGACAAGCGGGGGGGCTTGACCGCCTCGCATTCCCCTTCGAAGTCATACCGAACGGCCGACAGGCCGAGGCGGAATCCCTGCTCGTCGCCCCGCGGTGCGGGGCTGCGGCCGGGATGACGACCCTGGTTGGGCCCCCCTATTGGCGTCTGGGGGTGGGCGTCTTTGCATCGAGCGCGAGGGCCTCGGCCTGCGCTTCGGTCATCAGAGCTTTCAGGACGGCCATGGCGTCTTCCAGTCGTCGGGTGACGCCGAGGAAGTCGTCTCCGCACTTGACCGCCCAGGTCTTGCCGTGAGGCACGACGGTGAGGCGAGCGGCGTTCATGGTCCTGCTCCCGGAGGGCCTTGCCGCGCGGACTGTCGCGGCTGAGACCCTCGGGCGCAGCCTAGCGAGGCGCCCCGCCCCGCTTGCGCGCAAAAGGCGCATTCCCGGAAGAACGGACCCCGTCGCCCATATGTTAGGCGCCACTAACCGGAATTCGCGCGCGGTGCGAGCCAGGTGACGAGGTCCCACGCGTTGCGGATGCTGATCAGCAGCAGGGCAAGCAGGTCGGCGCCGACGCCATAGGCGGCGCCGCGCGGGGCGGCCCAGATCATCGCCGCCGCGGCCGCGAGCCCCAGGTAGACCACGCCCGGGACCACGCCGTAGCACCAGAAGTCCGACCAGTGAGGCGTCTCGGGCGGAATCCCCTTGCGCAATGGGGGTGCGATCACGGCCACGTAGACGACCCCGGCCAGGGCGCACGCCATGACCGCCAGGCCCGCGACGGCGGCCGTGAGCCCCGGCACGGCGCTGAGCGCGCTGATCACCAGCACCACGGCGAAATGGAACACGATTGGCGTGGTGTAGAGGCTCGCGCCCCTCATCGCCCGGTCCCGGTCCACGCCCGACATCAGGGTCATGACCACGAACAGCAGCCCGATCAGCCCGGCGGAAGCCGACCCGATCAAGAGGTAGAACCCGTCCCAACCTTCAAACATGGAGCGCCCGTCCGGTGGAGGAGGGGAACAGCGTTGCACGACGCGCCGCGAGTGTGAAAGGGCGGCGGGGGGGACGGGCCAGCGCAGATCCCCTTTCACCGCTTTTCCCCGCGCAGCGGGACCCAGGCGTTCCTGTCAGCGTTGCGGTGCGTCGACGTCGTCAAGGGGAACGCTGAGGGCGCAGAGGTCTCGCTGAGGACGCAGAGCGACTGGTGAGAACCGAGGCTCTGCGCGCTCCGCGGCTCTACTTTATTCTTTGCGATCTCTGCGTCCCGCTTGACGACGTCGACGCTCCGCGTCGTCGGAAGGACGCCTTGGTCCCGCTACGCGGGAGTTCAGGGTCTTGCGGGCCCAAGGGTCATGCCCGGGCGGCCCTTGTCGTCGGCGCTGTCGTGGTTGTTTTCCTCGCAGATGTATTCCTGGAGGGTCCAGTCGCGGTGGCGTTCGTAGAGCGTGGTGGTGCTGAAGGGCTCGGCCAGGGCCTCGGGGTCGGTGATGGTCGTGGCGATTTCCAGGATGTCGGGGGCGACCAGCCGCAGCCGCTCGTGGATGGCCATCTTGTCGCTGTGCGCCAGGCCGCCTGGGGCCAGCGGCGTCTGGGGATCGAAGCCGACGGTGTCGACCACCAGGGTCTTCCCCTCCCAATGGCCCACGGAATAGCCCTGGAATGTCAGGTCGGGGTCGGCGGGCAGGGGGCGGCCATCGGTGAAGATCCGGCGCATCTGGCTGTCGGTCTCCATCAGCACGGTGATCTTGCCCGGCGTCGGCACGAATTCGATGGGATAGAGGGTCATCACCATCGGCATGCCGAAGGGCACGCAGTTGGCCGACGGCGGCTGCAGGTCCTCGCCCCTGGCCTGGGCCGCGACATAGGCGTCGCGGGGGCGGCGTAGGCGGGGGTCAGCTTCGGCCGGGGGCGCGGCTTGCCCATGGACTTGAACTGGTCCTTGACGTTCCAGACGCCGGTGAAGTCGGGCAGCCTGGCCACCGAGGCCCAGGCGCCGCCAGGCAGGGCGGCCGGATCCGGCGCGGCGCCCGACGGAGCGCAGATGGCGAGGGCGGCGGCGCAGGCCGCGGCGAGGACCAGGGCGGACCTAGTCATTGAGCCGCTGCTCCGCCTTGCCGCCGGGGTCGGCGTAATCATGGTTGTTCTGCTCGCAGACGAACTCGCGGATGTCGTCACGGGCGCGGCGGTAGGGCCACACCAGCGTCCAGGGCCGTGAGAGCACCTTGGGGTCGGTGATGGTCTGCACGATCCTGAGATGTCCGGGATCGGTCAGGCTGACGCGCTCCGTAATGCGCATCTGGTCGCTGTGAGGCACGCCGAGCGAGATTTCGGTGAGCGGCGAGAAGCCGACGGAGTCAACCACCAGGGTCTGGCCCTCCCAATGGCCGATGGAGTGGCCCTGGAAGGTGAGGTCCGGGTCCGCCGGATGGCGGCGCCCGTCGGTGAAGATGTGGCGGCTCTGGCTGTAGGTCTCGATAGCGACCACCACCAGGCCCGGGTTGAACAGGAATTCGACGGGATAGGGCTGCATCATGATCTGCGGCATGCCTGGCGGCAGACAGTTGGCGGTGCGGCGCTGGGCGTGCGCGCCGCGCGCCTTTTCGGCCTGCCAGGCCTCGTACCTGGCCTGGGCCTCGGGCAGCAGGGGCGGCGCCGCGGCGCCCTCGGACAGGGAGGTGTTGGCGCGCAGCTCGGCGAACCACAGCCCGCTCCAGTCCGGCAGGCGGGCGACCTGGGCCCAGGTGCGGCCCTGCGGCGAGGCCGCGTTGGCGGGCGCGGGCTGGGCGAGTACGGCGAGCAGGGCGGCGGCCAGGATGTACGACGCGCGTCTGGCGGATGCCTGCCCCATGTCGCTGTTTCCTCTCGCGCCCAGGCGACGCGCCCTTCGGGGAGATTCGCCACGAGTGGGTCGTGATTCAAGCTCCAAAACGGAGTTTTTCGTGGATCGCTTGAGTTTGACGGATGCTCGATGGGCGAAAATAGAGCCGCACTGTCTGGGCAAGGTGACCGACCCTGGCCGCACGGGTGGCGATGGACGTCATTTCCTTAAAGCGGTGTTGTGGATCGCCCGGACGGGCAGTCCCTGGCGCGACTTGCCGCCTCCATTCGGCAAGTGGAACTCGGTATTCAAGCGGTACCGAGACTGGGTGAAGGCCGAGTTTTTCAAAACGGATTTTCGATGCCATATCGGATGAACCCGACACGGAATACGCCATGGTCGACGTCGCCATCGTCAGGGTTCGCCGCCATGGGCAGGGCGCAATGGGGGGACTTCGGGCCGGGCCATAGGCAAGCTGAGGGGCGGCCAAACGACCAAGGTCCTGGCCTTGACCGATGCGCTTGGAACCTGCTCCGCTTCGCTCTGCTGCCCCTGCAGCGCTTCGACACATCGGCGTCGCGCCGTCGTTCGAAGGGGTCGAGTTTGGCGGGCTGATCGCCGATTAGGCCTTCGACGCCAACTTGATCATCGCCGACCTCAACGAGCGCGGGGCGAAAGTCGTCATCTCCCAGCACTCACGAAGAAGCCAGCCGCTTAACATGGATCTCGAAGTCTACAAGTGGCGACACCTCGTCGAGAACTTCAACTTCAAACTCAAAGAGTTCGAACGGATCGCCACGCGCAGCTACAAACCCGACCAAAGCTTCGCCGCCATGACCTACTCCGCCTCAGTCATTATCCGTTCCAAATGAATCTCAACAGATTCTAAAATGTACTTCTGAAGGAATATTTCAAAGCGTTTGGAACAAAAACTCCCGGCGCGCTCTTTCTCTAGCGCAAAGGTCGGTCCTGTCGGCATGGCGAGCTTTGACGCCCGCGATATTGTTTGTCACGGCCAGGGAGGTGTTCGGTGGCCGTGATCTTACTCGTCGAAGATGAAATATTTATCCGCGAAAGTGCGGAATGGGTGCTCGAGGAGTTGGGCCATAATATAATTTCAGCCGGCGATGTAGATGGTGCGCTTATACAACTTGGTACTTCGCAACATATAGACGCTCTCTTTGTCGATATCCGCCTTAATGCATTTGTCCTTGGTGGGTATGACATCGCAAACCAAGCTGTCAAATCTCGGCCGAACTTGCGAGTGCTCTACACATCCGGCACCCCATTTAACGCGGTAATGAAGACGTTCTTTGTCGAGGGCGCACACTTCCTGCAAAAACCCTATAGAGAAAGTCAGCTGCAAAATTCCTTTGAAGGTCTGCTTGCAGCGTCTTTTTGAATTCTCGTAGTCCATGCGAACAATTGGACGATCGCAAGTTGACGGGGCGACATCATCACTATTGGAAACAACGAAACGGGGACACGGATCGACTTCTCCGAGGCCGCCGACCACGCCACGCGCGAGCAGGCCGAAGAGGCCCTGCTTCAGGCGGGCGCCCTGCAGAGCGCGATCTTCAACAGCGCCAACTTCTCCAGCATCGCCACCGACGCCAAGGGGGTCATCCAGATCTTCAATGTCGGCGCCGAGCGGATGCTCGGCTACACCGCCGCCGAGGTGATGAACAAGATCACCCCGGCCGACATCTCCGATCCGCAGGAGCTGATCGCCCGCGCCGAGGAGCTGAGCGTCGAACTCGGAACCCCGATCACGCCGGGCTTCGAGGCCCTGGTGTTCAAGGCCTCGCGCGGGATCGAAGACATCTATGAGCTGACGTACATCCGCAAGGATGGAACCCGGTTCCCAGCCGTCGTGAACGTCACCGCGCTGCGCGACGCCCAGGACGCCATCATCGGTTACCTGTTGATCGGCACCGACAACACCGCGCGGAAGGAGGCGGAGGAGGCCCTGCTCCAGGCGGGCGCCCTGCAGAACGCGATCTTCAACAGCGCCAACTTCTCCAGCATCGCCACCGACGCCAAGGGCGTCATTCAGATCTTCAATGTCGGCGCCGAGCGGATGCTGGGCTACGCCGCCGCCGAGGTGATGAACAAGATCACTCCGGCCGACATTTCCGATCCGCAGGAGCTGATCGCGCGGGCCGAGGCGCTGAGCGTCGAACTCGGAACCCCGATCACCCCCGGCTTCGAGGCCCTGGTGTTCAAGGCCTCGCGCGGGATCGAGGACATCTATGAGCTGACCTATATCCGCAAGGATGGGACCCGGTTTCCGGCGGTCGTGAACGTCACCGCCCTGCGCGACGCCCAGGACGCCATCATCGGCTACCTGCTCATCGGCACCGAGCTCAAGGCGGGCGCCCTGCAGAGCGCGATCTTCAACAGCGCCAACTTCTCCAGCATCGCCACCGACGCCAAGGGGGTCATCCAGATCTTCAACGTCGGCGCCGAGCGGATGCTCGGCTACACCGCCGCCGAGGTGATGAACAAGATCACACCGGCCGACATCTCCGACCCCCTGGAGGTGATCGCCCGCGCCGAAGAGCTGAGCGTCGAACTCGGAACTCCGATCACGCCGGGCTTCGAGGCCCTGGTGTTCAAGGCCTCGCGCGGGATCGAGGACATCTATGAGCTGACCTACATCCGCAAGGATGGAACCCGGTTTCCGGCGCTCGTCTCGGTCACGGCGCTGCGCGATGCGCAGGACGCCATCATCGGCTACCTGTTGATCGGCACCGACAATACCGCGCGGAAGCAGGTCGAAGAAGAGCAGAAGAAGTCCGACCAGCGCCTGCGCGATCAGCAATTTTACACCCGCTCGCTGATCGAATCAAACATCGACGCGATCATGACCACCGACCCCTCCGGCATCATCACCGACGTCAACAAGCAGATGGAGGCGCTCACTGGCTGTACACGCGACGAACTGATCGGCGCACCGTTCAAGGACTACTTCACCGATCCGGGGCGGGCCGAAGCGGGGATCAAGCGCGTGCTGCGCGAAAAGTCTGTCACCGACTACGAGCTGACGGCGCGGGCCCGCGACGGTACGCAGACTGTGGTGTCCTACAACGCAACCACCTTTTACGACCGGAACCGCAAGCTGGAGGGCGTCTTCGCCGCAGCGCGCGACGTCACGGAGCGCAAGCGGGTGGAGGTGGAGCTGCAGCAGGCCAAGGCCCTCGCCGAGAGCGCCAGCCGGATCAAGTCGGACTTCCTGGCCAGCATGAGTCATGAAATCCGCACGCCGATGAATGCGATCATGGGCATCGCGGACCTGCTTGCGAAAACCGCTCTGTCCTCGGAGCAAGACAAATTTGTGCAGATCTTTCGCCGCGCCGGCGACAATCTGCTGAATCTCATCAACGACATCCTCGATCTCTCCAAGGTCGAAGCCTCACAGCTTGAGCTGGAACGGACCGGCTTCTCGTTGAACGACCACTTGGAGAAGGTGATCGAAATGGTGGCGCCTCGGGCTCATGAAAAAGGGCTGACCCTGGTCTGCGAGATAGCGCCGGACGTAGACACCGACTTGGTCGGCGACCCGACACGGTTGCGGCAGGTGCTGCTCAATTTGGTTGGCAACGCGATCAAGTTCACGAACTCCGGCCAAGTGTCCCTACGGGTCGAGCGCGATCCGGATTCCTCCGTTCCGACCGCATTGCGGTTCACCGTCTCGGATACCGGCATCGGCATTTCGGCCGAGCAACAAGGCCAAGTGTTTGAACGCTTCACCCAAGCCGATTCGTCCACCACGCGTAGGTTCGGGGGCACGGGACTGGGGCTCACGATTTCGAAGCGCCTGGTGGAGCTGATGGGCGGGCGCATCTGGGTCGAAAGTGAAGTCGGGAGGGGCAGCGTATTTGCCTTTGCCGTGCCATTCGAGATCTGGGCCGCGGCCAATCGGCCGGTGGCCGTGCCGGTCGGCACGGGTCCCGAGCCGGCGCTGCCGGCGCTGCGTATTCTTCTGGCGGAGGACTCTCCCGACAACTGCACGATCACTTTGGCCTATCTAGAGGACACGCCGTACCACGTCGAAATCGCCGTCACCGGGGCCATCGCCTGTGAAATGTTTGAAGCTGGGCTCTATGACCTTGTCCTGATGGACCGCCAAATGCCGATCATGGATGGCTTGACCGCAGCGCGGACAATTCGAGCTTGGGAACAGGCCAACGATCGGCCACCCACACCAATCATCGCCCTGACGGCGTCTGCCTTGAAGGGGGATCGAGAAACCTGCCTGGCGGCAGGGTGCACGGCCTTTTTGACCAAACCAATCAAACAAGAGGTGCTGCTGCAGGCGATTCAGGAGCATTCCATGGTCGCGCCGGCATCCCTGAAAGAGGAAGGCAGACCGAGGGACACCACGTCACCGGCGAGCCGGAAATTGGCGGAACGAACCCCCGCGTATCTGCGAAATTGTCGGCAGAACGTAATCGATATCAAGGAGGCCCTGGATCGGGCTGACTTCGAGGCTGTGACCATTCTTGGGCACAATATGAGCGGCTCCGGAGGCGGCTTTGGTTTCCAGGCCATCACCGACATCGGCGCCGCTCTTGAGCAGGCTTCCAAGAGCGCCGACACTGACGCGTCGCGCATGTGGGTGGGCGAATTGTCCAGCTATCTGGATCGTGTCGAGGTCTTTTCCGCCTAGGGCCTGTGGCGATTCATCGGGAGCTGATGACGGCGGAGGCGACGTCGACCATGGCGTACTCCATGTCGGGTTCATCCGATACGGCATCGAAAATCCGTTTGAATACATCGGCGTTCACCCAGTCCTGGAACCGCTTGAACACCGAGTTCCACTTGCCGAATGGAGGCGGCAGGTCGCGCCAGGGACTGCCCGTCCGGGCGATCCACAAAACCGATTCAAGGAAATGACGTCCTTCGCCACCGGTGCGGCCAGGGTCGGTCACATTGCCCAGACAGTGCGGCTCCATTTTCGCCCATTGAGCACCCGTCAAACTCAAGCGATCCACGACAAACTCTGTCTTGAAGCTTGAATCACGACCCGCTCGTGGCGTGAATCCTCAATCTCAACAGTCCCTAGGCTGTGGTCCTGCGGGCCGCCTCGCCGACGAACAGCACGCGCGTGCCCGCCTTGACCGCCTGGCCCAGCTGACGGGCGGCCCAATTGGTCAGGCGCACGCATCCGTGGGACGCGACCTTGCCGACCAGCGTGGGGTCGGGAGCGCCGTGGATGCCATAGGTGTCCTTGGTCAGGCCGATCCAGGTGGAGCCCACGGGGTTGTTCGGGCCGGCCGCAATGGTGAGCTTGGTCTTGGACTTGCCGAAGGTCAGGCGGGATGGATCGAAGGTGTAGTCGGGCCGCGGGGCCACGACGCGCACCGCCCATTCGCCGCTGGGCGCCGGCCGCTCCTGGCTGCCGACGGTGGCGGGGTAGACGGCGGCAAGCTTGCCGACCTCGTCGAAGGCCCGCACCTGCTGGATCCCCTTGTCGACTTCGACGAGCGCGACCTTCACCTGCAGGGGCCCGGTGTCGGGGACGGCGACGACGATGGAGGTTCCAGCCACGCTGAAATCCACCCCCGGGTTCAGGGCGGCCAGCAGTTTCTGGTCCATATGGAATGCTTCGGCCAGCAGCTGCCGGGGCGTGGCGTAGCCCATGTGGTCGAGCTTGGACATGGCGGTCATATCGGTGGGGACCTTGCCGATGAAGGGTCCCTTTACGTCATCGTCGGTGATCACGTGGTCGGTCACCACCGGTGAGGCGTCGGCGCGGGTCAGGGCCTCCCAGAGCGGCTGGTCCACGGCGCCGTCGCCCCCGAGTCCGTGGGCGGCTTCATAGGCGAGGATCGCCTGCCTGAGATTGCCGCCGTCGCGGCCGTCGATGACGCCGGGCGAGACATGGGCGCGGTCCAGCAGGATCTCGACCTTGATCAGCTGGTTCCTTAGCGCCTCGGACTTGGCGTCGGGCGCGAATGCGCTGGCGTTGATCGCCTGGCCGACCGGGGCCTGGGACGGGGCGGCCGACGCCGGCGTCGGCGCCAAGGCGCGGGGTTTCGGCGTCGGCGGCTTGACCGGGGCGAGCGCCGTCTTCGGAACCACTGGCGGCGGCGTTGGCCGCCGGCCCGCCGGCGTGCAGGCCGCCAGCGCCAGGATGGCAAGACCCGCCAGCCCCGCCCGACCAATCCGTTTCGTCATCACACCATCTCCAACGCCACTGACTCGCCCAGGTGAAGCTCGTCCAGCAGCCAGCGGTTCCATTGGGCGTGTCGTTCCGCGTGATGTGGAGGCGGCAGGCAAGGCGGCCACGCGGAACGGCGGCCGGCGCCGGCCGTTGCTGGGTCCCGGACGCGGCCAGGGAGGGCGCCATGCGAGTGATGCGCCGCCTGCTGATCGGATTCGTGTGGCTGGGCGTCCTGCTCATGGGCTGCCTTGTCATGCTGGAACTACCGGCTGTCATGAGCGGCGACGCCGCGCCGGGTGGGGCGTCCTCCGCCGTCCGCTGCACCGCGCCAGGCTTCGACGACGCCGCCCGGATCAATCGGCAGAGCCTGTCCGCCCTCGCCTGGCGGCCCTTCCACCGCGCGGAGACCGGTTGGGAAACCTATGCGCCCAGGATCGGCCAGGAGATCGGTTCAGCCTGCGATGCGGGGACGCCGGGCTTTGCGGCCGCGTTCGCCCGCTGGCAGCTCGCTCATCGCCTGCAGCCCAACGGTCAGATGGATGAGACGAGCTTCAGTCTCATGAATTACAGGTGGGAAATGGCCCGGCCCTTCGTCCGGGTCAGCGCGGCGGGAATCTGTCCGGCGGCGCCGGCCCCCGCGGACCTGGCGTGGGCCCTGCCGCAAGACGGTTATCTGGGGAAGATGGTCCAGCTGCGGCCTGCGGCCCTGGACGCCTACCGACGGATGGTCGCCGATGCCCGAGCTGACCTGCCGGGCCTCGCCGCGGACCACCGGCTGTTGACCATCGTCTCCGGCTACCGGGATCCTGCGACGGACACGGACCACTGTGGCCGGGACGGCAATTGCGACAATATTGGCCGCGCGACCTGTTCGGCGCACCGGACGGGTCTGGCGGTCGATCTGTATCTTTCGGCCGCTCCCGGCCACGGCCCGACGTCCAGCGACGACGCCAACCGCCTGTTCCAGTCCAGGTCGGCCGCCTACGCCTGGATGATCGTCCACGCGGGCGCCTATGGCTTCGTCAACTACCCCTTCGAGCCATGGCATTGGGAGTGGATCGGGGCGTCGCAGTAATCCGGGCCCTTGTTGGAACGACTGGACGGCGTTTGGATTTACCGTCGCCAGGAGCAAGCATGAGTCCGACAGTCGCCGACGAGTACAGCGCCTCGCACTATCCCAACGCCTGGGAGCGCGCGGCCGATCATTGGATCCACGTGGTCGCCATCGCCCTGGCGGCCGCCGGAACCGGCTGGCTGGTCTGGCTGGCCCAGACGTCGGGCCGGCCGGGCCTGATCGTCGCGGCGACCCTCTATGGCGCGGCGCTCATCGCCATGCTGGCCTTCTCCGCCCTCTACAACCTCAGCCATCCCTCGCCGGCGCGGCCGATCCTGCGGCGGCTGGACGAGGCGGGGATCTTCCTGATGATCGCCGGATCCTACACGCCCTTCACCACCCAGAGGCTCGAGGGCGCCTGGGCCGTGGGCATGACCAGCCTGGTCTGGGCTCTCGCGGCCCTTGGGATCGTCGGCAAACTGGTGCTGCGCAACCTGCCCGAACGGGTCTGGACGGGGCTGTACATCCTGTTCGGCTGGCTGGGCGTGATGGCGCTTGAGCCGCTCAGCCACAGCGTGCCGGTGACCGCTATCGCCCTGCTGATCGCCGGCGGCCTGGTCTATTCCGGCGGCAGCCTGCTGTTCCTGAACGCCCGGCTGCCCTTCCGGCGGGCGGTCTGGCACGGCTGTGTCTGTGTCGGCGCCGGCCTGCACTACCTGGCGATCGTCGCCGGCGTGGTCCTGGTTCCCCTGCGCGGCTGAGGCCGCCGCCCCTTGCCGAAGGGCGAGGCCGTCCACACATCAGCCCAGCTTGAATTGGACGCCGGGTGGATCGAGGGCCGCGCCCGAGGGCGTCATGCCACAACTCCGAGTATTTTGCTGCATAGCAGCATAAAATCGCCCGCTTCGGGTCGACGGCGCGGCCCGGATGTGCTGAAAGGCTGCCATGATCCTGGATTCCGATTTTGTTGCAGCGCCCCGCGTCGAGATGGGGTTCCTCGAATTCGTGCTGCTGATTGCGGCCATGATGGCGCTCGGCGCGCTCGGCATCGACTCCATGCTGCCCAACCTGCCGGCCATTGGCCATTCCCTGGGCGTGGCCGACGAGAACCGCCGCCAGTTGATCATCACCGTCTATCTCCTGGGCTTCGGCGGCGCGCAGCTGATCTACGGCCCCCTGGCCGACCGGTACGGCCGCCGGCCGGTGCTGCTGGTGGGACTGGTGCTCTATGTGGGCTTCAGCCTGGTGGCCGCGACCGCCCAGACCTTCGACCTCCTGCTAGGCGCGCGGCTCTTGCAGGGGATCGGCGCAGCGGCCACGCGGGCCATCCCTGTGTCGGTGGTCCGCGACCGCTTCGCCGGGCGCGACATGGCGCGGGTGATGTCCCTGGCGTCCATGGTGTTCATGGGCGCGCCGATCCTGGCGCCGACCCTCGGCCAGGCGGTGCTGGTGCTGGCCTCCTGGCCCTACGTCTTCGGCGTCCTGGCGGCGTTCGGCGGCGCGGTGCTGATCTGGGCCTCGCTGCGCCTGAAAGAAACTCTGCATCCTGAAGACCGTCTGCCCATCGTCCCGAGCCGCATCCTGGCCTCCTTCGCCAAGGCCGCCAGCCATCGCCGCGCCATGGGCTACACCCTCGCCCAGACGGTGCTGTTCGGCGGCATCCTTGGGTTCATCAACTCGTCCCAGCAGGTGTTCGCCGACACCTTCCACGCCGCGGCGGTGTTTCCCCTGGTCTTCGCCATCGCGGCCAGCTTCATCGCGCTCGCCTCGCTTCTGAACGCCCGCTTCGTCGGCCGGTTCGGCATGCGGCGCATCTCGCACGCCGCGCTGCTGGGCTTCATCACCATCGCGGCGGCGCATATGGTGGTCGCGTCCAGCGGCCACGAGACCCTGGTGGTCTTCGCCTGCTTCCAGTCGGCGACGATGTTCGCCTTCGGCCTGACCAGCGGCAACTTCGGGGCCATGGCCATGGAGCCCATGGGCCACATCGCGGGCGTCGCCTCGGCCTTCCAGGGCTTCGCCACCATGGTGGGCGCCTCGCTGATCGGCTTCTTCATCGGCCAGCACTTCAACGGCACGGTGATCCCGGTGGAAGCCGGTTATCTGCTCGGCGGTTTCGCCAGCCTGGCCTGCGTGCTCTTCGCCGAGCACGGCAAGCTGTTCCACCCCCACCAGGCGACCCACGCCACGCCGGGGTAGGGGGTCTGCCGAAGCTGCCATGCGGGAGGTGGACCCCGGATAGCCGCTGCGCGGCTGCCGGGGTGGCAAGCTCTTTTGGAGTCCTACCCCCCAGATCGTCCGTTCAAGCCACTTCCCTTCGAAGTCATCCCGGAAAGCCGCGCGAGCGGCTTGTCCGGGATCTACCCCCACCCGGAACCGTGGACTTTCGGCGGATCGGGCGCATGATCGGGGCGTTGCAGACCGTAGAACGGCTCGATGGGCGGCCGCCGCCGTCGGCGGCGACAGGAAGGCCTTCCGATTCATCGGGTCCAAGCGGCTGCGCGCCGATGGAGAGACCGAGATGGCGGACCATACACCCGACAACGACCGAGAATTCGTGGTGCACGCGGAGACCTATCACCGCTTCATGCTGGGGGTGAAATGGGCGGCGATCCACCTTGGCGCCATCCTGGTGTTCCTGGTGGTGGGCTTCGCCACCTCCGCCGGCGTCATCGCCGGCCTCGTGTGCGGCGTGGCGGTGCTGGGCGTCGGAATCTACGTCATGAACCACGGCCTGGCCCACTCCACCGAGCGCGATGGGCCGGGCAGGGGCCAGGCGCGCGTGGGCTGACCGGCCGCAGCGGGCGTCAGGCGCAGGCGACGCGCCGCCGCTGGCGACGCAGCATGGCGCCCAGGCCGCCGAATCCGAGCGCCATCATCGCCCATGTCGAGGGCTCCGGCACGCCGAACAGGATGGCGAAGTCGTAGGCGCCGGGAGGGGTCGGTCCGTCCCACCGAAGCGTCAACTCGTCGCCGTTCAGCGTCGCGGTCATGGGCTCGCCGTTGCTGGTCCCCGTCGCGGGCTGGCCGGACGGAATCCAGGACTGCCCGTCGTCCACCGACAGTTCAGAGAAAACTTCGAAAAAACTGCCGGAGAAGTGTTGCGTCCTGCCGCCGCCGCCGTCCGGGCTCACGACCTCGTGGATGAGCAGCGTATGTCCGGAGAAATCGGCCGTGTCCATGTCGTCGCCGTCGTCGTAGCCGAACTCGACGCCAGGTCCGATATCGACCGGCTCGCCGTCGCTGTTGCCATAGCCCGGGGGGACATCGCCATTGCCCGGGTCGTAATAATTGGCCGGGTCACCGTCGAATTCGAGCGTGCCGAAGATGGTGCAGGCGGAGGCCGTGGACGCCTGCGCCAAGGCGAGGCTGGACGCCGCGGCCAGCGCCAGACCCATGGTCTGCAAGGTCTTCAGTTTCATGACGCCCTCCGCTCATGTCCGCCGAGAGCCCTTCGCGCCATCGGACAGCGCGTCGATCATCGCTCTCAATATTTCAATCGCGCAACACTTTCTCCAGCCACGAGAACCCCCTCAGCCCCGTCAGTCCCATTTGCGGGCACGCCCGCCGCCGCGGGCGGAATTTTCGCGCGGCGTCTAAGCCAATCTTTACCGACACCCTCCATCTTGGAGGTTTCACCGATCCGTGGGGAGGGGTCCTTTGGGGGGCCACATGCCTGGACGTCCGCGTCCGCCCAAGGGCGGCTCTCCGCCCATCCTGCGGGCTGACCGCAGGACGCGACTGGCGCAGCTCGAAGCGGCGCTGCAGGCGGCGGCGTCAAGCGCTTTCGAGATCGATTTCAAGCGGCGAAGCTTCTGGTGTTCGCCGCAGTTCGTGGACATCGCCGGCCGGTCGCTGAGCTTCAGCGAGGCCGCTGACCCTGTCTGGCCGATCACCCACCCGGACGACGTGGAGGCCGTGCGCGCCGAGATCGCGGACTGGTCCGGGCGAGATGGCCGCCTGGAGCTGGAATTCCGCGCCCTGACCCCAAGTGGGCCGCGCTGGATAGAGGTCCTCACCGAGGCCCAGGGCCGGTGGCTTGGCGGCCCGCGGCGCATCGTCGGCATGCTGCGCGACATCGACCAGCGCAAACGGCGCGAGCTCGTCGCGGCGGCCCGCCGCGAGACGCAGACGCGGGCCGAAGGCATCAGGCTGGCCGCCGACGCCGCCCGCGCAGGCGTCTATGAAGTCGATCTGGAGCACGGCCTGTTCTGGTGCTCGGAGGGGTTCGTCGAGATCGTCGGACGCGCCCTGACCGTCGAAGAGGCGGTGGGCGGCTGGCCCATGATCCACCCCGAGGACGCCGCCCTGCTGGCCCAGGTGGTCAAGGGCGTCACGATCGGACAGACGGAGCTGCGGATCAGGTCGCCCGGCGGGGACTTCCGCTGGGTGGACAGCCGCGCCGACGTCTATAGCGGCCCTGGCGGCGAGACCCGCAGGATCGTCGGCCTGGTCATGGACATTGACCGTCGCAAGCGCCAGGAGGCCGCGTTGGTGGAAGCCCGCCAGCAGGCCCGCGCCTATGCGGAGCGGCTGAAACTCGCCACGGGCGCGGCGAAGGTGGCGACCTATGAGATCGATTATGTGAAGGGCGCGTTCTGGTGTTCGCCTGAGTTCGCCGAGGTCGTCGGCCGGACCCTGACCTTCGAGGAAGCTTCGGGCGTCTGGCCCATGATCCACCCGGACGACGTGGGGAATCCGCTGGCCGCGATCGATCGATCCGGTCCCGATGGCGCCGCCGCCATGGCGCCCGGCGGGCGGGAGTTCAGGATCGTCCTGCCGTCCGGCGACATCCGGTGGGTGCACGCCAGCGCCGAGCTGGAGCAGACCGCGGCGGGCGATCCCATCAAGGTGGTCGGCCTGATCCTGGATTTCGACGAGCGCAAGCGCCAGGAGCTGGCGCTGGTGCAGGCGCGCCAGGACGCGCAACGCAACGCCGCCCGGCTCAGACTGGCGCTGACAGTGGCCCGCGCCGGCGTGTTCGAGATCGACTATGGCGCGCGACAGTTCTGGTGCTCGAAGGAGTTCATCAACCTCGTCGGCAGGTCCCTGACCTACGAGGAAGCGACCGCCGATTGCTGGCCCGTCATCCATCCCGACGATCAGGCGGACATGCGCCGGGCGGTGGCCGAGAACGTGACCAAGACCGGCAGGGCCTTCACGGAGGCACGCGTCGTGACTCCCACGGGCGAGGTCCGTTGGCTGCAGTTCTGCGCGGAGACCGGAGCGCAGGGCGCGGGCGAGCGGGACAAGCTGGTCGGCGTCGCCCTCGATATCGACTACCGCAAACGGCAGGAACTGGACCTCGTCGAGGCCGAGCGCGCGGCGCTGGCCGCGGTGGAAGCGAAGTCGCAGTTCCTGGCGAACATGAGCCATGAGATCCGGACTCCGATGAACGGGGTGTTGGGGATTCTTCACCTGCTCAATCAGGAGACCCTGTCCGCAGAGGCCCGGCGGATGGTGGCGGAAGCTGAGAACTCCGGGCAGATGCTGGCGCAGCTGCTCAACGACATCGTCGACTTCTCGAAGATCGAGGCCGGACGGCTGGAGCTGTCGCCGGTTTCGACCGATGTGGCGGCCACCTTGAACAGCGTCGCCGAACTGCTGCGCCCCCAGGCCGAGGCGAAAGGCGTCGCCCTGGTCACCCGCTTTGAGGGCGACGACACCTGGGCGATGGTCGATCCGGTGCGCCTGCGCCAGGCCCTGTTCAACCTGATCGGCAATGCGGTGAAGTTCACGGCCAGGGGCGAGGTGCACGCCCGCCTGACCCTGCGTGACGCCGACGCGTCTCCGCGGCGGTTGCGCTTCGAGGTCGAGGACAGCGGCGTCGGTATCGCGCCGGCGGCGCAGGCGGCGTTGTTCCAGCGCTTCCAGCAGGCGGACGGATCGACATCGCGGCAGTTCGGCGGATCGGGCCTGGGCCTGGCGATCACCCGGGCGATCGCCCAGATCATGGGCGGCGAGGTGGGGTTCGTCAGCGCGGAGGGAAAAGGCTCGACCTTCTGGTTCGACGTCGAGGCGCCCCAGATCGAGCGCATCGCCAACGCCAACGCCAGCTCCGGCCCCAGCTCCGGACTCAATATCGATCTCTCCGGCCTGCGCATCCTGGTGGTCGAGGACAATCCGACCAATCGCCTGGTCGCGACCAAGATTCTCGAGAGCCTCGGCGCGTCAGTGCAGACCGCCGAGGACGGAGTCTACGGGCTCGAAGCCATCCAGGCGCACCCCTATGATCTGGTGCTGATGGACGTGCAGATGCCCCGCATGGACGGCGTCGAGGCCACACGCCAGGTCCGGGCCCTGCCGGGCCAGGTCTCGGCCATCCCGATCATCGGGCTGACCGCCAATGCGATGTCGCACCAATGGGCGGAGTACCGGGATGTCGGCATGGACGGCATCGTCTCCAAGCCGATCGCCGTGCCGGCGTTGATCGAAGAGATCGACCGCGTCCTGTTCAGGCCGGCCGCCGCCTGGGATGGCGTTGTATTTCAAGACGAAGAGTCACCACAAAGGCTGCCAAGTTCACAAAGGTCATGACGAGCCGGTAGGCGAAGGCCTCGCTCAGGGGGGCGGCGTCCCGCGGACCTCTTCGTGACCTTGGTTGTTCCTCTGGTCCTACAATAGGTAGCAAATGGAACCAACCTAGGACAGGCGTCATGACATCCGGTGATGTAAGCTCCGGGCATGTAGGCACCCCAGTGGAACCGCCGATCCCCTTCGGCTTGGCATTTTACCGCCGGATCTGCTTCGACACGGGGGAGCTATCGAACGCCTCAAGGCGTTGCGCTCTTCAAGGCCACCAACAGTTGAAGCGCTACATTCCGAGCAATTGCCTGCTCGGGCCCCTCTCGCGCAGCCGACAGCTCCACCACCCCCATGCGGGGCCTGAACGCTTCAATCATTTCGTCCAGCACGCCTCCCCCCAGGCGCACTTCCATGATCTTGAGCAACTGAGTGATCAGAATGAGGGGAATGGCCTGTTCCATTGGTGTCTCCCGTGAGGCGGGAGAGACCCAACACCATTGCAGGTCTAGTCGCCAAGCGTGACGAGCTGGCGGAGTACCAAGCTCAGCTAGAGGGCGATATCCGCGCCGTGACCTGCGACATCGACCACTTGGAAGCGGCGATCAAGGTCTTCGACACAGACAGCCATACGGCACGCAGACGCTACACAGCGATGCGCAGAGCGCCAAAGGGCTAATCCGCGCCGTTTATACTGGCGAAGCTCGGGCAGGGCTCCGAACCCCTCAAGTCCAAGTCACTCGCTGAGTCGTGGTGTCAGGATCGGGGGCTAGTCGCCAAGGACTCCACCGTGGCCATACCCAGGAAACGCATAGGGACCACGCTGGCCGCTCTGAAGGCGAAGTGGCTTGCAGAAAGGGCGAGCACTTTGGTGGCCAGCTGGGGTGGCGGCTGCAGAGATTGTTTGGCCTTGCGCACCTAGGAGCGCCGCTCATCGGGCTGCATTTCTAGAAGTGGACCTACACATGCCGAGATTTCAAGCTTAGCAGTAAACGTCGCGCTGAAATTGCGGAGGGAGAACATAAAGGTTTGTACATATCAGCAAATTGATGGCACCCAATTTCTTGTATTGGCTGCGACCACATAGGTGACATGTCAACGTTCGTGCCATTTCGGCGTGACAAATTCTTTATGATTTGTTGCCTTGAATCAATGCCGTTTCGGATTATTTAACCACGTTGGGTGATTGAACCTTAACGCCTAACTGCCTAGACCAGACAGTTGAGCCCGCGCTATAATGATAATTGGCGGTTGCAGTGCGCAAAAACTCCGTGTTAGTTATATCTCGAGGGGGTGCTTCGGCCCGCTACTCGCGCGTTGCGGGTGGTGCTGGTTGTGGCAGAGTGGTGGCGTTTCCTCTTCAAGAGGGCGGCCGGGCGCTCCGGCAAGGCTGGAGTGTCAACAATGAGCCACTGGTTCGGTTCGGGGTCCACGCCACAATCCCCGTCCGCTTCGATGCCGCTCGCGTTTTTCGTTCCCATCGGATTCCTGAAGCTATTCGCACCACGTGGGATCGTCGATCTCTCAGAAGTGCCCAGCGAGCCGATCATCAAGGTCGGCTCGCTGAGTTTAGAGGTCGAGGAAGTCACGTCCGTCGAGGCGATCGCTCACGAGCCTGTGAACGTGATGGCTTTGTCGGCGGCGCCGATGGAACAATATGCACCTCCGAGCTTTCAAGATGCGAAGATGGATTTTGCGGCGACTCACGTAAACGCCCCGAGTACTTCTACAATTCCAGAATTGCACATCAGAGACTCCTCGATGGCGAACGCCACGTCGGAGATGCTGATCGATTGGCCCGAGGATTGCTTGGCGGGTGACATGAGACGCATCCTCCTATCCCTCATCGGACCAGCCCTGATCTTGGCGGTCGCGTCGTTTGCGAACTGGCGACTTGTCCAAGCTGGATGGCCTCTTTTTATCATCCTGTGTCTCGGTGTCTTCGCGGGGACGCTAGCGACAATCACGTCCAATAAGCCCAGGGCCCGATAGTTGGTGATGTCTCACGCTGCTACGCCCCCTGGGCAGGCCGAGCACCGAGCATCCTCCCTTATCAAGGGGATTTTGACCGCCACAGTCGTCGCAGCTTTCGTGATCGCCACGTGGACGGGTTACTTCTGGGGACCCGCGTGGTCAGCGTGGGGAATCCTTGTTTCCGGGCTGTTTTGGCTTGCGGCTTCTGTCATACCCATGTGGTTTCCTGCGGCACTGGATACGCCCGCTATCTTCAACAGCATCGCTGCAGCGGCGGCGGTATTTGCCGGACTAACGGCCATTCCGCCCAACGAGTTTCGGAACAGTGCGCATGTTCCAAACGCACCAGATAGCGTGAAAGAGTGGCCTCAAAGCCTGCCTCCTTCCTCAGAAAAGCCGGCGGTGCCATTGTCGCTGAGCGTGAGTTCGAACTTGCCGTCGTCCCGCTAAGGGACATTGTGCTTCTCGATCATGCGGGCGGCCGTTGCCGATACCCCTTCCACAGCCCGGACACGGGATGCGCCTGCGCCGCCGCGATGGTCCTCAGGTATTGCTCGCCGTTCGAAACCCGGCGGTAGCCTTCCCGCCAGGCCGATTCCATTGCGTACCTGCCTTCGCTTTAGCGTCAGCCTCGCGACTGACAGCCACGCCCGTCACCGCAAGATGGCCTGAGCCTCGGCCCAGACGCGGCTGACGACGTCACGGGCGGGTTCGGCGCGCGCCAGGGCCGCGGACTGGCCGGCCCAGGCCTGCATGCGGTCGATGTCGCCGACCTTGGCCGCCGCACCGCGCAGGGCCGCCGTCAGGCCGCGCTGGACGGGATAGGGCGCGGGAGACGGCGCCGCCTCGCCCGTCGCCGCCCGGACATAGGCGTTGGCGAGGCTGCGTCCCGGGCGGCCGCTGAACACCCGGCTGACAGCCGTGTCCTCGGGCGCCGTGCGCCCCAGCGCCTCGGCCCAGGCGGGCGGGATGTCGGCTTCGGGACAGCGCAGGAAGCCGGTGCCGATCTGCACGGCGCTGGCGCCGAGGGCGAACGCAGCGGCGAGCCCCCGGCCATCGCTGAGGCCGCCGGTGGCGACGACCGGGACGCTGACGGCGTCGACGACAGCGGGCAGCAGAGACATCAGGCCCACGAGCTGGCGCTCCCCGCGTCCGGCGTCGAAGGCGCCGCGATGGCCGCCCGCCTCCATGCCCTGGGCGATCACGACGTCGGCGCCAGCGTCCGCCGCCTGCCGGGCCTCGGCCACGGTGGTGGCGATGGCGAACCAGGAGATCGCCCGCGCTTTCAGCCGTTCCACGAAGGCCGGCGGATAGAGGCCCATGATCGAGGACACGATGGGCGGGCCCGCCTGCAGCAGGGCCTCGCACTGGGCGTCGAAGTCCAGCGGGGCCGCGTCGCCGGCGCCGGGCGCAACCTCGGGGCCCCAGCCGGAGAGGAAGGTCCGGACCTGGGCCTCATGGGCGGCGTCCCGCACCGGCGGCGGGTCCGGAATCCACAGGTTGATCTGGAACGCGCCGTTGCTGGCGCCGCGCACCGTCCGCGCCCAGTCGCCGATCTCATCGGGGGTGAGCGTCAGGGCGCCGCACGCGCCCAGCCCGCCCGCGTTGGCGACGGCGACCGACAGCGACGGCGGACAGGCCCCCGCCATGGGGGCCAGCAGGATGGGGACGCGCAGGCCGAAGCGATCGCAGAAAGCGCGGGTGCGGTCTTGGAAGGACATGGGCGTTCTCACGGCGGTCTTGGAACGGCGTCCGGCGGCCACGGCGGAGCCACCGGCCCATAACAGCCCAGACGGGCCCCGCGTTCAATTCGACGTCCTGACGGCGCGCCCGGCCGGTTCCGTGCCCCGGAATCATTGGCCAGGCGTTGAACCCGCGGGCCGGTTCGGCTTAGGCTTCCGCGTCGTCGGCGCCCCAGGTCGGGGCGCATCAGGAGATGGTGATGGCTGGCAAGATCACGGTTCACGATCCGCGCGGATATCCGCCGAAGGTGGTCGGCAAGCGCCTGGCCAACCGGCTCGAGAGCCTGGACGGCAAGGTGCTCTACCTGGTCGATTGCCTGTTCGACAACGCGGACGTGTTCATGGAGCAGCTTCGGCTGTGGTTCGCCCGGAACATGCCGGGGGTGATCACCCGCACCATCAAGCCGCGGGAAAGCTGGGTCGACGACCCTGGCATGCGCGAGATCATCGCGGCGGACGGCCACGCGGCCATCATCGGCGTCGGTCTCTGAAGCACCTGTTGCCCCACGGTCGTGGGGTTGGCCCTAGCGCTGGAAGAACAAGGGGTTCCGACCATCCCGGTCAGCACCCACGTGTTCGCGCGTCTCGCCGGGGCGACGGCGCTGGCCGCCGGCATGCCGACGGCGCGCAACTGCTTCGTGCCGCAGCCGGTGGTCGGCCTCTCGGCCTCCGAGCTGCGCGGCTACATCGAGAGCACTGACCCTGTCTCCAAACGCCCCTTCATGCAGGGGGTGATCGAGGGCCTGACCCAGCCCCTGACCGACGAAGACCTGAAGGGGGCGACCTTCGAGCGGTCGACGCCGCGCCTGCTGGAGCCGGACACCGAGGACAATCTGCGCCAGCTGTTCATCGAGAACCACTGGACGGACTACCTGCCGATCATCCTGCCGACGGAGGCGCGGGTCGAGCGGATGCTGAAGGGAACGCACGCGGCGCCCGACCGGATCGTCGGGCGGATGCGGCCCACCTCCTTCCGTGAGGCCTGGGCGTTCGACGTGGAGAAGGTGGCGGTGAACGCGGTCATGGCGGGCGCGCGTCCGGAATACCTGCCGGTCGTTCTGGCGATGGCCGCCAGCGGCATTTCCGCCCGGTCCAGCAGCACCACGTCCTGGGCGACGATCTCCCTCGTCAACGGACCGATCCGCAACGAGTTGAACATGAACTCAGGCGTGGGGGCGATGGGGCCCTACAACCAGGCCAATGCCACAATCGGCCGGGCCTACTGCCTGACGAGCCAGAACGTGCAGGGCGGCTCGGTTCCCGGCGACACCTACATGGGCGCGCTCGGCAACAACTTTAACTACACCGCCTGCTTCCCCGAGGCCGAGGAGCGCAGCCCCTGGTCGCCGTTCCATGTGGACCAGGGCTTCAAGCCGACGGACAGCACAGTCAGCGTCTTCTTTGGCGGCTGGTACACTCAGTCGGGCTTCGGGCCGCGCGAGACCTGGAAGGAGAAGTTCATCCGCTGCCTGACCGCCGCGGATCATTTCAGTTCCCCCTTGATCGTGATGGATCCGCTGGTGGCCCGATCGTTCGTCGACCTCGGCTACACCAAGCAGTCGCTGATCGAGTGGTGCGCCGAGAACGCCAGGATGACGGCGCGCAACTACTGGGACGACCAGTGGATCACGACGCTGATCCGCCCGCACGCGGTGGCGGGGGTTGAGCCTTTCGCCAGCCGGCTGAAGGCGGCGCCGGACGAGTTCATCAGCATCTTCAGGCCCGAGGACATCAAGATCGCGGTCGTCGGCGGGGAAACCCAGGGCGCGTTCAAGATGATCAGCGGCCGCTACACCGGGCGGGGCCCGGGCGGCGACCTGAAGGGCGATCCGCCCGGCCTGATCGACGTCTGGCGCTAGAGCAAGATTCAAGAGTTTGAGCGCGTTCTTACCGCAAAACCGGGTTCCACTTTTGCGGAACGCGCTCTGAACCTCGCCGCGAGCGGTGGCGGAGGAGAGTGGGTGTCGAACCCACCAAGGACTGGCTGACAGCCCCACCCGGATTTGAAGTCCGGACGTTCCACCGGGAACGATTCTCCTCCCTGAAACCGCTCCGCCTCCACCTATGGGGCCGGGTGCGTGAACTGCTCGAGACGGCTCGCGTTGATGCGGCGCAGGGCGCCGTGGCGCAAGGTCAGGCCGCGTCTGTCGAAATATTCCAGAATCTGGATCGCGACCTTGCGGCCGTTGTTCAGCCGGTCGCGCAGCTGGGCCGCGGAGAACTGGCCGTCAGCCTGGTCGCTGGCGGTGTCGACGGCGATGCGGGCCATCTCCTCGACGGTCTCGCGCATGAAGAAGTGATCTGGCGCCACCTCCACCACGTCGCGGCGGCGCGCCAGGACCTTGAGCACCCGCCGCACGTCCGGCTCGGGCGCGCTCAGCATGGGAGCGATCTCGCTGGCGCGCGGCGGCCGGAAGCGCGCGTCACCGGCCAGCAGGGGCGCGATGCGGGTCCACAGGCCCTGGTCGCGAGGATCCAGGCCGAAGCGGTGCTCGGGCGTCCTGAGGGCGCCGCCTTCGGACAGGAGCACGCCAGCATCCACGAGGGCCTTGAGGGCGCCCGCCGCAATGGCCGGCGGCAGCCGCGGCTCCAGCAGCGGCGCGAGCCGCGCCGCGGCCAGGCCCGGCGACGCCGGGTGGGCGCGATGGAAGACCTCGAGGCCCGCGAGGGCGGTCTGGGCGAGCCGCGCCCAGGTCGCGGGCGAGACCGCAATGGTCTCCCCGCCGGCCGCAAACGACGCGTGGGCCAGATCGCCGAGGGCGGCCTGGGCCTGGGTGTCGTCCAGGGCGCGGTCACGGGCGAAGGCGGTAAGGGCGACATAGTGCGGCCAGCGGCCCAGAAGCGCGGCGAGGGCGGAGCCGGCGCCTTCGATCGCCAGGGCGTTGAGCTGTTCCAGCCGCGGCGGCGCGCTGCGGCGGCGGTGCGGCGCCCGGAGGTCCAGGAAGCGGCCGCCGCCGATGGTGCGTGATCCGGAGGTGTCACGCAGGATGAAGCGATCGCCGACCGCCGCGGCGATCGGCTGGTCGAGCACCAGCTGGATGCGGCCTTCGCCGCCCGGCGCGATCGGCGCGGGCCCGAGCAGGGCGGCGCGCGCCTGGATTTCGGCCGCGCCATGATGCAGCCGCACGGGCGTCCAGTGGGCCAGCGGCCTTGACTCGCTGGCGAGCAGCCGCAGGGTCGCGTCGATCCGGCCCGTGGGCGCGTGCAGGGCCGGATCGAGCACCACGTTCCCGCGCGAGATCGCGCTCTTGGTCACGCCGTCGCCGGCGAGGTTGAGGGCGCAGCGCTGGCCCGCCAGGCCGCGCTCGGCGGGCTGGTTCTGGGCGTGGATCGACCGCACCCGCGCGCGCAGGCCTCCGGGGCTGACCACCACAGCGTCGCCGACCCTGACCACGCCGGACACCACCGGTCCGGTGACGACGGCGCCGATGCCCGTCAGGTTGAAACAGCGATCGACCGCCAAGCGGAAGCGGCCTTGCGGCGAACGCGCCTCGAAGGTCCGCGCGGCAGACAGCAGGGCGGCGCGAATGTCCTCGACCCCTTCGCCGCTGATCGTCGAGACCGGGAGGATGTCCGCAGCGGCCAGGCCGGTCGTCGCCAGGAGCTCTCGGATGTCGTCCTCGACCGCCCGCACGCGCTCAGGCGACGCGAGATCGATCTTGGTCAGGGCCACAAGGCCATGGCTGACGCCGAGCAGGTCGACGATCGCGAGGTGCTCGCGCGTCTGGGGCATGACGCCGTCGTCGGCGGCGACCACCAGGAGCACGGCGTCGACGCCGGTCGCGCCCGCCAGCATGTTGCGAACGAACTTCTCGTGTCCGGGGACGTCGACAAAGCCCACGGTGGAGCCGTCGCCGGCCGGCAGGTAGGCGAAGCCGAGGTCGATGGAGATCCCGCGCGCCTGCTCCTCCTTGAGACGGTCGGTGTTGACCCCCGTGAGGGCGCGCACCAGCGCGGTCTTGCCGTGATCGACGTGGCCGGCGACGCCGACGATCACGGGCGGCTTTCCGTAGCGGCGGCGACCGGGTCCAGCGACGCCAGGTTGGCGAGGAAGGCCGCCTCGTCCTCGAGGCACCTGAGGTCGAGCAGCAGGGTCTGGTCGCTGATCCGCCCGATCACCGGCATGGGCAGTCGGCGCAAGGCCGCGGCGAGACCGGCCAGGGCCCGTCCGGCGCCGCGCAAGGCCGCGGGCCGCAGGGAAAGGCCGGCGCTGTGCAGGGTGTCGACCGGGACCGCGCCGGAGCCCACCTGGCTGGCGCAGGCGACGACCTCGACCCTGAAGGCGGCGCCTAGGCGCGCGGCGACCGGATCCTTGAGCCTTCTCGCGCAGGCGTCGATGTCTGCGCGGGGCCGCGACAGCGCGCGCAGGGTCGGCAGGCGCGCGCCCAGGCGGTCCGGGTCGCGGTAGAGCCGGAGCGTCGCCTCGATGGCCGCGAGCCGGATCTTGTCGACGCGCAGGGCGCGCTTCATCGGGTTCTTGTTGATCCGGGCGATCAGGTCCTTGCGCCCGACGATGAAGCCGGCCTGGGGCCCGCCCAGCAGCTTGTCGCCCGAGAAGGTCACGAGATCCACGCCGGCGGCGACGGCCTCCGCCACGGTCGGCTCGCGCGGCAGGCCGTAGCGGGACAGATCCACCAGGGTGCCGGAACCGAGGTCGTCCACCAGGGGTATTCCGCGCTCACGGGCGAGGGCGGCCAGGTCCCGCGCGGGGACCTCGGCGGTGAATCCCTCGATCCGGTAATTGGAGGTGTGGACCTTGAGGATCAGGCCGGTGCGGGCGTCGATCGCTTCGGCGTAGTCGCGCAGGTGGGTGCGGTTGGTTGTGCCGACCTCGACCAGTTTCGCGCCGGCGCGGCTCATGATCTGCGGCATGCGGAACGCGCCGCCGATCTCGATCAGCTCGCCGCGCGAGACGATCGCGCCGCGCCCCTTGGCGAGGGTGTTTAGGGTGATCAGCACCGCCGCGGCGTTGTTGTTG